>Ga0157378_10000269_pt1 | contig 50584 bp, 48 predicted proteins | sample M65metaG_FD_115309 | JGI IMG/M metagenome (GOLD analysis project Ga0157378, IMG submission 115309) | Miscanthus rhizosphere microbial communities from Kellogg Biological Station, Michigan, USA - M6-5 metaG | ecosystem: Host-associated > Plants > Roots > Rhizosphere > Soil | place: USA: Michigan... | reverse complement strand
GTGAAGTTCGCCATCTGTCCGCCGGTCACGAATCCGACGCCGGCCGTGCGCGGCAGGTCGAAGAGCTCCAGCAGCCATTCACGCGCCACGTCCTCGACCACCGACGCCGCGGGCGACGTGACGTAGATCCCCGCGTTCTGATCCCAGGCGGTGGTCAGCCAGTCCGCCGCGATCGCCACCGGCAGGCTCCCGCCGATCACGAATCCGAAGTAGCGCGGCCCGGGCTCGGCGATCAGTCCGCGATCGACGCCGCGTACCAGCGCGTCGATGACGGCCGCCGGATCCTCCCCCGCATCCGTCAGCGGAACCTTGAGCGCCGCCATCAGCTCATCGCGCGTCGCCCGCGGCCCGACATGACGCTCGGGCAACTGATCGAGAAAAGCGGCGGCGTGCTGGTGGGCGAGGTCGAGAAGATCGGTCATAGGAGGGCAATTTCACCACAGAGACGCAGAGATCGCGGAGAGAACTCTCTGTGTCCGTTGTGCCTCCGTGGTGAAATGCTTCTGCCGGAAATCTTTCCGACCGCTGATCGTTACGCCAACGGATGAAAGCCCGACACACACGCGAGGTTCGCATCGGAAACATCACCATCGGCGGCGACAACCCAATCGCCGTGCAGTCGATGACGGCCACGAAGACGCAGGACATCGCCGCAACGATCCGGCAGGTGGAGTTGCTCGAAGCCGCCGGCGCCGATGTCATCCGCATCGCCATCGACACCGCCAAGGACGTCGCCGCCCTCGCCGAGGTGCGCGCGGCCAGGCCGAATGCCAACCTGGTCATCGACCTGCAGGAGAACTATCGCCTGGCCGAGCGCGTCGCCCCGTTCGTGCAGAAGCTGCGCTACAACCCCGGCCACCTCTACCACATCGAGCGCGACAAGCCGATCAGCGCCAAGGTTGCCTACCTCGTCGACGTCGCCCGCGCGCACGGCTGCGCCATTCGCATCGGCGTCAACGCCGGTTCGGTCGATCCGGAGAAGCTCGACAAGTATCCGAAAGAAGACTAGATCTCGCCGATGATCGACTCCGCGCTCGAGCATTGCGCGATGCTCGACGACCTCGGATTCGATCAGTACCTGGTCTCGCTGAAGGACTCCGATCCGAACAAGGTCATCGACTCCAACATCCGCTTCGCCGAGGCCCGTCCGGATGTACCGCTGCACCTCGGCGTGACCGAGGCCGGCATGCCGCCCGACGGCGTCATCAAAACGCGCATCGCCTTCGAGCAGCTCATCACGCGCGGCATTGGCGACACCATTCGCGTCTCGCTCACGCTGCCGTTCGAGAACAAAGGCGACGAGGTCACCGTCGGCCGGCAGATTCTGGCCGACATCGCCAGCGGCAAGTTTCGCTCCGTTCCCCGCTTCGAACAGAAGGGAATGAACATCATCAGCTGCCCGTCGTGCTCGCGCGTCGAGAACGAGGCCTTCATCGATCTCGCGCAGAATGTCCGCGAGATGACGATGTACGCGAAGGAGCACGACATCACCATCGCCGTGATGGGTTGCCGAGTGAACGGCCCCGGCGAGACGGACGACGCGGACCTCGGCATGTGGTGTGCGCCGTCGTTCGTGAATCTCAAACGCGGCCCGGAGTCGCTGGGCCAGTACACGTACGACGAGATCCTCGGCCGCGTGCGCGAAGAGCTGGACAAGTTGATCGATGAGAAGCGAGGCGTCGCCGTTTGAAACGGATCCCCTACCTCGCACTCTCGCTGGTGATCATCCTCGCCGACGCCTGGAGCAAATGGCTGGTGTCGACGCGCATCGATCTGCACGAGTCGATTCCGCTGATCCCCGATTTCCTGCAACTGGTCCACGTCCGCAACACCGGCGCAGCGTTCGGAATCGGCGCCAATGCCGATTCGCCGATCGTCCCGCTGCTGCTGAACCTCGGCGCGATCGGCGTCTTCTTCGTGGTGGTGGCCTACGCCTTCCGCGCCGCGGTGACCGATCGCATGCTGCAGACCGGCCTGCACCTGATCCTCGGCGGTGCCATCGGCAATCTCATCGACCGCTTCCGCCTCCACTACGTCGTCGATTTCGTCGACGTCTTCGTGAAATCGCACCACTGGCCGGCCTTCAACGTGGCCGATTCCGCCATCTGCATCGGCATCGCCCTCCTCTTCCTCGATATGCGCAAGAAGCCGGACTCGGACGACGTCACCGCGGTGGAGCGGGCGGCGTAGGCGGCTCGGGCTCGAGCGTCACATCGACTTCGCCCGGCACCTGTTTGAACGCGCCACCGGTCCGCTCGTCGATCCCGTCCGCCGAGTCGCTGGCGATGCGAGAACCGATGGCGTAGCCGGCCGATGCCGCATCGTCGGGCGAGACCGTGCTGATTGCGCTGGTCACCACCAACCCGACCAGAGCACCGAGGACCCCCGCCGGCGCCGCCGCCACCCGGTTCGCCGACGTGGCGCGGGAACGCTGCCGCTCGAAAGTGACACGCCGTTCGACGTACCCCTCTTTGGCGATGGTGATGCTGCAAGGCGTCGCCGCCCGCGGAACTGTAATCGTCGTCGGCGTCACTCCGCCGTAGACTGCCGCATCCCCGCATTCGACGGAAACCACCGCCCCCGCAGGCGTCGACCGTACCGGGATCTTCTCGGTCGTCTCGTTAACCATGGTCGCGCAACGGGCGGCGGCGAAGACGATAGCGACAGCAAGGAACGCGCGTTTCATGGGGGATATGGTACGCGAAGCGTAAGGGGCGCGAGCGTAGCGCCGTCGGAGCGCCGTCATCGTGCCGCGTTAGCGGTCAAAGAAGTTAGCCAGAGGTTGCGAGCGCTTTTTGCGAGCAACCTCTGGTCTTGGATGTCGATGAATTTGTGCCGCGTCAGCGGCACTGGAATGACTACGACAAATCCGCGTGATCCAACGATTTCCAGTGCCGCTGTCGCGGCACAAGAACAGCGCCATTGCCAACCAGGGGTGCTCGCAAAAACCGCTCGCACCCCTGGCTACCATCTGGTCGCCGCTATCGCGGCGCTACGCCTCTTGCGCTTCGCGCGCTACGCCGTCGGCTCCGTCTCTGCCGGTGTCCCGGTCAAATGGCGCTGTGCCAGCGCTGCCGTTCCCATCAAACCGCCCATCCCCATCGACTCCACCGCCGTCGACGGCACGATCATCATCGCGCCCTTCTCTTTCAGGCCCTCGTAGAGCATGTTCATCGCTCGGAGGTGCAGGGCGGTGGGGTTGTCGTGGTACGAGATCGACGCCGCCTGGAAGAGTTTGGCGATCTCCACTTCCGCTTCGCCGAGGATGATGCGGGCCGCCTTCTCGCGGGCGGCCTGGGCCTCGCGCGACATCGCGTCCTGCAGGGCGTCGGGGATGATCACGTCGCGCATCTCCACCGACTGCACGGTCACGCCCCATGGGTTGCAGCGGGCGTCGATCAGCTCCTGGAGCTGCTCCTCGATCTTCTCGCGGCCGCGCAGCAGGTCGCCCAGCGACGTCCGGCCGATGATGTCGCGCAGCGCCGTCTGCGCCGCCCAGCTCACCGCGTCCTGATACTGCTGCACTTCCAGCGCCGCCTTCTCAGCGTCGTACACCATCCAGAAGAGGACGGCGTCGACATTGACTGGAACCGTGTCGGACGTCAGCGTCTGCTCCGCAGCGAAACTGGTCGTGATCACGCGCTGATCGATCCACGACGAGACGCTGTCGATGAACGGCGTGATCCAGAAGAGTCCCGGGCCTCGCAGTCCGATGAACTTGCCGAGGCGCAGGACGACGGCCTTCTCCCACTGCTTGGCCACCTTCGGCGATTGCATCAGGATCAGGCCGAGCAACACGCCGCTGATGATCCACGCCGGATTCTCGGTGGTAATGACGCCGGCCAGACCGATGAGCACCGGCACCACCAGCACGAAAATGGCCACGATGTTCGGGCGCGGCGGATTGGCCGGGCGGGTGCGCTCTCTGTTGGGAATGACGATGGCTAACATGATCAATTCTCTCCTTCCTTCAGTCGCCGCGTGAGCTCTTTGACGGCCTCGCGCGGCGAATATCCGAGGGCTGCAGAATCCGTGAGGAAGCGGTCGATGTGCGCGGCCAGCTGGCGCTCGCGCTGTCCCGCATGCGCCGACTTCGGCACCGGGTCGGCGATGAACGTCCCCACGCCGCGGCGGGTGACCAGGACCCCTTCCCGCTCCAGCGTCAGGTAAACCCGGGCCACGGTGTTGGCGTTGACGCGAAGATCGACTGCCAGCTGGCGGACGGTGGGCAGCTGATCGCCGGGCTGCATCCGGCCGGTGGCGATGGCCACGCGGATGCCGCGCTCGAGCTGGGCGTAGATCGGCGTCCGGTCGCTGGTATCGATGGAGATGGGGGCGGTCACGGGGTGTTCTCTTGTACTACTAATTTAGTACATTAGTGACGATTGTCAATGGCAACGGTGATTATTTTTATTGACAGTAAGACGGCCTTGCCCCGAAACTGCACGCCCTCCACGAAAATAACTTTGTGGAATCGGTCCGTCCAACTGGAGAAAACCCATGGGATTCCTTCGCGCAACCGCTGCGCTCATTGTCTGTTTGTTCATCGCCACCGTCGTCTCCGCCGCCTGCCCGACCACGCCGCCGTCGATTTTCCTGTCCGTTTCCTATGTGGGCGTCAATTGCGCCAGCGGCCTCGGGGGGACCTGCGGGATCGGGCAGCCGGTGGCGTTCACGGCTGCAGGGGTTGGATTCGGGGATACCGCTCCGCAGCCGTGCGACACCATCACCTGGAACTTCGGCGATGGCCACCTGCAGACGGAGGCGCCCGGCGTGATGACCACGACACACGTATACGCTTCGGCCGGAAGCTTTCCGCTGTCGCTGAGCATCACGAACGCGCTCGGCACGACCACGTCATTCATTTTCGGCACTCCCACGGTTACGGTCGGAAACGGCTTCATCCAGTTCAGCTCTGAATTCTGTTGCGGAATCTCGGTGAAGGAAGGATTGCCGGCCTCCTTTACGGTGACCCGCACCAACGGAACGGGCACGGCGTCGGTGAACTTTGCCACCGCCGACAGCTCCGCATTCGCCGGCCTGCAGTACGTTGCGACCTCGGGGACGCTGACGTTCGCCCCGGGAGAGGTTCAGAAGACCATCTCCGTACAGACCATTGACGACGGCATCTTTCACGCCAGTAGTCCCGCCTTCCACCTGGTGCTGTCGTCGCCTTCCGGCGGGTTTCTTCTCGGATCATCCCGCGACATGTTCGCCTCCATCTCCGACAGCGATGCCCGTCCCGTGCTGGCATTCGAGTCGAGCGCCTTCACAACTTCGGAAGGCGCCGGAACCTTCGCCGTCCACGTCCTCCGCAGCGGCGACACCAGCGGCGCCGGGAGCGTGGCGTTCTCGATCCAGAACAACTCCTCACCAAAGACGGCGACCGTCAACTCCAACGGCATTCTCACGTTCTTCGCGGGCGAAACATTGAAGACCATCAACGTCCCCGTTCTTCCCACGAGCACGTTCGACGGTGACCGGCTGATCTCCGTCAGTATGTCGAACGCTACCAACGGCGGTACGTTCCCGAATAGCCAATTCGGCACGAGCACCCTGATTACCGTAAAAGACGATCAACCGGAGCCGGTGATCACGTTTGACAACCTCTCCGTGATCGAAGGAAACAGCGGCACGAAGACGGTGAATGCCGGCGTGACCTTGTCCAATCCGGCTGGCTTCGACATCTTCATCCGGCCCAATTTGATCGATGGAAGTGCTCACCTCTTTCGCGACTTCAGCTGGTCGTTCAACAGCTTGGTCATTCCGGCCGGACAGACCACGGGATCGTTTCCGATTCAGATTCTCGGAAATACGACAGCAGAGATCGACAAGCAGTTCACCATCAGCGGCGCCCGCGATTGTTGCTCCACGCCCGCGTTTCGTGTCGTGAACGGGCAGGCGACGATCCTCAACGATGACGCCACGATCGGGCCGGCCCGGCTGACCATCGCCAAGGGAGATACCCAGCCGATCATCGGTAAGTTCGGATCGGCACCTTCCACACCCCAATTTCTGACCGTTTCCTCCTCGGACCCGTCAGTCGCAACCGTGCCGGCATCGATCGCCATCAACGCCGCCTCGGTTCCGATCGCCGTCACCGCCAAGGCGGGCGGACTCACGACCATCACCACCACTCTTCCTGCCCTTTATGGAGGCGGATCGTTTAGCACCGACATCTACGTCTATGAAGGAGCGAGCCTGATCCTGTCTCCCACATCGCTCTCGCTTCCGGTGGGCGGTACGGCGACCATTTCCGCGGCATTCAACCCGGCGCAGGGAATCACGGACGGCGCCACACTGAAGGCCACCGGCAACGGCAAGATCACCGTTCCGGATCGCGTCACCGTCGAATCCGGACAGACCTCGACATTCACCATCACCGGCGTCCAGCACGGCTACGTCGAGATCGTGGCCACGCTCGGTCCCAATCACGGCAACGCGGTCGTGGCGTTCGTCGAAGTCCAGGTCACCGATCCGCCCTCCACTCCCGCCATCACCCAGATCCTGCCGTCGAACGGACCGGCCGCCGGCGGAACGTCCGTAACGCTGAACGGTCTCAATCTGCGCAATGACTGCACGATCCGCTTCGGTGGCGTTCCCGCGGCCAGCTCCGCATTCGTCAGCGCCACTTCGATGACCGCGACGACGCCGGAACACGCTGCCGGCACCGTCGACGTCGCCCTCGCCTGTGGCTCCGATCTCTTCAATTTCACCAACGGTTTCGCTTACCTGGCCGCCTCGGCGACGCTCTCCAACGTCACCCCATCCTTCGGGAACACGGCGGGCAACACGCTGGTGAAGATCACCGGAACGAACTTCGCCAGCGGCTGCTGGCCGTTCTTCGACGGAATCCCCGCGCGTGCGGCCACGGTGAACAGTCCGTTGGAGATGATCGCCTCCACGCCCGGACATGCCGCCGTCGGCACCGTGCCTCTCGCTCTGCGCTGCAGCGGAGCGGCCGACGCATCGCTGGCCAATGCCTTCACCTACTCGACCGCCGCGGAGTCTTCGCCAGTCATCACCGGCGTCGATCCACTGGTCGGATCGTCCGGCAAACCGGTCACGATCACCGGCGCCCGATTCCGATTCGACGATGCCGTCACCTTCGACAACACGCCGGCAACGGTCCTTTCGACGGCGCCGGGCGTGCACGTGGTGCGGATCCCCGACGTCCCTCTCGGCAAGAGCAGCATCACCCTGACCGACCTCGGCGGGCACGTTTCCACCACCGGTCCGATCTTCATGATCATCGAGCCGCAGCCGCCATCGATCACGGGCGTATCTCCCGCGGCGGTCCGTCCCGCCAACGAAGTGACGCTCGACGGCAGCGGTTTCCGTCCCGGCTACTCGTTCGTCATCGGCGATCAGCCGGCCGCTCTGGTCTCGCTCGACTACAACCGCGTCGTTCTCCGCGTTCCGCAGCTCGCACCCGGCGCGTATGGAGTCAACGTCCTCAACGCCGCCTCGAAGATCGCCGCCGTCGGCCCGCAGCTTCAAATCCTGCCGGGCGGCCTGTCGGTCACGCGCGTGTCGCCTGTCTGCGCAACGACAGACGGCGGTGAAGCGATGACGATCAGCGGCACGGGCTTCGTCACCGGCGCCGTAGTCACGTTCAACGGCGTCATCGCCTCGGGTGCGACGGTCAGGGATGCACAGACGATCACCGTGACCCTTCCGCCGCTTCCGGCAGGCGCGACGCGCATCGTCATCACCAACGCAAACGGTGACTCGGCATCGCTCAGCGGCGCATTCAACGTGACCTCGCCCTTCGACCCCAATGGCTGCGCATCGCGGGCACGTCCCGCGCGGCACTGATCGCATTCTCACGGTCTACTTGAATCCTTTGCCACGCACTTTTCATCGAGAGTCCTTCTCCCCCCGCGGTTTTTTGCGGGGGGAGAAGGTGGCGAAGCCGGATGAGGGGGGCGCGTACCACAGGATCCTCAACGAAGCCCTGTTTTGAGAAAGCGCGCTGATTTACATGCGCGCGAAGCGCCCCCTCATCCGCCTGTCGGCACCTTCTCCCCCGCAAAAAACCGCGGGGGAGAAGGACTCTCGATGTAACAGAGGTCGGGCTTTGCAGTGAAATGTGAACTTACTCTCCGAGCTTCGCTTTCAGATCGCGAAGCTCGGAGGTAAGTGTCGCCACCTGCGCTTCGAGACGCTGCACGCGGACGGACAACGGCTCGCCGGCGCTCGCCGGCGCGTCGTCTGTCGCCGGCTCCTCGGCGATGGCGCCGCCGAGGAGGTGGGCCCATCGGGTTTCCTTCTGACCGGGGCGGCGCGGCTGCTCGCGAACGATGGCGTCGTCGCCGTGGCCGAGCCGCTGCAGCGTCGCTTCGACGTCGTCGATCGCTTCGAATGAATGAAGCCTGTCGCTGCGTCCGCGCAGCTCGCCGGCAGTTTGCGGACCGCGCAGGAAGAGCAGCGTCACCACCGCTTTGGCCGGACGGTCGAGATGCCAGGTGGCGTCGAGGTTGTGATCCCAGCGCGTGGCCCGGCCGCCGAGGACCTTCCAGACCAGCTTTTCGTCCTGAAGACGATCGAGCGCGCGTTGCACGTCGCTCTCACCAATCTCCATCACCGGCTCGCGATTCGATTTCTGATTGCAGGCAGCGATGAGAGCATTGATCGTCAGCGGGTAGTACTCCGGCGTCGACAGCTGCTTCTCCATCAAACAGCCGAGGACGCGGATCTCGACCGCATCGAGCTCGCGCGCCGGAAGCCGCCGTGGTTTGCGCTCGCCATCGAGGGTAGTGACGGAGTAGGACATGGGATGAGTAGATTAGTAGATTAGTGGATTAGTCGATTCGTGGATTCGTGACTGGTGGCCGGGATCGAACGACGAAGCTCTAATCTACGAATCTACTGATCTACTAATCCACTACTCGCGAAGCGCGCCTCCCGTGCGGTACGCACATGCCCGAAGTAGTTGTCCACGCGCATGGCCGCCTTCTCCGCCAGCGAACGGAACGTGGTCATCTTGCCGCCGAAAACATTGAGCAAATTGCCGCGACGCTCCAGGCGGTAGTCGCGCGCAATCGCGCTCGGATTCGTGGCCCGGCCGACCAGCGGGCGGACGCCGGCGAATGTCGAAGCGACATCGGCGCGGCTGATCGGCTGGTGCATGTAGCGGTTGAATCGAGTGATGAGGTAATCGATCTCCTCGTCCGTCGCCTGGACGTGTTCGAGCGACGATTGGTGCATCACCTCCGTCGTTCCAACCAGCGTCGTCCCTTTCCACGGCAGAACGAAGAAAACGCGGCGGTCGTTCAGCGACTGCAGCAGCATCCCGGCATCGGCGATCCGCTGTTTGAGGACGAGGTGCGAGCCGCGGACAAGCGAAAGGCGGTAGCGCGAGCGGATGCGGTTTTCGGCGAGGAAGGCGTTCATCCAGGGGCCGGCGGCGTTGACGACGAAATCGAATCGCTCGGGTGCGCCATCGGCGGGGGTCACGATCCACTCCTTTGCATTTCGTCGAAGGGAAACCACGCGTGTCTGCGCCCGCACCGTCGCCCCTTCCGCGATTGCGGAGGCGATCACGATCCGCGCAAGAGCGTAGTCGTCGGTCTGGGCATCGTGGTAACTGAATCCGCCGCGCAGACCTTCGCGCACCAGCGGCACCCGCTCGGTCAACTCGGCTGCGGACAATGCTTCATGCCGTCCGATGTTGGTTCGTCCGGCCAGCAGATCGTAGAGCGTCAGTCCGGCACGGATCACAAACCGGCTTCGCGGACTGTCGTCGTACACGGGCAGCAGGATCTCGATCGGCTTCACCAGCTCCGGCAGATGCTCCAGCAGCCAGGCGCGGTCGCGCAACGACTCGCGCACGAGGCCGACGTGAAAATGCTCCAGGTAGCGGAGGCCGCCGTGGATCATCTTGGTCGTGGCCGACGACGTCTGCGCCCCGCAGCGGCCTTTCTCGAAAAGCGTGACGTCGTAATCGCGGCGCGCCAGCTCCCAGGCGATCCCCGCACCGTTGATCCCGCCGCCGATGACCGCGAGCCGCACCGGCCGATCGTATCGTTTTCGTGGCGCCCAAAGAAGGTGCTCCCAACTTCTGGCGCACGGTTTGAAAAGCTCAGCCGCAGATGGCCATCGAGCTCGTCCTTCCAGCCGAAGAGGCGCCCGAAGACTCCCGCGGCGATCTCGCCGTGATGCTGACTGGCGGCGGTGCCCGCGCCGCCTATCAGGTCGGTCTGGTCAAAGGGCTGGCCCGGCATTTCCCGCGGCTGCGCTTTCCGATCATCACCGGCGTCTCCGCCGGCGCCATCAACGCCATCTTCCTGGCCGCGCACGAAGGGCCGCTCCGCGAAGCGGCGGAGTTGCTCGCCGGCGTCTGGCTTTCGCTCGAGTGCCGCCACGTCTTCCGGCCCAACTACGCGGCGCTCCTCCCGTTCCGCTCGGCCATGAAGGCGATCCTGCCGCCAAAATTGTCGCGTCGTCCGCACGGCCTTCTCAACGCCGGGCCGCTGGCGGAGACGCTGCGCCGGGTTTACCACTGCCCGCATCGCAATCATCCGATCGAGGGGATCCGTCGCAATCTGGCCCGCGGCGATCTGAAGGCGGTCGGATTGATGGGGCTCGACTACACCTCGGGGCAAAGTGTCCGCTGGGCGCAGGGACGCTCGATCGACATCTTCGAAGGACCGAATCGCCGCAGCGTGCAGACCGAGATCACGGTCGAGCACGTGCTGGCATCATCGGCAGTGCCATTCGTTTTTCCGGCGGTGAAGATCGAGGGCAGCTGGTACGGCGACGGTGGCATCCGCCTGGCCACTCCCCTTTCGAGCGCCGTCCACCTCGGCGCGCGCCGCATTCTGGCGATGTCCACCGGCTACCAGCGCACCCCCGACGAAGCCGGCAGGCCCGACTTGCGGGGATATCCACCCGCCGCGCAGGTCATGGGGCAACTTCTCAACGCCATCTTCCTCGACGTCATCGACGAAGACGTGGTGCGCATGGAGCGGCTGAACGAGATGATCGGAAAACTCGATCCCTCCCAGCGCAACGGGTTCAAAGAGATCGACCTCTTCGTTCTCCGCCCCTCCGTCGACCTCGGCCAGATCGCCCGCGATCACGAGAAGCAACTCCCGCGCAACATGAAGCTTCTGACCCGCGCCCTCGGCTCGCGCGAGACAGAGTCGAACGACTTCATCTCCATGCTGATGTTCGAACCGCACTACACGTCGAGGCTGATCGAAATCGGAGAGAGCGACGTGGCGTCGCGCATCGAGGAGCTTCGCGCGTTCCTCGGAGAGCCGCTGGCGGCGCTCAGCGCGGTGTAGGCCTGAACACGCATCGGTGTACAATCCCACGCGATGAAGCGCCGTGACCTCGAGCAACGACTCACGGAATGCGGGTGGCGCTTTGTCAGAAGTGGTGGGCGCCACGACATCTGGAGCGACGGCGAGAGCGAAGAAGCCATTCCACGCCACCGCGAAATCAACGAACGCCTGGCGCGGGCAATCCTGCGGCGGGCTTGTCAGGAGCGACAATGAGATTCGAAGGCAGACTAGTCCGCGATGGCCGCTACTGGCTGGCTGAGATGCCGTTGCTTGACGGCATGACCCAGGGCCGGTCGCGCAAAGAGGCTCTGGCGATGGCCGCCGACTGGCTCGAGAGCATGATCGGGCGCGATGACTTTCACGCGGAGGCGCATCCGCGAGGCGCCAATGAGTTCGAGATTTCAGGAAACGACGCTGCGGCGATGACCGCATTTCTCCTCAAGCGACGGCGCCTGGCCAGTGGCGCGTCTCTTCGGCAGGTTGCAGAACGGCTGGGCGCTTCGTCTCGAAATGCCTATGCCCGTTATGAGCGTGGAGAGGCCGTACCGACGATGGAGAAACTGGATGCTCTTCTCAAAGCGGCCTCACCCGGCGACGACATCGTGATTCGCGAGTCGCATCGTTGATCGATCGCCGCCATACTCAGGCCACCGCCTCCGTCTCCCGATACTGAATCTCGTACAGCTTCCGATACAGCCCTTCGTGCTGCATCAGCTCCTCGTGCGTTCCGCGCTCGCGGATCTCGCCGTGGTGGAAGACCAGGATCGTGTCGGCGGAGCGGATCGTCGAGAGGCGGTGGGCGATGACGATCGACGTCCGGCCGGCCATCAGCATCTGGATCGCTTCCTGGATCAGCACCTCGGTCTCGGTATCGATCGACGACGTGGCCTCGTCGAGGATGAGCACCGGGGGATTGAAGGCCAGCGCGCGGGCGAAGGAGAGCAGCTGTTTCTCCCCCACCGACAATCCCGCGCCGCGCTCGCGGACCTCGGAATCGTAGCCGCCGGGCAGTCTCTGGATGAATCGATCGGCCTGCACGCGTCTGGCCGCCTCCATCACCACCTCGGAGGAAATCTTCGGATCGCCGAGGGAGATGTTCTGCGCGATCGTGCCGGTGAAGAGGAAAAAGTCCTGCTGCACGATGGCGAAGAGCGACCGCAGCGACGTCACCGAGTAACGGCGGATGTCGATGCCATTGACCAGAATCTCCCCGCTCTGCGGCTCATAGAAACGCAGCAACAGCGCGGTGACCGTCGTCTTGCCCGCGCCCGTATGACCGACGATGGCAACGCGCTCGCCGCGAGTCACGGTGAAGGAAACGTTCTTCAGCACCCACTCCGGAGAGTCAGGGGATGAATCAGGGACGAGGGACGAGGGAACAGCGCCCGAATCCTTCTTCCCTCGTCCCTCATCCCTCGTCCCTGCCTTCTCGTTGTACGCAAAACAGACATTGCGGAACTCGATCGACTCGAAGTGGTCGATCTCCAGCGTCCCCTCGTCGAGGATTCGTGGCGGGGTGTCGAGCGTCTTGAAAATCCGCTCGCTGGCTGCCATGGCCGCCTGCAGGATGTTGTACTTCTCCGACAGGTCGGAGATCGGCTCGTAGAAACGCTGCGCGTATTGAAAAAACGCGATCAGCGTCCCGATCGAAAGCGTGCCCTGGATGACCTGCCCGCCGCCGTACCAGACGATGAGAGCGAGACCGATCGTCTCCACCAACTCCACCACCGGATAGAAGATCGAATAGTAGAAGACCGACTCGATGTTGGCGTCGCGGTGGCGGGCGTTCAATCCCTCGAACTTCTCCGCCTCGTCCACTTCGCGATTGAAAAGCTGGACGGTGGCCATTCCGGAGATGTGCTCCTGCAGGAAGGCATTGATGGCGGCGATGCGGGCGCGCGTGGCGCGATAGGTTCTGCGCGCGCCACGCCGGAACCAGGCCGATACCAGGACGATCAGCGGGATGATCGAGAAGAGCACGATCGCCATCCGCCAGTTCATCCAGAACAGCACGCCGACGATGCCGGCCAGGACGAAGATGTCGCCGAAAATCGAGACGAAGCCGGCGGTGAACATCTCGTTGAGGGCATCGACGTCGGTGGTGACGCGCGTCATCAGCCGGCCGACGGGATTGCGATCGAAGAACTGGATGTCCAGCCGCTGCAGGTGCTCGAAGATCTGTTTGCGGAGGTCGTACATGATGTACTGCCCCATCAGATTCATCAGCACCATCTGCGTGTAGAGCACGACGAAACCGCCGGTGAGGGCGACCAGGTACAGCCCCGCGGCGAGGTTGATCCCGCTGAGCGGATCGAGCGCCCAGCCATGCGCGACCAGCCACGCGCCGGCGCGCTGGCTGACGCCGGCGACATGTCCGCCCTGCAACGGCTTCACATAGAGATCGATCGCCACCGCCACGATTGCCGGCCCGGCAATCTCCAGCAGCGACGAAAGGATGACCAGCCCCACCGACACCGTGGCCCGAACCCGGTACGGACGCAGATAGCGCAGCAGCCGCCGCGCAAGATGCGGATCAAAGGCCTTGGCGCCTTCGTCTTCGTGTCGTTCGATGTCGGCCATGGTGTTTGCGGCTTCGCCGCGTTGTCTGCGCTCGGTTGTTGGTTGTCAGTGCCTCGGGCGAGCACCGAAAACCGAGCACCGACAACGCGCGCCAGCGCAGCTAAGCGATTTCCGCGATCTCCTCCTCCAGAGTCTGTCTTCGATAGAGATTTGCGTAGTAGCCGTCGTGCGCGAGGAGCGTTTCGTGCGTGCCTCGCTCGACGATGCGGCCGTCCTCGATGACGATGATGGTGTCGGCGTCTTTCACCGAGGAGACGCGGTGGGAGACGATCAGGGCGGTGCGGCCTTTGCGGATCTCGCGCAGCGCGCGGAGGATCTGCTCCTCCGTGTTCGTGTCGACCGCGCTCAGCGAATCGTCGAGGATCAGGATGGCCGGGTCGCGCACGAGCGCACGGGCGATGGCCGTCCGTTGCTTCTGCCCGCCGGAGAGGGTGATGCCGCGCTCGCCGATGAGCGTCTCCAGGCCTTGAGGGAACGAGGCCACGTCGCCGGAGAGGCCGGCAAGATTGGCAGAGTCCTGGATTTCCTCCGCCGAGGCGTCGCCGCGGCCGAAACGGATGTTCTCGGCGATCGACTCCGAGAAGAGGAACGTCTCCTGCGGCACGGCTCCGATCCATTGGCGGAGCTGTGACGTCGGAAACGATTCGACCGGCCGGCGGTCGATCACGATCGTTCCCGGCGGCGGCTCGAACGTTCGCGTGATCAGCGCCAGCAGCGTCGATTTGCCGCTGCCGGTGCGTCCGACGATGCCGACGGTCTCGCCGGGCCGGACGTGGAGGTTGATGTCGCGCAGCGTCGGCTTGGTGGCTCCGGGGTAGCTGAAGGTCAGATCGCGGATTTCGATCTCACCCTTCACTGGCGCAATGACCGGCTCGCCGGCATGGACATGAACGTCAGGCTGCACCGACCACACCTCGTGCAGGCGCACCATCGAGGCCATGCCGCGCTGGAAGAGATTGGTCACCCAGCCGAGCGCGATCAGCGGCCAGACCATCCGCCCGAGGTAGAGCTGGAAGGCGATGAAACTCCCGATCGAGAGCGTGCCGCGGATCATGTCCCGGCTGCCGAAGAAAAAGATCAGGCCGAAGAGGAGGCCGATCATGGCGTGCAGGCCGGGATAGAACGTCGCCGTCAATCGGATGATGGTCCGGTTGCGGCCCACATACTCCCTGTTCATCGCCGCGAACACCCTGCTCTCCTCCGGCTCCCTCCCGAACGCGCGCACGACGCGCACGCCAGCCAGGTTCTCCTGCACGCGCGCGGAGATCTCGCCGAAGTAGTCCTGCACCGCCTTGAACTTCACGTGAATGTGCTGGCCGAAGTACTGAACCATCCAGACGATGACCGGCACGGAGCACAGCGCCATCAGCGACATCTCCCGGTTGATCCGCAGCATCATCCCGAAGGCGCCGATGACCACGATCAGCGACGAGAGCGCGTGCATGACCGCGGGGCCGATCAGCAGCCGCACCGAGGCCAGGTCGTTGGTGGCGCGGGAGAGGAGATCGCCGGTGCGCTGCTCCTGGTAATACGACACCGGCAGCGATTGCAGGTGGTCGTAGAAGTCGTTGCGCATCTCGTATTCGATGTGCCGCGACTCGCCGATGAGGATCCGCCGCTGGAGAAAGAGGAAGAGCCCTTCCAGCACGGAAGCGCCGACGAGCATCAGGCCGTATCGCACCAGCGCGCCTCGCGTGACCGCCCTGGCCAGTTCGTTGACCGCGCTGCCGACGATGAGCGGCTTGAGCAGCGAGAATCCGGCCGAGGCCATCACGCAGAGGCCGCCGAGCGTCAGCGCTGTTTTGTGAAGTCCGAAGTAGTGGAAGAGGCGGCGGAGCGGGGACATGGGGAGGAGCATTCTAACGGGGACCGCTATACTCCGCGCTGTGTCGACGTTGCGCACACCAGCCGCCATTCTCTGCGTGGCCCTCATCCTCTTCGCCGGGCTGATTCCGGCAGCGGTCGCGATCGTTCCCACGCCTCTGATTCAGCTCGGTGCCGTGATCGCGGCCAGCGATGTTTCGCAGCCGATTCTCTCCGATCCGACTTCGCCGGTTTCGTTGCGCGCGCTGATTTCATCCCGCCATCTGGCGCGCGCTGCCCTCTCGCCCGCGCGTTCGTAAACGGCCGCTCCGTTTCTCGAATCGCCGCTGGCGGGAGGAAGCATGTCCTTGAAGAAAAGCCTGGGAAAGGTCTTGATCTGTCTCTGTCTGGAAATCGGCGCGCTCATGGGCGTGCCGATGCGCCCCGATGAAATCGAACAATTGATGATGAGAACGGGCGATCAGCAAATCGCGTGGGTTCAGCGTGAGGAGGGAGATGGTGAAGATTCATGTGCCGCCGGCGCCACGGCCTGATTCCACATCTCCTCTTTGACCCGCCACTTGCCGTCCGCGCCGCGGTGGAGAACGAAGAGCATCTTGCCCCAGCCGTCGAACGGCGGTTTGCCGCCCGGGAACTGCACGATCTGATGTTCGGTACACCACTCCGAGGCCCAGTCGCCGGAGACGGTGATGTCATGACACTGCATCTCGAATTTCGTCATCTTGCCGCCGGGATAGGCCGCCATGACGTCATCGAGGAACTTGCCGATGGCCTTCTTCCCGACGATCGGCGGCGTCGACGGAAGAAGGCTGACGCCGTCGTCTTCCCAAAGCGCCAGGACGGCGGCGTTGTTCATGCTCCGCGTGGCGGCGTCGAGAGACTTGTTGAAGATTTCGACGCCGGAGGTTGGAGTCGCAGCTTTCGCAAAGACTGGGATGAGGAGAAACAGGATCGTTACCACCTTACCGATCCGCATGCAGCCTCCTTGGTGCCGCCGCACTACGAAAGCCGCCGGTACAACTCAGCATTCTTTTCGAGCACTTTGCCGACAGCGCGCTCGAACTGGGCATCTCGTTGAATCTTCTCCTCCACACTTACTTGAAGGAGTTGCTCGACCGACATTCCGCGCTGTTGCGCCGCTTCCTCGATTTTCGATGCGGTTTCGTCGGGAACCTGAATTTCGAGTGTCTTCATCGGTTCATTCTACGGGCAGAACGAGATGGATCGCCGCGGAGCGACGGCATCTCGATTCGTTCGCATTCCGAAATGTCGCCGCTCCGCGGCTCAATCCTGGGGCACCCTGTATCCCAGCGCTTACGCGGCTGGGCTACGTAGATTGCGCCGCTCCGCGGCGCGGGGATGCGGGCGACGCTGATTACTGCGGCGACTCATCCTCCCTCACCCTCCCCTCCTCGTCCTTCAACGGCAGCTTCTTCATCTCCTGCAGCGTGATCCGAAGCACGCTGCCGAGGGTGAAGCCTTGGGGGAAACAGTGCGGGATGCGGATTCCGGCACCGCTCAGTTCCAGGAAATCCAACGGCGGTTTGCGGCGTGCCAGGACGAAGACCAGCTTGCGCGGGAGATCTTCGCGATCGTCGGCGTTGAGATGAAGAGGCTGGAGGTAATAGCCGAAGTGCATCGTCCGCAGCGCCGGGACGCCGCCGGCGAACTCAGGCAGCGTCACGCTCAGGCCGAGGGCGCCGAAGATCCAATTCTCCTGGGCGAACTCGCCGCGCCAGAAATCTTCCTCGTCCGGAGTCAGGTGTTCGAGCCGCATCAGCGCACGCGGTCGAGGAAGGCCGCGAACGGGTCGCGGCCGCGGTAACCGACTGCGCGATCGAGCACGGCGCCGTCGCGGGTGGCGATGACGATGGTCGGAAAGGCGTTGACGCCGTAGCGATCGATCAGCTGCTGCACATCGGGCTCGTTGTGGCCCTCTTCGCGCTGACGGTCGACCACCTTGACGGCGATGTAGCGGCTGTTGATCTTTGCCGCCAGGCCGGGATCCATGAACACCTCGCGCTCGAGCACGTGACACGGGCCGCACCATTCGGCGGAGAACTCGTAGAGGATGGGGCGGTGCGATCGCATCGATAACGCCGCCGCCTGGTTGATGTTCGTCCAGTGAACGAGATCGGCGTCGCTCTTCATCGGAAACTTCCACAAGACGATGCGCGCGGCGATCAGCAGAACTACGACGATCGGCAGCCAGATCGGCAGCGCCCGTTGCTTGGTCCGGTCGAAGGTCAGGCTAGTCGGCACCGTACGGAACCTCCCGCCGCGAGAATATGACGCACGCCAGCAGCAGCGCCACCGAGGCGTTGCAGAACATCATCACGATCCAGTTGCGATCGAAGGGAATCAGCGGCGCGTCGGGAAAGAGGTTGTAGTTGATCTTCGCCATCGCTTCCAGGATGCCGGGATGTTTGCGCAGGAAGGCGCCGAACACCGCCATCTCCCCGCTGGCCGCGTTCCGCATCATGCTCAGGAGGCTGGAGATCATCGGCAGCAGAATCTGCGCGGCGATGTAGATGCCGATGTTCACGTACGAGCGCGAGAAGCTGCCGAGGAAGGCCAGCAGCGAGCAGATGAAGAGCACTTTGAGCGCGGAGACCAGCGCCGCCGCGAGCGCGGCGCGCCACGCGATCGTCGTTCCGGCGACCAGGCGCCCCACCACGTCGCTGCCGAACATGACCACGATGGCCACCCAGATGGCCAGCACCACGCCGGCGACGCGCGAGAGCAGGTAGCTCGAGCGGCCGATCGGTTTGCTGAGGATGAGCTGCAACGTGCCCGACGAGAATTCGGGTCCGATGAGCTGGCAGCCGGCGATCATGGCGAATAGTCCGATCATCTCGTACGGCGCCTGCGCCGGCGCACCGATGGCGGACATCACCGCCACGATGACGATCAGGACCAGCAACGCGGAGACGTATCCGAGGTGCGCGAAGTGGCGCCGCACCGTCTCGGCGATGACGATGAGGCTCACGCTTCACCTCGGAAGATCGATTCGAGATCGGCGGTGCGGCGGCGGACGTCGATGACGCCGGCGCCGGTGCCGACGATGCGCGTCACCAGCTGCGCGACATCCGCCTCGGTGGCAACGTACGTCGTGATCACGTTGTCTTTCACGACCGCACCGGCTGCCGAGGCGACTGACGCCGCGTCGTAGGAACCTTCCAGAAGCGTGATGGCGATGAGGATCTTGGCCAGTTCGCGAAGCGATTCGGCGCGCGCGATCACCCCTCCCTTGAGGAACAGCACCCGGTCGCAGACTTTCTCGACCTCGGCCAGTTGATGCGAGTTGAGCAGGATCGCGGCGCCGCGCGCTTTCTCCTCGGCGATGAGATCGCGGACCAGGAAGACACCGTTCGGGTCGAGCCCCGAGGTCGGCTCGTCGAGAAAAAGAAAATCGGGATCGAGCATCAGCGCCTGGGCCATGCCGATGCGCTGGAGCATGCCGCGCGAGTATTGCGAGAGCCGTTTGTTCTCAGCGTCCGCCAGGCCGAGGCGCGTGAGGAGCTCGTCGACGCGATCGTGAACGCGATTGCGCGGCACGCCGGCCAGGCGGGCCATGTAGCGCAGGAATGCGCCGCCGCTGGCGCGCCGGTCGAAGTTCATTCGCTCGGGAACGAAGCCGGTGCGGCGGCGAACATCGAGATCATCGTTCGAACGGCCGTCGATGGTGATCGAGCCGGTGTCTGGGTTGAGGAAGCCGACAATGCACGACATCAGCGTGGTCTTCCCCGCGCCGTTCGGGCCGATCAAACCGACGACTTCGCCCGGCGCGATGGCGAGGTCGATGCCCTTGAGCACAGGCCGGACCGCGCCAAACGGGTGGTACGCCTTCGTCAGCGCTTCGACTCGGATTCCGTTCATTGCTGGAGTTTGCGCAAGCCGGCCACGATCTCGTCGATCTTCGCTTTGTGAAACTGATCGACCGTCCGCTGCAGCTCATTTTCCGCGGTCTGCGAGAGGTCCTCGGTGTAGACCTTTTTCAGCGCGCCGGCGAGATAGACCTTGGTTTCGATGCGCCAATTCGGACGTGCAAAGAATTCGGTCTGCACGGTGAGCTTCCGCGGGCCGACGTCGAAGGCATCGAGGCGGCCCATCGGTTCAATCTGCAGGTCCGGCATGTGCTGCGATGATAGCAGTGCTCACGGAAAGAGCTGCGCGGCGTTGTCCCACAGGATTTTGCGCTCGACCTCTTCGCCGAGTCCGAGGGAGAGAAACTCGTCGACGTTCTTTCGCGGCGATACCACGCCGGGCGACGGCCAGTCGGTTCCCCACAGCACTTTGTCCGCGAGGCCGGCCACGCGCGGTACGTAACGCAGCAACGCTTTCGGCGGGATGCCCGAGATGTCGAGCCGCACGTTCGCGTGGCGACGCGCCAGGAAGAAGGCGGTCTCGCCGTACAACGGCCGGCCGGCATGCGCGAGGATGATCGGCAGGCGCGGAAAGTCGTTGGCCACGTCATCGATCGGCATCGGATCGGCGAAGACGTTGCGCGCGCGAGGGAAGACGGAAGTCCCGGTATGAAACATCACCGGCACTCCTCGCGCCTCGCACTCGCGATAGATCTCTGCCAGCTGCCACAACTCGCCGTGGTAGGCATTCGGCGAAAAGAGCTGATGCGGCGGATGGATCTTGATCATGCGAATGCCGAGGTCGAGCACGCGGCAAATCTCGTCGCGCACGTTGATCTCGTGCAGCGGATTCACCGAGCCGACCGGCAGCAGCCGGTCGCGATGATCGCGCGTGAAGTTGGCGACCCAGTCATTGGTCTCGCGCCTGAAGCCCATGACGTCGGGCGAGACGTAGTTGATGCAGCAGACCCGCTCCACCCCTTCCCGATCGAGAAAGCGGACGACGTTGTCCGCCGAGGCCAGGATGTCCTTCGCATTCGCATGCGAGGGGTCGGACAGCATCGTCAAGACCTCGGGCTTGAGCATCTCCCACGGCTGGATGTGGATGTGAACATCGAAAACGCGCATGGGCGAATTATGCGGCTTCGCCGCAGCTAACCCATCACCAACCGCATGCACACCGCCGTATCGGGACACGCCCCCTGCAATTCGGCGGAACCGAGCAGCTGCGGATGGATCTCGTCGCGATCGATCGGTTTGAAGCCGCGCTTGGCGAAGTACGGCTGGGCGGTCGTGGTCAGGAGGTAGAACTCGCGGATGCCGCGCGAGGCCAGGCGGTCGAGGAGCTGGCGGACGATGCGACGGCCGATGCTGCGGCCGCGATGCGAGTCGGCAACGGCGACCGAGCGAATGAGCGCGGCCACCTTGTGAGCCTCGGCACCGCCACAGCCGACGATGTCGTCGCCGTCACGCGCCACGATGAACGTTCTCCAGTGATCGTCGATGCCATCCGTCGGCAGTTTGCTGGCGATCAGGAGCTGCTTGATGACCGGGACGTCGGCGGCGGTGGCGCCGCTGATGATGATCTCGTCGTCGGTCATGTCGGACGAGGATAGCAACGAGCCCGGCTGGTGTCACGGAGCCGTTCGCATTCGTTCACCGGATCAAACATAACGCCGTGCTTACATCACAAACATCATGCGAACGATCGCCATCGTCGGTTCAGGAATCAGTGGATTGGCCGCCGCGCACGGCCTGCTGCAGGCGGGATATCACGTCGACCTCTACTCTGACCGAACCGCGCAGCAGTGGCTGAACGAGAGCCGGCCGACCGGGACCGCGGCGCGTTTCGCCATCGCACGCTCGTACGAGCGGGAGCTGGGTCTCAACCATTGGGACGATGTGGCGCCGAACGGCGAGGGCGTCTTTCTGACGTTCTGTCCCACGCTTCACAATCCGCTGGTCCGGCTCGTGGGTCGTTTCCGTGAACCGTTCCAGGCCATCGATGTCCGGCTTCAGTCGTATCGCTGGATGAATGATTTCGAAGAGCGCGGTGGCCGGCTGGAGATCGAACAGGTCACCGTCGATGGTCTGAATGACATCGCCGCGGCGCATGACCTGACCATCGTCGCCACCGGCCGCGCGGACCTTTGCCGCATTTTCGAGCGCGACGAGAACAGGAGCGTCTACAGCGCTCCACGTCGAAATCTGGGGATGGTGACCGTGACCGGTGGACCGTCCCGCGTCGATGACCTTCCCCTTCTCCCGGTGAAGTTCGATTTCCTCGGCACGGACGGCGAGATCTTCTTTATCCCCTACTTTCACAAGGATGCCGGACCTTGCTGGAACATCCTGGTCGAAGCGAAGGCCGGCTCGCGCATGGATCGATTCGCGGACGTGCAGTCCGGCGCGGATGCGGTGTCGCGCGTGCGCGAGGTCGTCAGCGAGCTTTTTCCGTGGGATGAGCCGTTCGTCCGTCATATCGAGCTGGCCGATCCGCTGGGATGGCTGGTCGGCCGGGTCACGCCGAGCGTGCGGAAGCCTTCCGCCCTGCTTGCGTCAGGCCGTTTCGTTGCCGCGCTCGGCGACACGGCCATCTCGTACGATCCGATCGCCGCGCAGGGAGCGAACAGCGGGATCAAGCAGGCGCGCCATCTCGTCTCCAGCATCGTCTCCCGCGGCGATCGTCCGTTCGACGGCGATTGGATCAAAGCCACGTTCGAGGATTTTTACAACGAGCACGCCCGCCATGCCTACCAATTCAGCAACCTCCTGCTCGAGCCGATCACGGCGCCGGCGAAGGAGCTGCTGATCGCCCAATACGGAAGCGACGGGAGCGCCGAGAATCGAACCGGCCCGCAGCGTGTGGCCAACGCCTTCGTGGAGAACTTCAACGATCCGCGGCTGCTCACCCCGGCCTTCACCGACATGTCCGCCGCAAGACGAACGATCGCCGCGCACAACGAGGGACGGTGGCTGTGGAATGGAGTGCGCGGGAGGGCGTCGATCGCCAGGGATCAGGTGAAGGGGAAGCTCGGTTTGGTGACGAGCTAAAACCAATCAACCACAGAGACGCAGAGGACACAGAGAGACTCCTCTGCGATCTCTGTGTCTCTGTGGTGAAAAGCCTTGAAACACAAAAAGGCCGCGCGAAAACGCGCGGCCTTTCGATTTATTTGTGGTCGTCGTCAGTGACGGTCGCCGCTGGACCCGCGGTCGCCCGAACTGCCGTAGCCGGAACCCGAGGTGCTGCTGCTGCGACTGTTCGGCTCGTTCAGTTTCTCCGACTTGCCGATGTTCTGGCCGAAGTCAGCGGACGAGCCGCTCTTGTCTTTCCCGATCTGCGACGAGCTGCGGTTGACGTCGCTTCCTGAAGTGTTGCTTTTCATCTTGTCGCGGTTATCCATTTGGTGTCTCCTTTCGGGCTTTCGCCCGTATCTATGGGACTGCAATGGCAATGCCGGGCTGCGACGCTAAACTGCTGAGCTGGAATGGATTAGCTCGCCTGCTCCTCACGGTCGAGCAGCGCCTGCAGCCTCGGCGTGAGATCTCCCCGACGCATGGCCTTCCCGTCGATCGCCGCCACCGGCATGACGCCCATCGTGGTGCTGGTAATGAACGCCTCATCGACGTCGGCCAGCTCGTTCTCGAGGATTGGCCGCTCTTCGACACGGACATCCGCGGCACGCGCAAGGTTGATCACGCGATCGCGAACGACACCGGGCAGGATGTGCTCGTCGAGCGGATGGGTGATGACCAGGCCATCGCGAACGACGAAGAAACTGGCGCTGGCTCCCTCGCGCACGATGCCGCCATCGATCAGCAGCACTTCGTCGGCGCCGGCGCGTTGCGCCTTTTTCTTCGCCAGCGCGTTGGCCAGCAGGTTCACCGATTTCACGTCGCAATGCTTCCATCGCAGATCGGCGGTGGTAACGAGGCGAATGCCGCGCTCCTTCTTCGCCACGTCCGGAAAGGTGAAGGCCCGCGAGTAAGCGACGACCGTCGGCCGCAGATCGTCCGGATAAAAGTGCGCGCGCGTGGCCTCGCCGCGCGTGACCTGAATGTAGACGATGCCGTCGTCGAACGCCGTCCGCGCAAGCAGATCCTGCATGACCGCGGTGAATAGGGCTTCATCCCACGGCGAACGAATTTCGATCGCGCGAAGCCCCCCTTCCATCCGCCGGTAGTGATCGCTGAGAAAGACCGGCCGCTTGCCGACAAACTTGAAGACTTCGTAGACGGCGTCGCCGAACTGGAACCCGCGGTCTTCGACACCGATGACCCGTTCGGCGGTAGTGGTGAAGCGGCCGTTGATGTAGAGGACGTCGGTCATCGGTTGCCGAGTTGCCAGGTTGCCGAGTTGCCGACCGCAACCCTCACGGATTCACCGCCTTCACAATCACCACCGTCCGATCGTCCTGCTCTCCCGGCCCCCACTCCGTCACCCGGGCCAGCACTTCCCTGCCGATCTCCTCGGCGGTTCGATGGCGATTCGCGGCGACGAGTTGCTCCAGCCGTTCAAGGCCGAACTCTTCGTCGCCGGCGTCATGTGCTTCGACGATGCCGTCGGTGTAGAGGCAGAGCAGGTCGCCGGAATTCAGTTTGGCGAAGCCGCGCATGTAGGTGGCGTCCGGCGTCGGGCCAAGTACCGGGCCTCCGTTCGAAAGGAGCTCGATGGTGACGCCGTCGGCGCGCAGCACAAACGGGAAGTTGTGACCGGCATTGCAGTAGATGAGGATGCCGCCCGTTTCCAGCTCGCCGTAGAACAGCGAAACGAACTTCGTGGTCAGGCGGCCGCGATGGATGATGTGATTCAACTTCTCCATCGTGCGGATGATCTTGAAATCGCGGTCGGTGGCCATGCGCAGCCCCATGTAGATGTCGCGCACCACCAGCGCCGCCGGCAGGCCGTGACCCGAGCCGTCGGCGATGGCCAGGCCGAGGATGTTGTCGGAGATGGGGATGAAATCGTAGAAGTCGCCGCTCACCACCGCGGCCGGCAGCGTCTTCCCCCAGATGTCGAAACCGGCGTATTGCGGCACGCGCTGCGGTAGGATCGACTGCTGGATGCGCTGGGCCTCGACGATGAGCGACTGGTATTTGTCCGCGCGCAGCCGCTGGTTGACGGTGTAGCGAATGAGGTTGAGCGAGAAGAGGATGTCCTCGCGACTCAGATTCTCGGCCACGTCGAATCCGAGGATGTGCGAATGGTTGTCGCCAGCGGCGACCGCCGCAAATCGATGCGTGCCAAGCTTCGCTTCCAGCACGGGATCGACGCCCGGATCGGTTGGATCCATGACAACCACCCCGTTCGCGAGCACAAGCTCGATCGGCTTGTAATCGCGCGGGACGGAGATCCCAAGCGGCCCTTCGCTCGAATGACCGAAGCGTCCGACCAATTCGTAGCAGTTCTCGTCGTTGAGCTCGTAGACTCTCCCGCCCGTAATCCCAAGCTCATGACGGAAGTTCTTGGCAATCGTCGTCCCAATCTGTTCGATCGTGAAACGGGCCGATTCGGCAGCTTCAATCTGCTCGAGCGTTCGCTCGACCTGTATTAGAAGTTTTTTGTAGTCCATGTGTCAGTTCACGATCTCGTTGGAAAGCGAGAGAAACCAGTTGATAACGCGCTGATCTCGATCAATCACCAGTTCCAAGTAGGAGTGATATTTCCTCACTCTCCTTGGAAACAGGCGTGGCCTCGGAGTCGTCATGCGGTAGGCCTCCCAAGCGCGCTCTAGAAACTCTCCGTGCTCGCAATACGGAGAGCGCTGATAGTAGTCATAGATCACTTCAGTTCCACTCCATCTAATTCATACGGCGCCTTCACACCAAGCAACCCCAAAACCGTCGGGTAGATATCGGCGATGTACGGCGCGTGATCCGTCGCCAGCTTCCGGTTGTAGAAGAAGATCCCCTTCACGATCTCCGGATCCACCGAGCAGTGGTCGCCGCTCCAGGGTTGTTTGTTGGGATCGATCAGGTTCTTCGGGATGCCGCCGAGGGAGGTTTGCCAGGAGACGCGGTAACCGTCGTTGTTGGTGACGAAGAGGTCGGGGATCATGTTCGGATCGAACTGGCGATAGACCTCCTCGCGCGACAGCACGCGGCGAACCGGGTGCTCCATCGTCTCCATGTCAGTCATCGTCACCAGGCGCGATTTCAGCTCCGCCTTCAGCGCGTCGTACTCGGGGCCGGGATTCACGATTCCCTGCGCCTCGCGGCCTTTCAGATTGATGTACATCTCGCCGAGGCCCATGGCGTAGGCGCGCGTGTGCGACCAGTCGACGTTCTCCCAGAACTGCCCCTGATCGAACAGCATCTCCACGTTGCGGTCCTTCACTGCCACGCCGGTCTTGAGGGTCATGTAGCCGTTCATCACCAGCCAGGTGTTGTAGTTGACCGACTTCCGAAACGATGCGAAGCCGTGATCGGAGAGGACGATCAGCGAGGCGTGATTCTTCTCAGCCGCGGCCATGGCGTCGCCGACGATGGCGTCCATCAGCTGGTAGGCGCGCAGCAACGCATCGCCCCACTTCGCGTGCAGCGCTTCGTTGTAGGCGGGATGTTTCGGATCCATGAGGCGCCAGAAAACGTGGCCGACGCGGTCGGGGAACTCGAAGCACTGCACCATCAGCTCGTCGTCGCCGGCGAGGAAGGCGTCGAACATCTTGCGGTCCTGGGCCACGGTGAAGGTCATGTCATCCCAGAACATCTGCTCGTCCGCGAACCCCTCGGAGATGGCCCAGGTATCGATCTGCCAGCCGAGCGTTTTGTAGAGGCCGTAGTCTTGCGCAAGCTGCGGCGCCCACTTCGGCGGCGACGAGATGTTGAAGCCGGGCGGCAGGCTGCGCGGATCGAAATTGATCGGGGAAAGGTAGAGCTTCACCTCCGGCTGCGATGAGATCAGATGAAAACGGCTGATGCCGTGGATCTTGATCAGCGGGTTGAAGGGAAATGTGAAATCGGTCCAGCCGCTCCACTCGCCGGGCCGCAAGGTGACCTTCTGGCCGCTTTCCTCGATGGTGATGGAGTTGCGGTCGTCGGCGACGGTGATCGTCATCGGGATGGAGATGTACGGCGGCGTTCCGAACAGCTTGTTCGGCGGTCCCTGGATCTTCGTGGGGATGCTTCCTTTGTTGTCCTCCAGCTGCACGACTTCGATGGAGAACTCGCCGCCGGAGCGATGGAAATCGAGCTCCGAGGTGAAGTAGAACGGCTTGCCGACACGGCCGGAGACGTCGGGGACTCCGAGTCCGGAGAGCATCTCGCCGAGCGGGAAATCGTGCGCGGGGAAAGTGACCGGAACGTGGACCACGCGCGCCTTACGCCCGGCATTGGCGGCCGCTTCCCAGAACGGGATTCCCTGGCGGCGATTGATGACGCCGGGTCTGGTGACCGGGATGTATTTCTTCGTGGCCATGAATGCGCCGGCGGCTCCGCCTACGGCGATGACGAGCATCACCAGTCGCGCGGTGCGGCGGAAGATGAGGGCGATCAAGCCGAGAAGGAGCAGAACCACGGCCGCAGCGGCGTAGGGATTCTTCTCGCCGAGGAGAAAGGGATCCTTGGTCTCATCGAAGGCGGCGAACACCGGGAGGTAGGTCTTCGGATCACGGCGTAGAAAATCGAAGATTCCCGTGCGGCCGGGATCGATGCCGGTGGAGAAGGTCGACCACGAAACAGGCGTTTGCGCGGGCACGGTCGGGCGGAGCGGGCGGAAGGTCCCCTGCGCGCGCAGCCGGGCCATGTTCGGCAGCTTCCCCTCGTTCATCCACTGTTCGGTATAACGAGCGTCGACGCCGTCGAAACCGAGGACGATGACTTTTTCTTTGGCGAGAATAGAGATCGGAGAGAGGGCTGCTGCGAGTAGAAGAAATCGGAAGAATCGCATCGCCGGGCATCATACTTGGTCGGCACGGCCGACTACGTAGGTCGCCCAAGGCTCGGCCACCATTTTGCAGCAAGGTCGCATTTCAGATTGATTGAGGTGCTGAATGAATACGCGTCAACTCTTTGCGTCCCTGTCGGTTGTCCTCCTGCTCGCCTGCGGCGGCGGCGAGAAAAAACGCGAAGCGGAATCGAAAACCCTGGTCATCGCCGTGATGTCGTCGCCGACGAATCTCGACAGCCGCGTGGGCGCCGACAACGTCTCCAGCCGGATGTTCGATCTGGTCTACAGCGGTCTGATCAAGGTCACGCCGAACTTCGATTACGCGCCTGATCTGGCCACGAAGTGGGAGACGCCGGACGACAAGACCATCGTCTTTCACCTCAATCCGAATGCGAAGTTTCACAACGGGCAGCCGGTGAAGGCGTCCGACGTGAAGTGGACGTACGAGTCGCTGATGAACCCCACCTTCGTGACCTCCAAGCGCTCCGGCTACGCCTCGGTGGATCACATCGAGACTCCGGATGAGCAGACGGTGATCTTCAAGTTGAAGGAGGCGAACGCCGGGATCTTCGACAATCTCACGGTGGGCATCCTCCCGACCGGCGCCGATACGAATGTCTACAAGACCCGGCCGATCGGCTGCGGGCCGTACAAGCTGGTCGAGCACCGTCCCGATGAGCGGCTGGAGTTCGAGGCCTTCGATCAGTGGCACGGCGGCGCGCCGAAGATCAAGCACGTCACCGTACGCATCATCCCCGACGCCACCACGCGCGTGCTGGAGATGGAGCGCGGCACGGTCAACTTCGAGGTGAACCAGATCCCGTTCGAGAACGTGGCCAAGTTCGAGAAGAACCCCGACTTCACGGTGGTGAAGAGCTCGGGCTCGGTTTATCAGTACCTCGCCTTCAACATGCACGATCCGGCGCTGGCCAAGCCGCTGGTGCGCCAGGCCATCGCCCACGCCATCGATCGCGACCGGATCATTCGCGACATCCAGCGCGGCTACGCCCAGCCGACCGAAACGATGCTGGCCGAGGGACATTGGGCGAGGGCATCGAACCTGCCGACGCATCCGTACGACCCGGCGAAGGCGAAACAGCTGCTGGCGCAGGCCGGCTATCCGAACGGATTGAGCCTGGTCATCAAGACTTCGACCGATGCCGAGGCCAACTCACGCGCGCAGGTGATGCAGGCGATGATGAAGCAGGCCGGCATCAACCTCACCATCCAGTCGAATGAGATGTCGACGTTCTTCGCCGACATCGGCAAGGGCAATTTCCAGATGTACTCGCTGTCGCGCAACGGAATCAGCGATCCCGATTTCTACTACGTGATCTTCTATTCGAAGAACATCCCGCCGAACGGCCAGAACCGCGGCTACTACGTCAACCCTCATCTCGACGACCTGCTGATCCAGGGGCACTCGACGTTCGACCGCGCCAAACGAAAGCCGATCTACAACGAAATCCAGAACATCGTCGCCACCGACCTCCCCTATCTGTCGATTTACATGCAGTCGAATGTGGCGATCATGCGCAAGGGGATCGAAGGGTATGTGCAGTATCCGGCAGGGTTCTACACGTCGGTGCCGCAGATGACGATGAAGTAGGCCGGCACGGCCGGCGGCGTTGGTTGCCCAAGGCTCGGCCAACAGCGGCGCAGGATGTACCATGACGAAATGACACGAGCGACTGATGATCTGCTGGCGGAAGCCTTCGAGCTTCCGCCGGAGGAAGAGGATGTCGAGGCGCCGTCGGCATCCGAGATTCAACATCGCGTTTCCCGAGTTCGCGCCGGCGAGCTGGAAAGCACCGACTGGCGGACCGTCCTTGACCGGGTGGAGAAAGACGTCGACATCAACCCTGCAAAGAATGGCTGAGCAGAACGTCCTAAAATCGAACAATTGAGTAGACCCACGCTGTCTACCCTTAAAACTGCGCTAGAGAATCAGCCGAGCCTATTCATTCAGGCCTGTGAATGACAAGCCTTGACGCTGTCCAGCGCATCACTACCGATACGATGCTGCATATCCAAAAGTCTCGCGGCGTGCTCTTCGTACGTCAGAGCTGGGTTGCGATTGGCAATGTCTCTGAAGAACGTCAATCGTCCCCTGACGGAGCCAAGTGCAGCTCGTTGAATAGGGCTAAGCGGAAAGTCCAAAGTCTCATCAAAGGTATCGATGAAGGCCTGCACAAGGGGAGATACACCGTTGCTTCAGCGTTGTCCGGACTGGATCATTACACTTTAGGTTCCAAACGGCCGCTGAGTCCATCTCCCATCTGTGATTCGGCGCTTGTCAGGTTCAGTGTGCATCCTGAGAGCAGGGTAGGGGTTTCGTTACGTCTCGACACTCCTAGGAAGGAATCTTCATCAAAAAGGAGCAAGTCATGGCGAATGATCGTACAGGTGGTTCTGGGCCTATGGCCGTTGATATCGGTGGCGAAGCCGGCGCTCAAGTTGCTGACCAGATTATGGCCGGGTTACGTCCGCAACCGACTCCGAGCCCCACGCCAAGTCCGACGCCATCGCCCGGCGCAGCTGGACCGAGCGGCGGCGGAGCGTTCCTGCGTTTTTTGCGGCGAATCTTTGAGATGTTTTGACCCCTAGTCTAGCCACGACTACCTTAAATCGCTGGTGTTGTACGCGACTTCCTACGAATCGTAAGATGGCTCCGATCGGAGTTGTGTGCTGCACATCGGACGATCCCACGCTTCCCAACAGCCGCGTCTTATTGTGGTTCGGACTCGCCAGGTTGGTGCGTCGTAGCGCGCCTGAATGGCCTACCGCTCGATCATCGGATTCGAGAATCAGACCTACTTTTGCTTCTCTCGTTGCCATCAGAAATGTCATTGATGGACGGCAGTTCTATCTGCGTCCTCCGCGGATAAGCATCGGCGCTAGAATCCGCGCCGAATGACTGGAAGACTGAACTGGACGGTCCGCGCCTCCTCCGCGGTCTTCGGTCTTTCGCTCGCCATCAGCCTCGCGCCGCGCCTCGCGCTTCGCGCTCGTCCCGAGGAGATGCTCTCGGCGCTCAAGCTGGCGGGCTACAGTCCGAAAGGGCTGATCCTTCAGTTCGTCCTGGCGGTGCTGCTGACCGCGGGGTTCGCCATCGTCGGCGAGCGGGTGGCGCGGCTGCTCGATGAGTATCGCTGGGCAGCCATCAGCTACAGCGCGGCGCTGCTCATGGCGCCGGTGGCGCTGATGTCGTACGGGAACTTCAAGCATGTGCTGATGCTTGGCGCGGCCGCGGCGGCGATCGTGACCGTTCGAAAACGCGATCCGCACTTTACGCAGGGCGACGTCGTGCTGATTCCGACGCTTCTGGCCTGCTACATGGCCTTTCTCGATCTCGACTTCGGCCATACGGCGGTGGCGACGATCATTCGCGCGGCAATCGCCGTCTTTGCCATTCGATTGATCGTGCCGGTTGCGGATGCATTCCTGGCCTCGCCGCTGGCGATGGCCGCATTGGCCGGAAGACAGATACAGGTTGCCGGAGCGGTGATTGCGTTGATCGTGATTTTCGGCACGCCGTTTCTGCTGGTGAGGATGAAGCGTCCCCTTCCGCGCAGGATCATTTATCCGATCGTGGTCTTCCTCTACCCGCTTGCGGCGGTAGGGTTGCCGTCGCCCGTGGCGGTGAATTTCTTCGAGGATGGACACGGCATTCCGGTGGTTTCCGAGATGCTGCGCGGCGAGAGGCCGTACACCGACATCATCCCGACGCACGGGCTCATCGACGACGGCGCGCTTTACCTCATGGCCTCGAAGATCGGGCTCGGCTCGCTCCCCCATCTGCTGAACACGCGGCTCGTGGTCGGGTTCGTGAGCGGCGTGGCCGTCTACTGCCTCGTGCTTGCGGTCACGGGCACGGCGAACATGGCCCTGCTCGGGGCCTTTCTCATGTTTTCCATGTATCCGGGCGGGATGATCTGGATACGGCCGTCGGCGGCCATCTTCGCCCTGGCGGCCACCGTTGCGGCGACGCGTCTCCGATCGCGGCGCTGGTTCATTACCGCCGGCGCGCTGATCGTCGTTGCCTATCTGGTCAGCATCGACTTCGGCCTCTACTCTGCGATCGTGGCGCTCTTTGCGGCCTTCCGCGCACGCTCCCTCCGCTGGCTGGCGATCGGGATCGCTGCGGCCGCAGTTCCGGCACTCTTGATCTTCGCCATCTTCGGTTTCGCCCTCGACTTCATCCGCGTCAACGCCACCGAGATCCTCGGCAGCCACTCGGTCTACTTCGTTCATCCGCTGGAGATCCCCGAGGCGTTGCGGTCGGCGGCGCTGGCCGGCCATCTGGCGAATGCATTGATGCCGCTGACTTGGTTCATCGCGCTGATCGCAACCTGTGCCGCGTTAGCGCGATCACCGTTTCGTGCGCGGCGAAGCGATGGTCCCTGGCTCATCGGCGTGTGGATGGTGGTGGCCACGGCGTCGCTCATCGAACGTGGCAACACGTATTACTTCGTCGCCGGCGCACCGTTCCTCTTTGTGGCCATCTGGACCCTGCGACGATACGCCCGAACGCTGGCCATCGTGCTCATGGTCGTGGTCGTGCTGCTGGCCGAACCGTTCCGTCACATCATCGCCGTGATCCCGGAACTGCGGCACACGAAGCAGGGACCGCTGTTCGATCCCACCGTCACGACGTCGATTCATGCAGCGCAGCGATTCGCATCGACGTTGCAGCCGCAGGACACCTTCGTCGATTTCTCCAACTCGGCGCTGATCTACACCTTGGTCCATCGCGACTGTCCTCTGCGTCAGGTCGAGGTGGCCAACTACCAATCGGACGAAGGACAGTCCGAGGTCATCCAGCGGATCGAAAAGAACCCGCACGTCCGGGCCGCGCTGATCATGTTCCCCGGATCGATCCAGAACGTCGATGGAATCCCGAACAAAGAAAGGGCGCCGAAGGTGTGGGCCTACCTTCAGAAGAACTTCACGCCGGCGTTCGAGCAGGACGGCGTGGTCTTCTGGAAGCGGATTCGTTAGGGCCTGGTCATCTCTTCGAAAGGAAAGGGAACAGCGCCAGATACCGTGGCGCGAACACCGCAAAGATCAGAAGGAAAAAGAGCGGCACCGTCACAACCGCCAGCGCAAGACGACCGAGGTCGCGGCTGGACTTGTTGGGAATGCGCGCATACCCGACAGCTGAAAAGATGACCAGACCGGCGGTGGCGAGTGCGGCAGGCGCTGCGATCAATATGTCGGCGCGATGGACAGTGCCGGTTCGAAGAAACTCGCCGAACTGTTCGAAGCCGTTGCGGACGAACGTCGTGCGGCAGCCAGCTGTCCAAAGCCAAAAACACCCGCTGACCACACCGAGCGCATATCCAGAGCTGGCGTGACGCAGGCAGAGGATTGCCGCCAGCAGGTAAGGAAACGCTTCGAAGACGTGAAGCACCCGAATGCTCGGATCCCAGTACGCTGCGATTGCGAGGACCACGATGAAGGCGGCTGCGCAGAGAGCGGCCGCGACGTCGATCCCATTCTTTCCCATCGAGCCCTCCGGCGATCAAGTCGTCACCAGGAGCAACGTTTTGGCCGGCGAAGGGTTAACAGGCCACGGTCGCGGTGATATCGCGCGCCACCGCCTGCGAGTTCATGATGAATGTGTGGAGCGCGGGCACGAGCACCGGCGCATGTGACGGCGACAACGTTGTCTCCGAAACGGCCAGTACCCCGTCGTTCGGCTCATATCCAAAAGGCGACAGCCGTCCTCGGTAGCCCACGGTCCCCGCGTACACCCGCACCGTTCCTTCAGGAATCGGCAGCGCTGCCATGAACGCCCCGTTGGAGAGACGTTGTCCCGAGTCGCCAGTGAAGAGTCGATACAGCCGGTTGCCCGCGAAGAAACGCGCGACCCGCGGAGCGCGATTCGGAGGCGCGAGGAAGAAGCAGGCGGCAGGTGGGGCCTCGAGACGCGGCAACGCCGCGCGAATGAGCACACAGCCAAGCGAGTGACCGATGAGGATGAACGGCTCGCCATCGCCAAGCGATCGAACCCGCGTCGCCAGCCGGCTCACCGATGTTTCGAACGGCCGGAAGGTAGAGTAGCCGAACAGGTCGACGCGAATCCCGGCCACACGTAGACGCCGCGCCAGCAGAAGCTGCGAAAGAGGCGAACGTCCCATTCCGTGAACGAGGATGGCTCTCATCGGTCCGGGTTTGTATACGGCTCAATCCTCGGGCAGTTGCGCGGGTCAGACCTTCGTTTTTTCCACCTAGATAACTTATTGCAACCACATGACTTGCGGCATCGCTCCAAAGCCACTACGAGACTATGTGAGTTATTTGCGATGACGACGTGCGTAATTCGAAGGCCTGACCCCGCCTCAATTGCTCCGCGCCTGGACTCGCACCGGCAGCCGTTTTTTCTCGATCTTCACCATCACGGTGTACTCCGGATCGACCATCTCCACGATCGGCGCTTTGGCATTCTGGGAAACGAATTCGTAGGCGTCCATCTCCGAGAGGCCGCTCACCTGCTGGATCCAGTGCACCATCTCCTTGAAGGCGATGCGGGCGGCGTCTTCGAGCGGGCGGCCGGCGCCGACGGTCATCATCATCTCGGCGTTCTCGATGTGCGGCCAGGCCGTGGCGCGGCCTTTGATCAGATCGACGGTGATGTCGACGTTCATCGCCCCTTCGACGGCGGTTCCGATGATCTCGCCCTCGCCCATGACGTAGTGTCCGTCGCCGAATGACAGCAGCGCGCCGGGCATGTTGACGCCGAGGTAGATAGTGTTGCCGGCGCGGACCTCGGGACAGTCCATGTTGCCGCCGAAGGAGTCGGGCACGATCGTCGATCGGACTTCGCCGCCGGCCGGCGCCACACCGAGACATCCGAGAAACGGCGCCAGCGGCACTTCCCAGGACGACGTGCCGTCGAGCGATTTCGTGCGCGCCACGCCCTTCACCGGATCGACATCGTAGAACCACACCTTCTCCGGAAGATCAGTGCCGAGGATGGCGGTGCGATCGGTTCCATTGAGAGCGCCAAAGCCGGGAAAGAAGGACGAGATCCCGTGATCGCGCGCCGGCTCGAGCTTGTTGATATGGATGGCGATCGTGTCGCCCGGCTCCGCGCCATCGATGAAGAACGGCCCGGTCTGCGGATTGTCGTGGCCAGGCGGGATGACCTTGGTCGGCAACTGGCTCGGCTTCGTCACCGCGCCGTCGTAGCAGTCCTCGGACCAGGAAACGATCCGCGTCCCCGGCTTGATGTGATGCGTCGGCGCCACGCCGCCGAAGGTGTACTTCAGCTCCTCGTGTTTCGGGATGTAGGTGAGCAGAGGCGCTTCCGCTGCGGCGGCGAAGAGAATGGCAGTAAGCATGGTGGTGCAACGATACTCGAACGCACCGTCACGACGCCTGAATCGACGTCGCCGACGTCCGCCTGATCTGCAGCGCCGGCGGAGCGGCCGGAGGCGCAGGCGCCTTCTCGATGGTGTCGTTCGCGCCGTCGATGATGTCGCGCAGGGCGATGATGGCTTCGAGCTTGGCGGCGATCCGTTTCTTGCGCTCGCCGTCGGCGCCCATGGCGCCCACGAGGAAGTCGCACACCGGACCGCGCGTGGCGGCGTCCCAACCCTGCGCGAAGGTCCAGAGCTGATCGTAGGTGCGGATTCCGGTCCGCTCGACGAAGGGGACGAAATGCCGGCCGAGGTGCACGCGCAGCCGCGCCTCCCCCACCCAGGTCTTCACCTGCGAGTACGGAAAGCCGGTCCGCAGTGCGATCTCGATCGGCTCGCTGGCGGCGAGGTTTTCGACATTGTCGATTCCTTCCCGTTCGAGGCGGTCGGCATGGTGGAGGTTCATCCCCGACACTTTCTTGAGAGTCGTCGATCCGTAGGGGCGTTCCCCCGTGGAACCGAGAGCGCGGTTGGCGGTTTGCTTGATGGTCCTGAGGGCTCGATCCGGAAAGTAGCCGAAGAAGAAACTCAGGATCGGCAGCAGAACATGGTCCGTCGTCTCATTGGTAATGGCGGAGAGACCGAACGAGATCACCAGAGCCATGACGCTGGCAGAGAGAATGCGCCGGGATGCGTGGACGAACGCGGCCGGCGAGAGGTCGACGGTGAAGTAGCCGCGGATCAGCTGCCCAACCGAATAGCTGTAAGCACCGAGAAAACCGAAGCCATAGGCCGTGAGGCTGTGAATGAGCATGTGAAACTGATGTCCGGCATCCTTGTCTTCGACGAAGGGGCCGAGCATCACCAGATTGGCTCCTCCGCGGAAGTCGAGCCCGGGCCCGGGCATACTTGCCCAGGGAACAGTGGTGCTGATCGGTTTGAGGATAAACAGAATGATTCCGCCCAGGCCGACCACGACCGACATCGAGGCCACGCCGATGACGTAATCCTGCCAGCGGAACTGCTTCTCGATGTACTCGGAGATCCATCCCTCATTCGGCGCCCAGAGCGCGCCAAGATCCCGCCGCATCCGCCGCGTTTTTTCTTCGCCCATGAATAACGTGTAGGAAATCGCCAGAAGCGGAGGAACGAGGATCGCCTCCACGACCATGATGACGTTGTAGCCGAGGAACGACGGGTCGAACCAGGTCGCAGCGATCGTGATCGCCCTCAAAGGCCGGAGCTCAGGCACCACGGCCCAGATGAAGCCGAGGGGGATCACGGACACGAACGCCAGCATCAGGAGAGCACCAAACTTGTTCCATGCCTTGCCCTTCTTCATGCCGCCTCCGGGATTCTTCCGTCATGAAATAGTGCAGCAAGGAGGCGTGGCGTTACACGTGCCGGTCGTCAAACGGCGGCACCCTCGCAGCCCGACGTCGGCCAGGGGGTGCCGACGCGCGAGAATGCCGCCATTTCACGACCGGCCGTCAAATGGCGACACTCCCGAGCCCGGTGTGCCGGCCCAGGGGGAGCCGGCACGCGGGAATGCCGCCGTTTCACGGCCGGGATTCGCAGTCTGTTCAGGAAAAGGCTCGTGGCCGGAAGACCACGACTGCGCAAGCCGGCGTGGGCTAGCGGCAGGGAGGAGAGCGCGGATCGGAGGGGATGGCGACCAGGATCAGCGCCGGCGCGGACAGCTCATGCTGCACGCGCGCCAGGGCGATGAAACCGGCCACGAGAATGAGCAGAGTGACGATGATCGCCAGCGCTTCTTCCAGCGAGTTGCCGTCGAGCGCGAGATCGTCCGAAACGGAAATGATCGGGAAGAGAAGAGCGAGGATGCAGGCCACGGCGATGGTGACGCGGCTCGAACGTCGCGGGATCACCGTGAAGGCGACGGCCACCACGGCCAGCCAGACTGCATTCAGGACTAATTCGATCATTTGCGTTACGCGGCAGCCGGCCGACCCGACCGGCTGCCGGATTGTATGACGTTATGGGCCGCAGACGGTTTCAATCAACATGGCACAGACCTGATACGGGTCCATGTTCGCCGCCGGACGGCGGTCTTCGAAGTAGCCTTTGCCTTCCTTGGCCGTGGCCATCGGGATGCGCACCGACGCTCCCCGGTCGCTGATGCCGAAGCGGAAGGCGTGGATCGGCGCGGTCTCGTGCAGTCCGGTCAGCCGCTCTTCGTTGTGCGCGCCGTAGACTTTGATGTGGTCGTCGTGACGCCGTTCCAGTTTCTTCATGGCCTCTTCGATGACTTTGATGCCGCCGTCGGCGCGGGTCGCTTTCGTCGAGAAGTTCGTGTGGGCGCCGGCGCCGTTCCAGTCGCCTTTGACCGGTTTCGGATAGAGCGTGGCGCTGACGCCGAACTCCTCGCCGATGCGGTACAGCAGCCAGCGGGCCAGCCAGAGCTCATCGGCGATGTCGGGCGCCGGCAGCGCCCCCACCTGAAATTCCCACTGCCCCGGCATGACCTCGGCGTTCGTACCCACGATGTGGATGCCGGCGCGCATGCAGGCATCGGCATGCGCTTCGACGACGTCGCGGCCGAAGACTTCGTCCGCGCCGACGCCGCAGTAGTAGCCCCCCTGCGGCGCGGGAAATCCGTGATCGGGCCAGCCAAGGGGACGGTTGCCTTCGAAGAAGGTGTACTCCTGCTCGATGCCGAACCAGGCATCGTGCTCTTTGTAACGCTCGGCCACCTCGCGCAGAAAGGCGCGCGTGTTGCTCGGGTGAACCGTGCCGTCCGGATTCAGCACTTCGCAGAGGACCAGCAGATCGCCGTCACGATGCAGCGGATCCGGGATCATTTTCACCGGACGCAAAAGCAGATCGCTGAAGTGTCCCGTGGCCTGCTCGGTGCTCGATCCGTCATAACCCCACTCGGGGATGTCCGCCAGCGACTTGGCCGGGTCGATGATCTTTGTCTTCGACCGAAGCTTCGCCGTCGGCTTCTGCCCATCGATCCAAATGTACTCCGCGGTGATTTTTGCCAAGGTAAGTCAACCTCCTGTCGTGAGATGAAACACGATAGCAGAACAGGGGATTATCTCGAGCAGTGGATTAGTCGATCAGTGGATTAGTAGATCAGTAGGTCAGGAACTTAGTGACTCGGCGGATTTCGTGGAAAAGTTCAAGCCACTCTGTTCCTGATCCACTGATCGACTAATCCACTGATCCACTCACCCCCACCGTCGCTGTCTGCAAATCCGCGCCCACTTTGCTCACCACCACCAGGTTCTTGCCGAGGGATTTGGCGCGGTACATGGCGGCATCGGCGCGGCGGAGGAGATCGCTCTTCTCCTGCTCCAGCGATGCAGCTTCGTCAGACGTCGGGACGTGCTGGGCGATGCCGAGGGAGGCGGAGAGGAGGCCGGAGAGATGCAGCGGGGGCATGCTGAAACCCCACTCGCGCTGGAGAAACGTGGTTTCCTCGATCGTGCGGCGGATCTCCTCGCAGACGGCGATGCCGTCGTCGAGCTTCGTGTTCGGCAGCAGGATCACGAATTCGTCGCCGCCGTAGCGGGCTACGGTGGCGTCGCCCTGCTGCACGATGCGCTTGAGAAGGAAGCCGACCTCGCGGAGCACCTGGCTGCCGGCGAGATGACCATGGCCGTCGTTGATGGCTTTGAATCGATCGAGATCCATGAAGATCAGCACACCCTCGTTGCCGCTGCGCCGCGATTCGGTCAGCGTCTCGGTGAGGCGGACGTTGAACCAGCGGTCGTTGAAGAGTCCCGTCAGGTCGTCCTTCTTGGCCAGCTCGTGGGCGCGCTTGGCGTCGAGGGCGTTCTGCAGCGTGAAGGAGGTGTAGCCGGCGAAGATCTCCAGCAGGGTCTTATCGCGCTCGGTGAAGATGCTGCCGTCGATGCGATTGATCAGCTCCAGCACACCGCAGACGGTCTTGCCGATGTAGATGGGAACGCAGACGACGGAATGGGTCTTGTGTCCGAGCTGCTGGTCGAACTCGGCGTAGAAGAAATCATCCTCTTTGACGTCGGCGGAGACGTAGGGTGTGCCGCTCTGGTAGACCTGTCCGACGATGCCGAATTTGGCGGAGAGGCGCTGGCCGATGAGGTGGCGGCTGGCGTGGCCGAAGGTGGCGATGAAGACCAGCTCGTTCTCGCGCCGGATGGCCACTTTGCGGAAGGGATCGTCGAGCAGGATCGATCCCGATTCCGAGGGGACGAACTCGTTGGCCTTCTGCAGGATCTGGCGGAGGACCAGATCGAGATCGATGTCCGATTTGAGCGAGAGCCCGGCCTTCTGGCGCTCCAGAAAGCGTTCCAGTTGCGGGATTTCGAGCGCGTGAAATTGGATCATCGGAATGTTCGCGAACGGTCGATTATACGGGCGGACGCTTTTCTGCCGCGAACGCCTCCACCTCGAAGGAGATGGCTCGATAGGCGGCGTGGTGGGCCATGCCGCGCCGCCGGTTCCTTAGGTATTCCGCGACGTAACGCCAGAGAAAGCGCGCCAGCCCCAGCTCGCCTGCCTGGCGCACGTGCACCAGCTCGTGCCGCAGGATCTCCTCACTGGCCTCCTCGGCGATGTAGATCCGGCGCCCGAGGGTGATCGCGGCGACGTTACGATGAACAAACAACCGCAGCCACCATGGGTAGCCGACGCGAACGATGGCCGGCTTCGTCATCTACAATCCCGCCCCATGCGTAAGTTGATCGTCGCCCTCGCCGCTCTTTCCGCCACGTCGCTCTTTGCCCAGCAGGACTTCAGCAAGATCGAGATCAAGGTGACCAAAGTCGCCGGCACGGTGTACATGCTCACCGGCGCCGGAGGCAACATCGGCGTCTCGTCGGGCGACGACGGGATCGTGATCGTCGACGACCAGTTCGCGCCGCTGGCTCCGAAGATCAAGGAGGCGTTGAAGAGCATCACCGCCAAGCCGATCAAGTTCATCGTCAATACGCACTACCACGGCGATCACACCGGCGGCAACGAGATCTTCGGCAAGGAAGCGCCGATCCTGGCCCACGAAAACGTCCGGGCGCGCCTGGCCGCCGGCACGACCGTACGAGGCAACGCCACCCCCCCGGCGCCGAAGGACGCGCTTCCGGTGATCACCTTCAACGACCGGGCCTCGCTCCACGTGAACGGCGAGGAGATCCGGGCCATCCATTTCCCGCACGGCCACACCGACGGCGATAGCGTCATCTACTTCACGCAGTCGAACGTGGTGCACATGGGCGACGATTTTTTCAACGGCATGTACCCCTTCGTCGACACCGACAACGGCGGCAGCGTGAAGGGCATGCTCGCCGGAGTCGACAAGGTGCTGTCGACACTCCCCGATGATGCCAAGGTGATCCCCGGCCATGGGCCGCTGTCCGACAAAGCCGGTCTGCGCGCGTTTGCGGAAGTGCTGCGCGGAACATCCAACGCCGTCGCCAAAGCGCTGGCTGCGGGGAAAACGCTGGAGCAGATGAAGGCGGAGAACATCCTGGCCCAGTGGGATTCGTGGGGGAAAGGGTTCATCAAGACGGATGCATGGCTGGCCACGCTGGTGGCGGAGGCGGGGAAGAAGTAGCTACACCCGCAACCTCATCCGATGAACCATCTCCGCCATCGCCAGCAGCGCGATAGCGATCCCCGCGTACATCGCCATCACACCCATCGCCGGCGTTGAGAAGAAGCCGGCGAAGTCGAGGGCCTTCGTCACTCCGTGGTCGTTGACCACGACGTACCAGAACGTGAGGAAGAGGACGATGAAGGTCTTCGGATTGCCGCTGATCACGCCGAGGGAGGTTGCGGCGGCGGCGATGAAGAGGATGCCGATGATAAGTGGGAGTAGACGCGCGCGTTGAGCGAACGCGGCGTGGAGGATCGGAGCGATCAGCAGGAGAATGGCCACGATCGCGGACGACGACAGCTTCCAGGTCACGAATCTCTCGCGAAGACGCGGAGCCGCGAAGATGAGGCCTGTGGTTCCGGCGCGGCGGTCGCGCGAGGAGACGTCGGCGATGAAGACGGCCACGATGGCGAAGGCGACCGGCAGCGAGGCGGGGCTGGCCAGCGCGGCGATGGTGATGCCGATCAGGGCGAAGCCGGTGAACGGCGTCGCAGAGAAGGTCATCATGGCGTCTTTCATGGCCGCACCGCGGACCGGGATGGCGGCGATGAGACGCGCGAAGGGTCTGGCCAATGCGTTGAGGTTGCGCATCCAGCCGCGCTTGCCTTTCGCGCCGGCTGCGCGGAGACGGGCCGGATCGAAGCGGTGAAAGAAAAGCCAGGCCAGCAGCAGAAGCGGGATCGAGATCACGGTGGCGACGATGCGCGTGGCCCAATCCTCTCCGTTGAGCTGCAGTCCGCCGATTAGAATCGGCTTCACTGCCGGATTGAATGAGGACGATCCGATCGACATCGACGTCGTGTGAAAAATCCGGCGGGTCTGGTCGAACATGAAGCCGAAGCCGCTGATGTCGACGTAGCGGAGGTTCGTGGAACCGCCGCGCTCCATCGAGCTGCCGACCACACCGAGCGAAGTAGCGTAGAGAAAGAAGTAGACCACGTCGCCGAAGCGGCCGGAGAGAAACGGGATGGACTCGAAGACGATCGCCAGCACGGAGACGAAGACGATCGTGGCCGGCGTCATGACCGCGTACTGCTTGAGGAAGACGAACGGCTCCAGCGCGGCTTCGCCGCGAACGAGTTGCATCACCATGGAGACGGCCATGTAGCCGCCGACGAAGGTCGAGAGAAACACCACGTTGCCGAGGAACTTGCCGAGGATGTACTCGCCGGTGCCGATGTTGGTGGAGGCGATGACATAGCCGCAGCGCGAGTCGATGTCGCGCCGCACGGCGTTGGAGATGACATAGAAGCCGAAGAGGCCGACGAAGATCGAGGCCAGCATCGACGTGCCGATGCCGATGGCGGCGGAGTTGTAGATCACGCGCGCGCCGTTGACCTGCATCAGCGTCCGGCCGGTGGAGACCGCGGGAACCCAGACGTAGGCGAAGCCGCTGAGCAGCAGGAAGACGATGACGGTCGAAAGCCGCCGGAATCGGATCAGGAAGTCGGCGCGGACGATGGCGCCGATTCTGCCGATCACGCCGCCGCCTTCATGCTCATGGTGTGGAGGAAGGCATCCTCGAGCGTCGGTTCCGCCGCGCTGGCGCCGCCGCGCGGCTCCTCGGCGCTGACGATGCGCACGTGAACTCCGTCTGACTTGCGCACGGCGCTGGAGACGCGAGCCGTGCGCCGCAGCTCATCGAACCGCTCCGACGGCACCACCAGCTCCCACACGCTTCCTTCCGCACCGCGCATCAACTCCTCGGGCGTAGCACAAGCGACGATCGAGCCGCCGCTCATGATGGCGATGTGCGTGGCCACCGATTCGACATCGGAGACGATGTGCGTGGAGAGGATGACCAGCTTGCCGAGACCCGCGTCGGCCAGCACGTTGCGGAAGCGGACGCGCTCTTCGGGATCGAGGCCCGCGGTCGGTTCGTCGACGATGACCAGGTCGGGATCGTTGATCAGTGCCTGGGCGATGCCGAGCCGTTGTTTCATCCCGCCGGAGAAGCCGCCGATGGGGCGTTTGGCCACGTTGTGCAGGTTGACCATTTCCAGCATCTCGCCGATGCGCGCCTTGCTGTGCACGCCCTTGAGCGCGGCGAAGTAGCTGAGAAATTCGACGGCGGTGAGGTTGTCGTAGACGCCGAAGTCCTGCGGCAGGTAGCCGAGCTTTTTGCGGATGGCGTCGGGCTCGCGGGCGACGTCAACTCCCTGAAAGTGAATCGTGCCCGAGGTCGGCCGGGTGATGGTGGCGATCATCTGCATCAGCGTGGTCTTCCCCGCGCCGTTCGGCCCGAGGAGCCCGATCACGCCGCTGCCGATGGAGAGGGAAACGTCGCGAACGCCGTAGTTGCCACCGTGGAACTTTTTACTGACACCGTCGAGTACGAGCATGGGCACGTATACGAGGGCCGAGGGGCGGCGGTTATCGAGTGATTAGTAGATCAGTAGATTAGGGGATTAGGGCCGAGGACGTCTGCATGCTGGCGTCTTCATTTTGCGGCGAGGTGCGCTTGTATTGCACCGCTGCTTTGCCGGCGAAGCCGTCGTCAGAACTTAGCCCCCGGTTTCAACCGGGGGACCATCGATCGTCCCAACACTCAGGAGCCCGCTTTAGCGGGCGGCAGAGAAGGGGTCGCGATCTCCATCGTCGATCACGGTTCTGTCGCCCGCTGAAGCGGGCTCGAAAATCCTGGCGGCTCCGAAAACCCCCGACTGAAGTCGGGGGCTAAGTTCTGACGCCGGCTTCGCCGGCTCGATAGAAGACGCTCCCTACTTCGCGGGTGTGCCTTTCCGGGTCATGCGCAGCTCGATCATCATCTTCTCCTTGCCGCCTTCCTCGACGAGGAAGTGCCTGTGCAGAAGAATGCGTCCGTTCTCTTCGAGGTGCGCGCGGGCGACGGTCTTGCGACCAGGCCGGTCGGGATCGAGCGAGGTGGCCCAGAGCACGATCTCTTTGCCGTCGAAGGTGCCGTCGCTCTGGCGGATGGACATCGTGGTCTGGTGCGAGTCGTACCAGACGGTGGTGAAGCGGTTGGTCTTCGGATCGAAGCCGGAGATCCCGGTTCCGGTGGTCTTGCCGCCATCGCGCTCGTTGAAGGTGAAGTCGGACTGGAGGAAGTGGCCGTCGTGAATCATCCACTGCTTGCAGGTGCCGGTGGTCTTGATCGGCGCGGCGCCGCTGGAGGGGAAGAAGGTCTTGACCACGTCCCAGTCGCCGGCGAATTGCGCCAGCAGGATCTGTCCGGCGCCGGTCTTCCGCGACGGTTCATACGCGGCCTGCGTCTCGGCCGGGCGCGGCTTCGGCGTTTCCTGCGAGCGCAACGCAACCGCACCGGCAACGCCGGCAACCACGAGCAGACCGCTGAGAACCTTGAGCTTCATGCCTTTTCCTCCAGAACGCGCGGGATTCTATCGTCATGTGCCATCGCCGAAGCGTAGCGCCGTCGGCTCGACGGCTGGACCGCCAGCGGCTCGCTGGCGGTTTGGGGTCTACTGCCGCCGAGCCGGCGGCGGTACAGCCGTCGGGCCGACAGCGCTACGCCCAATGCGATCACGAGCGCCAGCGTGATGAACGTGATCGCCCGTCCCACGACGAACGCCTGCGGCAGGTAGACCAGCCGCACCGCGTGCCTTCCCCTCGGAACGAATATGCCGAGGAAGGCGTGGTTGGCGCGGACGATCTTCGTGCGATGGCCGTCGAGGTAGGCGCGCCAGCCGTTCCAGGCGGCGTTGGAGATGACGATGTAGCCGTCATTCGCCATCGTGATATCGAGACCGTTTGGATTGATGATGATCGTTCCCGGTCCGTTGGCGATGTCGCGCGGAGTGCCGGGCATCTCGAGCCAGGCCGTTTCGGAGAAGTCGGTCGCGGCGGCCATGTCCTCGATTTCGTTGGCGGCGCCGAGGCGGACGTTGCGGGGGACGAAGGCGTGCGGCAGTACGTGCTCGTTTTCGATGAGGCGCGAGTTGTGATCGGTGGTGACGTCACGCCAGCCGTCTGGGATCGCTTCGTCCTTCGGGACCACGGCGAAGCGGATGTTGAGCATCGACAGCATCGGGCGGGTCAGGTCGTCGATCTGGTTGAAACCGAAACCGCCGTGGCGGCACCAGAGCGGGAAGGTCTCGTCGAAGGCTGTCAGCGTCATCGCCGTCATCACGCGCGCGTCTTCGAGGCCGTACATCGTGGCGGTGTTCGGGAAGAGCGACGGGCCGATGCCGGTGATGCGGAACGGTTCTCGAATCGATTGCAGAGGATGAAAGAGCGCGATCGGTGGGTAGGCGATGCGCGCGTCGTTGGACGGGATCAGCGCGCCGTCCGAGATCGTCCGCTGCAGGAGGATCAGCGCCAGGAGGGACGGCGCGACGAGGGCGCGATTCCTGGCGAATAGGACGACGACCGCGGCGATGGCCAGCGGAGCCAGCTCGGCGATGAAGCGGGGGATGTCGATCGAGCCCGATCGCATCCCCATCGCGCCGGCGGCGACGAGGACCAGCAGGCCGGCCATCACCATCCCGGCGCGATCGGAGAGGGCATCGACGGCGAACGCGGCGAGGATCGCCGCACAAAGAGGCACCGCCGAGGCCAGCCGATCGTTGAGTGCGAGATTGAAGAGCGGCAGGCGATGAAGCAGCTGCGCCACCGGCCAGGCATTCGCGCTTGCGAGCAAGCAGACGATACCGAGAACAGCGAAGAACCATCGCTCCCGCGCCCGCGACCCCACCAGCGCGTAGATCGCCAGCGCCAGGGCGATGCTCCCCGCTTCGGCGCGGGCCATCAGGAACGGGCGGAACGAGCTCCGCGCAAACGGCAGGAGATCGGACAGCAATGCCGCGGTCGGAAGTCCGGCGGCGACGCGAAGCGGCGACCTGGCAAAAAACTCCGTTCGAATGCGATGTTCGACCGTCTGCCGGCTGGCATCGAGAAACGGCAGGATGGCGATGGCGCTCAACATGACCGCGAGAACGCCCGCCGCGATCCCGCAGGCCATCGCTTTCGACTTTTTCTGTCCGCGCACGATTTCGAAAATGCCGTACACCACGCCGATCGCGGTCACATGAAGCAGCGTCTCCGGATGCCCTGCCAGTGCTTCGAGCGTCAGCGCCGCCGTCAGGATGGCCGTCGAGCGGATCGACGGCGATGCCACGACCCGACGCGCGGCCATCATCACCAGCGGTAGCAACGCCCAGCCGAAACCGAGAGGCCAGAGAATCTGTAATGCGATCGGTGCGGCGAAGGTGAACACCGCCGTGCCGATGAGCGAGGCCATCTCGCCGCAGCCGAGCTCCCTCGCCAGAAGATACGTGCCGAGGGCCGCGAGGAAAAAGGCGATCGAGGCTGTGAATCCGAAGCTGGCCGCGACCGGAAGAAGCAGCGCGAGCATCGTGAACGGACTGAATGGAGCCGACTGCGCCGCGCCGGCCAGCACATCGCCGCATCCTTCGAAGCGATTCCACAGCGGCCACTCGCCATTCGCAATCGATCGCCGCAGCGCCTGACGCCACGGAATCATCTGAAAGGTGATGTCGGAGAGCATCCGGTTCTGCGGCGGCGGCGCGCCGATCTCGCCGGTGTACGAGCTCAGCGGCTCCGTCATGTACGCCAGCTCCACCGGCGCGTAGACGCGTCCGGTCAGCAGCGCGCGGCCGGCGAAGAGCAGCGGCAGGAGCAGCAACGCGATCGCGGCCCCGCGTGTGATGCGGGTGACGCACGCGTGCGCGATGCCGAGGAGGGCGGCGGCGGTGAGGAGGTAGAGGATCGCTGTCATCACTACGATGTCATTCTGAGCGACGCGAAGAATCCCACGCCTGGCAACCGCTGCTCGTCGCTCACCCGGCGCAAAATTGGGCGGTGGTCATGCGCGAACCGTTCGACACTGCACAACCGCCCACCCTCGAACCAGCCGCGTCATCGTTTCTGCCGCGGATTCCTTGCCGGGGGTTCTTCGCGTCGCTCAGAATGACAGCAGAGTGATCATCGCCCAACTTCTCCTCCCCAACGCCTCCGAATACGAGCGCAAGTCGCAGCGGATCGATTTGGCCTCGCTCTCCTCGGCGCACGAATTCGGCGAGATCGCCAACGCCGATATCGTCCACATCTACGCGCCGGACGGTTTCGATCCGAGCATCGTTCGCGACCTCGGCCTCCCCTACGTCAGCAACGCCCGGCCGAAGAATCGGCGCTTCCGCAAGAGTGTCCAACCGCACAGCGTGATCAGCCCACTCAAGGAGACGACCGGAACGTTCATCCCCGAGGCTGTCGAGGAGATCTACTTCGGCAACCGAGAAACCAAGCAACCCAGCAACCGAGCAACCATCGGCTCCTACGTTAGAAAAACCACCAACAACCTCATCGAACAGACCGCCGCACGCATCCACCGATTTCGCGATGACGTCGACTGGCTGCTCTTCGATACCCCACCCTCCCCAATCGATCTACAAAGCGTAGATGTCTGGGCCGATCCCGCCGTCAACGAGAATGATTACGACGGCTTCGTCGCCGAGGCCATCGCCGCGGGGACGGCGGTCATCGCCTCGCGGACGGCCATCAATACCCAGCGTTTGGAGAAAGGGCGGACCGGCGTGCTCGTTCCGCCGCGCGATCCGAACGAATGGACTCATGCGATACTAGCCGTCCTGTTTAAGCAGGAGTTCCGTCACGAAAGGGTTATCGCCTCACAACAAACGGCGTCGAAGTTCCGCCCGCGGCATCGCGCCCGGGCCCTGACCCAACTCTACGAATCCATTCTCCAATGATCCGACTCGAAGACCTTCCCAACCCACAGAAACGCGCCCTCGATCTGGTGAAAGAAGTTGCCGCGGAGAAAGGCCTTCGACCCTTTCTGGTCGGCGGTCCGGTGCGCGATCTGATCCTCGGCCGCTACGCCGTCATCGACATCGATCTCACGCTCGAAGACGGCAGCTCCACGCTGGCCCGGGCGCTGGCGAAGCGGGTGGCGGGCCGGCTTCGTTCGTTTCCCCAGTTCCTCACCTACAAAGTCACCACCGACGGGCAGCCGGAGATCGACATCGCCACGGCCCGGAAGGAGCGCTACCGCTCCCCCGGCGCGCTGCCGACCGTCGCCGCCGGACGGCTCAGGGACGATCTGCTGCGGCGCGATTTCTCGATCAATGCCATGGCCGTCGATCTGATGACCGGCGAGCTGCACGATCCGACCGGCGGCGTGCGCGACATGGCAGCTATGTCTGTCCGCGTGCTGCACGAGCAGAGCTTTCTCGACGATCCGACGCGGATCTTTCGCGCCGTCCGCCTGGCCACGCGTCTCGGCTTTTCGCTGGAGACGCAGACCGCGCGCCTGCTGGAGAGCGCGGTGGCCTCGGGGGCGCTGACGACGATCGCCCGCGAGCGCATCTGGCGCGAGCTCTTTCTGGCGTTCGACGAGGAGAATGCACCGCACGCGGTCGCTGCCTTGAGCGCCGCGGGCGTGCTCGAGGTTCTCTTCGGCCGCCGGCCGCCCGATCCCGACCTCGGCGCGCGACTCGAGCGCACCGCCGAAGCCCTGGCCGGCACCGATCTCGATCGCCAGGTGATGTACACCGCCGCAATCCTGCACGGCGACGCTTCACCGGTCGATCTGGAAGGCTCGGGTTTCTCGCAGAAACGGGCGCGCAACGTGGTGCAGCTGGCCAACGAGCTGCCGGCATTCACCGACGAGCTGCTGACGATGACTTCCGAGCACGAGCGTTTCGAGCGTTTCAAACAGGCCTCGCCGGAGATGCTGAGCATCGTCGCTGCGACGGTCCCCGAGGAGAGGGCGAACGTGGCTCGCTTCCAGGAGTTCCAATCGTTCAAGCTTCCTATCCGAGGAAACGATCTGGAAGTTCCTCCCGGACCGCACGTGGCGAAAGCGCTGGAGCGCACGCGCGAAGCCGTGTTCACCGGCGAGATCCCGCCCGAGGAGGCGCGCGCGTTTGCGCGGGAGATGGCGATCAGGTACCTTGAAACGAGTGATCAGTCGCCAGTGGTCAGTGGTCAGGAAGACGAAACGCCTCGCCCCTGACGACTGACCACCGGCAACTGGCCACTCACAAAACATGCACCGCCTGCCAACGTTCGCAGTGCTCTTACTCGCCGCGGCGCCTCTCGCGGCCCAGCAATCGCAACCGCCGCAGCAGGCCACCCACGACATCACCCAGGTCGAAGCCGCGCCCCTCGGCGGGGCGATTGCCGTACCGCTGCCTGAGCGCGAACGGAAGAAGCTTTCGAAGTACGACATCCCGGAATTGGCCGGCAGCAAGCAGGCGGTGGGATCGCAGCGCATCGACGGACGTCTGCCGAAGCCTCTGGTCGACTACAGCGTGACCTCGGCCGCGCTCTATCAGCGGCTGTCGATCTTCGAAGGGGGGCTGGTCATCGTCGAAGGACGCGGCAACGGCGGCACGATCCGAAAGAAAGTCATCATCCCCGCAGATGCATTGGGGAACTATCTCCACTCCATCTCCCCCGAGGCGCTGGCGGCCGTGCGCGAGACGCAGTTGAGCAAGCCGAGGGATACGCGGCGAGCCATGTTGCGCGTGTATGACGGGCGGATGAACTTCGTCGAGCGGCAATTCGATCCGATGTCGACCATTCCGAAAACGCTCTCCGACCAGGTCATGCCGATGCAGGACCTGATGCGCGTCATCTACCAGGACCGCGGCGTGACCAACAGCGTGGCCGGCTACATGCCGAAGGTCGGCGACCAGCTCGTCGGCGACGACAAGAAGATCTACAAGGTCGTGCGCGTGGTGAGCGACAAGATCGTCGAGCTGCGCTGCCTCAGCCAGCCCACCACGATCTACGTCGACGTGAAGGACCTCTACAACTACTTCATCGGCACGCCGGGAGCGGCAAGCCGCTGAGCACTCTCCGCGTCACCACCGGCACCTTGCGCGGACGGCGCGTTCCTGTCCCACCCCGCGAGACCCGTCCGACCTCGGAGCGCGCGCGCATGGGCTTTTTCAACATTGCCGGAGCGCGCATCGATGGAGCGCGCTTTCTCGACCTCTTCGCGGGCAGCGGCGTCTTCTCGTTCGAGGCCATCTCGCGCGGGGCGGCATCGGCGACCGCCATCGAGCAGGATCGCCGGAGCGCGGCCACGATCGCCAGTCTGGCCAAGGAGTGGAGCGTGCCGGTCACCGCCATCGCCGGCGACGTCTTCGCGGAAATCCCGCGGCTCAGCGGCCGGTTCGACATCATCTACGCCGATCCGCCGTATTCGTTCGGCCGCTACGACGAGCTTCTGGCCGTCATCGATCGCGACGAGCTCCTCGGCGATGACGCCTTCGTAGGCATCGAGCACCAGCGGCGCAGCGAACCGTTCACGATCGAGACAAAACGACTGAAAGCGACGCGCCGTGCCGAATACGGCGAAGTCTGGATTACCTTGTTCACCACATGACCATCCGCGAGATCACACCGACTGAATTGCAGCAACTTCTCTCCGAGGACAACCCGCCGGCGCTCATCGACGTCCGCGAGGACGGCGAAGCGGCCATCTGCGCCATCGAAGGATCGATCCTGATCCCGATGAACACGCTGCCGCAGCGGTTGCAGGAGATTCCGCGCGATCGTCCCGTGGCGCTCTACTGCCACCACGGAATGCGCTCGTACATGGCGGGACAATGGCTGGCACAACAGGGATACGAGGCGCTGTCGCTGGCCGGCGGGATCGATCGGTGGGCAATTGAGATTTCGCCGGATATGGCTCGGTATTGATCCGCAGATGACGCAGATGAACGCAGAAAAAGGACCCGAATGGAACTAACCCTCGACGACGAAGGCACTCACACACTCTTCGGCAATCACGACGAAAACCTGCGCATGCTGGAAGACGAGTTCAAGGTCAAGATCTCGTCCCGCGGCGGCGAGATCTTCGTCTCCGGTGCGCCCGACAACGTCGCGCCGGTGGAGAAGCTGCTGGAGCAGATGCAGCAGCTGATCGAGCAGGGCTATCCGCTCAAGCGCTCCGACATCCACACCGGCATGCGCGTGCTGCGCGACCGCCCCGACGCCAGCATCGTCGACTTCTTTACTGATGATGCGGTTCAGGCCTCGGTGCGCCGCGTCGTAACGCCGCGCAACGTGGCTCAGAAGATGTACCTGCAGGCCATGCAGGACAACGACATCACCTTCGGCATCGGCCCCGCCGGCACCGGCAAGCCCTTCCTGGCCGTCGCCGCCGCCGCCGGCGCGCTGGCCGACAAGAGCGTGAAGCGCAT
>Ga0157378_10000268_pt1 | contig 50625 bp, 54 predicted proteins | sample M65metaG_FD_115309 | JGI IMG/M metagenome (GOLD analysis project Ga0157378, IMG submission 115309) | Miscanthus rhizosphere microbial communities from Kellogg Biological Station, Michigan, USA - M6-5 metaG | ecosystem: Host-associated > Plants > Roots > Rhizosphere > Soil | place: USA: Michigan... | reverse complement strand
CCGATACGGCTCGGACGACACGCTCAAGCTGGCAGAATTGCTCGAGGAGCTGGGGCTGCAGAACGTCGAGCCGGTGATGCCATGGTCTGCTGCCGAGGTGGATATGCTGAGCGCGTCGATCGCTGTCGATGTCGATCAACTCGACCTCGACGAGGACGAGCAGTCCGAGCCCGAAGATCGAGACCAGGGCGACGCGCCGAAGGTTTCCAAAACGCACGAGATCATGCGCTTCAAGGTTGGTCTGGGCGACGCCGAGCGCCTTCGCAGGCTCATCCGCACCGTCATCAAAGACCAGGGCTTCACCGGCGCTGACGACCTCACCAACGCCGGCGATGCGCTGGCTCACATCCTTCTGACTGAGACAATCGATGCCGCGTAACCGCCTCCCACGAAATCTCGACGGCAGTCTCATGGAGCTCAAGTTCCCCGACTGCGAGCTGTGCGTGAATGTTCGCAAACGGCGCACATGTCGCGAATGCGATTCAGGCGAATTCTTCGAAGAAATCGAGCCGGAAGGTGTCGATGAAATAATGGTGTTTGGACGATGACACAGACAGACCCTTATAATCTTTCCGGCATTTCTGTTGAATACTGGGATGCCGACAAGATCAAAGTCTATGAGCGCAACACGAAGGTTCATCCAAAGAGCCAGATTGAGGCCCTGAAGAAGGCGATCAAGGAGGTTGGCTTGCTCAACCCGTTGGTGCTCGACTTCGATGGCGTCATCATCGCAGGGCATGGCCGCTATCAGGCTTTGTGCGAGCTGGGCCAAGTCCGCAATATTCCTGTGAGGGTCGCGCGCAGTCTCTCGAAGGCTCAGGCCGACGCAGCCCGTATCGCCGACAACAAGACGGCGTCGACCGAATATGACTCGAGCTTCATGGCTGAAGAGCTCGCCCGCCTGGCGGAAACAGGCGAGGTCGACCTGACGGCACTCGGTCTCGACGATCACGAGCTCGAATTCCTGTCCGTCGACATCGGCGCGCCGGATCTGAATGCCTTCTCCGACGATCTCGACGGCGACGTCGATAAGCAGGACGCTGAGACCGCTGACAAGGTCGCGGCGGCCGACAGGTCCGAGCGACCGATCAGCAAGGTGCTGGGTTTCACCGTCATCCCGATCGCGCATGAACGAGCCTTCCGCGGCTTCATCAGCAAGATCGAGGCCGAGACTGGCAAGCGCGGCGTGGAAGCCTGGATCGAATATATCGATGGGGCGATGGCAGCATGACAGAAGCTGAGGATCCGCGCGGCAATGTCGTGTCGCTTTACGGTCACCCAATCGCGGTTGAGGATGATCGCGCTGAGGTCAATCGCGGCATCGCGATCGCATGGCTGGAAGAGATGCTGGCGGAAATGCGCGCGGGTATTCTGCGCGACTTCGTGATGGTCGCCGGCATCGACCATGGCCACTACATCATGAGCGATATCAGAACGATATGCAGCCCGGGCGCGGCCGAGCAGGCCATGCTCTTCCTGGGCGGGATCGACCTGCTTCGTGATCATGTGAAGGAAGACTACCACAATGGCCCTGGCGGGATTGCGGAGGATGACGAATGAAGATCGCCCTCAGCAAATCATTCTCGACCAGAACGGAGCGCTCAGAGCGCGTTATTAAGGTTGCTGAAGCCTTCGGTATCGGCCTCGAGGATCGGGAATTCACGGTCCTCGCCAACCTCGAGCTCGAGGTTAACCCAGGTGACGTCGTGTATATCTGCGGACAGTCTGGCGCCGGTAAATCTGTATTGCTCCGGGAGCTCGCGAATGCCCTCCAAGTGGGCGGTCAGGTTGTCGCGAATATTGACGGCATCTCGTTCGATGAAACCAAGGCGATTATCGACCAGATCGCCCCAGACTCGATGGCTGAGGCCATCAGGCTTCTCTCGATCGCTGGGCTTTCCGATGCATACCTGTACGTTCGTAAACCCGGCGAGCTCAGCGACGGCCAGAAGTATCGATACCGCCTGGCCAAGCTGATCGAGCAGGGGGCCGACGTGTGGGTCGCTGACGAGTTTGGGGCCGTATTGGACCGTGTGACGGCTAAGATCGTCGCCTACAATCTCGCCCGCGTCGCTCGTGCTCACAAGAAGACCCTCATCGTCGCTACCACTCATACCGATTTGCGCGACGAACTTTCCCCGTCCCTCACGATCACCAAACGCTTCCACGATCGCATTGTCGTCGAGGGAGCGCATGGTTGACGACACACATCTAGCGCACCGGGTGCTTGAGAGCAACCCTGATTTTGGATGGACCTGCGAGCGCCATGCTCCGGCGCCCCGACTGACGCTCATCGATGAGATGACCGTGCAGCGCGGCACGATCGAGGATTGGCGCACGCTTGAGGCGCTACACTACCGCCATGGACACCTGCCGGCCGGCAGCCACCACTTCACGCTCAAGCTGGGCGACGAGCTGGTAGGCAGCCTGGTGATGGCCAGCCCAAAACTGCTGCTCAAGGAGCGGCATGTCGCGTTTCCGACGATCAAACCATCGGGCAAGGATACCAAGATCAGCAACCAATACCGCATGCGCTGGATCAACGCGAACATGTCCAACGTGGCGCGCGTGGTGGTGGACACGATGTATCGCGGCGCCGGCCTGGCATACCGCTTCACAAACATTGCCGCTCGTATGGAGGGAAAGCGCTACATCGAGATTCAGTCCTCGATGTCAAAATATAACCTCTTCGCCGAGAAGGCCGGATTTCGGTTCGTGAAGCCGATGAGGTCGACGAAATACGACGTCGGCATTGTGTTCTTCCGCTCGACGTTCGCCAGTGACCCTGCCGATCTCGAGGCGATCATGACCGAGTGGTTGGGCCTGCCGGATGGCGAGCGCCAGCGCGTCGAGGAAATGTGCCGTGAGTTCTATTACAAGCACTCTGCGATGGAGAAGACGGGCAAGTCGCTGGGCGGGGCAGGGGAGCGCCGTGTGGCCCGCCTGTCGATGCGTGACCTGGTTCATCAGATCCAGCAGATGGTGCTCGCGAGCCCGCTCTACGGCGTCTACGCAAACCCCGACGCCGGGCGCCAGCTGCCCGCTGTCATTCCCATCACTGCTTTCGACGGGCAGGCGCTGTCAGCGCCCCTGGTGCTGCAATGAGCCCCAAGCATGCCCCGGTGCGCAAGCATCTCCCGCCGCGGATGACGCCCAAGCAGATCCGCGTCCTGAAAGCTCTGCTCAAGCGGAACGACGATGGCACACTGCTCGACGTCCAGCAGTTGATCGAGAGGTGCGCGCCGGGGACCAGCCGCGGGGCGATGCTTTGCAGTCTGCGGCACCTGATGGCGCACCAGCTGATGGAAGAGGGTAAGCTCGATACGCGCCGGGGTAGGGTGGTTCGCACCTACAAGCTGACCGCGCCGGGGTATGCTCTGCTTAAGCCTCTAATCTGAACGCCGGGATGTGTTTTCCTCGCGTGTATACGTGCGCGAGCCTGTGCGCGTGTCCGCACGCACGCGAAAGAGTAAATCTAATAAATTATATATAAGAATAAGATATATATTCACTACGTTCATATATATAGGGAGCCCCAATTTTTTGGTTCACAGGTCAGCATTACTGACCTATCTCGCGGTGTGAAGGCTTAAGCCTCATGTCCGGCGTTTGCCCATGCACCGCATGCATGGTATATTACACACATGCACCCCGGAGTTCAGCGTATGCGTTTCCCCGAAAAAGACGAGATCTCCCGTGATGGCGGGACCCTCTTCATCGAGCAGACGCCTGGCGGGATTGGAGACGGCGGGGGTGGCTGTTGCACAGAGGCCTGGGGCGGCCTGAGCGACGGCGGCACCAGGGTCTGATCCAATGTCCACCAGCAACAAGCGCCTGAGCCCCGTCGAGTGGGCCTCAATCACAGCCCTGTACGAGCGCGGCGAAGCTTCCGTGAAGGATCTTTCGGAGCGGTTCGGCGTGACGCGCGCGGCGATCTACAAAGGTCTCCAGGACCGCGGCGTCCAGAAGTCGAGTAAGATCGACGACGCTCGCAGCGATGTGGACGACAGCATTCGAGCTGCCCGCCAGGCCGCAATGGAGAAGGGACGCAAGCTCAAGGACGCCTACTCCAACTATGCGGATTTCATCGCTCGCCTGACGATGAAGAAGATCCAGGATGGCGCCCAGCCCGGCGGCACCCTCGCAGCGCATCACGCAGATATCCTGGTGCTCGGCAACGCCATGAAGATCATCGCGAAGGCGCGTGAAGAGAATTGGGACATCCTCGACCTCAAGACGCTGTTCGATGAGGATGATGAGCTGCCCGATCTAAACATCGGCGAATATAGCGAGGAAGAGCTCGCTGATCTGCGCGATGCGAATGAAGCCGAGTATCTTTCGAATCAGGCGGATGACGAAGACGAGGCTGCGTAGCCGTGTCCTTCCCGGTCCCGGCTATTCACGTCAAGCTCCACAAGGGTCAGGCGGAAGTCTTCAAAAATCCGAGCCGCTTCCGCGTGCTCGTTGCCGGCCGACGCTTCGGTAAAACCGTCCTCGCTCGCGCCGAGATCCTGCGTGCGATCCGCGGCAAAGGCCGTCGCCTGATTTGGTATGTCTGTCCCACCTTCGCGATGGCTCGCGAAATTATGTGGGATGACCTGATCGCGAACATCCCGACATCGTGGATCAAAAAGGTCAACGAAACCAGGCTGGAAATTCGCCTCATCAATGGCACTGTGATCCAGCTGAAAGGCGCTGACCGCCCCGATACCCTGCGCGGCCGCGGCGTCCATTTTGTGATCCTGGACGAATATCAGGACTTCCGCCCGAATGTGTGGAAGGAGGTCATCTATCCGACGCTGACTACCACGCGCGGCCGCGCGCTCGTGATAGGAACGCCAAAATCCTACAATCACTTCTTCGATAAATATCGGCTCGGTCAGATTAGCAAGAACCAGCGCAAGTTGATGTGGTGGAGCTGGCAGTTCCCCACCATCATGTCGCCGTTTTTTCCGCCGAGCGAAATCGAGAACGCGCGCGCCAACCTTGACCGAAAGACGTTTCGTCAGGAGTTCGAAGCGAGCTTCGAAAGCATGTCTGGCCGCGTTTATTACGCATTCGATCGCCTGAAGCATGTTGGAAAATATAAGTTCAATCCCCGCTTGCCGATCATTGTCGGTCAGGACTTCAACGTGGACCCAATGTCGTCCTGCATCATGCAAGTGCAGGACAATGGCGAGGTGTGGGTTGTCGATGAAATTAACTTCCCATCGTCCAACACGCTCGAGGTCGCCCAGGAGCTCGACCGGAAGTATTTCGCGCAGAAGCGCAACCTCACGATCTACCCCGACCCGTCCGGCGCGAACCGCAATTCCTCGCGCGGCGAGAGCGATCTCGATGTGTTTCGCGATCAGGGCTACAATAAGATTCTTTACCCGAAGAAGGCGCCGTTCGTCGCTGATCGCGTCAACACCGTGAACTCGATGCTTCAGGCCGCAGACGGCACGATCAAGCTTCGCGTCGATGAGAAATGCCTGAAGGTGATCGAGAGCCTTGAGCAGACGATTTTCAAGAAGGGCGGACGGGACATCGACAAGAGCGCCGGCGTGGATCACATGGCCGACGCACTCGGCTATCCATTGCACTTCCTGTACGGCGGGCGTTTCATGATTCCGATCGGATTCTCGTATTAAGAGTGCATGCTGACTGGCACACATGCACCAAATAAGTTATGATAGGACGCTTGACCGCGTGTGCGGATTGCTGGAGCGCGGTAATGGATCCGACCGAAGAAGATTTCAGGAAGGCCACTAATGGGCAGCTGCTCGCGATGCTCGATCGCCGGCACCCTGAATATGATTGCAACCTGGCGCACTGGAACTTCCTGAACGCGACCTATCAGGGCGGTCGCAGGTGGTTTAAGGGTAACATCTTCCGCTATTTCCGCGAGGGTCTGAAGGAATTCCGCGGTCGTATCGAGCGCGCCTATAGGTTCAATCACACCCGCGAGGTCGTGGACCTGGTCAACAAATATGTCTTCAAGGGCGATATTCAGCGCTCGGAAGATGCGCCTTCGGTGATCAGCGACTTTTGGGCGGCGACGACGCTGTTCAAGCGCCCCATCAAGGAGTTCATGGGGACTGTTTCGCGCCAGTCTTCCATTTACGGTCGCGTCTGGGTTGTGGTCGATAACAACATCCCCTCCGAGGCGCTGACGCAGCAGGACGTCAAGGATTCCAAGGGACGCATCTACGCCTACACGGTCGACCCGCTATCCGTGCTCGATTTCGCCTACGATGATGATGGCGAGCTCGAGTGGATTTTGATGCTCGAGACGCAGCGCGACTCCGCCAATCCGCTCACCGCCAGCGGCGCCGTCAAGGTTCAGTATCGGTTGTGGATGGAAGACGCATACGCGTTGTTTCACATCGAGACGAAGGACGACAAGAGCCGCATCGCCGTGATGGATAAATTCCAGGCGACAGGCCTCGGTATCGTTCCCGTATTTTGCGTCGACCACAATTCTTCGGATGAGCTTTACACATCGCCGTCGATGATCGGTGACGTCGCTTATCTTGACCGGGCCTGCGCGAACTACCTCTCGAACCTCGACGCGATCATCCAGGACCAGACGTTTTCGCAGCTCACCATGCCGATGCAAGGCGTGCTGCCAGGCGAGAATGGTGACGATCGCGAGAAGATCCTATTCGAGATGGGCACCAAGCGCATCATGGCGTTCGATGGCACCGCCGGTGGCACCCCAGAATATATCTCGCCCGACCCCAAGCAAGCAGCCATCATCCTTACCGTCATCACCAAGATTATCGGCGAGATCTATCACTCGATCGGCATGGCGGGCGAGCGCACCAAGGAAGATAATTCGGCGGGCATCGACAATTCATCCGGCGTCGCCAAGGCATATGACTTCGAAAAGCTGAACGCGATGCTGGTGTCGAAGGCGCAGAGCCTTGAGATGTGCGAGCATAACCTGGTGCGCCTGGTGAACGCCTGGAGCGGCGACGTGAAGGAGCTGCAGGATACCGAAAAGTTGGCGTCCTACCCTTCGACGTTCGACGTTCGCAATCTTGCCGATGAGCTCGTGATCGCACAGCAGCTCAGCCTGCTCGGCGCCCCCGATAAGCTTCGCCAGGAGCAAATGGACCGCGTCGTGGATAAGCTGTTCCCGCAGCTGTCCGCTGATCTGAAGAAGGCGATCCGCGACGACATCGACAACAACTGGCTGAAGGAAGATCCGTCACTTTTGCCACCGGCCAAACCGAGCGCGCAGGCATCAACGCCCGCGGCGCCGAAGAACACGGGACGAAAGGGAAATCGCCAGGGCGAAAATAATAAGCCTGCTGCGTAAGCGGTGCATGGTAGACTACACACACATATCGGGTTATTATAGCCCGCTGCAGCGATAGGACTTCAGCATGAGCCTCCCCGCAATTTCGCTTAGCGCAACGACTGTCGCCGCAGCTGCGACTGCAGGAACTGTCGTCGGCGCATTCTCGGGCATCGACCCGAGTGCGCGCCTTGTGTTGATCGACACAGCCGGCGATCGCTTCGCGCTGAACGGCAGCAATCTGGTCGTAGGCGCCGTTCCGATCGCCGCGGGCAGCCCACCGCTGAAGGTAGTCGCCCGCCAGGAAGATTGCTTCGAGGTCTCCGCAACCTTCGAATTTCACATCACTGTCACCGGCGCCATCGCGCCGGCTCCCGTCTTTCTGGACAAGATTGGGATCACCGCCGACAAGCTTCAGGAGAACTCCCCGAGCGGAACCTACATCGGCGCCATTACAGGCGTGCGCCCGGGATCGACTCTTTCGCTTGTGGATGACGACGCCGGCCGGTTCTCGCTCGCCGGCGGTCATCTGGTTGCTGGCTCCGTGCGCGTCTCCTACGCCGTCGAGCAGCGCAAGGATATCATTGTGCGCGAGACGAATGCTCTCGCGCCCGCGCCGGGCTATCGTGACAATCGCCTGCAAATTCATATCAAGCGCGACGGCACCATCGCGCTGCCTGACATCACCTCAGTTCCGATTAACACGACCGCACCGGCAATCACCGGTACGACCAAGGTCGGCCAGTCTCTGACGGTATCGCCGGGCACCTGGACGAATAGCCCAGACACCTACGCCTATCAGTGGCGAGCGAATGGCGCGAATATCCCCCATGCAACCGCCGCGACCTATGTCCCCACCGCGGGTGATTTGGGCAAGAGTCTTTCTGTTCTTGTCACAGCCGTTAATGGCCAGGGCGCCTGGAGCGCCGTAAGCGCTCCCACGGCACCCATCGCCAGCGCGATCCCGGCGCCCACCAACACAGTCCTGCCGGCGATCTCCGGCACGATCCAGGTTGGCCAGGTTGTTTCTGTCTCCAACGGCACCTGGACGGGCTCTCCGACCAGCTACACCTATCAGTGGCTGCGAGATGGTGTCGTAATAGCGGGCCTTATCAACGCATCCCGCGTTCTGAACTCGGCCGATCTCGGCACGCATATTTCCTGCACCGTTACGGCCATCAATGCGGGTGGAAGCGCTGCCGCTACCTCGGCCGCGTCCATCGCTGTCGCTGCAGCGCCCGTCCCCGTCCCGGTCAACACCACAGCACCTGTGATCCTTGGATCCGCGGCGCTCGGCAACACGATTTCCGTCTCTGACGGAATCTGGTCGAACAGCCCGACCAGCTACAGCTATCAGTGGCGCCGCGCCGGGGTGAACATCTCCGGGGCGACCAGTTCGACCTATACGGTTATCGCGGCAGATGAGGGTCAGGCCCTGACTTGTCGCGTGCTCGCCACGAATACGGGCGGGTCTGCGGCAGCTCTCTCCAGTGCGGTCAACGTCCCCTACGTCCTGAATGCGCTGACCCTATCCAGCGTCGCAGCGACCGCCGGGCAGGGCTATTCGGCCACAATCAACGGCACGACCGCTGGTTCGACGGTAACGGCCACGTCGAGCGATGGCACCGCCCTGACTGTCTCGGGCAACACGATTTCCGGCACCTTCGCGGGTGCGGGTTCGCCGACGGTAACTCTGACCGAACATCTCGCTTCCGCCAGCAATGACGGCAGGGCTTCGCCTGTCACTGTGACGGTGTCCGTCCAGGCCGCGCCCGTTAACACCGTCGCGCCGGCAATCAGCGGCACCGCGGCGGTCGGTAATACCATTCTGGTGTCCAACGGCACCTGGACAGGCTCGCCGAGCGGCTACAGCTACCAGTGGCTGCGTAACGGCACGAACATCGCTGGCGCGACCAGTTCATCCTACCTCGTTGCTGTTGCGGATGAGGGTGCCTCTCTCACCTGCCGCGTCCTGGCAACGAATATTGGCGGCTCGACGCCTGCGGTTTCTGGCGGCGTAACCATCCCTTATGTCCTGAATAACCTTACGCTGTCGAACGGCGCAGCGACCGCAGGCCAGGCCTTTTCGGCTACCATTAGCGGAGCGACGACTGGTTCGACGATCACGGCCACGTCGAGCGATGGCACCGCACTCACAGTTAGCGGCCTGACGGTATCCGGCACATTCGCGGGTGCGGGTTCGGCAAATATCACCCTGACCGAGCATCTAGCGGCGGCCAGCAATGATGGGCGCACTTCGAGTGCAACCGTAACCATTGCGGCGGCGGCTGTGCTGTCCGTGGATCCCGCCGTCACGCTCACAAAGGCGACGGGCGCCTACTCCTTCGTAATCCACCGTTCGGGAAACACGACCGGCACGACCGTCGCGAATTACAGCGTGGCGGCGAGCACCTTGCCCGGACGCACCGGCGCGCTGGTCGGCCCCGATTTTGGCGGCACCTGGCCGAGCGGAACCGTGACCTTCAACCCGGGCGACACGGCCAAGACCGTCACCATCACGCCCCCCACCACATCCAACGTTTCTCCGGAGTAACCCGAGATGGCAATTGTCTACCAGAATAACTTCGACGGCGAAACGCCGGGCGGCATGCCAGCGGGCGGCCTTTGGGTTTCAACTCATGGCACTTGGGCGGTTTCGGCGACAAATCCCGTCGCGGGGTCGACGCAATGCTTGCGCGCGACCACGGATGCCGCGCTCGACTGCGTGCTCTATACCGGCGCCTCGGTCACGACAGGCCGATTCAGCTATCAGTTCATCGCGAACGTCGCGAGCGGCGTCCACGGCAACGTGCTGGCGCCGCTCTTCCGCGCGAACAATACGGCCACTCAGGGCTATTCGTTCTTCTTCGACGAGACCGGAACGTGCGGTCTCTATTATAAGAACAACGCCGCCGGCTTCACCTCGCTCGGCTCGAAGGTGTTCCGCAAGGTTGTCTGCGCGATCGGCGACACGATGCAGGTCGAAGTCGCGATGGACGGCTACCGCTTCGAGTTCCGTCTGTGGAACGTGACCGCGGGCCAGACTCGCCCCGTCACGCCGACCGTGACTTTGGACGACACTACCGGCGCGCATTATGCCAGCGGCTATTGCGGTGTCGTGCTCAACAGCGTCGGTGCAGATGCGAACGATGGCGGCCTCGACAATTTCGTCATCTATAATGATTTCACGCCCAGCCTGGCGCAGCCGACACAGTTGATTGCTCGCAGCAATGCGGCGATCTTCTATTCGCCGAACAATTGGTATGACAACGGCACCTATAAGGTTGCTGCTCTCCCCGGCGCCTACATGAAGTTCAAGTTCACCGGGAAGACGCTCGGGTTGAGCACTGGGGCAATTACAGGCGCGAACGGCGCGGGAAGCCTCCCTGCAGTGTATTATAAGGCCGTTATTGACGGTGTGAGCTACACCGTCAGCAGCATCGGAGAGACTGAATTCACGTTCACCGATACACTGGCGGCGGGCACGCACACCGCTGAAATTCACGTCGAGGCCAGCCTTGGCCTGAGGTGGGCGGGCGCCATCCCGGCCGTCTGCTCTCCTGTGATCGGCATTCGTGTCGAGAACACAGCAACCGTCTCCGCGGCGACCCTGCTCCCCAACCGCTTGCTCTCTCTTGGGGATAGTCTCACGGAGGGGACCTACGTCGACGGCAGCGCTCTGAGTATCCCGCAGCAGAACAGTGCAAGGGGCACCTATGCGCGCACGATCGCGCTCGCGTTGAACGCGGAATATGGCGTCGTCGCCCATGCCGGTGCGACGTATAATTTGGGAACGACTGACGGCTCGCCGGGGCTCACGAGCTCGTGGCAATACCACTGGTCAGGCGTGAGTCGTCTCGACGGCAGCGGTCTTTTTGTTGACATGCCCGACTATATCACGGTCATGATGGGCACCAACGGCACCACGAACCAGGCGGACGTGGCGACCGTCATCTCGGGGCTGAGGGCCGCGGCTCCGGCCGCTAAGATTGCCTTCCTGATCCCGCTCGGCAACGGCGGCAATGCCGCCACCACGGCCGCTGTCGCCGCGGCCGGCGACCCGAACGTCGTCGTGATCGATGTCCTGGCGCAGGTTCGCCAGGAGGCCGGTCTTTCCGCAGCGGCCGACGGTAGTAGCGGAAGCTATGATGGCATTCACTATAACCGCAAGCTTCATGCAGCGATCGGCGCGATTTGGGGTGGAAAGATGACGGCCGCCTTTATGCCGCGCCGGTTCACCCTCAACGTCGTCTAAATAGCAAAACTGCAAATACGGACAACGCCCGCCCCGATAAAGGGCGGGCGTTTCTGCATTTGGCAGGTCGCATCCTTATCGATTGATACGAACAGCGCATGTGTGTTACTATGCACGCGTCTTTATCAGTTTTGTAAAGGTGTTCAGTGACCGAAGAAGAGAAGGCAGCGGCCGAAGCCGCACAGCGTGAAGCAGCGGAAGCTGAGGCGGCCGCAGAAGCAGCTGCCCAGGCAGAAGCCGAGGCGCAAGCCGCGTTGAAGGCGAAGAGTAAGAAGACCACCGCAAAGGTCGAGGCGGATGACGAATCCGCCGCCGAGCTCGCCCGCGTCAAGGCGGAACTCGATGAAACCCGCGCGCGCTTTGCCGGCATTGATCCCGCCGCGGCCAAGGAGGCCATGAAGAAGGTCTCCGCGGCAGAGACGGCCGCCCGTAATGCCGAGAAGGCCAAGGCGGAAGCTGAGGGTAACTGGACCCGTCTGCGCGAGATCGCCCAGGAGGAGCACAACGCCCAGGTGACGGCTGCAGCCGAACGCGCGACCGCCGCCGAAGCGCGCGCTGCCCAGGCCGAGGCCCGTGCGAACGACCTCTTCGTCTCGAGCGCGTTCGCCAATTCCGACTTCATTCGCGAGAAGCTGATCCTGACCCCAGGCAAGGCGCAGCGCCTGTTCGGCGATCATGTCGATATCGTCGACGGCGATATCGTTGTCTATGACAAGCCGCGCGGCGCAAGCGGCCGTAACAAGGTCATGGACTCCAAGGGTAAGCCACTGCCGTTCGATGTCGCGATCGCCAAGGTGGTCGAGGCGGATACCGACAAGGACCGCCTGCTCAAGACGTCGATCAAGCCCGGCGCTAATTCCAAGGGTAATAACGAGCGTGCCAATGTCGAAACCGATCGGCGTTCGAAGTTCGAGCGCGGCATCGCGCAGCTTATCGGCGGCTGATACTACCAGTAGCGTAGCGTGTGAAAAGCCCGGCTTCGGCCGGGCTTTTTTGTGCACGGCTCACATTTTTCGCTAGACTGCATGTGTGGGGTTTACTATGCAGGCTGATTTGGCTATTATGGAGCCCGTACAGAGTTTTTATAGCGTTACAGGAGTTTCCTATGCCCCTTCTGCGAGTCGAAGCGGAGAAGCTCTCGAACAACGTCCTGGTCCAGGGTGTTATCGAGGAGATTATCGATCGTGACGCGCTGTTCGCCATGGTCCCCTTCCAGCGCATTGTCGGCAAGGCTCTTGTCTACAACCGCGAGAACACCCTGAGCGAAGGCGACTTCCTCGACCCGTATGATGTCATCAACGAAGGCGCCGCCAGCTTTGATGAAGTCACGGCGAAGCTGCGCATTCTGGCGGGCGATGTGGACGTCGATAACTTCATCGACGAGACCATGGGCGACACCAACGACCAGACCGCGATCCAGCTCCAGTCGAAGGTCAAGGCGCTCGGCCGCAAGTTCCGCCGCACGCTCGCGATCGGTGACAGCTCGGTCAACACCAAGGAATTCGACGGCCTGTCGGCGCTGACGGACAGCAACCAGGTTCTGACCGCGAGCGCCAATGGCGCCAACCTGACCTTCGAGGCGCTCGACGAGCTGATCTCGGCCGTCAAGCTTGGTCCCGACGCCCTGGTCATGCGTCCCGGCACGATCCGCGCGATGTGGTCGCTGATGCGCTCGCTCGGCGGCACGCATCCGGAGCACATCGAGCTCCCGAACCTGACCGGCGTGCAGATCCCCACCTACATGGGTATTCCGATCCTGGTGAACGAATTCCTCCCGGGCGACGAGACTCAGGGCACCGCGACCAACAGCACCTGCTCGGTCTACGCCGCGCGCTTCAATGAGCAGGACGGCCTGCATGGCATTTACGGCGGCCCCGTCGGCGGCATCCGTGTCGAGACCGTCGGCACCGTCCAGAACAAGGATGCCCAGCGCTACCGCGTCAAGTGGTATACCGGCACCGCGCTCAAGTCGACGATGTCGCTGGCACGCCTGAAGGGCATCAAGAACGTCTAAGGCGCATTCTAGACCACACACATCCGCTCTGTTATAAGAGTGGCCAGAAGGGGCGGATTGGCAACAGTCCGCCCTTTTTGTTTGGATTTCACGAGGAGTAGATCAATTGCGAATTCGTATCGTAGCAAAGGGCTGGGAAGGCTTCACCGGCAAGATGGGGCAGGGGGTCGAATTCATCGACGGTGTATCCGTCGACGATGTGTCTCAGATCGAGCGCAACCGCATTGCCGCCAACGTGCTGGTCGAGGATGCTGAAAGTGGCGACCAGATCGGTCCGGCCGCCGCTAATCTCGCCCTGCGAGGCATTCCCGCCGGCGACGATGTTCGCATGGAAAGAGCGACAAAGGCTGCCGAAGCTGCAGAGGCGCGTCGCGTAGCTCAGGAGCTTATGGATAAGGAGGAGCTCGAGAAGGAGGCGGCTTTGCTCGAAGCAGCCAAGAAGGCCTCCGATGCTGAGACCCCAATCTATACGCGGGACGAACTCGAGGCGATCGCCAGAAATGACGGCATCAAGCCCCTGCGGGATCTCGGCGACACCTACGGTGTGAAGGGCCGATCGATCAGTGAGATGATCGAGGCGATCTTGAAGGCTCAGGCTAAGAAGGCTCTCGCATAATGGAACAGGACTATCTCGCCGGCCAAACGGTCCAGCTTACCCAGGCCTTTGTCGACGACCAGGGCAGCGCGATTGCGCCCAGCGAGATAGTCCTGTCCATCAAGGATGAAAACGGCACAGAGCTCCATTCGGAGACTGCCTTAAATCCAGCGGGCACCAGCCTGGCCACAACCATCCCTGCAGGCGTCAACGCACTCGCGGACGGAACAACCCGCGGCGTTCGCCTCGCAACCTTCACCATGACGCACCCAGGCGGCGTGACGATCCAGGAGCAATATTACCTGCTCCACGCGTCGATCGCTCTCAACGTCATGCAGAACAGCTTCCAGACCTACCCACAAGCGCTACTCAGTCGCGCGACGCTGGGAGGTTCACTTGCCGGTTGGGATACAGCGGACAAGACGGCGCGATCGGCGGCGCTCGAGCACGCCTACACGCGGCTCTCCGTCATGCGCTACGTCATTATGCTCGGCGACAACGGTATGGACTTCCTCGATTTCGAGGATGGTCCGTTCGGCTATGAGGGAGTGTCCCGTCTCGACTATATGACGAAGTCGGCCTTTCTAACACTACCGCAGAAGTTCCGTGATGCGCTCTGCCGGGCCCAGGTGCTTGATGCCGACGAGATGCTCGCCGGTGACTTCTTCGCCTCGCGCCGCCGCGCCGGTGTCATCTCCGAGACGATCGGTGAAAGTTCGATGTTCTTCAATTCGAAGCCGCCGGTGGATCTGCCGGTGGCCGCAGCCGCGCTGCGCGAGCTCAAGAATTTCCTCCGCAACAGATTCCAGATTGCGCGCGCATGACCTACGATCTCGGCGCGCGCGCTCAAGCCGCGGCCGACCGATATAGCCGCTTACTCGATGGGCTAAAGGGCGTGATCACGAACGGCCTCGTCGAGGATCCGACCAACCAGTCGGTGCGCGCCGCCGCAGCCAAGGTCGCGACTGACCGCGCGCGCTCATTTCTCGGGGCGGAAAGCGGCTATATCGAGCTCGATACCGAGGATGCGGCAGCCGCATCGCTTGATCGCGCATCACAGGATCTCGGCACCGTGCCGGCCAAAGAAACACCGCCGGCGATCGCCAGCTATGTCGCATCGACCCACGATTATCTGTTCAATATGATCGGCGCGCAGGTTCAGCGGGACGTTTCCGTCGTGTCGCGTGAGCTGCAGACGGCTGGACTGCGTATCGCATCTTATGAGCAGGCCTCCAGCGTATCGCATCGCCAGGCCGTCGCGGCTTACGCCATGAAGGGCGGGCTCAGCGCGGACTTCAAATTCATCGATCGCGCCGGCCGCGCCTACAAATCGACCAAGCATGTTCGCGACCAATATCGGCTGCAGCTGCTCAATGTAACCAATGAGACATATATCCACGAAGTCGCATCTGCCGGGCACACGTTCGTCTATGTCGATGCCCCGAACAAGGACTCGCGCTTCTACGGCCAGCGCCTGGCGCTCGTGCCCGGCACGCACGATCCACTCTTCTCCGAGATGGACGCAGAGATCTTCCACCCGTCATCCGACGCCTTCGTCACGATCATCAAGCCGGAGTAGGGCGCATGTTTATTCCCAACACGACCGCGATGGTGCGCCGCTTCAGCGGTCAACGCGACGTCTTCGGCAATCGAATCTATAACCCGCCTACCCGATTGCCATGCTCGATCGTTCGCCTGCCGCCCAAGACGCAGCCGACCAGCGTGCGCGCGGACTCGAGCGGATCGCGCGGCGCGGCCGAGATCCTGGCCACGCAGGCGAAATTTCTTTTCCCCATGAATGTGCCGATCAGCGATCTCGATGAAATCGACGTCTACGGCTATCAGCTGATCGTCACGTCGATCGAGCCGCGCATCGCCGTAACCGGCCGGCTCGACCATTACGAAGTCCTCGCCCAGACCGCGGACCCTTCGTAATGGGTATGGAATTCTACAACGACTCCGCCAACGGGCTTATCCTTCGGTTGGAACGCGCCGAGGAGCGCACGTCACCCGCGCGCCTGGCGATGCTCCGGCGCCTGGCGAAGCGCGTCATGGAGTCGTCGCAAAAGATGTGCCCGGTGGACAAGCACAACCTCGAGGACGCGCATCACCTGGTCGAGCATTATGGCGATCGTAACCGGATCGAGATCGACGTCGAGGTGGGCGGTGTCGTCGATGGCGTCGATGTCGACGCCTACGCAACCTACATGCATGAGGGTGAATATAATCTCGGGCCGCAAAGCCAGCTCAAGCAGGCTGTGACCGGAGAGGAAGTGGGGCCCAAGTTTCTCGAACGCGCGCTGATCGAGCATGAGGCCGAGGCAGACGACATTATCGACACGATCATGGAGGCACTCCTGTGAACCATATGCTCGCACTCGCCGGACTGATCGAAGCCGCAAATCTCGGCACCAGGGGCGTCGACCTGTTCGTCGGGACAATGGACGCGAATATAGCATCCGGCGTCATGCTCCGCGGCAGCCATGCCGGCAACGATGCCAACCAGGATATCCCAGGTCTGTTCACGACGACCGTGCAGGTGATCGTCCGCGATAAAAACCCAGCAACTGGATATAGCCGGGCCACCGCGATCGCGCGCGCCATTCGCATGCGTGAGGTCGATGTTGATGGCTTGCATTTCTTCTATGTGCTGCCGCGCCATTTGCCGATCCAGTATCCGCGCGATCAGGGAGGCTTGATTGAATCCTCGATCAACTATGACATCTGCTTTGGGGACACCTCGAACCCGCTAGGTGCATGATGGACAACACACATGCATGATGGTATGATGGTCGGGATTTAGAATTTCCGAGCATCAGGAGCAGCCCATGACCGCGCCATCCTTCGAAAACCTGCAGATGGGTCCGTGCAGCATTACTTTTAAGGGCACCGACCTTGGTCTGACGATGGGCGGCGTCGAAGTGGCGTTCACCACCGAAGTGACCGACATCGTCGCCGACCAGTTCGGCGCCGCCGTGATCGACCAGGTGATCAAGTCGCGCGGCATCAAGGTTAAGGTTCCGCTCGCGGAATTCGACCTGGATAAGTTCGCGACCATCTTCCCGGGCACCACGCTCGTCGGCACCACGACCAAGAAGCTCGTCTTCAAGTCGGCGGTGGGCACCAGCCTGCGCGCGCTCGCCGGCAATCTGACGCTGCATCCGTATGCGCTCGACGCCAGCAACAAGGAATTCGACCTGAACATCATGTCGGCCATGTGCCAGGGCGCGTTCACCTACGTCTACAAGAACGACACCCAGCGCGTCTATGCCGTCGAGTTCACCGGCTACGTGGACATGACCACGCAGGACATGTTCTCGTTCGGCGACCCGGCCGCTGCGTAATCGCCAAGCGCCCGGCCTGTGATGGCCGGGCAACCTTTCCCTCTGCCAAGGATAAGTCCGCGTGAGCACCAAGCTCCTGAACCTCGACGAACTGCCGACCCCCGAAGACGTCATCACCGTTCGCTATAAGGGCGTCGATTACGTCATGCGCGAGATGACGCTGGCCGATTATATCGAGCAGGAGAAGCGGCAGGCGGCCGTAAACCAGGCGCACGCAGAGAATGACAGCGAAGGCGCGATGGCGCTGATGCAGGACCAGCTGGTCAAGATGTTCCCCGGCATTCCGGCGGGCGACATGCCTCTCCGCCTCGTGCTCCAGATTTTCAATTGGCTGACCGAAATGTCGGCCGAGATCACAAAGGCTTCAGCTCCGACCGAGGGTGAAGGTGTAACGTCGGGAAACGAACCGACGATGGGGGAGATACCGACGACCGATTGATCGATCTGCCTTTCTTCATTGCGCGTGTGATGTGTGAATATTCTTACACATACGCGCAGGTTCTGGATCTCCCGCTGGTCCTGTTCTGGACGCTCAACCGCCAGATCGACCGGCTGAGAGCCGAGCGGGATTTGAGGCAACTCTGGATCGTTGGGTCAGCCCAGTCCGGAGATGCCAGCAAAGGTCTCGCCGAGCAGCTGCAGTCCGAGTTGGGCCGCCCGCTGATCCTACAGAAGAGGTTCGATCCGAACAAATTCAAGGAGCTCGCTTCGCGGTTCAAGAAGAAAGGGTGAGTAAGTCATGGCTGTTCGCACCCTCAACGTCGTCCTGGACCTCGATAGCGGCAAGTTCTCCGGCGGCCTGACCGACGCGGGCGGCAAGCTCAAGACATTCAGTCAATCCATCAAGGATACCGGCGCCAACGTAAACGACATGGGTAAGACCCTGTCGTCGATCGAGCACGCGGCCGCCGGCCCGATCGCCAAGTTCCGCGACTTTACCGTGGTTCTCTATGGCCTGCGTGAAGGCTTTGCGGTTCTGAAGGAGATCGGCGTCGACTGGGTCGCCGACATGGTAAAGCAGGCCGGCGAAGTCCAGAAGCTGACGATCCTGATGGAAGGCCTTTCCACCGCGACCAGCGAGGTTGGGCGGGCGCAGGAGGCCAAGGTCGACATTCAGGGCGTGATGGACATCGCCCGTTCCACGGGCTTTGCAACCGATGCGGTCGGCAAGGCCTTCGTAAAGCTCAAGACGGGCAACATTGATCCGCTGAACGGCAGCTTGCAGTCGCTGACCAATGCCGTCGCGAAGTTCGGTGGCAGTTCCGATACGCTCGATCACGCAGCACTCGCCATCATGCAGATGTCGGGTAAGGGCGTCATCTCCATGGAAGAGCTTCGTCGCCAGCTTGGCGAGGCGGTTCCGAGCGCCATGAAGATCATGGCGTCGTCGGCCAATATGACGATGCTGGAGCTGACCAAGGCGGTCAGCTCCGGCACGGTCGCGGCGGGCCCGGCGATCACGCTGATGCTGAACGAAATGCAGCGTCGCTATACCGGCGCCGCGGAGAAGATCCGTCAGACGCTAGCGGGCCAGCTGGCCGAGCTCAAGACCAACATGTTCTCGATCGCCGCGTCCTTCACGCAGCTCGACGACAATGGGAATGGACTGTTCGCCGGCACGCTCAAGAACCTGCGCGACCTGAATACGATGCTGCAGTCCCGCGAAGGGCAGCAGTTCGCGAAGTCTGTCGGCGGCGCGATCGCCGGCATTGCCGACGATCTCGCAAAGGCAGTTCGATTCATCGTCGAGTGGCGCGATGTGGCATTTGCCGCGTTCAAGATGGTGGCGATGGCCGCCGGCCTCGTCCTCGCCAAGAACCTGGCGGGGTGGGCTTCTGCCCAAGCGACCGCATTTACGAATTTCGCCGCCAGCGTGAACGCCGCGTTCGCGCGCGTCGGCAACGCCATCGCGGTTGAGGTGCAGCTTGCCACGGCGGTCGCCACGGGCAACGCCGTCATGATCGATAGTGCGAATGCTATGAAGCAGCGCACGGCCGCTGCAGAGCAGTCTATCCTCGCGATCGCCAATGCGACCGCTGCAGCCGACGCTGCAGCGGTTCAGTCGGCCGCACAAAATGTTGCCGCGAAGCAGGCTGTCATCGATGCGATCGCTCAGGAGAGCGCGCAATATCGCGCCCAGATGCCAATTGTGGCACAGCAGATCGCCGGCGCCAAGTCGTCGCTCAATGCCGCCCTCAACCTATCTGCGGCAAAGCGCGCGATCGGTCAGGAGACGGCTGCATCTGACGCGGTGGCCACCGCAGCCGAAGCAGAGCTCGCCGCCCAGACGACCACGCTTACCCGCCTGCGCGCACTGGACCGTAAAGCCGTCTCAGATCTCATCATTGCAGAGGGGGAGCTCGCGGCCGCAGTGAAGGCGGAAGCCGCCGCGCGCATCACAGCCGAGGAATCCATGGCCGGCGCTGTTGCCGCCTGTCGTGCGTCGATCATCGCTGAGAATGAGGCGATGACAGCCGCGTCGTTCAGCTCGCGCGCGCTGGCAACGGCCCAGGGGATTGCAGCTGCCGCAACGGACGCGCTCGGGGTTGCAGTAAAAGCTCTCCTTTCACCCGTTGGCATCGGCCTCGTGCTCGCGCTTTACCAGGCGGCATCAGCGGCCGGCGTGTTCAAAACGAAGCTCGATGCTGCTGGTGAGGCAGCTGACGCTGTCGGTAATAAGATCGGCAACCTCGCTCAGGTTGAGAAGGCCAAGCAGGGCATCGAGACCATCAACGCCGCGCTCGACAAGCTTGCGGCGCATAAGAATTCGACCGTCGGCCAGGTGCTTGGCACGGCGAACAGCGTTCTGTCGCTTGGTGGGCTGCTTGGCACGGACTCCACCGACAAGGCGATCTCGACGCTCACCGCACAGCGCGACAAGATGCTCGCCGACCTGAAGAAGGGCACCACGTCCGCCATCGCAAGCTCGGCTTCGGACGTCATCACCAAGTTTGACCAGAACGTCAGTCAGGCGATTGCCAACCGCACCCAGAAATATACCGACATCGTCACGAGCCTGGACGCAAAGCTCGCCGGCGCGACCGGTGCTGATAAGACCAGATTGATCGCCCAGAAGGCTGCCGCCCAGGCTGCGATGGATGCGGTCCCCTATGATATGGCGGTCAACTTCCTCGCGCACGCCAAGGCCGCTTACGCGCAGGCCACGGGCAGCAATGCGCCACAGGCTAAGATTGAAGCGATCGCCCAGATTGTGAAGGCCGCCAGCGACCGTGTCGCCAGCGCCCAGCAGCAGATGATCGACAAGGGCAAGGCGAACGCGGACGGTCTTGAGCTCCTTTCGGGCAAAGCCGGCAAGCTGACGGCCGAGCAGCGCGCCTTGATGAATTCGACCGCCGCCCTCGCTGGCGCCCAGGCCAAGCTGGCGGGGGAGGGGCAGAAGCTCGCCGAATTCAATGCCCAGCTCGCCGGTGGCAAGTTCAAGGGCTATTCCGAGGAGGATATTCAGAAGCTTCGCGACACCGCCGCGGGCATCGACGCCATTCATGCCGCGATGAAGGGTAAGCGAGAAGAGGAGACCTTCGAGCAAAAGCTGGCGAGCGTCTACGGCCGCATCGCACAGCTTCAGACTGCCGCGGAAGACGGCTCCAATGCTCTGGGTCGGTTCAATGCTGAGCTAGCTCACGGCGGCAGCAAGGATCTTACCAAGGATCAGGTCGCCCGTATGCGCGCTGCGCTGTCGGTGCTCGACCAGGCATCCAACACCAGGTCAAATGACAGCACGATCAAAAACCTCGCCGAGCAGTTCGACAAGGCTCGCACAAAGGCAGACTCGCTGTGGAAGAGCTATAACGCCGGCACGATCGAAGCAGACAAGCGCACCGCAGATGTCAGCGGGCAGTTCGCGCCCTTGTTCGACAAGCTGAAGGGCGACAGCTCGGAAGCGGCCCAGCAGATCCGTGACCTGATCAACAAGACGATCAAGGCGACCAACGACGCCGCCATGTCGGAAACAGCGCACAATTGGGATGAGCAGACCGCGACGATCCTGTCGTCGCTGAAGGATCAGGATACGGCCAGGCGTGAGAATTTCGAGCGTGAGATGGATCGTCAGCGCCAGCTGATCGCGGCTACCGAGATGACCGAGGATCGTCGCGCCAAGGTCATCGCGTCATTCGAGCGCTACGAGTCCGCGCGCCGCAAGGAATTCGACCGCCAGCAGGAAGGTTCGGCCAAACAGATGCTCCGTTCGATGACGGACATCTCGAAGGGTCTGAACGACGTCATCACCAATTCGATCGGTCAGCTGGTCGACGGCATTGCGTCTGGCAAGCTCAATATCGCCAACTTCGTAGTGAGCGTGGTTGAGCAGATCATGAAGGTCATCGTGGCGGCTATGATCGCATATGCGATCCTGTCGGCGATCGGCATGACGCCGGCCTCGCCAACGGGCAAGCCTATGAGCATGGGGCAGTTCGTGAAGGGTGGGCTCTCCAACTTCGCGACAAGTATGGGCAGCGGCCCGACCATGGTCGCGGGTAAGAATCACACCGGCGGGTTTGCCGGTAGGCCCCCCGATACGACGCGCGTCGCAGCCGCGGTGTTCGAGAGCGCGCGGAAATATCACGAGGGCGGCTTTGTGGGCGGCAACAGCCTCACGTCGGATGAAGTGCCGATCATCGCGAAGAAGCGCGAGCTGGTTCTGACCGAGGCGCAACAGGATAACCTGGCGAGCAAGCTCAACGGTAACGGCAGCGTGCCAGAGATCCAGGTCAACATCATCAACAACTCGGGCACGCAAGTGACCGCCGAGACAGGTCAACCGCATTTCAATGCGGGCAAGCTGATCCTCGATGTGGTGCTCGACGCGGCGAGCAAGGACACGTCCTTCCGCTCGGGACTTAAGGGAGCGCTAAGCAAGTAATGGCCGATTTCCCAACATTCGCCCTGCACGGCGAGAGCCCATCGCTGTACGCAAATGACGGTGGCGAGGATCCAGCGATCCGCTCGGACATGTCTGGCGGCTACGAGATCACGCGCCCGCGCTTCACTCGCGCACCGCGGCGCACATTCAAGTATGGCTTTATCGGCATTCCTCAATCGCAATATCAGACGATCGTGGATTTCTACAAAGCGCACACCACCACAACCTCCTTCACCTGGTATAACCAGATCCTCGGCGAGACAGTTCAGGTGCGCTTCACCAAGCCATACGTAGAAAACTACACCGGCATCGGTACGAACCGTATCTGGAACATTAGCTTTGAGGTTCGAGAAGTATAATGGCTCACCTTTCCGTCGCCACCGTCATCGAAAAGAGCAAGATAGCCTCGAATGTGGCATTCGTAATCCTGCTTGAGATCGATGTTACAGACCCCAATACGCGTGATGTCGTGGAGACGCTGCGTATCGCTCGAAATTCGGAGGATATCCTTTTCGGCGGAAACCTCTATCGCGCAGCGAATTTCAGCATCAACATTCAGCAGAAGGACGGCGAAGAGCCATCTGTAAGCTGCACAGCGCGCGATCCGATGGGCACCATCACGTCGCTCCTGGAAGCCTACGCAGGCGGCATGAATTCGCCGGTGCGAATGATTGTCGTCAATACCGGGCGCCTGGATAAGCCGGCCGAAATGGTCGAGACATTCCAGATCACGACGACATCTTTCGCCGAGCAGAACGCAGAGGTGAACATCACTCTGGGAAGCGAGAACCCCCTGAGCGTGCGCTTCCCGCTTCATTACCAATATCGTGATCGTTGCTGCTGGCGCTACAAGAGCCTCGAATGTGGCTACGTTGGCTCGATGCCTAAGTGCTCCTACACGCTCGAGGGCGCCGATGGATGCCGGGCGCATTCCAACACACTGCACTTTGGCGGCATCCCGGGTCTGGTCATCATGAATATCTAACTTGCATGGTAGACCACACACATGCGATAATGCATGCGTGCAGGACTTGAACTATCTCGACCTCCTCGGAAAGCCCTTTGTCCGCGGAGCCCGCGGACCGTACGCCTACGATTGCTACGGCCTGGTCATCGAGATGAACCGCCGCGCAGGCATCGTGCTTCCCGACTTCGTGACTCCGAATGAGATCGAGCGCGCCGCCGACCTGGTCTCCCAAGCGTCCGGCGCCTGGACCCGCGTCCCACTGCGCACCCCCGGCGCCACCGTCGTCTTCCGTGTCGAAGGGGTAGGGGCCCACGTTGGGTATATGCTTGACAACACAGACTTCATCCACGCCTTCGAGACCACCGGCGTGCTCGTGGAAAGCATTCTTCGAGCCCCGTGGAACGACCGCGCAATTCAGGCATACATTTATGGAGCATAAGCCAGTCGTCCCTTATCGGGACGTATGCCGCGTCAATCTGCGGCTGCTCTACAACGCGTTCGATCCAGCATCGGTCGAGACGCATCATCTCGTGTGGCGCCCGGAGGCGACGCTCGCGGATTATCTCGACGGCCTGCCCAATGAGCATGAGTGGGCGATCGGCCTGAATGGCCGCGCGATGGAGAATGTCGACTGGAGCACCCTGCGGCTGCGCCCCGACGATACCGTGTCCGTAGTCCTCATCCCGCAGGGCGGTAATACCTTCAAGTCCATCCTGCGCATAACCCTTCAGGTGGCTGCGCTCGCCGCATATTTCATTCCTGGCGTGGGCCCGCTCGTCGCGACGGCGATCAACGTCGCAGTTGCCCTTATCAACACCTTCGTTCTGACGCCCCGCGCACCCAAGCTCGGGAAGAACCAGGACACGAGCGGCACATCCTACGGTATCGACGGCGCCAAGAACACTGCGACCGAAGGTGTGCCTGTCCCGGTTGGCTATGGGGAGTTCCGCTACGCGGGCAACATCTCCGACTGCTATACCGAGAATGTCGGCGACGACCAGTATCTCTACATGAGGACGATCCTCAACGACGGAGAGATCGACAGCATCTCGGATGTCGAGCTCAACGAGCAGGCGTTGTCGACGTTCTCGGATGTCGAGTTTCGTTGGTCGAAGGGCGCCGCGTCTGACCAGCTCAACAACTGGTTCTCGCGCGCAATCGTGCCTGTCAACAAGTCGATCAAGCTCGATACGACCTGGACCACGCACACCACGACGACGCCCGTCAATCAGGTTCGCCTCGACGTCACATTCCCGCAGGGACTGGTGTCGATCGACGACAAGAAGGGCACCTATAAAAACAAGTCGATCAACCTCGAGATCGAGTGGAGCCCGGCAGGCCAGAACGCCTGGCAGTCGGTAAACGCATCATCCTCTTTCAAGCACACTGTCACCAATCCAATGTCGACCGCGGTCGTAACGCCGGCCAACGGGTCGATAGGGGCGACGGCATTCGTCAGCGAGCTGGAGATTCAGAATGCGCTGAAGGCCAACCCGAACGCCGTGGTCGAAGTTCTCTATCGGCCGGTCTCCAGCACCGGGATATGGGTGTCGATGGGCACGCGGCCGCTCGCGGGATATACCGCGTCTGGCTCTGTCGTGGATGCCTCTATCGCGGGGATCATCGGCTGGAACCAGGTCCCGGGCGTCAACTTTGACTTCCAAGCGTCCGGCATGGACGACGGCAGCTACACGGTCATGACGTCGCTCGGCGTCATTTCGGAATATGCGGTCGCTGGCAATGTGTCGGGATCCTCGACTCATACGGTCAGCGACAATCGCACGCGCCAGATCCGAAAGTCGTTCGAGAGTCAGACCCTCCCCACTGGGATCTACGACGTCCGCATCCGCCGCACGACGCCGCAGTCGACCAGTCAGAACGAAATCGATGAGGTTTGGTTGACGGATGTCAATCAGATCACGAACGACCAGGTGGCGCTGCTCGGCCGCGCCAACATGTCGATCAAGGTGAAGCTCAACGAACAGCTGAACCAGATCCCGACGCTCACCGCCAAGGTGAAATATTCGGTCCTCCAGGAGTATGACGAAGAGGGTAATCCTACTGTCCGCCGTTGGTCCGCAAACCCGGCGTGGGCAACCGTCGATGTGCTGCGCCGCGTTAATTATGGCCTGAGCCGCATCGAGTTCGCGCAGATGGTCGATTGGGCCAATTACTGCGACGCCAACAGCCTGACCTTCAACGGCGTGTTCGACCAGGAGGGCAACGTTGCCGATGCGATCGCGACGATCACGCGCGTCGGCGAGGCAAATCCACTTCGCCTCGGCACCAAATTCTCGGTCGCGATCGATCGCCCGACCGCGCCACGTATGCTGTTCGGTGCGGGCAACATTCTCAAAGACACGTTCAAGATCACCTATTCATCGTTGGCCGACCGCGCCAACGAATTCGAGTTCACCTATTTCGACAAGACGAACCGCAACAAGTCCGCGGTCGTCCGGTATGTAGACCCCAACGCCGTACAGTTCGGTGACATGCCGCGCCCTGTCGCGATGTCACTGCCCGGCGTCGATAACTTCGCCCAGGCGCACCGCGAACTATGGCGCGCGCTTTACAGTAATCGCCTTCTGGTCCGCAATATCGAGATTGGCGTCCCCCTCGAGGCGCTCGGCATTTCGATCGGTCAGGTCGCCCTGATCGAACACAATGCGATGAATTGGGAGGTCTCGGGCCGCCTCAAGGCTGGCTCGACCACGACGCAGCTCAATCTCGACCAGCCAGTGACGATGACGGCGGGCGTGACCTACGGTGCACTCGCGCATCTTCCAGCGGTGAAGCGCGGGCAGGTTACACTTTCGTCTATTGTGGGCAAGCGCCTCATGGTGACGGGTGATCCCAGCTTTGTCGGCCTTTCGATCGAGCGCGTCATCATCGCGGGCAACGATTACCAGGTTGTGCGGATGGAGGCTGGTGCCTCGGTCCACACAATAACGCTCGAGGATGTCCCTCAGCCCGCCGCCGCAGGGTCCATCGTTGAGCTTTGGGATACCGATGTCGTCGAGGAGGTGAATGTTTCCTCCGTGACGGCCGACGCGCTCGGCGCGCTTACCGTCGTCCATCTTGCAACTCCGCTTTCGGTTGCACCGGCTGAGTTCGCCAACTTTGCCTTCGGCGAAGCGACCAAGGTCAAGCGCCCCTATCGTCTGCGCTCCATAACCGGGGAGGGTGTCGACACCCGCACGCTCGGCTTCATGGAATATAACGAGGGCGTCTACGCGGCGCCTGAGCATGATATTCCGATCCCGACCGTGCCGACCTCGGCAAAGGATGTAAAGCACGTCACGGGGCTAGGTGTCGATTACCAGCCGGTGATTCAGCCCTCGCGCACATTCCTGAACGTCCATTTGCATTGGAATGCCGCGGGCACGGTCAACTATGGCGGCTGCGATATCTACATGTCGCTCAATGGCGGCGCATTTCGCTCGATCGGCCAGGCGCGCGATACAACCGAGTTCACCCTGACGCTCGCCCCGAACGACCAGGCAATCCTCAAGGTCATCGCGTTCAACAAGCTTGGCTTCCGCGCGCCGATGAACGAAGCTCCGATCGTCGGCGTGAACGTTGACGTCAAGCACCTGAAGGTATCGACACCCACGGCCGGCACCTGGACGGCTGAAGCAGTCACGATGACGCAGGGCGCCTACTCAGTGCCTGCTTTCAAGGTGGCCGGCACAGTCGATAACCCGCTCGCCGATCATATCGATTACGTCTACCGCGAGGCCGGCACGACCGACTGGATCAGTGATGGCCTCTCGCTCGCGTCGAGCCCTGAGCGCTACCTGACCAAGATCGTGCCGGGCGCGAGCTACGACCTCGGCGTGCGCTATGTCGAAATGGGCTTCGACAGCGACATCCTCACGATTGCGACGCTGACTGCAACCAACACGACCATCCCGTGGGGCGGCGTTCTTGATGTCGATGGCAGCAAGCCACAGAATGGCGCGACTCGAAATTTCTACCATGGGGCCTACAGCGCGAGCCAGCTCTATACGCTCGGCGATGAGGTAAGTAGCCAGGGCGCAATCTGGCGCTATATCAACGCGACCCCGAGTTCCGGCAACGCGCCGCCTACGCTGCCCGAAGACGCCGACGCTTATTGGCAGCTCTACATTCGCGCGACCGATGCCGCTGTTATCGGCTACCTGACCAACGAAAGCGTCAACGTCGCGGCCGACAGCAATGGCCTTGTCGGGGATTTCTCGCTGGCCACCGGCGTATTCCGCGTGCTCGACGGTCTCGACGAGGTCACGACCCTGGCCAGCTTCGAGATCTATTCGGAGACCGGCGTCGAGATGGCGATCGACGCGTCGGGCAATTATCACGTCATCGATATGACGGCGGCTCAGGGTAAGGCCACCTTGCACGCAACGTATGGCAGCGTGACGATCGCCAAGGATTTCTCGATTGTTGCGGTGCCGGGCGGTGCTTCAGCCAAGCTGCTCACCGTCATCTCGGATCGGCAGACCGTCAGCTATGAGGATACCCTACCGGCCCCGGCGAACCAGGACATCGTCTTCTCGGTCAATCGCCAAAACACGTCCGCGCCCGTTCATTGGACGATCACCGACATGCAGGGCAATGTCTTCGATCCGTCCATTTACCTGACCACTATCACGGGCGACACGACCACACTGCCCGCGAGCGCCTTCAATAGCCTGATCAATCAGCACGGCTCGAATGGCGTCATCGTAACCGGGACCATCATCGACGGCGTGACGGTGTCGGACAAGATCAGCGTCACGAAGGTATCGGCCGGCGCCACGGGCGCCGGGGCCTTCACTCTTGTGAATTACGGTCCCGTCAACGCACAGATCGCCGGTGCGACCATAACGAAGACGGGCAGTGTCGCGACCTTTGACACGCGCATTCGCTCGCAGGAGGGGTTTGTCGGGGGCGCTGTCGGTTTCAGCTTCGCTCAGACCGACCACATCTCCTATGTCGGCCTGGTGCTAGCGCCAAGCACGTTCCCCGACTGGGGTTGGAAGAATATGGGCGACGGCACGGCGGTGATCCTCGCCAACGGCTCGGTAATTGGTGCGGTGGACGCATGGCCTGGATCGACCCCCGTTTCCGTTACGGACACTTGGCAGACCGTCTACGATGGCGTTAGCTCAGTATATTGGTTCAAGAACGGCGCGCTGCAGTATTCGCTGGGCGGCCTGTCTCCCAATTCTACCATGTATTTCAACGCGACCCTTATTACCCCGGGGACGCAGATTACGAAGATCAGCTTCACCGCCGTTGGTGTGAAAGGCTCGGATGGCGTCGGGTCCTGGACGCCGGTGCTCACAAATTGGACGAAGTCCGGCGCGACATTCACGAAGTCCGGCGATCCGAACGACTGGGTCGGCAACGTCATCACCTCGCAGGAGCAATTCCGCTACCCGACGATCTCGGCGGTCATTCCGAACGTGGTCGATTATGTCATGGTCGGCTTCTACGACCCGGCGACGGGGAACGATTGGGCGCTTTATCACCTCGGCACCGGCGCTGGCGGCGATAACACCTGGTGGTGGTCCTTCAATGAGCAGGCGACCACGCTAAGTGCAGGCGCGGGCACCGTTGCACCGAACACCGTCATCACGCTCAGGGTCGAAGATAACGGTTCCAATGGCGCCTCGATCGTCGCCATCATCGACGGCGTGCGCGTTGTGTGCCCGGCCGCCAACACGGCGAACCTCAACACGAATACGACACTGAAGCTGTATGTGCGTGCATTCCGTACGGGCAGCGTGGTTAAGAACCTGACGTTCGGCGCCTCGGGTGTCGGTTTGGGCCATATCGCGCAGGGATCCACGGACGGAACAACCTGGCACACGCCCGCATCCGGCGACAAATATCTGCGCTTCTCGGCCGATGGCGGCGCGACGTGGAGCTCCGCGCTCACCGTCGATGCGTCAACGGTCCTTGCCGAGATCGAAGCTATTCAGTCCGATGGCGTTCTGTCGCGTAACGAAAAACAGAGCGTGATCATCGATGTGCAGGCTATCGTTGATGAGTTTGTAAATATCGATGCGCAGGCAAACGCGCTCGGCATTACGACCGCGAAGACAAATTATGAGAACGGGAAAACCGCGCTCCTCAATTACCTGAACAGCCTCTCACCGGCTTGGAATGATACGACCACCGATACCGTCCTGACAGGCGGAGTCGGGAGTTTGACATTCCGTCAGAGGTTTGCCGACTATTATAGCTATCGTGCGGCGCTATTGAAGGCCATCACCGACAATGTGAACAGCACAGCGCAGGCGGCCAGCACGACCGCAGCAAGCGCAAATGCTGCCGCGAGCTCGGCGAACAGTCTCGCCACCATCGCTAAGCAGTTTGCCGACGACGTCGCAGACAACAACAAGTTTTCCGGCGATGAAAAGAAGCGTTGGTATCAGCGCATCAACACGTGGGCTGCCCCGAGTTCAAATGCAGGCAGCGTCGCGGCTATTCTCCAGACCCTCACCAGCGCTGGTCTCGGCTCCAACGCGGCGTACAGCAATCTCAGCAACACATGGAGCACCTTCTATTCGTTGCTGAATAGTCTCAACTATTCGACTTTCAGCACGACCACATACACGTCGGTGGGCAGCAGCAAGTCGGCTTTCCTGTCTGTTGCCACTAATTTCGAGAACGCTCTCCAGGGTGCGGCAAACGCGTTGACCACCTATGCGACGACGCTCGCGACCGCAGCTCCATCCAACATCTTCTTGGATCCGAATTTTCTGCGCATGGCGGATCCGCTGAGTTGGGTGTCCTACCATCCAGCGCTTCAGCAGCAGGACGATATTCAGGGCCGCCGGGCATATTTCCCGTCAGGTCAGGGCGGTGACGTCTACGCTGTAGCGCCGCCGATCAAGGCTGGTGTTCAGGACCGGATTGACATCGAATTCGAATATTATGTCGGGTCTGGAGCGTCTGGGGGACAGCTTGGGATCTGGACGAACATCTTTGACGGAAACGGGAATGTCAGCGGCCAGCACCCGAGCGTAACGGTCAACATATCGGCCGCCAACAAAAACCAGTGGATGCGGATGACGGGCTCGATCAAGCTGTCCGACTGGGTCTCCAACGTCAATTCGGTAGGCGCATATGTACAGGCCCAGGCTTTCACGGGTGGTGCATGCTATATCCGCAACCCGAGGGCCTATCGTATCGATGCGGCCGCACAGAATATCGGCGCTGACGGAACAGCGCTCAGCCGTCGCCTGGTCTCGCCCTTCTTCGGCGGCGGCGCGGGCGCAGTCTACAACAACAATCCCCTTACAGCCAATTCGTCGCAGATCTTCATTGCCGCGCACGTCGTCTATGACGACGCTGGGTCCCTTTCGTATGGCTCTGGCACGATCAGTGGCCTCAGCGCCAGCACGAGCTATGCGGTCTATGAGGATACGGGCTACGTCTCGGGATCGCCGACTTATTCCGCCGTGACTCTCGCTGAACAGCTCACCTACAGCTCAAAGCGCCGTCTCGTCGGCTCAATCACGACCGCGGCAGCCGGTGGCAGCACCACAACGGGTGGAACAGGCGGTGGTGGCTACAGGTGCGTGGCCTTCGGGTCGCATTTGCCGGTTGGGTTGCTTGCGGAGGATGTGATTGAGGGGACGCTACTCACCATCCTCGACAGCGATCGCTCAGGCATTGATCACGCCGCCGTGCGTGCTGTTGCGCACGACAGGCGCCCCTGTGTCGAGCTGGTTATGGCGACGGGTGAAAGTCTTGTTGTGTCCGTCGAAACCGAGGTTGTGTTCGAAGATGGCACAAGCTCCATGGCTTCGGCCGCTCTCGGCCGCAAGCTGCCCTGCATGAAGCGTGGCGAGATCCTCCCGCGCTGGGAAGAGGTTATGGCGGTCAACGACGCAGGCGAGCAGAATGTGGTCGCGATCGACGGCGGCGGCGTCGTCTACGCGGCCGGCTCCAGCCCTGATGAGTGGATCTTCACCCACAACAAGGTTGTGAACCCGGACAATTTCTAAGGATATAGAGAATGGCAACCTACGCCCGTATCAATGACTATCCCGGTATGGCTTCGATCACCGAAGGTTTGGGATATTTCGAGCAGGCCTACGATGCCGGAGATAATTTGGTCGCGCGCGTGCGCTTCAAGCCCGTCCAGGTCGACGCTCCGGAATCATCACAGACGATCGAAGGGCCGGTTGTCCCGACGTCGCTTGCGGTGAAGTGCTCCTCGAGCCTGGTCGACGCCAGCGGACAGGTCATCAAGATCGCCGGGCGCTATCTAGTCCGCGACCCCGCCGGCGAGAGCTGGCAGTTCGACAGTGGGGACACGCTCGACGCGGAGGTCTGGAAGGATGAAATGGCCGCGCGCAGCATCGATGAGCTCCTTCGAGCCCGCACCGCACTGCTCGCCGCAGAAATGTTTATCGTCCCCGCGACATAAAAGGGCGGCTCCACATGTTGTGGGCGCAAAACGCATTGCCACTAGCTGCTGTTCCGGGTATAGTGTGTGTTATGTTGCACACATGCACGGAGACGCTCATGCCTGTGATGTATGTGGCGATGGCGCTCTCGGTAGTGTCCACAATTTCCGGATTCATGGCGATCGGTAACGGCAGCCATTGGCATTTCAAGACATCCGACATTTTTGCCGGCCGCGTCAATGCGCTGCTTTACGTCTGGGTGATCTTCTCAACCGTCTTGTCGATATACCACAACATGACGCTTGTTGCCTGGTTTGAAGCCATCGCTCGAGACCCCTTCATGTGGAACAATCGACGGTTGATGGCATGGGTCTTTCACGCGCTCCTCGGCATCTGCTTTATCAGCGCGCACGTCTTCATCAAGATTACGCTAGGCGACACAGCAGGCCACGGTGAGCGCTACCTTTGGGGTAGCCGCGCCCATGACTAATGAAGAAACAAACGCCATCGTATGGTTTGCCGGCGGTGGAGCAATGCTGACGCTGCTTCGCTCGATCGTGGACGGCTCACGCCGATCGGCTCTCCAGCTGATTGCAGGATGCGTCTTCGGCGCCGCAGGCGCCGCCCTCGCGGGCTACGTGTTCCACGACAGCAAGTGGGTTCTCCCCCTCGCCGGAGCATCCGCCGTTATGACCGAGCATGTTATTCTCGGGCTGTTCAATGCCAGCAAGGAATTCTCCGATCACCCCATCGAGGTTTTCGCTCGGCTCTGGCGTTTAATCGTTCCGACCTTCACCAGCAACGACAAGAAGGACTAAGCGCGCCCCGCGTGCATAGTTGACCACACACATGAGCATCAAAACGATCAATGACCTGTCCCTCCTGACCCCACAGATGCAGGAGAAGCACGCCGCGCTTGTCGCAAATTGTGCCAAGCGCGGCGTTACGCTGATCACTTACGAGACCCTGCGCACACCGCAGACCCAGGCGGCATATTATCGCCGCGGGCGAACGATCACGCAGATCAGTCAGGCGGTCGACAAACTCGAAGCCGCCGGCGCGCACTGGCTTGCCAAGATTCTCGAGGACGCAGGTCCGCAGACGGGCGGTCGCTGCACCAACGCGCTGCCCGGCCAGTCCTGGCATCACTTCGGTCGCGCATTCGACAATTACTGGGATGCCGACATGAAGCAGCCCGGGCTGCAGCTGAACTGGGACGTCAACGTCCAGATCAATGGCGTCAACGGATGGCGCGTCCAGGCGGAGGAGGCGACCAAGCTCGGCCTGGTCCCCGCCGGTCCTTGGTTCGGCGATTGGCCGCACGTCCAGGACAATCATGACAGCGCCCCCAAGATCGCGTGGCCCGATCTCGATGCCCAACTCAAGGCGCGCTTCGGATGAGCTGGAGCTCTGCCAGGAGCGCTGCGGGCCGCGGCCTTAAGCAACTCATCACGACGCCTGACGGCCGCGTCAGCCCAATCTGCTGCATGGCGATTGGTGGCTTTCTCTCGATGGTCGCGATGACCGCCTATCACGAGGTGGTCGATCACGTCTTCGAGACGGCTGAAGCCTGGGGCGGGATGGGCGCCTTCGTCACCTGTTACGGCGGCGGCAAGTGGATGCACGCCCGCGGCGACAACAGTTCGAACAACAGCACGGATACCCCTGCATGAGAAACGATCCGACCTGGGTTGCCAGGTTCGCGAAGGTGTTCAACGACGTGAAGACGTATCCGGGGCTGGGCGATGTCGCCGCAGAACTCGGAATTGCCTATCAGTCGGTTCGAAACAGGGCGTGCGAGATGCGTGCAGCGCGCGCCGCAGGCCGCAAGGATCTCCCGGAGCTGATCATGCGATCGAAGCCAGCCGCGATCGCTCCGGCACCTGAGGAGCAGCCGAAGGTGCCCGAGTTCACCTCGCAGCCCCTGGTGAAGCCTGATATGGTCGTGCCGGCATCCGGCACCCGCTATTTCATCTTCACCTCCGCGCAGGACTCCTCACGCGTTCATGAGGATTTTCTCCGCAACCTGGAAGCCTATGCGGAATGGCTGGGAGACTGCCAGATTTTGATTGGCGGCTTCACCTACCAGAAGGGTCTGTTCGAAGAGCACAGCAACGCCGCCGGCGTCTATAACCCGCGCGTGAAGCCATATCTCTCGATGGGGCAGGCGCAGATCGGCGATCGATTGCTCTGGTGCGGCGAGATGAATACGCTCCCGACCGCCGTGACGCCGCTGTCGGGCTTCGAGACCTATACGCGCGACAAGTGGGGCATCTTCCCGCACCCGAAGGTTCAGCTGCTCTCCGTCCCCAACGGTAAGAACGACCTGACCAAGATTCTGATGACGACGGGCTGCGTGACGCTCCCGAACTATGTCGCCAAGAAGGCTGGCATCAAGGCGAGCTTCCACCACATGATTGGCGCGGTGTTGGTCGAGCTCGAGCCCGATGGCACATTCTTCTGCCGACACCTGCTCGCCGATGGCCTTGGCTCAGACGAACGCGGGCAGGACGAAGGCGGCTTCTACGACTTGGATAGACGAGTCGATGCGGGCGAAGTGACGACCAGCCACAGACTCGAGGCTATCAATTACGGCGATATCCACCACGAGAAGCTCGACCCCGAAGTGGCGATGCTGACGTGGGGATATGACACAGCGACGGGCTGGTCCTCACCGGGGCCGGCGATCGCGCGCACCTCGCTGCTCGATCGCTTCCGCCCGCGCCATCAGTTCTTCCACGATCTGAGCGACTTCGCCCCACGCAACCATCACAACATCAAGGACCACCACTTCCGGTTCCAGACGCACACCGAGAAATCGGCCAACGTCGAGACGGCGCTGGAAGGCTGCGCGCGCTTCCTGCAGGAGACGCATCGTCCCTGGTGCAACTCGGTCGTGGTTCAGTCCAATCACGACAATGCGCTGATGACCTGGCTTAAGTCGGCCGATTATCGCGAGGATCCCGAGAACGCGGTCTTTTACCTGCGCGCGCAGCTCGAGCTATACGAGGCGTACAGCCGTGGTCGCGACAGCTACGACATCTTTCAGTCGATCATGCGCCAGATGGCTACGATAGACGAGGTTCGCTTCGTCGGCGAGGACTCGAGCTATACGATCGCTGGTGGGATCGAATGCGCCATGCACGGGCACCTCGGCGCGAACGGAAGCCGCGGGTCTCCCCGCCAATTCACCCGCATGGGGGCCAAGAGCAACACGGGTCACACTCACTCTGCCCAGATCATAGACGGCGCCTACGTCGCCGGTGTGTCCGGTAAGCTCGACATGGGTTACAACCGCGGCATGTCTTCCTGGTCGCACAGCCACATTTTTACGTACTCCAACGGAAAGCGCGCGATTGTCACCAAGATGGGAGGTCAGTTTTTTGCTGGTCAAACCCCACTTGCGCGTGTCGGTAGTGCGTAGTAAACAACACACATGGCAAGGAGTGACCGATGGGAAAGCGAGAAGTGAGCCAGGGTAGGGGCCGAGGCTCCAAGACCGGCGGTTTGGTTCCCATCATGGATACCCCGACCGTCGTCAGGCCAACCAGTTTCTCGCCCATGAATGACACCCAGCGTCGCTACATGGCCACGATCGCAGCCAACCAGCTAACCTTCGGTGATGGGCCGGCGGGCACCGGCAAAACCTACGTCGCTGCCAGCATGGCGGCAGAGGCACTGCGTGATGGTCTGGTCAACCGGATCGTCGTCACGCGGCCGAACGTAGAGGCCGGCAACCCGATGGGCTTTCTGCCGGGCGAGCTTGAGGAAAAGTTCGCACCGTTCCTCGAGCCCGTGCGTGAAATCTTCGAGGAGCGTCTCGGCAAGTCCTTTGTCGAATATGCGCTCGAGCATGGCAAGATCGTTGTGCGGCCGCTGAGCTACATGCGTGGGCACACGTTCAAGAACGCCTTCGTTCTCTTCGACGAAGCGCAGAATGCGACGCCCCGGGAAATGTATCTCTTCCTCACGCGCATCGGCGAGAACGCGAAGGTTGTGGTCGATGGGGACCCGCACCAACAGGACATCCCCGGCGCGTCAGGTTTCACCGACGCTATTCAGCGTATGATGGGCACCAAGAGCGTCGCCCACTTCACTTTCAGCGACGATGACATCGTTCGCTCGGGCCTCGTGCGCGAGGTCATTCTCAAATACAGGACGGATAATGACACTCGGCCAGTCGTGCCAGCCAATTTCGAGCCGCCCGCCTTCCTCACGCCTGTCATCCCGCTTCGGGCGGCCAACGGATGATCCGGAGCAGATCTGTGACATCCACGGCATGTTCTTCGGATCGTGCGCTTCTGCCGAAAAGGTCGAGCAACTGGTTGGCGCAACGGTGGGGCGCCACCATCTTGACGACCTGGCTGCTGTCGCGCAGCTCCGGTGGTGGGATTACCGCCGCCTCACGCCAGGACACGCCTTCCTCCTATTCGTCCACGAGCACACGCGAGCTTACGATAATTTTGCGCGGATAAATTTGAACACCCGGAAGAAGTTTAAGGGGCTTCTTCACGACGGTTCGAACAGAAAATCGCAGCACGTCTTTCAGCGCGACCGCCGCCATGTGGTGGGGCTCTGGAAGGCGATGATGATGGCTGACGCATATTGCATGCCCTACAGGTCGTTCCTTAACCTGATCTTCGCGCGCGCGCGTGACTGCAACTGGACGCACCTGCCGCAGCCGACACAGCTCTACGCAGTCGATGTGATGGCACATGTCGTCAATCAGTACGAAGAGCAGCGGCGCGAAAGGCTGATCACCGCCAGACACCCGGTGTTCGATCTCGATAATTACTGTGGCCTGAAGCTCCAGGACGCCTATCGAGATTGGCTGATCGCGACGCTGAAGGAAATGGGCGGCATGGGCTCGAAGCTCGGAATCGTGTTGTACGAGCGTCCCCAATTGCCGCTCGACCTGGCGCGTAAGCATTTCTCCGATGAAATATTAGAGCAGGCGCGACTGGCGAGCGCTTGACAGCACCGACCGCGTGGGGTTAGTGCGTGTCTAACCACACACATACACCGGGGCGCAATGACCGCTTACACCTTTGACGCCGCGTTCCAAACGAAGATAGCTGCATATTTTCTGCGCGACACCCCATTTTGCCATCAGGTCGACGGCCTGGTGCGCTCAGAGTATTTTACGGACCCCACGCTGTCGCAGCTGATCTGGGTGCAGACAGAGTTCTGGAAACAATGGGGCTATTGCCCGTCGCTCACGACCTTCATGAAAGAGCTTAAGGACGCACTCGCGCTCAAGCGGGTCAAGATCGCGGATATGGGTGAGGTCAAAAACCTCCTCGCCACGATCTACAAGGACCCTCTGAATGAAAGCGATTATGTAGCGGGCTCGGTCGCTGATTTCGCCCGGCATATGGCGGTCGAGAACGCCACGCTCGATCTGGTAGATGCCTTGGAGAATAAGGGCGACGTGACAGGCGCCGGCGCGGCACTGCAGCAAGCATTCGAGGTTGGCGCCGTCGACACATCACAATCGGTCAACTTCGCCGACGCGCGCTCGGCGCGCACCGCAAAGCGAAAGGCGCAGCTGGCCGGCTCCATCTTGGTTCGCGGCATAACCACCGGCTTTCCCGATCTCGACAAATTCCTGACACCCTGGGATGGTTGGGGTCGCAAAGAGCTTGCGATCCTTATGGCACCGCCAAAGGCTGGTAAGACAGCAGGCCTGATCGGTTTCGCAGCCAACGCCGCCAAAGCCGGACACAACGTCTTCTACGCCTCGTGCGAAGTCGGCGACGATATCATCCAGGACCGCGCGGATTGCTGCATCGCAGACGTGCCGATCAAAGAGATCAAGCAGCGCGCCGACGAGATAGACCAGAAGATCGCGGCGTGGGAGCAGGGCGCAGGCATCCTCGAGATCCAGCGCTTCCCAACCGGCACGCTCAAGGTTTCCGAGCTCAAGCGGATCCTGAAGCGCTTCGAGGCGCAGGGCGTCAAGTTCGATATGATCGTCGTCGATTATATCGACATCATGGCACCGGAGCGGATTCAGTCCGACAAGCGCCACGAGCTGACACAGATCACGCAGGATCTGCGCGCCCTTATGATTGAGTTGGACGCAGCAGGCCTGACCGCGACCCAGACCAACAAGGAGGGCACGCGTAAAGCCAGGAACAGCGTCACCGACGGCACCGACGCAGCTGAAGATTATAACAAGGTTCGCCTCGCCGACGCCCTCATAACGATCAACCGATCGGAGGACGATTGGAACAACGGCGAGCTGGTTCTCTACTTCGCCGACATGCGTAACGCCGAGAGCGGCATCCGTCTCCGCTTCGGCAGCAAGCTATCGCACATGCGGCTGCTCACTCACTTTATTGGCAGGGAGGCTTAAATGACGCGGCTGCTTTATCAAATACTAGGCCTTTGCTTTCGCTGTTGGGGCACTCGCTTCGATGGTGAGGGGCGCCCATGCCAGGACTGTGGTGGTGGAAAAGTCGATCGGGTCGCTACGGCGTGAACCAGGAGTCCGGCTATCAGCAGGTGACGCCGGAGGAATACCTCTCGGCGGAGGGCTTCGAATATCGCGAGATGAACGGCAGCCGCGGCCGCCAGTTCAATGTGAAGTCGTGTCCGGCCTGCGGTAAGGACAGCTGGAAGGTTTATATCGCCGTCGACAGCGGCTTCGGCATCTGCTTCTCCTGCAGCAAGCCGTTCAATCTATGGACGTTCGCCGCCGCGCATATCGGCACAGAGGATAAGCGCGCGATCGGGAAGGCGTTCGACGATCTCGCCCGCCAGGCCGGCTGGAAGCCCGCCAGGAGAGCGCGTGAGAAGCTGGTGCGCGTGACGCACGACAACATCCAATTGCCGTTCAACGTCGCCCTACCCATGCCTGACGGGCAAACGCTGCAATATCTCGAGGATCGCGGCGTCTCGCATGACCTGACGCGTTATTTCGATCTGCGATATTGCTACGATGGCGCCTGGGAATACAGCAAGCCGGGCGAAAATCGCATTCTCAAGATGGCCTTCTCGGGTCGTGTGCTGATCCCGATCTATGATCTCGAGGGAAAGCTTCAGACCTTTCAGGGTCGCGACATCGCCGGCACGGCCGAACGCAAATATCTATTCCCGCCGCAGCTGCCCGGCACCGCGCGCTTCCTCTACAATGGCCACAACGCGTTCGAGAAGCGCTCAACGCATGTCGTGATGGGTGAGGGTGCCTTCGACGTGATCGCGCTCAAGGAGGCGACGCTGAGTGACCCGTCGTTCGCGCAGATCGAGCCGATCGGATCATTCGGTAAGAAGCTCTCCGCCGGCGGCGACGTCAACAACCCCGACCAGCTATCAGCGTTCCTGAAGCTGAAGGAGAGGGGTCTCAAGGTCATCACGATCTGCTGGGACGGCGAGGCGTCCGCGCTCACCGCCGCGGTCGAGGCGGGCACGATCCTTCGAACATATGGGTTCGAGGTTAGGGTAGCCTTCCTCCCGCATGGCAAGGATCCGGCTGAAATCTCCGTCGCGGCCAGGCGTCACGCGATCGCCAACGCGCGCCTTCTCACCACCAAGCTCGCGACGATCATTCGCCTGCGAAACCCATATGGGAGTAAATCGTGATTCGAACTCACATTGAGTATTTCGCAATGGGCCAGTGGCCAGCGCATGTCGGCTTCACCCAAAACGAGGTCAATTTCCGCAATGAACTGCAGAGACTCAAAGTAACGGACGATGGGATCAATTTTGATACCGATACATCGGCCGCGATCACGCATCGACTTGTCAGCGATCGCGGTGGGTTCACATTGATCATTACGATGCCGATGAACCCACGGCTTGAGCAGGAGCAAAATGCGGCCCTGATTGCACACGAGGCGACGCACGTCGCGGACATGATCTTCGAACGGTATGGGGAGCGCGAGCCCGGCTTGGAGTGCCGCGCCTACCTGGTCCAGTACATCACGCAGCGGTGCCTGTATGTTATGAGGGAAAACCGCAAGCGAAAGCGTGAGAAGAAGCCATTGCTTTAGCCACTTGCGTTCTCTGCGTTCTCACTGCATAGCGAACAACACACACGCAAAACAGGAGACCGCGTTGCTTCACGAAGAGATTTTCAAGCGCGACAGCAAGGGGCAGACGCGCACCTGGCGCATGGAGAGCGTCGGTGGAAGCTATCGCACGATCGCCGGTATTCTGGGCGGTCAGCTGGTCGAAAGCGGTTGGACCGTTTGCGAAGGCAAGAACGTCGGCCGCTCGAACGAAACCACGCCTGAGCAGCAAGCTCTCCTCGAAGTCGCAAGCGCCTACGAGCACAAGCTGACGCGCGAATATCATCGCGACGTGAATGAGATCGGGAAGGGGGCTCATTTCTTCAAGCCCATGCTCGCGAAGGAATATACCACGTTTGCGCCCGGCTTCGCGCAGCCCAAACTCGACGGAGTGCGCTGTATCGTCACGGTCGACGGCATGTTCAGCCGCCAGGGCAAACCCATCGCCGGCGCCCCGCACATCTTCGAAGCGCTCGCGCCGCTGTTCGATGCGGACGAAGATCTGATTCTGGATGGCGAGCTATACAACCATGATCTGAAGGACGACTTCAACACGATCATCAGCCTCGTGCGTAAGGCAAATCCGTCCGCGGCCGAGCTCGAGACATCGGCGAAGATGGTTCAATATCACGTCTACGACATGCCGTCGCACGACGCACACTTCCCGAGCCGGATCACCGCCGTTGCGCGTCTCTTCCTGAACAGCGGCATCTATTCAGGCGCGGCGCCCACCGGGCCGATCCGCATCGTTCCCACCGTGCCCGCGAACACTGCGGAGAAGTTCGATCACGCGCACGGCGCTTGGCTCGAGGCCGGCTACGAGGGTTCTATGTGGCGGGCTGGCGACGCAATGACGCGCTATGAGCAGAAGCGCTCGAAGCATCTCCTCAAACGCAAGGAATTCCAGGACAAGGAATTCCCATGCCTGCGGATCGAGGAGGGTCTGGGCAACTGGGCCGGTCTCGCCAAGCGCGTCGTCTTCCAGCTGCCCGATGGCCGCGAATGCGGCGCCGGCATCCGTGGCAACATGCAGCGCGCCAAGGAGCTGCTGAGCGAGACGCACAAGGAAGTGACGGTGCGATACTTCGCCCTCACACCGGACGGTGTGCCGCGCTTCCCGGTCGTCACCGCGTTCCATGGTGAGGGGAGGCAACTCTGATGAGGGGCTTCTTCGCTCGCTTCACAAAGCCGGCGGAGCATCGCATGCCGGGGACCGTCACGCACGTCCCCGGCGTGTTCTACCGCTATGATTGCAAGGGCGACGCAGGGCACCTGCGCATATTCGGCCGCAAGCTGCTAGTGCATTGGTGGAATCGCACGTCCCCGGAATGGGCGCTTCATCGCGCCTGGTATTTCCTAGGCATTTTCACGGTCATCCACACCGAGCGCGGCGAAGATCTCAAGCGCTGTCGCCCCGCGGGCTGGCGGGTCCAGTTCGCCAAGATAGGCTTTGAGCGCATCCATAGCGGCTTCGGAATCTATTTCCGAAAAGCAGAAAAGAGTTTCGGTTAACAGGAGGAAAGAGTGCAGGTATTTCAGGGCGCGCACGGCGGGCTTATCAAGGCATGGATCGACGGCGTCGGCGTCGAAGATCAGGCTCGGAAGCAACTCGACAACATCGCGGGCCTCCCGTTCATCCACAAACACGTCGCGATCATGCCCGACGTGCATTGGGGTATGGGTGCGACAGTAGGGTCCGTGATCCCCACGAAGGGCGCGATCGTCCCGGCCGCGGTCGGCGTAGATATCGGCTGCGGCATGATGGCGGTGCGAACCAGCCTAACCGCGTCCGATCTGCCCGATAACCTGCACGGTCTGCGCACGGCGATCGAGGAGCGTGTGCCGCACGGTCGAACCGACAACGGCGGCCCGAATGACCGCGGCGCCTGGGGTGAGGTTTCCTCGGCTCGGCATGCCCGGTTCAAGCCGCTGTGGGACCCGCTCAGCAAGATCGCCGATCGGCACCCCAAGATCGAGCGAGCGGCTATGCGTGCCGCCTCCCATATGGGCACGCTCGGCACAGGCAACCACTTCATCGAAATTTGCCTCGACGAAGAGCAGCGGGTGTGGATCATGCTGCACTCAGGCTCGCGCGGGATCGGCAACAAGATCGGCTCGTACTTCATCGAGCGCGCCAAGGAGGACATGCGCCGCTGGTTCATCAATCTTCCCGACCAGGATCTCGCTTACATCCCGCAGGGGTCCGAGTTATTCGGCGATTACATGGGCGCGCTCAATTGGGCGCAGAAGTTCGCCAGGCTCAACCGCGAAGTCATGATGGATGCCGCAATCGAGGCGCTGCAGTCGGTCATCACCAAGCCGTTCGCATGCGATTGCGAGGCTGTGAATTGCCATCACAACTATGTCTCGACCGAGCGACACTATGGCGCCGACGTCCTGGTCACGCGCAAGGGTGCAGTGTCGGCCAAGGAAGGCGAGCTCGGCATCATCCCAGGCAGCATGGGCGCCAAATCGTTCATCGTGCGCGGCAAGGGGAACCGAGAATCGTTCTGCAGCTGCTCGCACGGCGCCGGCCGCGCGATGTCGCGCACCGAGGCCAAGAAGCGCTTCACGATCGAGGATCACATCGCAGCGATGGGCGGTGTCGAAGCCCGAACCGACGCGGACGTGATCGATGAGACGCCGGCGGCTTACAAGGATATCGATGCTGTTATGGCCGCGCAGAGCGATCTGGTCGACATCGTCCACACGCTGAAGCAAGTCGTGTGTGTGAAAGGCTGAAATGACGGACGATGAGCTGGCGCAGGCGCTCGTCGCCGCGAAGGGAGATGGGATCGTGGGGTGCGGCCCTGGGGATTACCACGGCGGATGGCCGGTATCAGACTTCGGGCCGGATTACGAAATCATCGATGGGGTGATCTACCTCGGCGTCAACGGCGACGACTTCTACGCCTATCCGCTCGATATTGCGAAGCTGCGGCAGGCGCTCGGCTTATGACCGCCACCACTGACAGTTTGCCCCGCCCGCGCGATGTAATTGATGTCGACCCGCGCGAGAAATGTGCAGACGCACAGGCGAGCCGTTGGGGCATGTACAATGCCACCCCAGGCTGCGAGGGCCACATCATCGATGCGCGAGGCGGTGGGGTGAAATGCACCAAGTGTGCGGGCTGGTTTTGCTTTTGACGCGCCTGCCGGGCAAACTGTCACACCTGACAAAACTGGCTGAAATCCGCGAGTCGCGGCACCTTTTCGCTTGATAAAAGCGCGTCCCTGGTCGAGAACCGATCAGGAACGAAAGAGGTGGAAATGGCGAGCTCCGCACTCACGCTCGGCGCGATTATGGATCGTCTATCGAAGGCGACAGACCGGCCCCGTTACGCCTTCATGGTGTTGAGTCTCCTGGCCGAACAAGCGAACGACAATGGCAAGGCAGGCCCATTCGTCGGTGCGGAGGATCTGCCGCTCCGGGAATGGATCGGCCGCCGTATGGCTGCGATCTCTGGGCATGACGCCAGGCGGCGAGCTCTCGAGGCGCGTGTGCGCAAAGAGCTGCAAGAGACCGGGCAGCTTAGCGATGATCTTCTCGAATCTCAGATGCGCGTTGATCGAGAGGTTCAGCAGCGCGCGGCCGCGATCGGTGCAGATAATTTCTCGCGCGTCATCACAGAGCTTGAGCGCAGCGGTTATCTCAGGCGCCACTACGAGGGCTATCGGACGAACCACCGAAACCGCGGCGGGCGCCGCACGCTAGCGTGCACCCTGGATCCTGACGTGTTCGCCTCTCTGCGCCGGCGTGACGTCCTGATTTAACATAAGATATATTATCAAGGCGCAAAATCACGCCTGAGAAAGCGCCCAATTTTACATAATGCGGCAACCGCACACTGGCCGCTCGACGCCACGCCGCCGGTGTCGTCTATCATGGGCGTCGTTTCTGTGACACTCGTCTATCATGGGCATTGCGAATCGTCTTTCGTGGGCGAACGATTCGGAGAGACGCGGATGGCGAAGATAATCCGAGAGCCAGAGTTGCCGATGCTCGACGCGACCAACGTGGTGCCGATCGGCCACCGCGACATCATGAACCTGATGGAATTCCCGTTCTTCTCCATCCAGAAGGCTCCACTGTTCGAGCCGCGCGAATATCACCATGGTCCCGTCACTTTCACCGTGCAGCCCGGCCATAAGGGCATCGCGACGATCTGGGATAAAGACATCCTGATCTACGTCGCTTCTATCATCGCACAGCGCATGAACCGCGGCGAGCCCTACTCCCAGCTGGTGCGGTTCCACGCCTATGACTTCTTCAAGTCCTGCCAGCGATCGACCGGCGGCCGTGCATATGATGACCTAGCGGACGCGCTCGACCGCCTTCAATCGACGGGCATCAGAACCAACATTGTTGTCGCCGGCGAGCGCGGCCGAGGCTTCAGCTCCTGGATCAAAACAGGGCGGATGGTCGAGAGCATCAACCCGCGCACAGGTAATCCCAAGCTCGGTATGGTCGAGGTTGAGCTGGACGATTGGGTCTATAAGCAAATCGTTGCTGACCAGACGATCCTTTCCATCGATCAGGATTACTTTCAGCTCTCCGGCGGCATAGCCCGGCGCATCTATGAGATCGCTCGCAAGCATTGCGGCTCCCAGCCTGGCTGGTCCATCACCCTCCCCAACCTGGCGCTTAAGGTTGGCTACGAGGAAGAAGATCTAAAGGGGCAGCGAAACTTCAAGGCCGCCCTCTGCGCGATGATAGTCAAAGACGACGTGCCGGAATATACGATCCATCTCGCTCGCGTGGGCGACCCTGAATGCGCTCCGGTGCCGATCGAGGAAGCGCGCAAGTCTCGCGGACTCAAGGCATTTAAGTGTGTTTTTATGCGCCGCGACACCCGCGATAGACGAAAGGGTAAGAGGGCGGCGATCGCCGAGACGGTCGAACAAAGCGCTCCGCAGCCAACGCCACCGGCGGAGCCTGAATCGACCGAGGAGCGCGCAACGGCAGACATGTTCGCCGAACTCGCAAAGACGCTGGGTCGCGCTCTGCGAGCTTAGTGCGTGTCGTCTATCGTGGGCGCGCGCTTTCATCTGCGATCAAACGACGCGTCTATCGAGGGCGAGGCCGTCGTCTATCGTGGGCGCTCAGATCGCCTATCGAAGGCGTCAATTCGTCTATCGAAGCGGTAATGATGCTCAAGGTGCTGGAAACATTCGGGTTTTCGGGCGTCTAACTATAAATTTAACAGAATCAAAACAAGAATCTCTTAACTGCCAAGCCGTCCTGGCCTGGCCGAACGGGCCCGGCCGGCTTGGCTTCTCGAAATCCCATCTAGCATGACCCTTGATCTATGAGAGGGTTAAGAATATTGATTCGTGCGTGTTAGTTAGTATGCGTTAGCCAGTATGTAGAAACAAACTTGGGGAAGAGTTTCAATGAGTGTCTTAATGGAGGCCAGAATGTCCGTAGATCCAGATTATCCGCTTGCGGGCACCCGTGCGCAGAAAATGCTGGCCGAGGGTCTCGCGCGCGCGGAGCGTGAGCATGATCTGAGTGGGCGCAGGGTCGCGGCAACGCTGAATTATAAGTCCAGTGTGGTGATCAGCCACATGGCGAATGGCCGCGTTCCGATCCCGATCGATCGAGCTGCGGATCTCGCCAGGGTGATCGGCATGGATGTGTCTGAATTTACACTCGCGGTCCTGCAGCAGCGGTTCCCCGATATCGATTTTGTGCGGCTGATCAGCACCACCGCCGGCAAGAAATCGGCTTCGAAGGAAGAGAAAACTGCGGCGGAATCTTTTGTGGAGGATTTGCAGTTCGCAGCCGGCGTGCCGATCGACCGCATCACAACCGAGCAAATGACCGTCATGCGAGAAGTGGCATCCTATCCGAACGCACACCAGCGTTGGGCCTCGATCAACGAGGCGGGGATTGTGCGACTCATTAGGGAGCGCCGTCCCGACCTCGCCAAGAATGGCCTGGCTCCGGCTGACCGGAAGGCGTTCGTGGAGTTCATCGACCGCCTCGGCAAGTAGGGCAAGGCAATTGTACGCGACTGACGTACAATTGCCTTGCCACAGGAGAAAATCTCGATCATATGTTCCCCATTCGTTCCATGGGGAGATAACACATGATCCTAAGTCGGCTGGGGGATTTGAAGGTCGAGTCGATTGATCTCGAGGATTTCGCCAATCTTGATGAAGGGCGCACGTTCGCGCGCTCGGTAAGCGAGGGCTTCATCATTCTGCAGAGTCGCGAGGGGGTCGCGATCTGCGCTCCCGACGGGAGGTGTTTGCTGTTCACATAACGGCATCGGCCGCGCTTGAAGCCAATTGCTTCGCGCGGTCGCTTTTGCTAGTTCGTGCATATAAGACAACACGCACACGCGAGGAGACATCATGAACCGCGAAGCACAAATTCTCAGGGGCGCGCTCGACAAGGTCGTCAAGTTGCTCACGCAACAGGGCGTGCGCGTGACGTTCCAGGGCGCGCAGCCTTTTGTGAGCGCGGATCCAAAAAGCGGCAAGTTCACTCGGCTGAACCTCCCCGCCATCCCCGACAACGCTCCGGCGTCACTGCTTCGCGCGCTCAACGGCTACCTCGACCATGAAGTTGGCCACATGCTCTTCACCGACATGAAGAAAGTGAATGACTTCGCCGGCAGAGATGGTTCGGCCGCATCGCTTCACAATCTGATCGAGGATGTGCGTCTCGAGAAACTCCTGCCGCGCGAGCTGCCGGGGACGCGCTCGAACTTGGAGAGAATGTACGAGACATTCATCCCGGAGCTCATTGAACCCAGCGTGAAACAGGCGGTCGCATCGGGCGACCCCAATATCGCTATTTCGGGCCTGATGGTTCCTGCGATGCGCGCGCTGGGTGGGCAGAAGGCATTTCAGGATTTCATGGATGCGAACGGCTACTGGTCGATCATCAAGCCGCTGATCGACCGCATCCCAGACTTCGAGCGCGATATGGCCGCTATGGAGACGCAGGAGGATGTCGAGAGCCTGGTGCGGCGCCTGTTGGCCGCGCGCACTCCCCCTCCCCCTCCTCAACAGCCGCAGCAGCCGCAGCAACCCGATGAAAATGAGGGCGACGGTAACGGCGAAGGCACCAAGAGCGAGGACGCCGAGAGCGACAAAAATCAGTCCGATAGCAATAACGAGGGTGACGAGAAGAGCGACGCGGACAGCCCCGAGGGTGAAGATGCGGATGAAGGCGGATCCGCTGCTCCCGAGGAGGAAGCAGACGAAAGCGAGGACGGTGAAAGCGAAGGCTCCGCTGACCAGGCTGATGAGACTGATGCGGGCGAGGCCGGCGGCGATGGTGGCGAAGGTGAAGACGCTCCCGATGAACCCCAGAAAGGTAGCGGTGCGGGCGACCAGACCGATGACGGTGAAGATGACGACAATGATGACGAGAGCGCCAGTGAAGGGCAGAATCAACACGGCGAAGGCGGTGGTGGTGAGGGCAAAGACCGCGACTCCGAACAAAGAGAAGGCGACACCGACAGCCGAGGCGAGGTCGATGGTGCACCGCAGGACGATGAAAGCGGCATAACTGACGCCGCGGCCGCTGCTCAGTTCGAGTTTGACCCGACGCAAATGGGCGATTTCGAGACAATGATGGGCGAGAAGATCGCGGCCGAGATGGGCGACCTTGTTTCCCAGAGCGGCTCCTACAATGTCTTCACCCGCGACAATGACACGATCCTGGAAATCCCGGTGAGTGCCGATCAGTCGACGTCTATCCTGGACGATAAGGTTCGCGCGACCGTAGCGCCGCTGCAGAAGGATCTGCAGCGGTTGATCGTCGCGCGAAGCCAGGCAACCCGCGTCCCCGGGCAGCGGTCGGGCAAGATTCATTCAGCCTCGCTGCACCGCGTTCTCTCCAATGATGATCGCGTCTTCACGCGCAAGAAGGAAGCGCCGAAGCTCGACACCGCGATCACGCTGCTAATGGATTGCTCGTCGTCGATGATGGGCACCCGCGCCGCGGTTGCGATCGAGGCCATCTATGCGATGTCCGAGGCGCTGAGCCGCGTTAATGTGCCGTTCGAAGCGCTTGGTTTCACGACCAAGGAATTTAAAATGACGCCTGCATATACCCGTGAGGTGAATGAGTTCGCCGCCGCCTGCGGTTCCGGGGGTGTCGCGCGCTACCTACCTGTTCAATTCCCGATGTTCAAAGAGTTCGCTGAGCCATTCGGTGCGCGCATCCGCCAGCGTCTGTCTGCAGCATATGAAAGTCAGGGCATCTTGCAGATGGGGGCAACCCCAGAGGTCGAGGGACTCGAATTTGCGACCGAGCGCCTGCAGCACCGCGGCGAAAAGCGGAAGATTATGATCGTTCTTCATGATGGCGCGCCCAACGGGCACGGCGCGCAGGGCGTATGGCATGGCATCTTTGCGCAACGGGTCAAGGAGATCGTCGCTGAGAATATGCGCCAGGGCATCGATATGGTCGGGATAGGCATCCAGACGAGTGCTGGAACGGGCGCTTATCCCAAGCATATCCAAATCAACGATCTGGCCGGCATGCCGCCACTGCTTATGAGCATTCTCAAGGAATATCTCTTGAAGCAGTGATGGATTAAGTGCATGGCAAACAACACCCATGCACAAGCATAAATATGCGCGTTATAGAGAATCACGCACCGCGCAAGCGGTGACGATAAACGAATAAGGAGACTACCATGAGCGACACAATCAAGTGCGCAATCTGCGAGGAAGACGCGGGGCACCATATCAAGCCTCACCTTACCCAGGCCCACCCCGATGTTACGATTGAAGCCTACCGGGAGCAGTATCCTGACGCACCGATCGCATCGGTTAAATTCGAGAAGGCCGCGCGCGAAAAGAGAACGCGCGATGAAGTCCAGGCGAACATGATTGCGAAGATCCTGCCATTTTCGCAACCGGGCTCGACCGTCAAAAAGCCGATGCATGAAGTGTTTGGCCTCGAGCTGACCAAGGACACCGCGCGCAGCGGATCAAAGGGCAGCAAGCTCGAGCCGGTGATGGTGCCTGTTCTGCAGGCGCTCGATGCAGCCGACCAGGAAATGGTGCCCGAGATGGACCAGGCGTATGTTATCCCGATCGAGGTGATGCGCCACTCGCTGAAGGCGATCCTGCTGAATATGCCCCTCTATATCTGGGGGCCGCACGGCACCGGTAAGACCAGCTTCCTGGAGATCATGTGCGCGGGGCTTAACTGGCCGCTTATGCGCGTTCAGCATTCGGAAACGACCGAAGAGGCGCACATCGTCGGGCAGTATGTCGTCCGCAACGGCGCGACCGAATTTCAGCCTGGCCCGCTCTATGATGCGATGCTGAACGGCTGGATGTATCTCGCCGACGAATATGATTTCGCACACCCGTCCGTGGTCGCTGTCTACCAGGCGGTGCTCGAGGGGAAGGCGCTGTTCGTGAAGGAGGCTCCGCCGCATATGCGGCTGGTCAAACCTCACCCTAATTTCCGCTTCATCGCAACAGGCAACACCAACGGCGCCGGCGATCAGACCGGCCTCTATCAGGGCACCAAGCTCGGCAATGCCGCGAATTACTCGCGCTTTGGAGTCACGCTCAAGATGCCCTACCCCGCCGCACAGGTCGAGGCGGAGATGGTGCGCAAGCATATCGGCGTCGGTGACGGCATGGCTCAGAAGCTGGTCGACTTCGCCGGCCGCATCCGCAGCCAATACGAAAACGGAGAGATCACGCTTCCGATCAGCCCGCGCGAGGTGCTCCGTGCAGCGACGCTGGGCGTGATCGGTGGTGGCAATTATCAGGAAGGCTTGCAGCTCGCTTATTCGAACCGGCTCGATCCGGTCGAACAGCGTGCCGTCAACGAAGTCATCCAACGCATTTTCGGCAGCTGACCCTTGCGGTCAGCGGTCTCCTCACCTGGGGCGCCCTTCGGGGCGCCCGCTTTTTTCGCGCTTCACACTGCCCCGAGTGTGTGATAGGTAACACACATGCTTGACGCGCCAGGTTGTTTTGAATCGGTTCTCGCTTACCGACCAACCTCCCCTACATGCCGGACATGCCCCGCAATTCACGCATGCCGTGACGCCGTAGAGTTACGGCGCCCTTCGTTCCTCGCGACCCTCGACCGCGCCTATGCCGGTAGCTGGAAGTCGATGGCCTATGATTGGCTGAATCGCGCCGAGAAGAAGGTTCGCCGGGATGCCGAACGTAACTGTGATCTGTCGATTGATCTCATGTCCACACTCTCCACCGATGCGCGCGCTGAAAATGTCGTCAAGCGCCTCGGGAGGTCAGGTATCGACTTCACCAGCCACGATTTGCGCGACTCGTCAGAAATTACGCCACATTATCTTCGCGTCACCGTGGAGACGCTGTTGCAAAGCGCACAGAGCGTTGCTGACATCGCGCGTTCTATTTCCGCGCGCTGTGATGTCAGCGCGCTAACAGCGAAGCGCAATGCTTACCGCGCGGTATCCCTCCTTAAGTCATGCGGTCGCGCGACGACGCGCAACAATCTCGTGGAGCTCAAATGACCTATTATCCCGCGCTCGCGGTCAGGACCGATTTCTCGCTGGGGGAGTCCGTTCTCACGGTGGATGAGCTGCCAGCGATCGCCAAGGACCTGGGCACGTCTATCGTAGGCGTCACGGATACGATGTCCGTCTCCTCCGTCATCATGGCGAGCAAGGCCTTGAAGAAGGAGGGCATCAAGCTCCTCCCCGGCGTTCGTGTTCGCGTGATCGAGACAGCCGAGAAGGACGCCAAGGAAAGCTTTATCAAGCTCTACCCCGTCGACGATGAGGGCATGCGCTCGATATTCAGCATTCTCACCCGCGGCTTTGAAGAAGATCGCTTCTACTATGTGGCGCGCGTCACATGGGATGATTTGATCGCACTGATCGCTGATGACCATCTTGTTATCAGCACGGG
>Ga0157378_10000266_pt1 | contig 50836 bp, 41 predicted proteins | sample M65metaG_FD_115309 | JGI IMG/M metagenome (GOLD analysis project Ga0157378, IMG submission 115309) | Miscanthus rhizosphere microbial communities from Kellogg Biological Station, Michigan, USA - M6-5 metaG | ecosystem: Host-associated > Plants > Roots > Rhizosphere > Soil | place: USA: Michigan... | reverse complement strand
CGGCGGCGGCTTCTTCGGCGGCTCCGGCGGCGGCGGCGGTGGTGGCGGCGGTGGCGGCGGCGGCTCGATGAATTCGACCGTGACGACGTTTTCCTTGACCTTTTCCTTTGCTTTCGGCGGCGTCACCGGCGCAAGCAGCATCATGAACGCGAATGCGTGCAGCGCGAACGCGCCTGCAAGCGCGATCGTGCGTCGCCAGGAAAACGGTTCGCTTTGGGTTTCGTATGCGTCGGACGCCATCAGCTTGAACCAGAGTAAGACCTGTTAGGCGCATGCGATTTACGCCGCGATGCGCTGTAGAAAATCAAACGGGGCCGCGCAACTTACACCAGCACCGTGCGTTTGTATAGATGTCCAGATGCCATGATACGACGAAGCGGAGCTATTTTCCGCCGCGAACTTTTTTCAGCTGATCGCCCGCTTCGCTCTTGGTCTCTGGATCTTGCGCTGCCTGCTCGAATGCGGCCTTTGCTCCGGCGTTGTCCTTCAGTCCGAGGTCGAGCTTGCCGAGCAGCAGGTAGGCCTTGCCCTTGTGCGTGACGCCGCGCGAAATCGCCTTCTGCACGGCGGCCTTGGCTTCGGCGAAGTCCTGATTCGCGCCGATCACCTGGGCGCGCAGATAGTCGATGTCGCCATTCTTGGCGAGTGGCGCTGCCTTGTTGTAGGCGTCCAGTGCCTTGGCGTGGTCCTGGCCGATCATGTACACGTCGCCGAGCAGCTTGTAGTTGTCGACGGTCCCTTTGACCACGCCCTTGCCCAGGCCCTCCTGCAATACGGAAGCACCTTTCAGCGCGATCTGCTCGCCGCCGGTGTCGGAGTTCTGCCCGGCGCGCGCGTAGATCTTGGCGGCCGTCAGGTAGTCGTTTTCGTCGGTAATCAGACCGTCGGCGCGCTCGCGATCAAGCAGCTTGACTGCCTTGTCGTTTTCATTCGCCTGTGAATAGATCACCAGTGCGTTCTGGATGACCTTCTTGTCTTTCGGACTCTTCGCCAGCTGTTCGTCGATGACGCTGCTGGCCTGGCCGGTCTGGCCGCTTTCGTTGTAGGCCGCCATCAGAATCGTGTTCCAAGACGGATCCGGCTGGTCCGTCATCGATTGCGCCTTTTTGATCGCGGCGATCGCCTCTGGGTACTTCTGCAAGCGGTAGTCGATGTTGCCTTCGAGTGCGTAGGAACTGGCCTTGTCGCTCTTGCTTTGTTCACGCCAGGTTTTCAGCGCCGCCGCGGCGGCCTCGTATTGCTCGTCGCCCACATAGGCGTTGACCATGTTGAACATCGAATCGAAGTGCGCGTCGTTCGGCAGCGAGTTGAGCTCGATCAGCTGCTTGTAGTGTTCGATCGCGCCTTTGTAGTCGCCGGCATTGAATTTCTGGTTCGCGAGCACCTGCAGCGCGATGCCCTTGGCGTACTTGCTCTTGCTCGAATCGAGCACCTTCTGCGCGTTCTCTTGCGCCTTGGCTTCGTCACCTTCGTTCGAGGCGTCGACGGCCGCTTTCAGCAGCTTTTGGTCGGCCGCACTGGTCAGGTCACTCTTCGGTTCGCTGCGCGTGGCGTTCGGATAGTGGTTCTTGCCTTCTTCCTTCTTCGACGCAGCCAGCGCGCCTCCCATCGCCAGCAGCAGCGCGAATCCCGCGCACACAACCGCTTGCGTCAATCTGCTCCTCATCTTCCTACCCTCCTTGAAGTCGTCAATTCCGCTTGCAACGCAGCGCCAAGACGGTCGAGGTTAACGCCGCGCCGGCGCAAGCTCAAGCTGCCACCGCACAATCGCCCCGGAGCGGCCGCAACGGCTCACGCGCGATGCCCAGCGGATGGCGCGCGACCGTCGCCGCGCTCAGACGTCGAGATTGCTCACCCGCAACGCGTTTTGTTCGATGAAATCGCGGCGCGGTTCGACCACGTCGCCCATCAGAGTCGAGAAGATCTGGTCCGCCGCCACCGCGTCTTCGATGCTGACCTGGAGCAAGCGCCGCGTCTCGGGGTTGACCGTGGTTTCCCAGAGCTGTTCCGGGTTCATTTCTCCCAAACCCTTGAAACGCTGGATCGTACGTCCCTTCTTCGCTTGATCCAGTAACCAGTTCTCGACCTGCCCGAAACTGGCGGCTGCCGCGGTTGCGCCGTCTCGCTTCACCTCGGCGTCGGACTGCAGCAGACCGTCAAGCTGACGGGCGACGTCAAGTATCGGCTTGAATTCGGTACTGGCGAAAAACGCGGCGGGCAAGACCTGGGTCGTATGCGTTCCGTGGTGTTCGCGCTGGATGACGAGTGCAGCCGGGTGATCTGCCGTTGCTGGGCGCAGGCTGAAGCGGTACGTCGGTTTGCCGAGCCGCTGTGCGTGCAACTTGCCCATCAGCCGCGCCATCCATGCCTCGACCAGTGCCGCGTCGTTCCATTGCTCCGGGCGCGGCGGCGTTACATCGAGCATGGCGAAGAGGACTGCTGGATCGCAACGCTGCGACAAGCGGTCGATTTGTTCGCGCGCGGCATGAAAGTCGAGCAGCAGGCGCTCTAGTGCTGCGCCGCGCAGCGGTGGTGCGTCGGCGCCGTAGCGCAGCTCCGCGCCATCGACGGCGTTGGAGATCAGGTAGGCGTTGAGCGCCGTGTCATCCTTCAGATACAGCTCCTGCTTGCCTTGCTTGAGCTTGTACAACGGCGGCAAGCCGATATAGATGTAGCCGCGCTCAATCAGCACCGGCATCTGGCGATAGAAGAACGTTAGCAGCAGCGTGCGGATATGCGAGCCGTCCACGTCCGCGTCGGTCATGATGATGATGCGGTGGTAGCGCAACTTGTCCGGATTGAATTCTTCCTTGCCGATACCGCAGCCGAGCGCCGTGATCAAAGTGCCTACCTCGGCGGAAGACAACATTTTATCAAAGCGCGCTTTTTCCACATTTAAAATTTTACCCTTGAGCGGCAGCACTGCTTGGTAGCGCCGATTGCGACCCTGTTTAGCCGAACCGCCTGCGGAGTCGCCCTCGACGATGAACAGTTCGCTCAGCGCGGGATCCTTTTCCTGACAGTCAGCCAGCTTGCCAGGCAAGCCGGCGATATCCAGAGCGCCCTTGCGCCGTGTCATTTCGCGCGCCTTGCGCGCCGCTTCGCGTGCGCGGGCTGCCTCAACCACCTTGGCTGCGATCGCGCGCGCGTCGGCCGGGTTTTCCAGTAGGAATTCCTCGAACTTCGCATTGACGATCGATTCGACCGTGCCCTTGATCTCGGACGAAACGAGCTTGTCCTTGGTCTGCGAGGAGAATTTCGGGTCAGGCATCTTCACCGACAGCACGGCAATCAAGCCCTCGCGCATGTCGTCACCGGACAGCGCCACCTTGGCCGACTTGAGCAGATTGCTGCTCTCGATGTAGTTGCCGAGCGTGCGTGTCAACGCCGCGCGGAATCCGGCCAGGTGCGTCCCGCCATCCTTCTGCGGGATATTGTTGGTGAAGCAGAACACCGTCTCCTGATAGGCATCCGTCCACTGCATTGCGACATCGACGGTCGTGTTGTCCAGACTCGAGCTCAACGTGATCACGCTCGGGTGCAGGGGTACCTTCAAGTGCGCCAGGTGCTCTACGAACGAGCGGATGCCGCCCTCGTACTGAAACGTGTCGCTCTTGTCGGTGCGTTCGTCAATGACCTCAATCTTGACGCCGGAGTTCAAAAAAGACAGTTCTCTCAATCGCTTAGCGAGAATGTCGTAATGAAATTCGGTGTTGGAAAAGATCTCGTTGCTGGGTTTGAAGCGCACCGTCGTACCGCGCAGCGTCGAGGGAGCCATGCGGCGCAAAGGATACTGTGGCTCACCCAGCCGGTATTCCTGCTGGTGTTCAAAACCCTCGCGATAGATTGTCAGCCACAGGTGATCCGACAATGCGTTGACGACGGATACGCCGACGCCGTGCAGACCACCGGAAACCTTGTAGGAGTTGTCGTCGAATTTGCCGCCGGCATGCAACACCGTCATCACGACTTCTGCCGTGGAGCGCCCTTCTTCATGCATGTCGACTGGAATGCCGCGACCATTGTCCGAGACGCTCACCGAACCATCGTTGTGGATGGTCACCACGACATGGTTGCAGTAGCCCGCCAACGCTTCGTCGATCGAGTTGTCGACTACTTCAAACACCATGTGGTGCAGGCCGGTGCCGTCATCGGTGTCGCCGATATACATTCCCGGGCGTTTGCGGACGGCATCGAGGCCCTTGAGGACCTTGATCTTGCTGGCGTCGTATTGTTCGGCGGTCTGATTTTCGTTGGTCATTTCAATCACGGATTTGGGAGCGGGCGTCGCGAGACGGGACAGAAAAACGTGCGCGGGCCATAACCTGCGGATTATAGCAACCTAGCAGATGCGGCCGTGTTCCACATGGAACACTTTCGCCCTGCCAGCGAGGCCATCGAGAGAAGGCGACAAATGCGTACCTGTTATGAGCACTTGGGCTTCCGATTTAATCAACATCGATAGCACGATCTCCTGGTGTTGTTCGTCGAGTTCGGACGCCAGGTCGTCTAAGGCCACGACAGGCCACTCCTGTCGAATCGAAGCGTGCATTTGCGCCTGAGCGAGCACACAAGCAAACGCGCACAATTTCTCCTGTCCGCGCGACAGATAATCGCGACTCGGGGCACGCTCAAAAGCAACGCTCCAGTCCGCGCGGTGCGGGCCGCGGCTCGTATGTCCGCGGGCGATGTCCTTAGCGCGACTGTGTCGTAGCGCTTCCGCCAACGTGGATTCGCGTGCCCAACCCCGCGTTAAAGAAATCGATGCCGAACCGAGCTCAGGCAGGAAGGTATTGAGCAGTTCGTTGACATAGAAGCGATATCCGTCGAAATACCGCTCTCGCGCTACGGCGACTGCCTCTCCGGCGAGAGAGAAACCTTCGTCCCACGCTTCGATCTCATGAGTCGCGGCGCCCCGCTTTAGAAGCGCGTTTCGCTGCCGAAGATACCGCTGGAACCGTCGCGTTCGTTCGAAGTGCTCCGGTTCCACGTGGAACACGCCCCAATCCAGAAACCGGCGGCGCAATAGGCTAGAACCAGATATCAGGGCATGACTTCCTGGTTCAAGGCAAACCAGCGCGGATTCGCGCAGCAGGTTCGACAGTTGGTCGATCGGCTCACCGTTGACTTTGCCCATCCAAGAGCCCGATGCGCGCGCGAGACCCAATGTTGTGCGCCCGGGCGCCTTCTGGATTTCACCAAACAGCGTGAAACCCCCGGTCCCCGTCCGAATCAGAGCATCGTTTGGCCCCGGACGAAAGCTTTGGGCATGAGACAGCAAATAAGCCGCCTCGAGTATGCTGGTCTTGCCGGACCCATTCGGACCGACAAATACGTTGAAGCCTTGGTGCAGCGAGATCGCCAGATCTGCGATATTGCGAAAGTCGCCGATGCGCAGCGTGATCAGGCGCATCGCGTCCCGCACCGCATGCCGCGAAACAACCGAATCAGAGCCGCAACGGCATGATCACGTGCCGCGAGCGCTCACTCGCGGGCGCACGCAGGAGACAACTCGAATTCGCATCGCGCAGGCACAGCAATACTTCCTCACCCTGTAGCGCGTTCAGCGCGTCGAGCAGGTAGTTCACATTGAAACCCACACCCAACTCGTTCGTGTTGGTGCGTGCTTCGAGTTCCTCGACGGCTTCCTCTTGCTCCGGATTGTGCGCGACGATCCGCAGCTTGTTCGAACTGACTTCCAGCTTCACACCGCGATACTTCTCGTTTGAAAGAATCGCGGCGCGTTGCAAGGCGCCTCGGAGCGCCTCGCGCCCCAACTGCACCTCCTTGTCGGCGCCCAGCGGAATCACCGCTTCGTAGTCGGGGAAACGGCCATCGATCAGCTTCGAGGTGAAGACCACCTCATTGCGTCGAACACGCAGATGATTGCGCCCGAATTCAAGATCTACGCTGCCGTCCCCGCTTTCGAACAGCCCTTGCAGCTCGAGCACGCCCTTGCGCGGAATGATGATCTGACGCGCCGCTGAGCGCGCGCCGTTCAACTCCGTTTCGGCCAACGCCAAGCGATGCCCGTCGGTTGCAACGCAACGCAACGCCTGCTCGCGCAAATCGAGCAGCAAGCCGTTGAGGTAGTAGCGCACATCCTGGTTGGCCATTGCGAACGCGGTGCGGTCCATCAAGTCTTTTAGCGTCGCCTCGGGTAGCGTTACGCGTTCGACGAGCTCGATGTTGTCGATCACCGGAAATTCCGAGGCCGCCAAAGTGGCCAAGGTGAAGCGACTGCGACCCGAATTAACCGTCACTCGGTCGCCAGAAAGCTTGAATTGCACCTTGCTCCCATCCGGCAGGGCGCGGCAAATGTCGAACAGCTTTCGCGCCGGGATCGTCACCTCGCCGGCTTGAACATCTTGCGCCTCCACGCCCGCAGACATTTCCACTTCCAAGTCGGTACCTGTGAACGTCACGCGGGTACCCGCGACCACGACAAGCAGATTCGACAAAACGGGCAGGGTCTGGCGCCGTTCTACTACTCCGATCACTTGTTGCAAGGGCTTGAGCAAAACCTCACGCTGAATGCTGAACTGCATGTCTGCTTTCCGTAGGTAGCTTGTTTGAGGTTATATAAAAGCTTAGAGCTAGTAGCGCCTGTGGATATCGGGATATCTACAGTTTTGTTATTAATATCAGCTAGTTACTTTAAATCGGGGCGCCTGATACCGAGCCGGCGTCCTGTGTCTTGTCTGTGGACAAATCCATCCCCGAATCCTTTCCACAGTTTATCCACAAGGCATTCTATCCGGTCAACTCGCGCTGCAGTTTCTCCCAATCTTGGCGCAGCTTGCCGTCGATCTGAACCAAGTCGCGGATCGTGCGGCAGGCATGCAGCACCGTCGTATGATCGCGCCCACCAAACGCCTTGCCTATTTCCGGCAGGCTATGTTCAGTGAGTTCCTTCGCCAAGGCCATGGCCATCTGTCGCGGTCGCGCCAGAGAGCGGCTGCGGTTCATCGACAGCAAATCCGACAAGCGCAGCTGGTAGTAGTCTGCCACCGTTTTTTGAATGTTCGAAACGGTAATTGCCTGGCTGTGTACCGTAAGCAGATCGCGCAGCGTTTCCTGGGCAAAGTCCTCGGTGATCGGAACGCCCAGAAAATTCGCACGCGCCGCCAGCGTGTTGAGAGCTCCTTCCAGATCGCGCACGTTGGAGCGCATGCGTTTAGCGATCAGGAACGCAACGCTCTCCGGAATCTCCATCCCACGAGCTGCGGCCTTGCTCAACAGAATTGCAGCGCGCGTTTCGAAATCCGGCGGATCGATCGCGACCGAAAGGCCCCAGCCCAAACGCGATTTCAAGCGCGGCTCCAGATTGTCGACCTCTTTCGGGTAGCGGTCGCAAGTCAGAATGATCTGCTGTTTGCCCTCGAACAAGGCGTTGAACGTGTGGAAAAACTCTTCCTGAGTGGTGTTCTTGCCGGCAAAGAACTGGATGTCGTCGATCAGTAGTGCATCGATATCGCGGAAGCGCCGTTTGAAGTCATCCATGCGCTTGGTCCGCAGCGCGTCGATCATGGCGCTGACGAATTGTTCAGAGCGCAGATACATCACCTTGGTGGCCGGGTTGTTTGCGCGGATCAGATTGCCAGCAGCATGCATCAAATGGGTTTTGCCCAACCCGGTCCCGCCATACAACAGCAGCGGGTTGTAGGCGCGACCAGGATTGTTTGCCACCTGCATCGCGGCAGCTTTGCCGAGCTGATTCGATTTGCCTTCGACGAACGCGTCGAACGTGTAGTGCGGGTCGAGGTTGTGTTCGAACTCGGGGGCGTCACTGCTCGCCTTGCCAAACGCCCGCTCGGGCCGACGGCTGCTCAACGTCCCTACCTCGAAGCGCAGCGGCAAAGGACTGCCGTGCAGACGATCCAGAACATTGCTGATGCGCGGCAGGAATTCCCCGCGCACGTATTCCAACGTATAGGCATTGGGCGCCAGCAGGCGCAGTCCGTCGGCGTCTTCCACGGCCTGCAACGGCATCAGATAGGTGTGCATGTCCTCGACGCTCAAATCGCCTTCAAGGCGTTCGAGGCAGCGTCGCCAAAGTTCACTCATTGCGTGCCGATCCTTGCGGCAGAGCCGCCCGCGGAGTCGCAGTCTAACCCTGTGGGCCTACTGCGCCAAGCGCATTTTTCTTGACACCGACGCGCGCAACCCACTATCCTTCAAAGTCTTTTCCCGATCTTTCTGAGCAATCGTCATGAAACGCACTTTCCAACCCGGCAAGTTGAAGCACGCCCGCACCCACGGCTTTCGTGCGCGCATGAAGACGCGTGGCGGCCGCCTGGTGCTCAACGCGCGCCGCGCCAAGGGTCGCAAGCGTCTGATCCCGTAAGCACGTCGCATGGCAACGCGCCGACGCCTGCCCCGCACGGCGCGGCTGCTGCGCCCTGGCGATTTCGCGGCATTGCGCGCTGCCGCCAAGCGCATCTCCAGTCGCCACTTCAAAGCCGAATACCACTGCAGTTCGAGCGAAACCGCTCGCCTCGGCATGGCCGTTTCGCGTCGCGTGTCCAAGCGTGCGGTCGAACGCAATCGCATTCGCCGCACGATCCGCGAGTATTTCCGCCTCACCCGGCATGTCCTGCCTCCGTTCGACCTGCTGGTAATCGCGCGCCAAAGTGCCGCCGGACAGGCCAACGCCACGCTGCGCGCCGACTTGCTGGTGCTTTGGCAGAAACTGGCGGCATTGAAGGAAACCGACGCGACCGGCACAATGCGCGCCAATTCGTGATCCACCTCACCGCGCACTTACATGCGTGGTGTCCCGCGATGACTCTCGTTCCGCGCCTCGTCGACATCGCGCGGAACCTCCACAGCCCGCGCCCGGCGCGACACTGACAATAAATCATGTCCAGCACTCGTTCCTTCTTGCTCGCCGCGCTTGCCCTGATCGGTTTCCTGTTGTGGCAGGCCTGGGAGCAGGACTACGCCAATCCGCAAACACCGCAGGCCTCTTCGAGCGCGCCGGCTACGCCGAGCACGGCGAATAGCGCGGCTCCCGCGAAAGCCAGTGCAGCAGCCGATGTCCCGCAGCCGGCGGCAGCCGCGCCAACGCCTGCGGCGTCGCCGGCCAAGGCCGACGAGGCGCTGCCGGCCGCCGTTTACGTCACCGTCGAAACGGATCTGCTGCGCGTGACGATCGATTCGCACGGCGCCACGCTCGCTCAGGCCGATTTGCTCGCCTATCCGCAGGATCCGAGCGACAAGAGCAAGCCGGTGCGCTTGCTCGACGATGCGCCCGGCACGTACTTCGTGGCGCAGAGCGGACTGGTGAGCTCGAACGGCCCCGCGCCGGACCACCGCGCCGCCTTCAGCGTCGAAAAGAGCGCCTATGCGCTCGCCAGCGGCACCGATACGCTCGAGGTGCCGTTCACCTGGCAAGACGGCGGCGGTCTGAAAGTACGCAAAGTATACATTTTCAAGCGCGGCAGCTACCTGATCGAGGCGCGCGAGGAAATCCAGAACGACGGCAGTACTGCGTGGAGCGGAAGCGAATATCGCCAGTTGCAGCGCGTGCCGCCAACGGTCGGCGGCGGAGGCTTCAGCTTCAACAACCCGGAAAAATACGCGTTCGCCGGCGCCGCCTGGTACAGCCCGCAGGAAAAATTCGAGAAGCTGCCGTTCGACAAGTTCGCCGACGCTGCGCTCAAGCGCGAGATCACCAGCGGCTGGGCGGCGATGCTGCAGCATTACTTCTTCGCCGCGTGGATCCCCGCGCCGAGCGAGGCGGACGCCTATTCAACGCAGATTCTGACCGGCGCGGGCAGCGCGCCGCGCTACCTGATCCGTACGCTGTCGCCGACCTTGACCGTCGCTCCCGGTCAGACCCAGGCGTTCCGCTCGCACTTGTACGTCGGACCGACCCTGCAGAGCCAGATCGATGTCATCGAACAGGCCAACATCGCGCATGGACTCGGCCTGACCGCCGACTACGGCAAGCTCACGTTCATCGCCGAGCCGTTCCACTGGATCCTGGTGCAGCTGCATGCGCTGGTCGGCAACTGGGGCCTGGCGATCATCCTGCTCGTGGTGTTGATCAAGCTTGCCATGTTCAAGCTGAGCGAGTCGCAGTTCCGCTCGATGGCGAAGATGCGCAAGCTGCAGCCGCGCATCCAGGCATTGAAAGAACGCTACGGCGACGATCGGCAGAAGCTCAGCGCAGCGCAGATGGAGTTGTTCCAGAAGGAAAAGATCAATCCGCTCGGCGGCTGCCTGCCGACGCTGATCCAGATTCCGGTGTTCTTCGCGCTCTACTACGTACTGTTGGAAAGCGTGGAGTTGCGCCAAGCGCCATTCTTCGGCTGGATCCAGAACCTGTCGGCACCGGACCCGTACTTCATCCTGCCGGTGTTGAACGCCGCGATCATGGGCGCATCCACCTGGCTGGCGCCGGCCAGTCCGGGTATGGATCCGATGCAGGCGCGCATGATGAAGATCATGCCGCTGATGTTTGCCGTGCTGTTCCTGTTTTTCCCGGCCGGCCTCGTGCTGTACTACACCGTGAACGGCGGTCTGTCGCTGCTGCAGCAGTGGGTCATCAACCAGCGCATCCAAGCGGGCGAAAAGCCGCGTTGAGCGCATGAACGCGCACGATACCATCGCCGCGGTCGCCACCCCGTCTGGCGCCGGCGGAGTCGGAATCGTGCGCATCTCCGGCGAGGCGACGCGTGCCATCGCGCGCGACCTGATCGGCCGCGTCCCGGCGCCGCGCATTTTCCACATTTCCACATTTCACGACGCAGACGGAGCGTTGCTCGATCGCGGCCTCGCAGTGTTCTTCGCCGCGCCGCGTTCATTCACCGGCGAGGACGTGCTCGAACTCCACGCGCACGGCAGCCCGATCGTGCTGGAACTGTTGCTGCGTCGCATCTGCGCGCTCGGCGCCCGACGCGCGCGCGCCGGCGAGTTTTCCGAACGCGCCTTCCTCAACGGCAAGCTCGACCTGACCCAGGCCGAGGCGATCGCCGACCTGATCGCGGCAGGTTCCGAAGCGGCGGCGCGCGCCGCGCTGCGCAGTCTCGACGGTGAGTTTTCGACTCGCGTGCGCAATCTGCTCGATGGACTCGTGCGCCTGCGTGCATGGCTCGAGGCGGCGCTCGATTTCCCCGAAGAGGAAATCGATTTCTTGAGCGCACCGCAACTGGCCAGCGAATTGTCGGCGCTACGCGAACTGCTTGCGCAGCTGCTCGCCGCGGCGAGGCGCGGCATGCTGCTGCGCGACGGCCTGCACGTGGTCATCGTCGGCCGGCCGAACAGCGGCAAGTCGAGTCTGCTCAATCGGCTGGCGCAAAGCGAGCGAGCGATCGTCACTGCGATCCCGGGCACCACGCGCGATCTGCTGCGCGAAAGCGTGCAGCTCGACGGCATTGCACTCACTCTGATCGATACCGCCGGACTGCGCGAGACTCACGACGAGATCGAACGAGAGGGTATTCGCCGTGCGCGCGCCGAACTGCATCGCGCCGACGTGGCAATCCTGATGACCGACAGCGCACACGCGCTTGCGGACCTGTCGCTGCTGCAAGATTGTGCGACGGGCGCGACGCGGCTGATTGTGCACAACAAGGTCGATCTGAGCGGCGAGATGCCACGCACCGAGCAGCACGACGGCAATATCCACATTTATCTTTCCGCGCAAAGCGGCGCCGGGCTGGACGATCTACGCGAGACACTGCGCCGTCTCGGTGGCGGCGCGTCCGCTGGCGAGGGAGCGTTCAGTGCGCGCCAACGCCATGTGCAAGCGCTGGAAATGGCTGCACAGCACCTGCGGGTAGCCGCCGATCACCTGCAACATCGCGCCGGTGAACTGGCGGCGGAGGAACTGCGCTTGGTGCAGCGCGCGCTCGGCGAGATCACCGGCGAATTCAGCAGCGACGACCTGCTCGGCGCGATCTTCTCCACGTTCTGCATCGGCAAGTAGCGCTGCATGCGCTGACGTTCGCGCGGACGCGGAGTATCCTTCGAGCACGCACATCAAAGGGACGTGTTTTCGATGGCGCCATCGCCGCAGCCGCGCCTGACACCGGCCACTCGCCTCGGGCGCTTCGCACTGCTGCTGTTGCTCGCCTTTGCCTGTGCCTGGTGTTCAATCGCCTACACGCGGCTGTCCGGCAACCTCTCGCTGGTATGGATCGGCAACGGCTTGCTGGTCGGCCTGCTGATCCTGCGGCAATCGCGCGAATGGCCGGAATTGTTCGCGGCGGCAACGCTGGCGAGTGTCATGGCGCGCGCGTTGTACGGCGATCCCTGGCTGTCCAACGTAGTGGTCAACCTGGCAAACGTGCTGGAATGCCTGATCATCGCCGGCACGATTCGCTGGCGCGTGCCCGATGCACGCGACATGAGCCGACTGCGCGATCTGACGTACGCCGCCACCGGCAGCACGCTGATCGCGTGCGCGTGCTCCGGATGCATCGCCGCCTGGGCACGCTACACACCGGAGCAGACCTGGCTGCAGGCATGGACCTACTGGTACGCCGCGCACGTGCTAGGCATGGTGGTTGTCGCCACGCTGGAACTGGTCGGCGCGATCGAAGGCCGCCGCCTGCTCGGTGTGCCGGGTCGCCGCACCGAACTGCTGCTCGATCTGGTGTTCGTCGCCGCGGTGACCGCCGCGGTATTCGCGCAGGAAACCTATCCGCTGTTGTTCCTGGTGTTCGTGCCGCAGCTGTGGCTGACCTTTCGCGAAGGCTGGCGCGGTGTCGTGCTCGGCACGCTCGTGATCGCGCTCGTCGCCGGGATCGAGAGCGCAAACGGAAACGGCCCGCTGTTTCTCGCGCCGCATACTTCCGCTGCGGAACGCGCGCTGCTGTTGCAGTTCTTCATCGGCACGCTGTGCGTAGTCAACTGGCCGATCGCCGCGAATCACAGCCAGCGCAACCGCCAGGCACGTGACTTGGCGGCGCGCGAAGCGATGTATCGCCTGCTCACCACAAACCAGCGCGACCTGATCGTGCACCTGCGCGCCGACGGCACGCCCTTGTTCGTATCGGAATCCGCGCGCGATCTGCTCGGCCGCGAACCGGCGGAACTGATGCAGGAAGCACGCTGGAATCTGGTGCATCCGGACGATCGCGACGCGCTGCGCGACGCGCTGGCCGAGACGTTTGCGAGTGACGCATTGCAAAAGGTCACGTTCCGCATCGAGCACAAGCTCGGACACCACGTCTGGATCGAAGCGCTGGCGCGCCGCGTCGACAGCGCCGATCCGGACGCGTTGCCCGAACTCATCTACTCCGGGCGCGACGTCAGCGCGCGCGTGCAGGCAGAGCGCGCCAGCGCCGAAGCGCAACGCCGCCTGCAGGCCATCGCCGACAGCGTGCCCGCGATCATCGCTCACTTCGATCGCAACGGCGCCTATACGTTCGCCAACAGCGGCGTCGGCGAACTGCTCGGCATGGACCCGCGTACATTGATCGGGCGCACGTTGCGCGAAGTCACCGGCGAGGCGCTGTACGCGCAGATCGCGCCACACGTTGTCGCCGCGCTATGCGGCGAACGCGTAACCTATGAGCGCATCGCCAAGGTGCAAGGCGTGGAGCGCCATTACGAAGTCACCTTCGTCCCGGACGTGCTGCCGAACGGCGAGGTCGACGGGTTCTTCGCCCTGAGCTACGACATCACCGAGCGCAAGCAGACCGAAGCGATGCTGGACCGGCTCGCCCGCGTCGACACGCTCACCGGTCTGGCCAACCGGCGCGAATTCCAGCGACGACTCGATCTCGCCTTGCAACATGACGGCGCCAAGGCGCTGCTGCTGATCGACGTGGATCATTTCAAGAGCATCAACGACACGCGCGGCCACGCCACCGGTGACGCCGTGCTGGTCGCGATCGCGCAACGTCTGCGTGCCTGCGTGGCCGCCACCGATCTCGTCGCGCGCTTGGGCGGCGACGAATTCGCCGTCCTGCTCGAGCAGCGCGTCACCGCCGCAACGGCGGAAAACGTGGCCGCGCGCATCGCCAAGGCGAGCAGCCGATCCGTTGCAGCCGAGGGTGGCGCGCTCGCCGTTACGCTCAGCATCGGTGCGACAATCGGCGACGGCGACGTGACCGAGAAGGATTTGTTCACCGGCGCCGACCGCGCGCTGTACGCGGCCAAAGCTGCCGGGCGCAACACGTACCGCGTCGCCGTGTTGTCCGCCGACAACTGAAGCGACAACCCGATGCACAGTGGCAATTGCACGCGCCAACCGTTTTAATGGCGCCTGATTCCCGGGAGCCCGATCGATGCGGATCATGTTCGCCTGCCTGTTTGTGGTTTGCGCCTGCGTCGCGCGCGCCGAAGAACTCACGATCGCGCGGATCTTCGCCAGCCCCGATCTGAACGGCCCGCGCCTGCGTCAGCCGAAGATCGCACCGGATGGCACGCGCGTGACTTTCCTGCGCGCGGCGAGCGACGACCAGCATCGCTACGACCTGTGGCAGTACGACGTCGCCACGCAACGCGAGCAGCGCCTGGTCGATGCCAGCACGCTCGCAGCCGGCGCCGGCAAACCGTCGGCGCAGGCGCTGGCGCGCAGCGAACGCGAACGCACCGCCGGCAATTCCGGCGTGACCCAGTATCGCTGGTCGGCCGATGCGCGCAGCCTGTTGTTCACGCTCGGCGACTCGGTTTATTTGTATACATTCGGCGCCGATCCGCAACACGCGACCGAGCAACTGAGCAAACCGGGCACGAACCTGTTCGATGCGCGCCTGTCGCCGCGCGGCCGCTACGTGTCGTTCGTGAGCGAGCAGAACCTGTGGGTAATCGATTTGCAGCGGCGCCACCTGCGCCAGATCACGCGCGACGGCGGCGGCACGATCCACAACGGCGAAGCCGAATTCGTCGCGCAGGAGGAAATGAACCGCGACCGCGGCTACTGGTGGGCACCGGACGACTCGGCCATTGCATTCGAGCGTTTCGACGAAGCGAAGGTGCCGGTCGTGCAGCGCGCCGAGTTCTTCGCCGGCCGCACCAGCATCGTGCAACAGCGCTATCCCGCGGCGGGCGACCCGAACGTGCGTGTGCGCTTGGGTGTGGCGGCGATCGAGGCACGCGGCCCGACGCGCTGGATCGATCTCGGCGCTGATCCGGACATCTATCTGGCGCACGTCGACTGGCTGCCCGATAGTCGCCATTTGGCCGTGCAGCGCGAGACGCGCGACCAGCGCACGCTCGATCTTCTGTTTGCCGACGCGAGCGGTGCGCGTGTCGTGCTGAGCGAACATGCCGCGACCTGGATCAACCTCGCCGACGACCTGCGCTTCCTGCACGAGCAAGACGCGTTCGTGTGGAGTTCCGAGCGTAGCGGCCACCGCCAACTGTATCTGTATGGCAACGACGGCCAGTTGCGTCATGCGCTGACGCAAGGCGATTGGGACGTCGATGCGGTATTGGGTGTGGACGAGCGCGCCGGCCGTGTCTACTTTGCGGCAAACCGCGACGACCCGTTGCAGCGCCAGGTCTATGCGGCCGCGCTGGACGGCAGCGGCGCCGCCGCACCGTCGCGCATCTCGACCGAGGAGGGTTGGCACGAAGCCGTGTTCGCCGACAACGCCGAAGTATACATCGATACTTTTTCCGATCCGGCGACGCCGCCGCGCACGCAGCTATACCGCGCCGACGCGAGCCTGGTCGCCACGCTGCAGTCGAATGCACTCGATGCGCAGCATCCGTACTGGCCGTACCATGAGCGTCATGTCGTGCCCGAGTTCGGCAGCGTCGCCGCCGCCGACGGCCAGAAGCTGCTGTGGCGCATGTACAAGCCTGTGCCTTTCGATCCGAAGCAGCGCTACCCGGTGTTTTTCCGTTTCTACGGCGGACCCGGACGGCAGATGATCAATCGCGGCTGGGGCGATCTGTTCGATCAGTACATGGCGCGCCGCGGCTACATCGTGTTCTCGCTCGACAACCGCGGCACGCCGCGCCGCGGTCGCGCGTTCGAGGATGCGATCTTCCGCAAGCTTGGCGACGTCGAGGTGCAGGATCAGCTCGCCGGCGTGGCCTACCTCAAGTCATTGCCGTACGTCGACGGCGCGCGCATCGGCACGTTCGGCTGGAGCTACGGCGGCTACCTGTCGCTGATGCTGCTGGCCAAAGCATCGGATCAGTTCGCGGCGGGCGTGGCAGTGGCGCCGGTAACCGATTGGCACCTGTACGACACGCACTACACCGAGCGCTATCTCGACGCGCCGAGCAGCAACGCGGCAGGCTACGACGTGAGCGGCGTGTTGCCGCACCTCGCGGGCCTGACCGCGCCGCTGCTGCTTGCGCACGGCATGGCCGACGACAACGTGCTGTTCGCCAATTCCACCAAGCTGATGGCCGCACTGCAGGAACAAGGCACGCAGTTCGAGCTGATGACCTATCCGGGCGGCAAGCACGGGTTGTCGACGCCGGCCATGCGCACGCACGTGTACACGGCGATCGCGAACTTCTTCGAGCGCAGGGTGAAGCAAAAAGTGGAGAAATCCACAAAGTAGCCGAGCGCGAGCCCCAATCTTCGCGTCGTGCCGCGCGCGGATCGGGCCGAAGACCGGGCTAGTGCACCCAGCGCCCACCGCGGCGTCGGCGCAGGCTGGCGCCCTCGGCCGCACTGGCGCGTCCGGCCAGCTCCTCTTCGGTCGGCGGATGTTCCTGCCAATAGTTGCCGACGGCGGCAACCGCGGCGGGCAGCTGCGCCAGACATTCGTCGTATTCGTTTTCCGACAGCGGCGCGAAGTCCGCGTCGGTTGTGAACACGCCTTCCTCGACCGCCAGTGCCATGATCGGTCCGAGCAGTTCGGTCAGCTGCGAATCGGCGCCCAGGCGCGCCTCCCACAACGCGGCGCGCAGATCGACGCCGCGCGAAAACCCTTCGCACCAGCCGAGCGCGCTCAGCGCGCTGTCACCGTCGTCGAGTTCGACCTCACCCAGGATCGGCTCGTAGGCGTCGGTCTCGAGTTCCAGCGCGATGCTTTCGTTCAGGCGCGCCAGCAACTCCAGAATGCGCTTGCCTTCGGCTTCATCGCGAAATGGATCGTGCAGCACTTCCGGCAGCCACTCCTCCGGCGTCGTTCGCTCAGGACCAATCGCGAGTGCGCTGAGCAGCCCATGCACGCCGTCGAGCAGCAGCGCATCCTCGCCCGCATGCGAACGCAGGAACAAGTCGAGTTCTTCGAGCTCGCCGTCGCTTAGCGTTGTCGGCCAGTCGGGTTCGTTGATGAAGTCAGGCATCGGCGAGTTCCAGCAGCACCGGCGTATGATCGGAAGGCCGTTCCCACTGTCGCGGCGTGCGGTCGATGCTCGCTGCGCGGCAGCGCGCGCGCAACGCGTCGCTGGCGAGGATCAGGTCGATGCGCAAGCCCAGGTTGCGCCGGAACGCGCCCTGGCGGTAGTCCCACCACGTGTAGTGACCGGCACCGTTTTCGAACATGCGGAACGTGTCGTGCAGGCCGAGATCGAGCAGCGCCTTGAGCGCGTCGCGTTCCGGCGTCGAGCACAGCACCTGCTCGTGCCACGCGGCCGGATCGTGCACGTCGGGATCGGCTGGCGCGATGTTGAAATCGCCGAGCACGACCAGCTGCGGAAAGCGCTGCATCTCCGCGGCGAGGAAGTCGCGCACCTTGCGCAGCCAGTCGAGCTTGTAGGCGAACTTTTCGCTGCCGACTTGCTGGCCGTTGACCACGTACAGGTTGACGATGCGCACGCCATCGACGGTCGCGGCGAGGATACGCCGTTGCGGATCGACCAGGCCCTCGACATCGCGGATCGCGTCGCGCGGTTCGTTGCGCGCCAGGATCGCCACACCGTTGTAGGTTTTCTGTCCGGCAAACACGCTTCGGTAGCCGAGCGCGGCGAGCGCGTCGCCGGGGAACTTCGCGTCCTCGAGCTTGGTTTCCTGCAGCGCCACGACATCCGGCGCGGCCGCCGCCAGCCACGTGCCCAGGTGCGGCATGCGCACGTTGAGCGAGTTGACGTTCCAGGACGCGATCTTCATCCGACAATTCTAGCAAGCAACGCCAGCCACGCCTGCATCGAATTCACGCGGCCAGCCCGTAACTGCGCAGCAGCGCGTCGGCCTGCGGCTCGCGACCGCGGAACTCGACGAACGATTCCAGCGCCGGGCGCGAACCGCCGACCGCGAGGATGCTGCGCCGGTAGTCCGCGCCGACATCGCGATCCAGCACCGCACCCTCCTCGAAGCGCGCGAACGCATCCGCGGAAAGCAGCTCGGCCCACAGATAACTGTAGTAGCCGGCGGCGTATCCGCCGGCGAAGATGTGCGCGAAGCTGTGCGGCATGCGCTGCCATGCAGGCGGCCGGATCACCGCGATTTCGCGCCGTACGTCCTCGAGCAGTTGCATCGGCTGCGCGCCGCGTGCCGGGTCGTATTCCAGGTGCAGGCGGAAATCGAACAGCGCGAATTCGAGCTGTCGAACCAGGAACAAGCCGGCGTGAAAGTGCCGCGCCGCGAGCATGCGCGCGAACAACTCGTCCGGCAGCGCCGCGCCGGTTTGCCAGTGGCGTGCAAACAATGCGAGCGCGTCGCGTTGCCAGGCGAAGTTCTCCATCAGCTGACTCGGCAACTCGACCGCGTCCCATTCGACGCCGCTGATGCCCGCTACGCCCGGGAAGTCCACTTCGGTCAGAAGGTGATGCAGGCCGTGCCCGAACTCGTGGAACAGCGTGGTCACGTCGTCGTGCGTGAGCAGGCTCGGACGCTCCGGCGCCGGCGGCGGGAAATTGCACACCAGGTAGGCGACCGGCAGGTGCGTGCCGTCGCCGGCGCGGAAACGCGAGCGGCACACGTCCATCCAGGCGCCGCCGCGCTTTCCGGAACGGGTATACAAATCCACAAAGGCGCCGGCGATCACCGCGCCGTCGGCGTCGAGCAGGTCGTAGTAGCGCACATCCGGATGCCAGGCCTCGACGCCGTCGCGCGCGACCACGCGCACGCCGAACACCCGCGCCACGATGGCGAACAACCCGTCCAGCACCGCCGGCAGCGGAAAGTAGGGCTTGAGTTCCTCCTCGCTCAGGCTGAACTTGCGCAGGCGCAGTTTCTCCGCGGCGTAACCGACGTCCCACGGCTCGAGTTCGGCGATACCCAGTTCGCTGCGGGCGAACTCGCGCAACTCCGCCAGTTCCCGCTCGGCCACCGGCTTGGCGCGCGCGACCAGATCGTGCAGGAACGCGAGCACGCGCTGCGGCGTGCCGGCCATCTTCGTCGCCAGCGATTCTTCGGCGGCGTTGGCGAAGCCGAGCAGAGTGGCGGCTTCGTGGCGCAGCGCCATGATCGCGTCGATGCGCGCGGAATTGTCGAAGCGGCCCGCGTCCGGACCCTGGTCCGATGCGCGCGTCTGGTACGCCGCATACACGCGCTGGCGCAGGCCGCGATCGTCGGCATAGGTCAGGATCGCCTGCACGCTCGGCTGCTTCAACGTCACCAGCCAACCGTCGCGGCCGGCGTCCTGCGCGTAGCGCTTGAGCTGCGCGCGCTCCGTTTCCGGCACGCCGCGCAGCGCCTGTTCGTCGACCGATTCGCTCCACGCCTCGGTCGCATCGAGCACGGCTTCCTCGAATTCGGTGCCCAGGCGCGTCAGCGTGTTCGAGATCTCCTTGAAACGCGTGCGCGCCGGCTCCTCGAGCGCCACGCCCGACAAGCGAAAATCGCGCAGCGCATGTTCCACCAAGGTGCGCGCGGCACGTGGCAGCGCGGCGAACTCGGCGTGTTCGGCGACGGCCTTCACCGCCGCGTACAAGCCGCGGTTCTGACCGAGCTCGGTGGCGTGTTCGCTGATGTGCTGCTCGGCCTGCGTGTACACCGCGCGCAACGCTTCCGAATCCTTCACCGCATGCAGATGCGAAACCGGCGACCAGACCTGTTCCAGGCGCGCGCCGAGTGCTTCTTGCGGCAGCATCGTGTTGGCGAACGTGCGCGGCGCCGGATCGGCGACGAGCGCGTCGATGCGCTGCCGGTATTCGGCGAGCGTGGCATCGACGGCCGGCAGCACGTGGGCGGGCTGGATTGCGCCGAAGCACGGCAGTGCGGTGTCGGCGAGCAATGGGTTGGTGCTGGCAGTGTCGGTCATCGTGTGTCGATCGAAGAATGCGTCCGTGCAACTTGGTGCAGGGCGGCGGGAAAATCAAGCACCGCTGCTGTCCGCGCACGCGCCGCGTGCGAAAACCACGGCGGCTTTGCGCTAGCATGGCGCGTACAACGGGGACGTGGGATGAGCGAAACGACGGCCGACAGCGACTCCTTCGATGTGCGCACGTTGTTGCGCGATCTGGAGTTGTTCCGCCACCTCGACGACCAGACGCTGCTGGAGCTCTCCAGCGAACTGGAATGGTTCGCGCTGCCGGGCGGCGCCACGCTGTTCGAACTGGGCAGTCCGTCGGACGCGCTGTACGTGCTCAAATCCGGCAGCCTTGGCGCATTCAAGCCGGACGCGACCGGCGAATTCCGGCTCGACGGCGTGGTCGCCGCCGGCGAAACCGTCGGCGAGCTCGGCCTGATCGTCGACCAGCCGCGCTCGGCGAGTGTGCGTGCGCTGCGCGATTCGGAGCTGCTGCGCCTGTCGCGCCAAGGATTCGAGAACCTGGTCGCCCGGCATCCGGAAGCGATGCTGATCAGCGCGCGCCTGGCAGTGAAACGCCTGATTACGCGCCACACCAGCGCGCAGTTGTCGGCGCCACGCACGTTCGCGATTCTGCCGCACGATGCCGGCGTCGATGCGCGGGCGTTTGCGCGGCGCCTGGCCGAGGCGCTCGGCCGCTACGGCGAATGCGCCTTGATCGACGCCGACGCGGGCCGCGGCCAGACCAGCGCGTGGTTCAGCGCGCTTGAAGCGCGTGCGCGCTACGTGCTGTATTTGAGCGGCGCGGGCGAAGATGATTGGCGCGAGCTGTGCGTGCGCCAGGCCGACTGCCTGCTGATGTTGGCGAACGCAGCGGACGCGGCAAGCCCCTGGCTCGAATCGGCGTGCCTGAGTGCCGAGAGCGCGCTGCATCGACCGCGCCACCTGCTGCTGCTGCACCGGGGCGAGATCGAACGCGGTGCCGCGCTGCGCTGGCTCGAACATCTGCCCGGCTTGCGCCACCACCACGTGCGCCACGGCGACGACATCGAGCGCATCGCCCGCTTGCTGATCGGACGCAGCATCGGTCTGGTTCTGTCCGGCGGCGGCGCGCGCGGGTTTGCTCACATCGGCGTGGTGCGCGCGCTGCGCGAAGCGGGCATGCGCATCGACTTCGTCGGCGGCACATCGATCGGCGCGATCATCGGTGCCGGTGTCGCGGCGGACTGGTCGGCCGAGGAGATGTTCGAGAATTACCGGCGCTCGTTCGTCGACGGTCGTCCGCTGAGCGATTATACATTTCCATTTGTATCACTGGTCAGCGGCCGCCGCGTGTCCAGCCTGCTGCGCGAGGAATTCGGCACGCGCGACATTACCGACCTGCCGATACCGTATTTCTGCGTCACCGCCAACCTCACCGCCGGCCATGCCGAAACGCATCACGTCGGACCGCTGTGGTATTGGCTGCGCGCGTCGTGCGCGATTCCCGGCGTGCTGCCGCCGGTGCTGCACAAGCGTCAGGTGTTTGTCGACGGCGCGGTGATCAACAACCTGCCGGTCGACGTGATGCGCAAGCAGGGTGTCAGCGAAATCGTCGCGGTGGACATCAGCGCCGACGACGTGCTGCACGCCGAAGTCGACGAGTACGCGCTGCCGGCGTGGTGGCGGCTGGCCTGGCAACGCATGTTCCAGCGCGGCCGGCGACCCGGCATCCTGAGCATCCTGTTGCGCTCGGGAATGGTCAACGCGGAAGCCGCCAGCATGGAACGGCGCGCGCAAACGAGTCTGCTGCTGACGCCGCCGCTGCAGGACATCGAACTGCTCGACTGGTACGCATTCGAGCGCGCGATCGAGATCGGTTATCGGCACACGCGTGAGATGCTCGGCAATGCCGCGGCGCCGCGCGAGCTGCCGTAGGCTTCGTTGATGACCGGCGAGGACTATGCGCATCCGCTCGCTGCGCTCGCTGATCGTTGCTAGGCTCGCGCATCCAGCGCTCGCCAAGCAACCCGGCCACTCGCTCCTGCTCGTGGCGTTCAACCTCGCGCGCGATGCGCTGATTCGCGACATCCATGTCGCTCACCCTTCGGGCCAGCTGCGCTGTTCGCGCCGGCTGTCCTGCCGGCGCAGTCAACGCATCGCGCAAGCGCTCGGTTTCATCCCTTATTGCCGCGAGGCCTGAACTCGCTCAGCTTCTCGGCCATCTCGCCCAGCCACGGTTCGACCGCTTCGCGCGCCTGATCGGCGGCGTTGAGGCTGGTGAAATGCACTTGCTCGCTCCAGCCGGAGCCGAGTTTGCGCTGGCCGTCGACCGCGAACACGTTGACGTTGAGTTGCGCCGTGTTGAGTTGCGAGCTCTGACCGTAGTAGGTGATCTGCTCGGCGCCGACCGGGCGCGCGTGCACGATCACGACCGCATCGACGCGGCCGTTGCGGGCGAGCGTCTCGAGCAGCGCGGCCATATTCGGGCGATTGCCGGCGAGATGATGCGCCACGCGCGGCATCATGTCCTGGTCGATCATGTGGTAGCCGCGATGCGCCAGCGCCTGCTCGATCGCGCGCTCGGCCGGCTCGGCGACCGATTCGTCACCCGCGGCAAGCACTGCGATGGTCGGCACGTGCGGCCGCGCCGGTACCACCGGCGGCGGTTCGCTCACGCGTGCCACGCGTTGCTGCTGCGCGGGCGCGGCTTCGGCGGCTTGCGCTGCCGCCAGTTCACGCAGCGGTTGCACCTCGGAGGCGCGCGCGGCCGGGCCTTGCGCCTGTGCATTGGCCGCTACCGCGGGTTGCTGCTGTTGCGCCGCTGCCTGCTGTGCCGGCACCGATTCGGCCGGTTGCGGCGTGACGGGATTTGTGGAAGTTGCCACATTTGCAGAATTCGCCGCAACGCTTTCGGCCGGCTGCGCCGGAGTGCTGGTCGCAGCTGGAACCGCCGTTGCAGTCGTCGCGACCGGAGTCGTGGCTGCGACCGCGTTCGCGGCTGGCTGCGTCGTCGACGCGGTCGTGTTGCTCGCGCCGAGCGACGCCGGCGCGGTGCTGTCGACCGCCACGGTCTGCTGTGTGCCGAACAGCTGCTTGAGCATCGGGATCTGATTGCGCATCGCGTACGCGCCGCCGCCCACGCCGAGCAGCAGGATCGCCGCGATCGCCAGCGGCAGCGCCGCCGACGACTTTCGTTCGTTGCCCTGGCGTTGCAGCACCGGCTGGTGCGCGACCGGCAACGGTTGCACCGGCGCGGGTGTCGCGGATTGCATCAGCGGCATCGGTTGCGGCGTCGGCGTCGTGCTCGGCAGCGCGCGCTGGCCGGACACCGGCGTCTTCTGCCCGATCACCGTCGCCGCGGCGGTCGACATCTTGGTCTGCAGCGTGATCGGTCCGCCTTTCGCGACCAGCGGATGGCGGCCGAGGTCATCGACCAGTTCCTGGCAGCTCTGGTAACGCTCGGCCGGATCCTTTGCGATCATCTTCGACAGCACGCGCGCGATTTCCGGATCGACCTCTGCGTTCAACTGGCGCACGTCTGGAATTTCCGCCTTGACCACCTCGAGCATCAGGCCGAGCGGCGATTCGTCGGTGAACGGCATGCGCCCGGCCAGGCATTCGAACAATACGATGCCGAGCGAGAAGATGTCGGAGCGCTGATCCACCGGCTTGCCCAGGCATACCTCGGGCGACAGATAACCGGGCGTGCCGACAAATTCGCCGGTCGAGGTCAGCTTCTTGGAGAAGTCCTGCGTCTTGAGCGCGATGCCGAAGTCGGCGATCTTGACCGCGCCCTTGCTCGTGATCATCAGGTTGCCGGGCTTGATGTCGCGATGGATCACGCCCTTGTCGTGCGCGGTGGCCAGACCGTGCGCGGTCTGGAACACGATCTTCGCAGCCTGTTCCGGCTTGAGCTTGTGTTCGCGCTTGAGCAGCGAACCGAGCGACTCGCCGTCGACGAACTCCATCACGAAGTAAGTCTGGCCGGCGTCGTCGCCGATGAAATAGATCTGGATGATGTGCGGATCGTTCAGCGCCGCCATGCTGCGCGCTTCGCGCAGGAAGCGTTCTTTCACGCTCTCGTCGTGCGCCAGCGATTCCGCCAACACCTTGATTGCGACATAGCGGTTCAACGACGGCTCGTATCCCTTGTAGACCACGCCCATGCCGCCGCGGCCGAGTTCGGCCACGATGTCGTAGTGCCCCAGTTGCTGCTTCATGACCCACTCCGCGGCGCTGCGCGCCCCTTGACAAGTTTGCAAAGCTTACCACTGCAAGCTGAACCGGCCCCGTGCAATGCTTGGCAGCGCGATGGCCACCAAGTTGGCAAGGGATGTGCCAAACGCATCACCCTTTCACACCGTCTTGACGGTTGTCGCTGTCACACCGCGCCACCTAGACTCGGCGGTTCAACCCGATCACCGGTAGACAACGCACAAGTGGGCGAAATAGAACACAACGCCGTGTCGACGCGCGCGCCGCGCTGGCTGCTCGCGGTCATCTTGCTGTGCGCGTTGGCTGGCATCCTGCGCGCAGGGCTGTTGCTGGCGCACTCCCCTCTGCTTGCGCTCGCCAACAGCTACGACGAGGTGCGCTACACCGCCTGCTTCGACCTGTATCCGGACCGCGACGCCGCAATCCCGCCGACGCGCAACAGCCCGGAAGCGCCGTTCGCGCAGTACCGCTTCATGCGCAACGAAGCACCGTTGTGCTACTGGTCGAGCGAGTTGCTGCTGCAAGGGGTAGTGGTAGCGTTGTACCACGCCGAGGAGAAGCTGACCGGGAACAAGGCGCACTCGGTACGCTGGCTCGGCGCGCTCAAGTTCGGCGTGTTGTTCGGCGCGTGGCTCGCGTTCACGGCGTGCTGGCTGCGCCGAGGCGAGCACGCCGCGGCACTGGCCAACGCGTTGCTGCTGCCGCTGTTGTTCGCCGATCCGGCCAATACGGTGTACCTGAACACGTTCTACGCAGAATGGACCGCGTTGCTGGCCTTGTATACTTTGTGCAGTCTGATCCTGCTCGCGCTCGGGCGCGAGCCCAGCCGCCGCGCGCGCGTGCTGCTCGCGCTAGCCGCGTTCGCGCTGGCAACCAGCAAGATCCAGCACTTGCTGTTGCCGCTCGCCTGCGCCGCGGTGTTGCTCGCGCTGGATCTGCTGCGCGAGCGGCGCATGCAGTGGCCGGGCAAGGCAGTGTTGCTCGGTGCGTTGGCCGGCCTCGCCCTGCAGGGCGTGCAGCTGGCGCGCGACAGCGAGGCGATCCGCGCGATCGACATGTTCAATCGCTCCGACGTCGCCTTCACCGGCCTGCTGCCGAACGCGCGCGACCCGGCCGCCACCGCCGCGCGTCTCGGCCTGGATTCGGATTGTCTGCGCTTCGTCGGTCTGCGCGCCTGGCAGATGCCGAACTATCCGGGCGCGGTTTGTCCGAGCCTCGCTCATGTCACGCGCGGGCGCGAGCTCGCCGTGCTGCTGAGCGAACCCGACTTGAGCCTGCGCCTGGGCTGGCATGGTGTGCTGGCGCTCGAACCGTGGCTCGCGCCGGGCCTGGGCCTGGTCGAAGGCGGCGACTTCTCCACGCTGCCGAGCGATTTCTACAGCTTCAGCCAGACGCTGACCGCGCTGCCGCTGCTGCGCGTTGCGCTGCTGCTGGCGCCCTTCCTGGCTTGTGCCGTGCTGCTGTTCGGCGCGCGCGGACGGCGCCATCCGCGTTTGCTCGCGCTGACCGCGCTGGCCGTGACTGCGATGCTCGCCTCGCTCACCGTGACCTTGCTCGGCGACGGCCTGGCCGACACGCCAAAGCAGGGGCACCTGGTGCTGAATGCGGCGCTCGCCTGGTGGATTTGTATACTCGGCCTCGGTCTGCGCCGCTTCGCCCGGCGTGCCTAGTCCGAGTGCACGCCGTCGATCTCGACCAGCAACTCGGCGCGACACACGTCGCCGTTCAGCATCAGCAGCGGCAACTCGCTGCCGAATCGCTCGTGCAGGCGAGCGCGCAGCGGCGCCGCGTCGGCGCGGTTGCGCACGTATAGCTTGAAGACGCTGCTGCGGCCGAAGCCGCACACGCGGCCATGCTTGTCGAGCAGGCTGTCCAGATTGGCCAGCGTCTCGGTCAGCTGCGCCTGACTGTCGTCGGCATGATGCGAGGCGTGACCGACGATCGCGGCGGTGCCTGAAATGTATAACTGTGGACTATGCGTCGGCGCGCGCATGGCGCGCGCGAAACTCGGCGCCGCCGGGCCGTAACGTCGCGGATAGCGCCAGGCACTGAGCTGACGCGGATTCTCCAGTGGCGTGCCGGGCGCGCGCGCGGCCAGCCAGTACAGCTGCAGCGTGCGGCGTCCGTCGCGCCGGCCGATCGCGGTGGCGGCCGGATAACCGTCCGCGAACAGACCGTTCATGCCGGCGGCGCGGCCGCTGCAGAACTGCCGGTAGCGCTCGTCGTCGCCGCTGCCCTGATTGATCGCGTCGAGGTAATTCCACATGCGCAGCACATGGCGCTGACCGTCGCCGGCGCGACACCATGCCTGCAGCGTGGCGTAGGCATGCCGCGCCGCCGCCGCGATGCCGCCGTGCGCAGCCTCGTCGACTTCGAGCTGCGCGAAACAGTAGTCGCCGTCGCTGCTGCAGCGGATCTCTCCATCGCGCACGCGGCGCACGCCGGCGCGGCCGCGCCAGACTTCCAGCGGTACCGGCGCATCGAATGCTTCGAGCCCGACTCGCACGTAGGCCGGATCGTCGAGGTGCGCTGCGGCATTGCCGAATGCGATCACGCCGAGCACATCCGGCTCGGCGAGCACGGCGGCAGCGTCGCGGTGCTCGTAGCCGATGCGCAACGTCGGCAGGCAATCGCTGCGGTGCGTGTCGTGCGGTCCACCGGGTTGGGTGGGAGAGGCGAGTTCCATCGTCATCGCACGCAACGTGCGTCAATCGTCCAAAGGTCGCATGATACACTGCGCCTCCCCCGCTTTTGCGAACCGCCCGACGCCCGGCGACGGCTTCGGCGTCGCGGCAGCGTCAAACCGCATTAGATCTTGTGACCCAACCGCCGCGCGCCGCGGCTTCACGAACGCGAACGAATTGAACGACATGTCCTCGCCCCAAACACCCGCCGAACAGGAACTGGCCGAGCTGATCGTCGGCAGCCTGAATCTGGAACAGGTCGAAGCCAAAAAAATCGACCCCGAAGCGCCGCTGTTCGGCGGCGATCTGGGCCTGGATTCGATCGATGCGCTGGAACTGGCACTGGCGGTATCCAAGCGCTACGGTTTCCAGCTGCGCTCCGACAACAGCGACAACCACCGCATCTTTTCCAGCCTGCGCGCACTGTCGGCCCATATCCAACAGCACCGCACTGGCTGAGCGCGATGCTGCGCCTGGCCGGCTGGCTGATGGTCGCCGCGTTGGCCCTGGGTGCGCATGCGTTCGACAGCGACAGCCTGCGCGCCGCCTGTGCCGGCGCGGTGCTCGCGCTGCTCGTCGCCACCGCACCCGCTGCGCTGCGCTTGAGCCTCGGATTGCCGGCGTTGCTGGCGCTGGGAGTACTAGCGTTCGGCGGCACTGCACGGCTGCTCGACCTCGTGCCGGCTCTGATCGCCGGCGTCATCGCCTGGCTGTTTGCGCGTACGCTGCGCGGCGCGCGCCGGCCGCTGATCGCGCGCGCGATCGCGGTGATCGACGGCGAGCAGCAACTGTCCGATCCGGCGGTCGCGCGCTATGCGCGCCGGCTGACCCAGTTGTGGGCGACTTATCAGGCGCTGCTTGCGCTGGGCGCCGGGTTGCTGGCGTCGCACGCCGCGTTCGCCATGCCGCCGTTGCCTGAATGGCTGCCAGGTCCGCGCGCGTACGGTGCGATCGTGCTGCCGCTGGCGGTGCTCGTGCTGCTGCTCGGTGAATACCTGCTGCGCCCATATCTGCTGCCGCAAGCGCCGCGGCAACATCTGCATATTTTCCTCGCGCGGCTCGTGCGCGCCTGGCCGAGACTGCTCGATGAGGGTTAGCATGCGGTGCTGGCACCTTGTTCCGAACGAGGCGCGCGAACCGGTGTTGCGATGAACCCGAACGTGCATACCGAATCCCTTTGCATCGACGCCGCGCATCCGGCGTTGCCCGGGCATTTTCCGCAAGCGCCGGTGGTGCCGGGCGTGCTGCTGCTCGATCGCGTCGCCGCGGCGATCGAACGCGAGTGGGGCCTTGCGGTGTGCGGTTTCGCGCAGGTCAAGTTCCGGCGCCCGTTGCTGCCGCAACAAGCGGCACAGCTGACGCTCGCACGCGACGGCGCGGTGCAATTCCGCATTAGCAGCGACGGTGAGTTGCTCGCCAGCGGCAGCGCGGAGCTGTGCGCATGAATCCGCACTGGAGCGAACGGCGCGAGGGCGGCGGGCGCTTTGCGCTGTGGCTGATCCGCTTCATCGGTCTGCGCCTCGGACGTCCGGCAGCGCGGCTGTTGCTGTATCCGATCACGCTGTATTTCTTTTTCCGGCGCGGTCCGGAACGGCGCGCATCAAGACGCTTCCTGACGCGCGCATTCGCGCGTCCGGCCGGCACCTGGGCGATCCTGCGCCACATTCACGCCTACGCCTCCACGATACTCGACCGCGTGTTCCTGCTGGCGCGCTCCACGCGTCTGTTCGCCGTGCAAGTGCATGGGCTGGACCAGCTCGAAGCGCAGATGGCGCGTGGCCGCGGCGTGCTGCTGTTCGGCGCGCACATCGGCAGCTTCGAGGTGCTGCGCGCGCTCGCCGAGGAGCGTCCCGAGGTGCGCGTGCGCGTGTTGATGGACCGCCATCAGACGCCGGCGCTGACCGACCTGCTGCACGAACTCAACCCGGCCGTGGCCAACGACGTGATCGATGCCGGTGGCGACGGCGCGTCGCTGGCGCTGGCGCTGCACGAGGCGGCGCAACAGCGTGCGCTGATCGGCCTGCTCACCGATCGCGCGCGCACGCGCGAGCCGACCGTGAGCGCGACGTTCTTCGATGCGCCGGCGCCGTTTCCAACCGGGCCGTACTTGATCGCCTCGACGCTGCAGCTGCCGGTGGTGCTCTGCTTCGGCTTGTACCGCGGCGGCAACCGCTACGATCTGCACTTCGAGACTTTCGCCGAAAGTATACAAATTCCGCGCGGCCAGCGTGCGCCGCTGCTGGCGCAGTGGGCGCAGCGCTATGCGGCGCGGCTGGAGCATTACACCCGACTCGATCCGTACAACTGGTTCAACTTCTATGATTTCTGGCAACGTCCTGCTGAGCGCGCTGCTGCTGTCGGCGAACCCGTCGCCAACGGCGGCTGACGCCGCCGCGACGACCACGCTGATCAGCCGGCTGGCGCGCCCGGCGCCGGCCAGCACGGCCTATACCGAAGTGCGCTTCGTGCATCTGCTGCGCAAGCCGCTGCTGCTGCATGGCGAGCTCGACTACGGCGGGCCCGGAAGCCTCGGCAAGCGCGTGCGCGCGCCGTACGAGGAAACCACGCGCATCGCAGACGGCGCGGTCAAGGTCGAGCGCGCCGGCCGTGCGCCGCGCCAGTTCGCCCTGGAACGCGCGCCGGAACTGCAGGCGTTGCTGACCGGCTTCAGCGCGCTGCTCGGTGGCGACGCGGCCACGCTGCAGCGCTACTTCGCGCCGGAACTTGTGGAAAATGCACCAAAGTGGACGCTGACCCTGCGCCCGCGCGAACCGGATCTCGCGCATCGCCTGCGCAGCATCGTGGTCGACGGCCGCGGCGACGAGCCGCACTGCTTCGCGCTGCACGAGGCGAATGGCGACGCCAGCGTAATGCTGCTCGGCACTTTGTCCGGCGCCAAGCTCGACGATCCGCCGACGCCTGCGCAACTGGATGCGCTGTGCCGCGCCGGGCCTTGAGCGCCGCGCGCCGCGGCGCGTTCATCGTTGCGTGGTGGGTGCTGCTGGCCACAGCCGCCGTGTTCGCGCAACGCCTGCTCTCGGTCAGCAGCGACCTGCGCAGCTTCATGCCGCCGGCACAGAATGCCGACCAGAAACTGCTGCTCGACGAAATCGGCGAAGGGCCGGCCTCGCAGCTGCTGCTGCTGGCAATTGGCGGCGCGCCGGTCGACACGCTGGCGCAGCTCAGCCGCGGCCTGAGCCGGCGCCTGCGCGACGATGCGCATTTCAGCCGCGCGGTGAACGGCGAATTCACCAGCGACGCACTTGATTCGCAGCTGCTGCCGTACCGCTACCTGCTGTCGCCGACGCTCGATACACACGCGTTCGATGCGGATTTCCTGCGCGATGAATTGCAGCAGCGCGTGCAGGATCTGGCAGCGCCAGGCATGCAGCAACTGGAGGACTTGCTGCCGCGCGACCCGACGCTCGAGGTGCTCAAATTGATCGAGCGCTGGACGCCGCGGCACGTGCCGGCGACGCGCGGCGGCGTCTGGTTTTCGCCGCGCGACGAAGCGTTGCTGATGGTGCAGACGCGCGCCGCCGGTTTCGATCCAGCCGCGCAAGGCGAGGCGATCGAGGCGCTGCAGCGCGCGTTTGCCGCGCTGCCGAACGCTGCTGCCGCGCGGCTCACGATCAGCGGTGCCGGCTACATCGGCACGCAGGTCGCCGCCGCCACGCGTGCCGAGGCGGAGTGGTTGAGCGCTCTGGGCACGGCCGGATTCGTGCTGCTGCTGCTGCTGGCGTATCGCAGCGCCGGCGTGCTCGCGCTGGCGGCGCTGCCGCTGGCGACCGGCGCGCTGACCGGTATCGCTGCGATCGCGCTGTTGTTCGGCAGCATGCACGGCATCACGATGGCGTTCGGCTTCACCCTGCTCGGCGTGGCGCAGGAATATCCGATCCGCCTGTTCAGCCACCGCCGTGCCGACGCGGACGCGGCAACCAGCGTGCGCGGCGTGTGGCCGCTGCTGCGACTGGCGATCGTGTCGGCCTGCATCGCCTATCTCGCATTCCTTGCGTCCGGCGTACCCGGCTTGCAGCAACTGGCGCTGTTCACGATCGCCGGCCTGCTCGCCGCCGGTGCCGCCACGCGCTGGCTGCTGCCGGCGCTGCTGCCGCTGCGCTTCCGCGATGTCGCCGCCAGCACGCGGCTGGAACACGCGCGCGCCCGACTCGCCGCAATGCCGCGGCCACGCTGGCTGCCGTGGAGCGTGCTGCTGCTGGCCCTGGCACTGCTTTGGCTTGCACCGGCGCCGCTGTGGCAGAACGACCTGGCGGCGTTGACGCCGGCACCGCCGCAGCTGCTGCAGCGCGAGGGCGAGTTGCGCGCCGCGCTCGGCGCGCCGGACATTCGCTATCTGCTCGTGCTCGAAGCGCCGGACGCGGATGCCGTGCTCGCACTCGCCGAGCGCATTTCTGCACAAGTGGACAAATGGATTTCGGATGGCATCGTCGACGACGTCGAATTGCCGAGCCGCTATCTGCCGAGCAACGCCGTGCAGCGCGCGCGACAGCAACGCCTGCCGGATCGCGCGACGTTGCAGAGCGCGCTCGACGCCGCCAGCGCCGACCTGCCGTTTGCCGCTGATCTGTTCACGCCGTTCCTGGACGATGTCGAGGCAGCGCGCCAGCTGACGCCGATCACGCCGCAACAATTCATGGCCTCGCCGTTCGGCGCGCGCGTGCAAGCGATGCTGTTGCAGCGGCAGCAGCGCTGGTATGGCCTGGCCACGTTGTCCGGCGTGCATGACGCGACCGCTCTCGCGATCGGCGCGCAGGCACTGGGAAGCCAAGTGCGTCTGTTCGATCTGAAAGCGGCGTCCGAAGCACTCGTGGTCGACTATCGCGCGCGCATCCTGATCGCGCTCGGCGTCGCGCTGCTGCTGCTCGCACTGACCGTCGCGCTGGCGTTCAGAAATCTGGCCCGGGCCTGGCACGTGATCGCGCCGATGTCGCTGGCCACGCTACTGGCGCTGGCCGTGCTACGCGCCGGCGGCGTGTCGCTATCGCTGTTCCATCTGGTCGCGCTGACGCTGGCGGCGGGGCTTGGCCTGCACTACGCGCTGTTTTTCGAACGGCCCACGCCGGATGCGGCCGAAGCGCGCCGCACCTTGCATGCGACGCTGGTTTGCGTGCTCTCGGCGGTGCTGGTGTTCGGCCTGCTCGCGACGTCGAGCGTGCCGGTGCTGCGCGCGATCGGCTCGACCGTGGCGCTCGGCGTCGCGTTCCACTTCTGCCTGTCGATCCAGATGGCGCCGCACGCGGGAGCGCGCCGTGCCGACTGAAGCGCTGCACAAGGCACACTGGCAGCATCTGATACCGCACAGCGGCTCCATGAGTCTGCTCGACAGCGTGCTCGCCTGGGACGACACGCATATCCACGCGCGCGCTGTCTCGCATCGCGACGCGGGCAATCCGCTGCGCAGCGACGGCCGTTTGCGCAGCGTGCATCTGTGCGAATACGGTGCGCAGGCGATGGCGATTCACGGCGGCTTGCTGGCGCAACGCGATGGCGCGGTGGCGCGGCCCGGCTACCTGGTTGCGTTGCGCGCGATCAAGCTGCTGTGCGCGCGCATCGACGACATCGTCGCGCCGCTGGACGTGCATGCCGCTCAATTGCTCGCCGACGCGGCCGGCCTGCAGTACGCCTTTCGCATCGAAGCCGACGGCCGGCTGCTCGCGCACGGGCGCGCGGCCGTGATCCACGCTGTGCCGTCGGGCATCGCCTAGGCCGCGGCTCGGCGCCGCAGCAAGGCGCCGCCGTAGTGCCACAACAAGGCGAGCGCGCCGAGCGCGAACGGGATCAGCGCCAGGTGGCGCCCGTTCACGCCGAGCAGCAACGGCGTTTCGTCGAACTCGAAGAACTCCGCGATCATCCACCATGCGTTCGCGCTGATCCAGAACACCACCGCCAGGTTGTGCGCGAAGTCGATGCGGTTGCCACGCGCGCGCCAGGTGATCAGGATCGCCGCGCCGAGCGTGGGCACGATCATGAACATGCCGAACGCACGCCACATCAGGCACCAGCTGATGTCCTTCATCAGCCAGAACACGATGTGCAGGTTCTCGAAGCGGCGCTGCTGTAGCGGGATGGAATAGACGATGTTGGCGCTGGCGGCGTCGTTCATGGCGGCGTGGGATCTGCGGCAAGGGTGTGGCGTATGCCACAATTTACGCATGAATGCGACTTCCGCGACACTGCGCCGCGCGCTGGTCACCGGCGGCAGCGGCGAGATCGGCGCCGCGATCTGCCAGGCCCTGGCTGACGCGGGCTGCCATGTGCACGTGCACGCGAACGCTCATCCGGTGCGCGCGCAAGAGGTCGTAGCGCAGCTCCAGGCTGCCGGCGCATCGGCGCAGGCGGTGACGTTCGACCTGACCGACGCGGGCGCCACGCACGCAGCACTCGACGGGTTGCTCGCGGCAGGACCAATCGATGTGTTGGTGCACAACGCCGGCATCCACGACGATGCGCCGCTTGCCGGCATGAGCGCGCAGCAGTGGCATCGCGTGATCGATGTATCGCTGCACGGCTTCTTCCATGTCGTGCAGCCGTTGTTGCTGCCGATGGCGCGTACCCGCTACGGCCGCATCGTGTGCGTGTCGTCGGTCGCCGCGGTGCTCGGCAATCGCGGCCAGGCCAACTACGCGGCGGCCAAGTCCGCGTTGCACGGCGCGGCAAAATCGCTCGCGCGCGAGATGGCTTCGCGCGGCATCACGGTCAACGTGGTCGCGCCCGGCGTGATCGCAGGCCGCCTGAGTTCCGCCGCGTTCGATGCGGAGCAGATCCGCCAGATCGTGCCGGCCGCGCGTGCCGGCACGCCGGCGGAAGTGGCGGCGGTCGTGGCGTTCCTGTGCACGCCGCAGGCCGCCTACGTCAACGGCCAGGTGATCGGCGTCAACGGCGGGATGGGCTAGCCAAGGAGCCGCGGCCGGACCGCCGGCCGGCCGGGACGCGATGCTCCATTCCCGATTCGCGGCCGTCTCGGCTATACTTTGCGGCCATTTTGGCCAATTGCCCGGCCGTTGCAGCCCTTGGTGAACCCGTGACGAATCCCGTTACTTCCACTGACCGCGTTTTCTTGCGCCACTTTTCCATGGTGATCGGATTCCTGGTCCTGGTCATGTTCGCCCTGCAGGGGCTGGCGTATTACCTGTATTCGTACAACCCGCCGGCGCAGAATCCGAAGCACAAGGAAGAAGTCGAGGCGCGCATCGCCCCGGTCGGCGGCGTGTATGCCGGCGACACCGGCCGCGCCGCGCTGCTGGCCGCACAGGAAGCCGCGAAGAAGGCGGCCGAGTCGCAGGTCGCCTACGGTGGCACGCTCGACGGCAAGACGATCTTCGGCAACCTGTGCAAGACCTGCCACGAAAACGCCGCCACCGGCGCACCGGTGCTGACCGACAAGGGCGGCTGGGCGCCGCGCATCGCGCAAGGCATGGACACGCTGTTCACGCACGCGATCAACGGTTTTACCGGAACCAAGGGCACGATGCCGGCGAAGGGCGGCAATCCGTCGCTGACCGACGCCCAGGTCAAGGCGACGGTGCAGTGGATGATCGCGCAAGCAAAATAACGCGCTGCCGCCGCCGACGTCCGAGCCGCGGCACGGGATCGTTCCGCCCATGAGCGCACCCGCTACCCCATTTCCCGCACACACCGGCGAACTGCTGCTGCCCGGGCCCGCCGGAAAGATCGAAGTCGCGGTCGGCGTTCCCGAGCCGGCCGACGCGCGCGCCGGCATTGCCGTGATCTGTCACCCGCACCCGCTGCTCGGCGGCGGCGGCAGCATGCGCAACAAGGTCGTGACCATGCTGGAGCGTTCGCTGCGCGAACTGGGCCTGAGCACGGTGCGCTTCAATTTCCGCGGCGTCGGCGCCTCGGACGGCAGCTATGACGAAGGCAACGGCGAAACGGACGACTTGTTGGCGGTCGCGCAGTGGGCGCAGCGTGCGCATCCGCACGCGGCGCTGTGGCTGGCGGGCTTTTCCTTCGGCAGCTACGTTGCCGCGCGCGCCGCTCCGCACCTAACGGTACGGCAGATGATCTCGGTCGCGCCGCCGATCGGACGCTGGGACTTCGCCGCGCTGCCCTCGCCGCTATGCCCGTGGCTGGTGATCCAGGGCGAGGACGACGACGTGGTCGACCCGGAAGCGGTATACGCCTGGGTCGCCGCGCAGCCGGAACCGCCGACCCTGACGCGCATGCCGGGCGCCGGGCATTTCTTCCATCGTCGCCTGATGGACCTGCGCGGCGCAATCAAGAACGGCGTGCGCGCGAACCTGCCGCCCGCCGGGGATGGCAGCAAAGGGTGAGCGCGCGCGTGAGTGGGAACCTCACGCCGAGCGCGCTTTACGATCGCGGCGTACGCGAGCAGCGCTGGGACGACGACCCGGCGCAGCGCGCCGCGCTGCCCGCGCTGGATCGCGTCCAGGCCCAATTGTGCTCGCCACGCGATGCATCGTTGTGGAATCGTATACTCGGCCGCGCGGCGCCACGCGAAGTGCGTGGCCTGTACCTGTGGGGCTCGGTCGGCCGCGGCAAGACGTTCTTGGTCGACCTGTTCTTCCAGTCGCTGCCGTTCGAAGACAAACTGCGGCTGCATTTCCACCGCTTCATGGGCCGCGTCCACGCACAGCTGGCCCAGCTGCAGGGCGAGGTCGATCCGTTGCGCGCGGTGGCCGCGCATTTCGCCGCGCAGGCGCGCGTGTTGTGCCTGGACGAGTTCTTCGTCACCGACATCGGTGACGCGATGATCCTGGCCGGCCTGCTGCGCCACTTGTTCGAGCGCGGCGTGACGCTGGTGACGACCTCGAACATCGTGCCGAGCGAGTTGTATCGCGACGGCCTGCAGCGTGCCAAGTTCCTGCCTGCCATTGCGCTGCTCGAGCAGCATTGTGAAGTGCTCGAACTGACGTCGGCGCGGGACTATCGCCTGCGAGCGCTGACCTCCGCCGGCGTGTACTTCACGCCGCTCGGCGCCGCGGCGGAACGCGCGCTGCAGGCGTGCTTCGAACGCATCGCGCCCGGTCTGCGCCGGCCCGAACCCGAAATCCTCGTGAACGGCCGCGGCATTCCGGTCAAGCGCCGCGCCGACGGCGTGATCTGGTTTGAATTCGGCGCCTTGTGCGAGGGGCCGCGCGCAGTCGCCGACTACATCGAACTGGCGCAGAGCTTCAACACCGTGCTGTTGTCGGCGGTGCCGCAGTTTTCGCCGCAGACCGAGGACGCGGCGCGGCGCTTCATCAACCTGATCGACGAGTTTTACGACCACGGGGTCAACCTCGTACTATCCGCGGCGACGCCGGCGACCGAGCTGTACGACGGCGAGCGCCTGCGCGCCGAGTTCGCGCGGACGCAGTCGCGCCTGATCGAAATGCAGAGCGCGGAATATCTGGCGCGCGCACACCGGCAATAGCGGCAACGCCGGCGCACAACGCGACCTGTGACCAATGGCGCATTGCGGGCGGCATCCCGAACAACTGTATACTAGCCGGTACACTAATTGCGTAGACGGTTCGAGCGGCGGCGGCTCACGTTTCGCCTGCCGAGTTTTCGGAAATGGAGATCCTGAATGGCCATTGCACCGCGCTTTTTCCTGCTCTTCGCCAGCGCCGCGCTCGTTAGTTCTTGCGGCAAGGGTGGAGCGCCCCAGCAGCAACAACAGCAACAGCAAATGCCGCCGGCGGAAGTCGGCGTGACCGTCGCCAAGGCGCAGGACGTGCCGCTGACGCGCGATCTGGTCGGGCGCGTCTCCGCCACGCGCACCGCCGACGTGCGCGCACGCGTTGCCGGCGTATTGCAGAAGCGTGCCTACACCGAAGGCACCGACGTGCAGGAAGGCCAGCTGCTGTTCCAGATCGATCCGGCGCCGCTGCAGGCCGCGCTCAACGCGCAGCTCGCCAATCTCGCCGCCGCCGAAGCGACCGCGAAGAACAATCACGTCGCCGCCGAACGCGCGCGCGCGATCGCCGACAAGGGATTGATGTCGAAGACCGACTGGGACAACGCCGAGGCGGCTGAACGCACCTCGGCGGCGGCGGTCAAGCAGGCACAGGCGAACGTCGACCTGGCGCGCATCAACCTGAGCTACGCCAGCGTCAAGGCGCCGATTGCCGGACGCGCGGGCCAGCAGCAGGTCACCGAAGGCGCGCTGGTCGGACAAGGCGAAGCGACGTTGCTGGCCACGGTCGAACAAGTCGATCCGGTGTACGTGAACTTCAGCCAGGCAGTGGGCGAGCTGGATCTGCTCAAGCGCGCGGTTGCGAGCGGCGCAGTGGAGCTGGCCGCACCGAACAAGGCGAAGGTCGAACTGCTGCGCCCCGACGGTAGTTCGTACGGCGCGGCGGGCACGCTCGATTTCGCCGACACCGCGGTCGACGCGGCCACCGGCGCGGTCAACTTGCGCGGCATCGTGCCGAATCCGCAGCGCAACCTGCTGCCCGGACAATTCGTCAACGTGCGCGTGACGATCGGCGTGCTCAAGCACGCCTGGCTGGTGTCGCAGGCCGCCGTGCAACGCGAAGCGCAAGGTGCATTCGTGTACGTGCTCGGCAACGACGGCAAGATCGTGCAGAAGACGGTCGAAACCTACACCACACAAGGCGCCGACATCATCGTCACCAGCGGCCTGAACGACGGCGACCAGGTCGTCACGACCGGCATGATCAAGGTGCACGCCGGCTCACCGGCGAAGGTCGCGGCACCCGCCGGCGCTGCGCCGCAGGCGCCGGGCGCGAAGCCCGCCGATGCCAAGCCTGCAGAAGCAAAGCCCGCCGACAAGCACTGAAATCCGCCGCGCGCGTGTCGCGCGCGCGTCACGGTCCGCGATCAGGAAGGAACCGTCGTCATGTTTTCCAATTTCTTCATCGAACGTCCGATCTTTGCCTGGGTGATGGCGCTGCTGATCACGCTCGGCGGCGTGATCGCGATCACCACGCTCGGCATCGAATCCTATCCGCCGATCGCGCCGCCGCAGGTCGCGATCATCGCGGTGTATCCGGGCGCCGACGCGGAAACCGTCGAACACACCGTGACCCAGGTGATCGAGCAACAGCTCGCCGGCATTGATCACCTGATGTATTTCAATTCCAGCTCGAGCGCGAACGGCGCCGCGCAGATCAGCCTGACGTTCGAGCCGGGCACGAATCCCGACATTGCGCAGGTGCAGACGCAGAACAAGGTGACGCTGGCCACACCACGCCTGCCGACCGAGGTGACCCAGCAGGGCATCGTGGTGGTGAAGCAGAACCCGGACTTCCTGATGTTCGTGTCGATCAAGTCCGACGACGGCAAGCTCGATTCGTACGCGCTCGACAATCTGTTGTCGACGCGCGTGGTCGACCAGATCGGCCGCATCCCCGGCGTCGGCAACACGTTCCAGATCGGCTCCGAATACGCGATGCGCATCTGGCTCGACGCGGACAAGTTGCACGGCTACGGCCTGTCGGCAGCGCAGGCACTCGACGCGGTGCGCGCGCAGAACGTCCAGGTCGCCGCCGGCTCGATCGGCGCGGAGCCCGCGATCAAGGGCACCGGCTTCACCGCCACCGTGGTCGGCGAAGGCCGCTTCACCAGCGCCGAACAGTTCGAGAACGTGATCCTGCGCGCCAACAGCGACGGCACGACGGTCAAGCTCAAGGACGTCGCACGCGTCGAGCTCGGCCCCGGCGGCTACAGCAAACGCGTGGTCTACAACGGCCAGGCGGTCTCGGGTTTCGGCGTGCAGCTGATCTCCGGTGCGAACGCGCTCAACGTCGCCCAGGAAGTGAAGACCAAGATGGCCGAACTGCAGGCCACGTTCCCGCCGGGCGTGAGCTGGTTCGTGCCGTACGACACGACGCAGTTCATCAAGATCTCGATCGAGGAAGTGGTCAAGACGCTGCTGATCGCGATAGTGCTGGTGTTCGGCGTGATGCTGCTGTTCCTGCAGAACTTCCGCGCCACGATCATCGCCACGCTGGTCATCCCCGTCGCGCTGATGGGCGGCTTCCTCGGCATGTGGGTGGTCGGCTTCACCGTCAACCAGCTGTCGCTGTTCGGCATGGTGCTGGCGATCGGCATCGTCGTGGACGATGCGATCGTGGTCATCGAGAATGTCGAGCGCATCATGGCCGAGGAGGGGCTCAACGCGGTCGAGGCGACGCGCAAGGCGATGAAGCAGATCCAGGCGCCGGTGGTCGCGATCGCAGTGGTGCTGATGGCGGTGTTCATCCCGAGCGCGCTGCAGTCAGGCTCGGTCGGCGCAATCTACCGCCAGTTCGCGCTGACGATCGCGCTGTCGACCGGCTTCTCCGCGATGCTCGCGCTGGTGTTCACGCCGGCGCTGTGCGCGACGATCATCAAGCCGCACAACGGCAAGCGCAACGCGTTCTTCGAGCGCTTCAACCGCACGTTCGACTGGGCGCGCAACACCTACACCGGCCACATCCGCGGCGCGGTGCGCGCGGTGCCGCTCTGGATGGGGCTGTTCCTGGCCGTGGCGGTGGCGTGTTATTTCGGCTTTTCCAAGCTGCCGAAAAGTTTCGTCCCGGAAGAGGACCAGGGTTACGGCCTGACCATCGTCGGCCTGCCCTCCGGCGCGACCATCACGCGCACGAACGAGGTGATGGACCAGGTCTCGGAAATCATCCGCGCCAATCCGGAAGTCGAAGGCGTGTTCGCGATCTCCGGCTTCAGTTTCGTCGGCAGCGCCGAGAACGTCGGCATGGCGTTCATTCGCTTCAAGCCGTGGGACGAACGCCATGCCACCGCGATGGAGCTGATCGGGAAGATCCAGATGCAGCTGTTCGGCGTCAAGGACGCGATGGCGTTCGTGATCAACCTGCCGACCATTCGCGGCCTGGGCCAGTTCGGTGGTTTCGACATGTACCTGCAGGATCGTTCCGGCGCAGGACACGATGCGCTGGCGCAGGCCGGCGGCATGGCGATCGGCAAGGCCGGCCAGATGCAGGATATGTTCAGCGGCGTGCGTCCGAACACGCTGCCCGACACGCCGCAACTCAAGCTCAGCATCGACCGCGTGCAGACGCAGTCGATGGGTATCGCCCTAAGGGACGTCTATACGGCCATTCAACTGATGCTCGCGCCGGTCTACGCGAACGATTTCATCGCCGGCGGCCGCATTCAGCGCGTCACCATGCAGGCGGACGCACCGTTCCGCAGCGGTCCGGACGCGCTGCAACACTTCTATGTGCCGAGCGCGAGAGCGGTGCAGCCCGCGACGGGTTCCAGCGCCGGCGCCGGCGGCAGCAACGGCAGCACGCCGCTGATGATCCCGATCTCGAACGTGGTGCAGGCGCAGTGGAAAGTGGGCCCGCCGACGCTGGTGCGCTACAACGGCTACGAAGCGATGGAAATCGTCGGCTCGCCTGCGCCTGGCCGCAGCAGCGGCGAGGCGATGGCGGCGATGACCGACATCATCCACAAGGACCTGCCGCCCGGCTTCGGCTTCGACTGGACCGGCCAGAGCCTGCAGGAAATCATCTCCGGCAATCAGGCGCCGATGCTGATCGCGCTATCGGTGTTCGTCGTGTTCCTGTGCCTGGCCGCGCTGTATGAAAGCTGGTCGATTCCGGTCGCCGTGATGCTGGTGATCCCGCTCGGCATCACCGGCATGGTCGCCGCAATCTGGCTGCGTCGCACGTTCGACATCTACATGTCGAACGACGTGTACATGATGGTCGGCCTGTTGACGATCGTCGGTCTGGCGGCAAAGAACGCGATCCTGATCGTCGAGTTCGCCGTGGAAGAACAGCGTGCCGGCCGGCCGCTCGCGACCGCCGTGATCGACGCGGCTCGTCTGCGCCTGCGCCCAATCCTGATGACTTCGTTCGCGTTCATCCTCGGCGTGTTGCCGCTGGCGATCTCCACCGGCGCGGGTGCAAATGCGCGGCACGCGATCGGCACCGGCGTGATCGGCGGCATGATCTTCGCGACGTTCCTCGGCGTGTTGTTCATTCCGATCTTCTACGTGTTCGTGCGCCGCATGCTCGGCGACAAGCTCGAATCGCGCGAGGAGACCCTGAAACTCACCGCCAATCCGCACGCACACGGCTGATGCGTCAACGCGCGCGGCGCGCGCGCGTTGGCTGCCTGGAGATATCGTCGCGGGCGATGCGCCGAGTCACCCGCATGACACACCACCGGGGATGCAGATGAAGATGCAGGCGCAAATTGCCGCCGTGATGCTGGCGTTCGTGACCGCTGCGGCGTCGGCCGCGCCCTATATGGCGCCGCTGGTGCTGTACACCGACATCGCCTCCGGGCCGAACAACGGCGGCGAAAACAACCGCGGCGCCTATCTCTCGGTGTTCGGCAAGAACTTCGGCAGCGCCGGTCTCGGCACGCGCACGAAGGTGCGCATCGGCGGCGTCGAGGTCGACAACTATCGTTACCTCGGCGCATCGAAAGGCCGCAGCGACATCCAGCAGATCACGCTGCAGGTCGGCGCGCTCGGCAACCCGGCCGCGGGCACGCCGTTACCCGTGCAGGTGTTCGTCGACGGCGTGGCATCGAACAGCGATGTGTCGTTTACGGTCAATCCGGGACGCCTGCTGTACGTCGACAACGTGCACGGCAACGACGCCACCGCGGTGCCGGGCGACATCGCGCATCCGTATCGCCACGTGCAGCTCGCCGACACCAGCAAGGCGGCGTTCGGCGCCATGCAGGCCGGCGATATCCTCGTGCTGCGCGGCAGCGGAACGGCGTGGACGGATCTGGGCAACGACACCTATTTCGTCAAGTTCATCCATCTCGACGGCAGCGCGCCGACCGGTGCCGCCGGCAGCGGACCGCTGACCCTGATGGCGTATCCGGACGAGGACGTGTTCATCGACGTCAACGGCCCGGCGACCCAGAAGGGCGCGATCTCCGGCATCGACACGACCGCCGGCATCACCGGCGGCAACTGGATCACGGTCGCGGACTTGCGCGTCGAGTCGGGCGGCAATGCCGGCGTGATCGCCACGCAGATCGCCGGCGACCACTGGCGCATCGTCAACAACGATCTGAGCGCGGCCAGCGCAACTGCCACAGCCAAGGCCGGCGGCATCAACGGCAATGCGACGAATGCATTCTGGTACGGCAATCATATCCACGACGTTGCCGGCAGCACGAACCAGGAGAACCACGGCATCTACATCGACGGCACCGGCTCGTACGACATCGCCTACAACCACATCGAGCATGTCAGCGGCGGCAACGGCTTCCAGATCTACGTCAATGGCAGCAACGGCTCGGACGTCGCCGACCACGTGCATTTCCACCACAACCGTGTGCACGACATATCCAAGCACGGCCTCAACATCGGCGACAACGCGCAATTCGACATCGCGCTGTGGAACAACGTGGTCTACAACGTGGCGTACGGCGGCCTGCGTCTGAACAGCGCGCTCCTGCACGGCGCGATCGTATACAACAATACTTTTTACAACGTGGACACGGCCGGCACTTCGGCCAACTACGGCGCGATCACGAACGACGCCGGCATGGCGGCGGATGCGCTGAACCTGATCGACAACGTCGTCGCGCCGGCGGCGGGCAAGCCGCGCACGGGCGGCACGGTCGGCATCGCCGCCGGCAGCGGCACGATCAGCAACAACGACTGGTTCGGCGGCACCGGCGCGGTCGCGTTCGATGCGCACCCGCTCATGCTCGATCCGCAGTTCGCCGACGCGGCTGCGGCGGATTTCCATCTACGCGGCACGAGTCCCGTGATCGATGCGGGCAGCGGCGCGGTGGCGGCGGTGTCGACCACCGACTACGACGCGCTGGTGCCGCGCCCGGTCGGCGCCGGCTACGACATCGGCGCGATCGAGTTCGCGCCCGGCTACGTCTACGACCGCATCTTCGCCGACGGCTACGAGTAGCCCGCCGGCGGCGGTGCGCAGCGGGTTTCACGCGCGGGCGCAAAGGTCACGAGCAAGGCAACTGCATTGTGCTTTCCTTCGCCACTTCGCGCCTTCGCGTGGAAGATGATTCGCCGAATCAGCCGATGCATCGCCGGGCGGCTGCGCGCGCTACAATGGCGGTCCAACAAGAAACGCCGGCAGCTTGAGCCGGCCTCACATCCGGGAGCAGACATGGCCGAACCCACCCTCACGCCGCCGGCCGGCGGCGCCAAGATTTCCATCGCCAACGGCAAGCTCAACGTGCCGAACAACCCGATCATTCCGTTCATCGAGGGCGACGGCACCGGTCCGGACATCTGGCGCGCCTCGGTACGCGTGTTCGATGCGGCGGTGGAAAAAGTATACAAGGGCCAGCGCAAGATCCACTGGATGGAAATCTATGCCGGCGAGAAGTCGAACACGCAATTCGGCACCTGGCTGCCCGAATCGACCGTGCAGGCGTGCCGCGACTATCTGGTCTCGATCAAGGGCCCGTTGACCACGCCGGTCGGCGGCGGCATCCGCTCGCTCAACGTCGCGCTGCGCCAGATGCTGGATCTATACGTGTGCCTGCGGCCGGTGCGCTGGTTCAAGGGCGTGCCGTCACCGGTCAAGGCGCCGGAAAAGGTCGACATGGTGATCTTCCGCGAGAACTGCGAGGACATCTACGCCGGCATCGAATTCGAGCAGGGCACCGACGCGAACCGCAAGTTCCTCGAGCTGCTCAAGAGCAACTTCCCGAAGGAATTCGGCAAGATCCGTTTCCCGGACACCTCCGGCATCGGCATCAAGCCGGTGTCCAAGGACGGCACCGAGCGACTGTTCCGCGCCGCGGTCGAATACGCACTGATCAACAAGCGCCGCAACGTGACGATCGTGCACAAGGGCAACATCATGAAGTTCACCGAAGGCGCGTTCCGCAACTGGGCCTACGCGCTGGCCGAACGCGAGTTCGGTGGAAAGGTATACACCTGGGAGCAGTGGGAAAAGACCAAGGCCGCCAAGGGCGAAGCCGAAGCGAACGCGGAACAGAAGGCCGCGATCGCCGCCGGCAAGCTGGTGATCAAGGACGCGATCGCGGACATCACGCTGCAGCAGGTACTCACGCGCCCGGACGAGTTCGACGTGATCGCGACCTGCAACCTCAACGGCGACTATCTTTCCGACGCGCTCGCCGCGCAGGTCGGCGGCATCGGCATCGCGCCGGGCGGCAACATCAACTACATGACCGGCCATGCCGTGTTCGAAGCCACGCACGGCACCGCACCGAAGTACGCGAACCTGGACAAGGTCAACCCGGGCTCGGTCGTGCTGTCGGGCGAGATGATGCTGCGCTACATGGGCTGGACGGAAGCCGCCGACGCGATCATCAGCGCGATGGACAAGGCGATCGCGGCGAAGAAGGTGACGTACGATTTCGCGCGCCTGATGGACGGTGCGACCGAGATCAAGTGCTCGCAGTTCGCGGATGAGTTGATCAAGGGGTTGTAAGAAAAATTGCGGCTGCACGCCGGGGGGAAGCGCGCAGCCGCGGGCTACCGGATCGGGAAGGCGCGATCGGTGCCGTGATCGATGCCGCCGTGCTCAGTGCGGGATCGCCAGCCGTGGCCAGCGCACGACTTTGCGGCACGGCGTGGCGCCGCCGCGGTCGCGCGCCTGCGGCGGCTCGCCCTTGTTGGCCAGATGCGCCGCAGTTTGCGCCGACAGGTAGCCATGGGCAAACAACTGGCCCTGGGCCAAACGGTGCAGGCTTTGCCAGAACGAGTTCATGTGCGTGACTCCGTGGTGAGTGGCGCACACAATAGGCCTGGCGCGCGCGTAAAAAAAGCGAGAGTTTTGCAAGCGAGAGTTGAATTTCGCTCAACTTGGAAAGCACTCGCCACGGCGCGCTAGACTGCGCGCATGGACGCCACGCCGGGCCCGCCCACCGTCAGCGACAGTGCCATCGCGCAAGTCTGCGCGCAGGAGTTGCGCGAGGGTTTCGCCGACTACAACGCGCGCTTCCGCGCGATCACGCAGCGCGCGCGCAAACATTTCGAGGCGCGCGATTTCGCCGCAGCACATGCCGATACCGTGGCGCGCCTGGAACTGTACGAAGTGTGCGTCGCGGCCGCCACGCGCCGGCTCGAGCAGCTGCTCGGCACGCGCCGCGGCGATCGCGCGTTGTGGCGCCTGATCCGCGAGCACTTCGCCGCGGCAATTGCCGATCTGCTCGATCAGGAACTCAACAAGACCTACTACAACACGCTGACGCGGCGCTTCTTCCGCACCCATGGCGTGGCGGCGGACATCGAGTTCGTCGCGCTCGACATCGAGCCGACCGACGCGATCACGCATCCGGTGGCAAGGCACAGTTACGCGGTGTTCGGCGACCTCGCGCGCACCTGCCAGCGCGTGCTCGACGATTTCCGCTTCGACGTGCCGTACGCGCACAGCGCGCTGTGCGCCGCGCGCATCGCGCAGGCGCTGACCGAGCGTCTGGCGGCATGGGCGCCGGAGGCCGGCGCGCCGGTGCGCATCGTTGCGATCGAACTGCTCGAGACGGTGTTCTACCGCGAGCGCCGCGCCTATCTGGTGGGGCGCGTGTTCGGCATCGAGCGCATCGCGCCGCTGGTGATCGCGCTGGTCAACGAAGCCGACGGCAGCGGCAAGCTTGCGATCAGCGCCGACGCGGTGCTGACCGAGCGCGAACACGTCGCGCTGGTATTCGGCTACGCGCGCAGTTATTTCCAGGCCGACTTGGCCACGGTCGGCGACGCCGTGGTGTTCCTGCGCACGCTGCTGCCGAACAAGCCGGTGGACGAGTTCTACACCGTGCTCGGTCGCGCGAAACAGGGCAAGACCGAACGCTATCGGCATTTCTACCGTCATCTGGCCGCGCATCCGCACGAGCGCTTCGAGCACGCCGCCGGCGAACGCGGCATGGTCATGCTGGTGTTCACGCTGCCGTCGTATCCGCTCGTGTTCAAGCTGATCCGCGATCGCTTCGCCTATCCAAAAGAAAGCGTGCGCGACGAAGTGATGGCGAAATACGACCTGGTGTTCCGCCACGACCGCGCCGGGCGCCTGGTCGACGCGCAGGAATTCCGTTGGCTGCGCTTTCCACGCGCGCAGTTCGCGCCCGCGCTGCTCGAGGAACTGCTCGGCGGCTGCAGCGCCACGATGACGCTCGACGGCGACGATCTGGTGCTGGCGCATTGCTACGTCGAGCGCCGCCTGCGCCCGCTCAATCTGTATCTGCGCGAAGTCGATGCGACGGCAGCGCGCGGCGCAATCCTCGACTACGGCCAGGCGATCAAGGATCTCGCCGGCAGCAACGTTTTCCCCGGCGATCTGGTGCTGAAGAACTTCGGCGTCGGCCGGCACGGCCGCGTCACGTTCTACGACTACGACGAACTGTGCCTGGTCAGCGAGTGCCGCTTCCGCGAGCTGCCCGCCGACGACGACGAGCACCACCAGGCCGACACCTTCTACGTCGGGCCGCACGACGTGTTCCCGGAACAATTCCCGCGCTTTCTCGGCCTCAGCACCGAATTGCGCGATACGCTGCTGGCCGCGCATGGCGAGATCTTCACGATGCGCTGGTGGCACGACCTGCAGGCGTCGCTCGGCGCCGGGCATCGCGCCGATGTGCCGCCGTATCCGACACAGACTCGCCTGGCCGCGCCGCTCACACGGCCGGGCGCAGCGGCGTGACGCTTCGGCGCCGGTCGTGCCGTCGCACTGTGCTAGGCTTCGCGCCGCGGAATTCATCAGCAGGGAGTAGGTCATGAACAAAGCACTCATCGCCGCGTTGCTCGTCAGCGCCCTCGCCACGTGCCACACCGGCCTCGCTGCCGCGCCCGGGAAGGATCCGAAAGCCGGCACGCCGACGGTCGACAAGGCGTTCAGCCAGAAGCTCGACCAGGTCATCGCCGGCAACCAGCGTTCGGACAAGAACAAGGCGCGCGACCAGTACCGGCATCCGCAGCAGACGCTGGAATTCTTCGGCCTCAAGCCGGGCATGAACCTGATCGAACTGACGCCCGGCGGCGGCTGGTACGCGGAAATCCTGGCGCCCGTGCAGAAGCTGTCCGGCGGCGGCTACACCGCCGCGATCGTCACGCCGAAGAAGAAGGATGGCGAAGACGCGCAGGACAAGGATGCGCTGAGCAAGAAATTCGCCGCTGACGCCGAGCACTACAGCGCGGCCAAAGTCGTGCAGTTCGACCTGAAGACGCCGAGCTTCGGCGCGCCGAATTCGGCCGACATGGTCGTCACGTTCCGCAACGTGCACAACTGGGTGATGGCCGATGCCGCGCCGCAGATGTTCAAGGCCTGCTTCGACGTGCTCAAGCCGGGCGGCGTGCTCGGTGTGACCGACCATCGCGCCAAGCCCGGCGCCACGCTGGACGAGATCAAGAAGTCCGGCTACATCCCGGAGGACATGGTGATCAAGCTCGCCACCGACGCCGGCTTCAAGCTCGACGCCAAGAGCGAGATCAACGCCAATCCGAAGGACACCAAGGACTGGCCGAAGGGCGTGTGGACGCTGCCGCCGACGCTCGACCTGGGCGAGAAGGACAAGGACAAATACCTCGCGATCGGCGAGTCGGATCGCATGACGTTGCGCTTCGTCAAGCCCGGCAACGACAAGATCTTTGCCACGCCGCAGGACAAGCGCTGAGCCACGCGCCCCGTCCACGCTGCCGCCGAACGGCCGCCTCGCAGCGGCCGTTCGCATTTGCGCCATGCTGATCGCGTTCAACAAGCCGTTCAACGTGCTGTGCCAGTTCACCGACCGCGGCGTGCCGGCGCGCCGCACGTTGGCGCAATTCATCGACGTACCCGATGTCTACCCCGCCGGCCGGCTCGACTACGACAGCGAAGGCCTGCTGCTGCTGACCGACGACGGCGCGTTGGCGCACCGCCTGACCGAGCCGCGCCGCGCGACGCCGAAAACCTACGTCGTGCAGGTCGAAGGCATGCCGGACGAAACGCAATTGTCAGCGTTGTGCAAAGGTATACAATTGACTGACGGCCCGACCGCGCCGGCGCAGGCGCGCCGCATCGAGGCGCCCGACTGGCTATGGCCGCGCGATCCGCCGGTGCGGTTCCGCAAGAGCGTGCCGGATGCGTGGCTCGAGCTGACGATCCGCGAAGGACGCAACCGGCAGGTGCGCCGCATGACCGCCGCGGTCGGGCTGCCGACGCTACGCCTGATCCGCGTGCGCATCGGCGACATCGCGCTGGACGGGCTCGCCCCCGGCGCCAGCCGCATCGTGCAGGCGTAGAATTGCCGACGCTGCCGTCGTCGATTCGAGCACGCATGAACTTCAAGGATCATTTCTCCGGCCATGCCGACAGCTACCGCGAGGCGCGCCCGACCTACCCGGACGCGCTGTTCGACTGGCTCGCGCGTACCGCGCCGGACACGGCGCTCGCCTGGGACGCCGGCTGCGGCAACGGCCAGGCCACGCTCGCCCTGGCGCAACACTTCGGGCGCGTGATCGGCACCGATCCGAGCGCAAACCAGATTACTGAAGCACAGGCACGGCCGAACATCGAATACAAGGTCGAGCCGGCCGAGCAACCCTCGCTGGCCGACGCCAGCGCGAGCGCGGTGATCGTGGCGCAGGCGCTGCATTGGTTCGACCACGCGCGCTTCTACGAGCAGGTCAAGCGCGTGCTCAAACCCGGCGGCCTGTTTGCCGCCTGGTGTTACGCCGACTGCAGCACCGGCGAGGCGTCGATCGATCGCGTCAAGGATCACCTGTACGTCGACTTGACCGGCAAGTATTGGCCGCCGGAGCGCGCGCACGTCGATGCCGGCTACGCCACGCTGCCTTTTCCCTTTGTGGAAATCGCCGCACCGCCGTTCGACATGGTTGCGCGCTGGAACGTCGATCAGTTCCTCGCCTACTTGCGCACCTGGTCGGCTTCGCAGCGCTACCTGAAGTCGCGCGGCATGGATCCGGTCGCGCTGATCGAGCCGGACTTCCGCGCCGCGTGGGGCGACCCGGCGCGGCTGCGCGACGTACGCTGGAAATTCTTCGTGCGCGCCGGTCGCGCGTGACGCGGATGTCGCAGGCGCGCGTGCTGGCACTGACGCTGCTGGCGTTGCTCGCGTTCGCGGGCAACTCGCTGCTGTGTCGCATGGCGCTGCGCGAAACGCGCATCGATCCGGCCTCGTTCACCACGCTGCGGCTGGTGTCCGGCGCACTGGCGCTGTGGCTGATCGTGCGCATGCGCGGTGCGGCGGCCTCGAGCGCCGGCAATGCGTACTCCGCGTTCGCGCTGTTTGCCTATGCGATTTGTTTTTCGCTCGCCTATGTACAGCTGAGCGCAGGCACCGGTGCGTTGCTGCTGTTCGGCGCGGTGCAAGCGACGATGATCGGCTGGGGTTTGTACGGCGGCGAACGTCTGCGCGCGCTGCAGCTGGGCGGCTTGTTGCTGGCGGCCGCGGGCCTGATCGGCCTGCTGTTGCCGGGCTTGAGCGCGCCGCCGCTTGCTGCCGCAACGCTGATGCTGGCCGCCGGCGCGGCCTGGGGTGTGTATTCGCTGCGTGGCCGCGCCAGCAACGCCACGCCGCTTTCCACCACGGCGCGCAACTTCGCGCTCAGCGTGCCGTTCGCGTTCGCCGCGCTCGGCGTTTCAGGCTGGAGCAGTGCGCTGTCGCTGGATGGGCGTGGCCTGGCGTATGCGCTGGCGTCGGGTATCGTCACCTCGGCACTTGGCTACGCGGTCTGGTACACGGCATTGCAAGGCTTGTCGCGGACGCAGGCCGCGACGGTGCAGTTGAGCGTACCGATCATCGCGGCGTTTGGCGGTGTCTTGCTGCTGGGGGAACCGGTCACGTGGCGCTTGTTGCTGTGCGCGGCCGCGATCCTGGGCGGCATTGCGCTGGTGATCGTCGCTCCGGCGCGCACGGCAGTATCCACACGCTGAACTTTTTTCGTGGCGGGCGCGTCTGATGCGCGCCGTGGCGCGTCGTACCCGGTCATCACTCGCCTACAACAAGAAGAAAGGAGTTCCGCATGTCTCGTGCTGCCCTACGCAGCGGCCTTGCCGCCCTGTGCCTCACCATCGCCACCGCGGCGCATGCCACGGCGCTGCTCTACGTTGCCGACAGTCAGGGCGATGCGGTCATGCCGCTCGATACACCGACACAACAGTACCGCGCCGCAATCGTAGTCGGTGCGCATCCGCTGCGGCCGCTCGCCAGTCCCGACGGCAAGCATGTCTACGTGCAAAGCGCCGACGATGGCTCGGTCGCCGTGATCGACACCGCGCGCGGCGCGGTCGTCGCGCGCATCGCCGCGCCGGCCGGTGCGGGCGCCAAGGTTCCGGCGCGGCTGAGTGTCAGCCCGGACAGCCGCCGCCTGTACGTGGTGCCGAGCGGCACGTCGCAGATCACGCTGGTCGACACGGCGAGCAACGCCGCAGTAGCCGCGGTGTTGGGCCCGGCCGGCATGAGCGATCCTGGTCAAGCGATCGTGAGCGCGGATGGCAAGCGCCTGTTCGTCAGTTATCAGGCCGAGCGTACGATTGGCGTGATCGACACCGTCAGCGGTGCGCTGCTCAACCAGGTCAAGCTGCCGGGTCCGGCGGGCGCCGGGATCGGTGCGCTCGCGTTCAGTCCGGACGGCAGCGCGCTGTACGTCGGCGGCTCCGAGAATGCGCTGTTCACGCTCGACACCGCGTCGCTGCAGATCGTGGCGACCGACGCAATCGTCGGCGTCCCGAACGGCATCGCGGCGGCGCCCGACGGCAGCGCGGTGTACCTGTCCGTTTCCGAAAACTGTCTGGCGATCCGCGACTTGGTGCATCACGTCACCTGGTCGGTCGGCACGCTCGCGCACGGGTGCACCGATGTGGCGCTGTCGCACGACGGTCGCACCGTATATGCGGTCGATCACGACGCGCAGGATCATCCGTTCCTGACCGCGTTCGACACGGCGTCGAAGCTGCTCGACGCGGTGTACGTATTCGGCGCGGCTGCACCGCTGTTCGATGCGCAGTCGCT
>Ga0157378_10000264_pt1 | contig 51230 bp, 77 predicted proteins | sample M65metaG_FD_115309 | JGI IMG/M metagenome (GOLD analysis project Ga0157378, IMG submission 115309) | Miscanthus rhizosphere microbial communities from Kellogg Biological Station, Michigan, USA - M6-5 metaG | ecosystem: Host-associated > Plants > Roots > Rhizosphere > Soil | place: USA: Michigan... | reverse complement strand
GCCTTTATGGATCAGACCAGGCGACTTTGCTTCAACGCAGCTTCGATGAAGCTTGCGAACAGTGGATGCGGGTCGAACGGTTTGGACTTCAGTTCGGGGTGGAACTGAACGCCGATAAACCACGGATGGTCGGGCCGCTCGACAATCTCGGGCAACTCGCCGTCGGGCGACATGCCAGAGAAAACCAGCCCGCCCTTTTCCAGCGCGGGCCGATAGTGGACGTTGACTTCGTAGCGGTGGCGATGCCGCTCCGAAATCTCGTTCGCACCGTACACAGCGGCGACATGGCTGTTGCCGGTGAGCTTGGCGTCATAGGCGCCAAGCCGCATCGTGCCGCCAAGATCGCCGCCCTCGGCGCGCTTCTGCAGGCCGTCCGCGCTCATCCATTCGGTGATCATGCCGACAACCGGCTCATCGGTCGCACCGAATTCGGTGGTCGAGGCCTTCTCGATACCGGCGGTGTTACGCGCGCCTTCGATGCAGGCCATCTGCATGCCGAGGCAGATGCCGAAATAGGGAACCTTGCGCTCGCGCGCGAAGGTCACGCTGGCGATCTTGCCCTCGCTGCCGCGTTCGCCGAACCCGCCGGGAACGAGGATCGCGTTCATCGGCTCGAGCTTGGCCGCGATCTCGTCCTTGTCCTGCTCGAACAATTCGGCATCGATCCAGCGCACGTTGACCTTGACCCGGTTGGCGATGCCGCCGTGCACCAGCGCTTCGTGCAGCGATTTGTAGGCGTCGGGCAGGCCGACATATTTGCCGACCACGCCGACCGTAACCTCGCCCTCGGGATTTTCGAGCGCGTCGACGATGTCGTGCCAACGGCGAAGATCGGGAGCGGCGCCCGGCTCCATATGAAAGGCGCGCAGCACCGCCTCGTCGAGCCCGGCCGCGCTATACTGGATCGGCACCGCATAGATGCTGGTCGCGTCCAACGCCGGGATGACCGCGCTCTTGGGCACGTTGCAGAACAAGGCGATCTTGGCGCGCTCATTCTCGGGCAATTCGCGTTCGCAGCGGCAGACCAGCACGTCGGGCTGGATGCCGAGGCTGGTAAGGTCGCGAACCGAATGCTGGGTCGGCTTGGTCTTCAGCTCGCCCGCGGCCGCGATGTAGGGCACGAGCGTCAGATGGACGAAGCAGGTCATGTCCCGGCCGAGATCGTTCCGAAGCTGGCGGATCGCCTCCATGAAGGGAAGGCTCTCGATATCGCCGACCGTGCCGCCAATCTCGCACAGCACGAAATCGAGGTCATCGGTCTCGGCGCGCGCGAATTCCTTGATCGCGTCGGTCACGTGCGGGATCACCTGCACGGTCGCGCCGAGATAATCGCCGCGCCGCTCGCGCTGGATGATCGACTGATAGATCCGGCCAGACGTCACGTTATCCGACTGGCGCGAGGGCACGCCGGTAAAACGTTCGTAATGTCCCAGATCGAGGTCGGTCTCGGCACCGTCGTCGGTGACATAGACCTCGCCATGCTGAAACGGGCTCATCGTGCCCGGATCGACATTGAGATAGGGATCGAACTTGCGGATGCGGACCCTGTGGCCACGAGCCTGCAACAGCGCCGCGAGCGACGCCGCCATCAGGCCCTTGCCAAGCGAAGAGACCACGCCGCCGGTTATGAATATGAACCGCGCCATGGGAGGATGGGCTTAGCGGTCCGAATCCGCATCGTGCAAGGGGCCTTTCCAACCCCCCACAGATTTATTTTCAGTGTGCGAGGGGAACGCTGCTGTTGCTGGCCGGCGCGGCAGGTGCCGTCGGAGCCGGAGCCGCCGGCACGGACGCGGGCGTGGATGCCGGTGCCGAGTGCGCCAGGCTGGTGTCGACCTTGGTCGAGCTGTTCCGCATCGTCGCGAGCGCGGCGAGCGCGATCGACAGGCAGACGAAGACTGTCGCCAGGATCGAGGTGGTGCGCGTCAGGAAATCGGCCGCGCCGCGCGCGCTCATCAGCCCGGTCGGGCTGCCACTGGAGGTCAGGCCGCCGCCCTCCGACCGCTGCATCAGGATGAATGCAACCAGCGCGATCGTGACGAGCAGGTGGACGACGAGAAGGAAGGTAAGCATGGGGTCGGGCCGTTAGCGGAAAGGGCCGCCGAGAGCAACAAGCGGTGGACGCCTTGAGAAAGAGCCGCACCGGCCCGCACCTCCCATAGAATAACCTGTTGGGAGGCCGGGTAGGGGTGCGGGCCGGTGCGGCAAGGTTCGGCGGATGCCGAACCGCATCTCAATAAGGCGGCGCAGGGATTTCCTCGCGGGCATGGGCCAGCGCGTCGGACCAGCGTTGCGACAGGTCATGAAAATAAGGATCGCTGTCGTCGATCCGGATCAGGGTTTCGGCGCGTGCCTCGCCGGACCGCGCGATCATCAGGTCGAGCGGCAGCCCGACAGCGAGGTTGGAACGCATGGTCGAATCGAACGAGATAAGTGCGACCTTCACCGCTTCCTTGAGATCGGTATCGTGGCGCAGTGCGCGATCGAGGATCGGCTTGCCATATTTGTTCTCGCCGATCTGCAGATAGGGTGTGTCCGGACCGCATTCGATCGCGTTGCCCGCCGAATAGACTAGGAATAGTCGGGTCCGCTCGCCGCCGACCGAACCGCCGACCAGAAAGGTCGCATCGAAATTGACATCCTCCGCCTGCAGCCCCGACATGGCGTCGCGCGAGGCGCGTAGCGCCCGGCCGGCGGCGAGCGCGGCGGCGAAGATATTGGGCACGGTGTCGAGCGTCTCCCTCTCCTCCGTTTCGGGATTGAGGATACCTTGCGAGAGACGCTGGATCGCGGCCTGGGTGGTCGAAAGGCTGCCAGCGGACGCGATCGCGATCAGGCGCTTTCCGTCATTACCGTGGACGCGCAGCTTGCGGTACATCGAGATATTGTCGACCCCCGCATTGGTGCGCGTGTCGGCCAGCATCGCCAGGCCCTGCTGCACCAATATCCCCACGCAATAAGTCACGCATCCTCGCTCAGGCTTGCGACTGGCGCATCGCCGCGGCCGCATCGACGCTCACGGTGAGGCTCTCCGCCCCGCCGCCGCGCCGAGCCCCTCGTATCGGGGCGGCATCCAGATAGTCCAGTCCGATCGCGACGCGCAGATAATGATCTGTGGGTGAAATGCCGTTGGTCGGATCGAAACCGATCCAGCCGATATCCGGTACATAGGCCTCGGCCCAGGCATGCGCCGCCTCCTGCGCCTCGTCGCGCGCGAGATGCCCCGAGACGTAACGTGCGGGAATGCCGAGCTCGCGCGCGGCCGTGACGAAGATATGGGCGAAGTCCTGGCACACGCCATAGCCCGCGGCGAATGCGTCGCCAGCGCTCGTCGCCGTGCCGGTCATGCCTATTTCGAACCGCATTCCGCTGTAGATCGCCGAACACAGCCCATGCACCGCCGAGAGCGGCGCTTCGCCACGAAAGCGATCGGCCAACGCCGCCAGCCCGGGTTCGCACCGCGTGAGCTCGGTCGTGCGGAGATAAGCGGCGGGTGGCAATGTTTCTTCGGCGTTGATCAGGCCCGCCGTGTCGGTGACGTCCGCAAGCCCCGTCACGATCAACGTCATCTCGTTCACCGGGCCGTCAGCATAGAACATGGTGACGCGATTGCCGAAGGCATCGCGGCTGTCGCGGAAGCTGCCGTCGATATCGGCGTCGACGCGCCAGTCGATCAGATGCTGCCCGGCATGTTCGGTCGGCGTGACGCGCAAAGCCTGCACCAGGCTCGAGGCCGGCGCGTCATATCGATAAGTCGTGCGGTGATCGATTCGGATGCGCATCAGAAGAGATATTGTTCAGCGATCAGCACCCCTAGGCGGTTATTCTCCACCATGAAATCCTGGACGACCTCGTGCAGCCCTTTCGCGAAAAGCGATTCGATCCTGGCATTGGCGAAACGCCCGGCAATCGCGACTGCCTGGCGATGCGCGGGGCCGCGCCGCCCGGTGAGGCTGGCTAGCTGATCGAGATAGGAAACCGCATCCTGTGCGCAGGCGGCGAGCGACCGCGGCATGCGGCGGTTGAGGATGAGCAGGTCTGCGACCAGCCATGGCTTCACGCTGTCGCGATAGACGTGGCGATAGGCGGTGAGCGCCGACACGGTGCGCAGGATCGTGGTCCACTGGAAATAATCGAGGCTTCCCCCGACCGGCTCATCGCGCGGCAGCAGCAAATGATATTTGACGTCGAGCAATCGCGCCGTGTTATCTGCCCGCTCGATCGCCGCGCCGAGACGGACGAACCAATACGCGTCATCGCGCAGCATCGTGCGATGGGTCGCGCCGTCGAAAGCGAGCGCGGTCGATTTGACCGTATCCAACAGCTTGTTGAGCGTGAGCCGGCTGTCGAAGCGCGTGCCGAAATGCTGCATCTCCAGCCAGGCCGAATTGATCGCCTCCCACACTTCGACCGTAAGCGCGGTCCGCACCGCGCGGGCATTGTTGCGCGCGCGCTCGACGCAACCGCGCATCGACGACGGGTTGGCCGGGCCTAGCGAGAGGAATTGAAGCGCGAGCTGCTCGGCAATCTCGGGATGCTCCCCGGCATATTTGTCCGCCACGCCCGCTGCCGATAAGGCGCCGCTCCACGCCGCGACATCGCCGCCATAGGAGGATGGCAGGGCCGCCAGCCGCATTGTGGCATCGATCAACCGCGACACGAAATCGGCCCGCTCGACATAGCGGCCTGTCCAGAACAGCGCGCTGGCGGTGCGCGACAGCATCAGGCGCGCGCCTCAATCATCGAGCACCCATGTGTCCTTGGTGCCGCCGCCCTGGCTGGAATTGACAACCAGCGAGCCCGGCTTGAGCGCGACGCGTGTGAGCCCGCCCGGGACGATGCGCGTGCCCTTCGCGCCGGTCAGCACGAACGGACGCAGATCGACATGGCGCGGGACGATCCCGCTATCGGCGAGCGTCGGACAGGTCGAGAGTGCCAGCGTCGGCTGTGCGATGAACTTCTCCGGCGTCGCCTTGAGCTTGGTGCGGAAATCGTCCCGCTCGGCGGTGCTGGCATGCGGGCCGACCAGCATGCCATAGCCGCCTGATCCGTCGACCTCCTTCACCACCAGCTCAGCGACATGGTCGAGCACGTATGACAATGCCTCGGGTTCGCGGCAGCGCCATGTCGGCACATTCTCGATCAACGGTTCTTCGCCAGAATAGAAGCGCACGATCTCGGGCATGTAGGAATAGATCGCCTTGTCGTCGGCGATGCCGGTGCCGATCGCATTGGCGATCGTGAGGTTGCCCGCCGCCTGTGCCGCGACGATGCCGGGCACGCCGAGCATCGAATCCGGCCGGAAGACAAGCGGATCGAGGAAAGCATCATCGACGCGGCGATAGAGCACATCGACGCGGCGCGGCCCCTCGGTCGTGCGCATGTAAAGCACGTCGTCGGAGACAGAGAGGTCGATACCCTCGACCAGCTCGACGCCGAGCTTGTCCGCGATGAAGCTATGCTCGTAATAAGCCGAATTGTGGAAGCCGGGTGTCAGCACCGCCACCGTCGGCGCGTCCTTGCAGCGCGGCGGTGCAACCGAGCGCAAGGTCGCGAGCAATTCCTCCGGATAATCGTCGACCGGCGCCACGCGATGGCGGTCGAACAACTCCGGCAATAGCCGCAGCATTACTTCGCGATTCTCCAGCATGTAGGAGACGCCGGAGGGCGTGCGGGCGTTGTCTTCCAGCACGTAGAATTGATCCGCCCCGGTACGCACGATGTCGATGCCGGAAATGTGCGTATAAACGCCATGCGCTGGCTGGATCCCGACCGCGGGCAGGCAGAATTGCGGATTCCGGAGGATCAATTCCTCCGGCATGATCCCGGCGCGCAAAATCTCCCGCGGGCCATAGATGTCGCGCAGAAAGGCATTGAGCGCCTGCACGCGCTGGATCAGGCCCGCCTCCAGCCGCCGCCATTCCCGGCGCGACAGGATGCGCGGCACGATGTCGAACGGGATCAGCCTCTCATCGGCTTCCGCATCGCCATAGACCGCAAAGGTGATGCCGATCCTGCGGAAGAAAAGCTCGGCCTGAGCGCGGCGCGTCTGGAGATAATCGTCGGGGGTTTCGGCGAGCCATTGTGCAACGCGGGCATAGGGATCGCGCGTTGCGCTCCCATCACCATTCATCTCGTCGAACGCGGAAAGCCCCAATCCAGTCCCCCTGATTCGAAAGCGAGTTTGTGCGATGCAACAAAGAAGCGCAAGCGCGTAAGTTGCGCGCCACGCAACCGTCTAATTGGCGGTCTTCTCCAGTAGATCATGCCGCCGTAGTGCGTGGCGAAGCTGATCGTAGGTCAGCTTGAGTGCGAGCGCGGTCGCGCGCTGATTGAAGCGGCAGCGCGCAAGCGCGGCTTCCAGCAATTGCCGCTCATAGGAATGGCAGGCGGCGCGCAGGTCGTCACAATCGACTTCCGGCGGTGCCGCAACCGGTTGCGGCGCTTCAGACGCTGCAGCGCCTGCGCGCTCCTCGGCCCGCTTCAGTGGTGCCATCCGCCAAGGGGAAGAGAACGGATCGAACTGGATCGCATCGACCGGCTTGTCGGTCTCGTCCCAGCGATAGACCGCGCGCTCGACCACATTGCGCAATTCGCGGACGTTGCCGGGCCAGTCATAGGTTTCCAGCTGCTCGGTCGCCTGGCGGCCAAAACCGGTCCAGCGCGGCCAGCCGAGTTCGGCTGCCATGCGCCGCGCGAAATGATCCGCCAATACCGGGATATCGCCTTCGCGCGCGCGCAACGGCGGCAGCGTGATCACCTCGAAACACAGCCGGTCGAGCAAATCGGCGCGGAAGCGGCCCTTGTCGACCAAAGCCGGCAGATGCTCGTTGGTGGCAGCAACGATGCGCACGTCGACACGGATCGCGCGCGACGAGCCGATCCGGTTGACCTCGCCATATTCGACCGCGCGCAGCAGCCTCTCCTGTGCACCCTGGCTGAGCGTCGCGAGCTCGTCGAGAAACAGGGTGCCGCCATCGGCCTCCTCGAACCGGCCTGGGCGCGCCTTGGTGGCACCGGTGAAGGCGCCGGCTTCGTGACCAAACAATTCGGCCTCGATCAGCGTCTCCGGCAAGGCGGCGCAATTCATCGTGATGAGCGGACCCGCCCAGCGTGGGCTCAGCCGGTGCAGACGCTCGGCCACCAATTCCTTGCCAGTACCGCGTTCGCCGATGACGAGCACGGGACGGTTGAGCGCCGCGGCCCGGCTCGCGCGCTCCACCGCGTCGAGAAACGGCCCCGATTGGCCGATGAAATGTGCTTCGCGATCCATGCCAAGAGGTTGGCGGATTTTCCCATTTATTGGCAAGTCTTAATTGGCGAATTTTGCCACTTCCGCGAAGTTTTTCGCGGTTTTCCGGCCTTTCTGAAAATTGGCACACGCCGTGCAGAGCAGGAAGCAACGTCGGAGAGGTCCGGCGCAGAAAGATGAAAAAGGTTCACGGACATGATTTTCGGTTTCGACAAGAGCGATATGCAGCGGATGATGGTCTCGGCTCTGGGCGCGCTGGCGCTGTCCGCGACCTGCATCGGCGCAGCCGTCGGTCCGGCCAGGGCCGCGAACCCGGCTCATACCCCCTCGCAAATTCACCAACTCGCCGCGAAGTAAGCCACGCGGCGACATCCGGGGCGGGTGGTCCCTTAGCCCGCCCCGGAGTACAACATGGCCAGAGTGACGGCCGGAACGCGTAAACACAGGAGCTAGACTGAAATGGGAATTTTCTCCCGCACCCGTGACATCATTGCCGCCAACATGACCGATCTTCTCGATCGGGCTGAGGATCCGGCAAAGATGATCCGCATGATCATCCTCGAAATGGAGGAGACTTTGGTCGAGGTTCGCGCGTCGGCAGCCCGGCACATCGCCGATCAGAAGGAGATGCGGCGCCAGATCGGCAAGCTCAACCAGGTGCAGGATGGCTGGATCGAAAAGGCCGAACTCGCTTTGTCGCGCGGCCGCGAGGATCTTGCCAAGGCGGCGCTTACCGAAAAGCAGAAGGCAGCTGATCTCGCCGAGCAGCTCCACGAGGAGATTTCGGCGATCGATGAGGCGCTGGCAAGCTGTGAGGCCGACATCACCAAGCTTCAGAACAAGCTGCGCGAGGCGCGTGCCCGCCAGAACTCGGTCTCGACCCGGCTCGAATCCGCGCACAACCGCACCCGTCTGCGCGAAATGTATGCCGGCCAGAAGGTCGAAGACGCCTTCTCGCGCTTCGAACTGCTCGAACGCCGCGTCGACTATGCCGAGGGCCGCGCCGATGCCGCCGGTCTGGGCGTACAGAAGAGCCTGGAAGAAGAAATTTCGGAGCTGCGCTCGGCCGACAAGGTCGACGCCGAACTGGCCGCGCTCAAGGCGCGCGTCGGCGGCGCCAGCCCCGCTGCCCCCAGCCAGGAGGCTGAATAATGAACGATGCGCTGATACCGATCAGCATCTGCAGCATCCTGTTCATTGGGTTGCCGTGGCTGATCTTCCACTACGTCACCCAGTGGAAAAAGGGAGCTTCGATCTCGGTCGAGGACGAAAACCTCCTCGATGAACTCCACTCTCTCGCGCGCAGGCTCGAGGACCGGATGAACACGATCGAACGGATCGTCGCCGCCGACAGCCCGAGCTTCCGCCCGAGCCTGCGCGACGATCGCGATGAGGATTTGGAACTGGCCCGCTCGCAGACGCGGGAACCGCTGACCACCCGCACGCGCCGCCGCGATCACTGAACGCGCGACGGCAAGAATACAGGGAAGGAACAAGACGATGACTCCGCGCCGCACCCACTTCTATCTCGACAAGCAGAATGGAAAATTCCTGGGCGTGTGCGCCGGGATCGCCGATTATACCGGCATCGACGTTCTGCTCGTCCGCGTGGGCTTCATGCTGGTGAATTTCGCCACTGGCTTCTTCGGCGGCTTCGGCCTGCTCGCTTACTTCATGGTCGCATGGTTTGCAGACAAGAAGCCGCGCGAACTGGATTATGAGGACCGCGAGGATCGCAAGTTCTGGCAGAAGGTCCGCGCCCGCCCCGGCAATTCGATCCGCGATGTGCGATCCTCCTTCCGCGACATCGACCGCCGCCTTGCCGACGTCGAGACGCACATCACCAGCCAGAACCGCCGCTTGGCGGACGAGATCGAGGCGCTGCGCTGAACCGCGCCGCACCGGGGAGATAGAAGATGCACAATTGGGGAATCCTCATTCCGATCGTCGCGATCCTGGCCTGGGTGGCCAACAACTGGATCCGCGCGCGTCACGGTTATCCGCTCGAAGGACGCCGGGGCCGCCGCGACCATCGCGTTGACCTGGACGAGGAACGCAAGATCCAGCTCCTGTCGAGCGAGAATGAGAAGCTGACCAACCAGGTATTGCGGCTCGAGGAGCGGATCGCCGTGCTCGAACGGATCGCCACCGACCCCGCCACCCGCGTCGCCCGCGAAATCGAACAATTGCGCTGAGCCGCGAAGGAAGGACCCCGAACGATGAACCCGATTCTTCCCTATGTGCCGGTATTCGCCATACTCGGCCTTTCGTGCGGGATCCTCGGCCTGATCGGCTGGATCTTCACGACCTGGTACCGGGTCAAGAATGGCTATCCGCTCGAGAACAGCTGGGGCAAGCCGCTCTATCCGCAGAGCACCAACGAGACGACCGAGCGGGTGAAGCTGCTGTCATCGGAGAACGCGCAGCTTCGCGCCGAACTCGGCGCGGTCAAGGATCGGCTCGCCACCGTCGAACGGATCGTCACCGACCGCAGCTTTTCGCTCGAGCACGAGATCGAGCAGCTGCGCGGCCCGGCCAACTGAGGAAGAAGGACCATGGAAATCAGCCCGCTTCTCATCCCGATCTTCGGCATCAGCTGCGGCATGATCGCGATCATCGGCGGCGTGTTCATCAAGCCCTGGCTCGCGCTCAAGCAGCGCAAGATGGAGCTGGAGGCCCAGATGGTCGCCGAAAAGGCCGCGCAATATGCAGCGCACACCGACCGGCTCGAGCAGCGCGTGGCGGTGCTGGAGCGCATTCTGACCGATCGTTCGACCCAGCTGGGTGAAGAGATCGAACGCTTGCGCGACCAGCCGATCAACTGACGGAGGCCGAAATGAGCAGTAGCGACAGTTTCACCCTCCTCCTGTTTTTCGGAATCGTCGTCGGCCTGCCAGTACTGGCATGGTTCGGAAACAGCATATTCCAGCGCTGGTTGCGCCACATTGAAACACTGCATGGGGCATCGGCCGACCAGAGTCCCGAACGCGCCGCTCAGCTCGCAGCGAAGGTCGAACGGCTGGAGCAACGGCTGGGGGTGATCGAACGGATATTGACCGACCGCTCGACCCATCTGAGCGAAGAGATCGAACGGCTGCGCGACGCGCCGGTTAATTGAACAGCCAACAGGTTCCGCAGGAGGAATTTGATGAACGGTCCAGAGATGGTTGTGCTGATCGTGCTGATTACCGCGATCGCCAGTGTCATCCGCGCCCGATACGGGATCGTCCGTACCGGCCGCGGCAGGGAAGAAGTCTATGTCGGTCGTCAGGAAAATGACGCCGAGAAGCAGATGCTGCGCGGCGAAGTCCGCGAGCTGAAAGACCGGATCGCCGTGCTCGAACGGATCGTGACGGATGGCGACCGCAATCGTGGCCTCGCGCTCGAACGCGAGATCGAGGCTCTGCGCGACAAGGAGGTGCGGCAATGACCGACCCGATCATGTGGACCGCAATCAGCGGCGCAAGTCTGGCTGGTATCGTGGTGGTGACTATTGCGACGCTCAAAGGCTGGCGCGACTGGATCGGTTTGCAGCGCCTTTCGCTGGAAGGGCGCGGCACTGGCACCGAGCCGTCGAGCGGCGTCCCCAGCTCGGCCGCGAGGATCGAGCTGGCCGATCTCAGGGAACGCGTGCGCAAGCTGGAAGCGATCGCCGCCGGGGTCGACCTCTGATCCAATTCCAGCTAAGTATATGTAATTATCTACCTTTACAGATCGACCCGCGATGAACGAACAGTTGTTTTGAGTTCACGCAACCGCCGCTGCCGGGTTTCGTTCTGTTGCCGTTATCAAGGGCAACCTGAAAGGAACCAACCATGCGCAAATTCATGCTGAGCCTGGCCATCGCCGCGATGGCCGTGCCCGCCACCGCCCCTGCCCTCGCCGATCCGGGCAAGCATGGGGACCATGGCGATCGTGGAGATCGTGGCGACCGCGGCGGTCACTGGGATCGGCACGACAATGGCCGCCACAATGGCTGGCGCAGCGACCATGGCGATGAATGGCAGAATAGCCGTCACTATGACTGGAACCGGCCCGATCCGCGTTATGGCGGCTATGATGCGTCGCGTTATTATCGCCAGGGCAATTATGGCGAGCGCCGCCTGACGCGCTACGACCGCGTCTATCGCGGTTCGGACGGGCGCTATTATTGTCGCCGCAGCGACGGCACCACCGGCCTCATCGTCGGCGGCGTGCTGGGCGGCCTGCTCGGCAACGCCGTGTCGAGCGGCCATTCGAGCACGCTTGCCACCATTCTCGGAGCGGGCGGCGGTGCGCTGCTCGGCAGGTCAATCGACCGCGGCAACGTCCGCTGCCGCTAAAGGCCAACGGCTGAATGGATTGCTTCGCTGCGCTCGCAATGACGGAGTTACGCGAGGGCGCGTCATTGCGAGCCGCTAAGCGGCGAAGCGATCCAGATCCGAACTATCCGCCCGCCACCTGTTTCAGACGCGCGCCTTCGATATGCCAGCGCCGCTGTGCGGCGGTTGAACCCGGCACATCGTTCACCCGGCGCAGCGTGTAGCGCCCGATGAAATGCTGCTTTGCCCCCGAGCGAAGCAGAGCATCGACCCGCACCGGAACCTCGATGTAGATGCTTCCGGCCGCTCCCTCGGGGGTGCCCGCTCGTAGGAATGTCACCTTCACGGTGCGGGTCGCAGCATAACCCCGGCGGAAGCGGGCGTAGCTCTGCGTACCGTGCCAAAGGGCGTAAGCCGCGCGATAATCGTGCCGGGAGACCGCTGCATAATAGTCCCGCACCACCTGCATCGCGGCCGCAACCGAAGTTTGACTTGCCGGGGTCGGCGGAACCGTATCCGCCGCCAGGACCAATGCGATAATCAGCATGCGATCAATGCCAGATGGTCAGCCTCAATATGGCGACAATCAACACGATCAGGTTGAGGTTCCGTCCGGCGCTGCCGCGCGAGATCAAGCCGAAGATCAGGCCCACGATCGGTACTGGCAGAAGGAACCAGTTGACCCACCACAAGTGCGGCAGAAGCGTGAGCAGCAGCGGGACGATCGCCACCAGGCCGATCAGGAGCGAAATCAGATTGAACATGCGGCCACCTCCGGCGCGCGCTTATGCGCGAAACGAAACTGTATTGCTAGTGCAATACAGCATGATATCCTGGTCCCAAAGGAGCCCTGATATGCGCATCCGCCTGATCCTCTGCACCTTGCCTCTCGCCGGCCTGGCGGCCTGTCACGCCAATGTCGATGTCAGCGACATCGGCAACAGCCAGGACGGCGATAACGTCCATATCGCGATGCAGGACAAGAAGGACGGTGGCAGCGCGGTCTCGGTCAACGTGCCGGGCTTCAACGCCAACGTATCCCTGCCTAACATCAACCTGGCCGGTCATATGGATCTGGACGGTATCAAGCTTGCGCCGAACACGCATGTGAGCGGACTCAATGTCGATGCGCTGAACGGTGGGAACGACGACAACGACCAGGGTGTCGTCCGCATGAACTTCACCAACAGCGATGGTCCGGCGGCGGTGATCGACCATTATGCCCGTTCGGCCGCCGATGCGGGCTATGGCGACATCGTCCGCACCGGCACCTCGTTCAGCGCCAAAAAGGATGATAAGACCTTCGCAGTCGCGATCGCGCCCGACGGCAATGGCAGCAAGGGCACGATCACCATCACAGGCAAGGACGACAATTGATGGCAATCGAGCTGTATCTGCTGGGTGCGACCCTGATCCTCGCGCTGGTGCAGATCCTGCTCACCGCGCAGATCCGCACCCGCCAATATGGCCTCAAATGGAATGCCGGCGCGCGCGACGAGACGATGCCGCCGCTCGACCCGCTGCCCGCCCGGCTGCAGCGCGCGCAGGACAATCTGTTCGAGACCCTGCCGCTCTTCATAGGCGCCCTCCTCGCCGCGGCTTATGCCGGGCGGCTGGGGCTGCTCACCAATATCGGCGCGCATCTCTATTTCTTCGGGCGGCTTATCTATCTGCCGCTCTATGCCTGGGGCATTCCCTACGTGCGCAGCCTGGTCTGGGCGGTGGCGACCGGCGGCCTGGTTCTGGTGATCGTGGGCTTGATGCTGGGCTAGGCTTGATCAGCTTCGCTGAAGCGGCACCGCCCACGCCTCCACCCGACCTCCCAACCAGGCTATTCTATGGGAGGTCGGGTGGGAGCGTGGGCCTGTGCCGCACGGGTCAGGTTCGCTGAATCCCACCATAGGCTGGCCGCAGGCGGCCACAGCCGCTACAGCGCGCGCATGCCTCCCCTTCTCTATGTCATGCTCGGCGGCGCGGTCGGCTCGGGCTTCCGCTATCAGATCAGCGCGATCGCCTTGCGCAACCTTGGCCCCGGCTTCCCCTGGGGCACGTGGATCATCAACCTGCTCGGCGGATTGCTGATGGGTATCCTCGCGGGCGTGCTCTCCAAGCAATTCACGCCCGACCAGAGCGAACCGCTGCGCCTGCTGATGGGAGTGGGCGTGCTGGGCGGCTTCACCACTTTCTCCGCCTTCAGCCTGGAAGCCGCCAATATGTTGCTGCGCGGACAGGTGCTGCTGGCGACGACCTATGCGGTTTCCTCGGTCGCGGGATCGGTCATGTTCGTGTTCGCCGGCCTGCTCCTGACGCGGGCGCTGGCATGACCAACGTCACGCAGGACGCGCGCACCTTCATCGTCGCGGACGACGATCACGGTATCCGGCTCGACCGCTGGTTCAAGCGGCACATGCCCGACGCCAGCTTCAACATCGTCTCGCGCTGGGCGCGGACCGGTCAGTTGCGGCTGGACGGCAAGCGCGTCGCGCCCGGCGACCATATCGCGGCGGGTCAGACGATCCGGGTACCCCCGCTCGAGGCTGCTCCGGCGGACAAGCCCAAGGCAAAGCCGAAACGCGAACGCGTCGCGCTTAGCCCGGAGGACCAGGATTATGTCCAGTCGATGGTCCTGCACAAGGACCGCGCCGCGATCGTGATCGACAAGCCGCCCGGGCTTGCCACGCAGGGTGGAACCAAGACCGAACGCCATCTCGACGGCCTGCTCGACGGATTGCAGTTCGAGGCCGAAGGGCGCCCCAAGCTCGTCCATCGCCTCGACAAGGACACGTCCGGCGTGCTGCTGCTCGCGCGCTCGTCGGGGTCGGCCGCGCATTTCGCCAAGGCTTTCTCCAGCCGCACCGCGCGCAAGCTCTATTGGGCGCTGATCGTCGGCGTGCCGTCGATCGAGGACGGCATGATCGAGCTGCCGATCGCCAAACAGCCCGGCACCGGCGGCGAGAAGATGCATGTCGACGAGAAAGAAGGATCGCCCGCGCGCACCCGCTATCGCGTGATCGAGCGCGCCGGCAATACCGCCGCCTGGGTTCAGCTCGAGCCTTATACCGGCCGCACGCACCAGCTGCGCGTGCACATGGCCGCGATCGGCCATCCGATCGTCGGCGACGGCAAATATGGCGGACAGGACGCCTTCCTGACGGGCGGGATCAGCCGCAAGATGCATCTCCATGCGCGCCGGCTGCGGGTCGACCATCCCGACGGCAGCAAGCTCGACGTCACCGCCGAGCCGCCGCGGCACATGATGGAGAGTATCCAGCATCTCGGCTTCGACTTCGCCAGGGGCGACATGCTGCCGTTCGATGAGCCCAAATATAGCGAGACGCCCGAGGGCAAGAAGAAGGCGGTCAGCGCCGCCGCCAAGGCCCGCCGCAAAGACCGCAAGGGGGAGCGCCGTTCGCGCGGACGCGGCTGATGCATCCCAGTTCCAAATTCGCCTGGGGCGACGCGGCGGAGATGCGCGCCTTCGTCGACCGGGTTTCCTTCGCCCAGATCGTGATCGTCGCCGAGGGCAAGGCACTGAGTGCGCAGGCGCCGCTGGTGATCGCGCCTGACGGATCGGTACGCTTCCATCTCTCGCGGACCAATCGGCTTACGTCCCTGCTCGACGGCGCCGCGGTGCTGGCGAGCGTGATCGGCTCGCATTTCTATGTCAGCCCGGATTGGTACGGGACGAAGGATCAGGTTCCGACGTGGAACTATCGGCTGGTGGAGATAGAAGGCGTCGCGCGGCGGCTGGACGAAGCGGAGCTGCGCGAGCTGCTCGACCATTTGAGTGCGATGCAGGAGGCGCAGCTGGCTCCGAAGGCCGCCTGGACCAGCGCCAAGATGGACCAGAACAAGTTCGACCTGCTGGTTCGCGCGATTGCGGGTTTCGCGATTGAAAGCCCGACGTTCAGCGGCGCGCTCAAGATGGGCCAGAACAAGAGCGGAGAGGAGCGCCGCGGTGTGATCGCCGCCCTGCACGCCCTCGGCCGTCACGCGGAAGCCGACGAGATGGAATCTCTGCTATGAACCGCCTCGCCATTTTCGATTGCGATGGGACTTTGGTGGATTCGCAGGCCACGATCTGCCTGGCGATGGAGCGCGGCTTTGCGGCGTGCGGTCTCGCCGGGCCGGGCGATGCGGCGACGCGCGGTATCATCGGCCTATCGTTGGTGGAGGCTATGTCCGCCCTGCACCCCACAGGCACTGCCGCGCAGCATGACGTCCTCGTCGAGGAGTATAAGAAGGCCTTCTTCGACCTGCGCGCCGCGGGCCTCGCCGAAGAGCCGCTTTATGACGGCATAGCCGAGGCGATCGCCGATCTCGATGCGCGCGGCTGGCTGCTTGGCGTGGCGACGGGCAAGTCGGATCGCGGCTTGAAGCATATCCTCGACCATCACGGCCTGCATCCTCACTTCGTGACGCTGCAGACCGCCGACCGCCACCCATCCAAGCCGCATCCCTCCATGCTCGAACTGGCGATGGCGGAGGCAGGCGCGTCGCCCAAAACCACTGCGATGATCGGCGATACGAGCTTCGACATGATCATGGCCAAGGCCGCAGGCTGCGCCGCGGTCGGCGTCGCCTGGGGCTATCACAATGCCGACGAGCTTCGTGATGGCGGCGCCGACGTTGTTGCCGAAAACCCGTCCGATCTGGTCGCGATACTGGAGGCGCTGCCGTGAAGCGCTTCTACAAGGATGTGGCAGTCGCGGATCGTGGCGCCATCCTGCTCGACGGCAAACCCGTCAGGACCCCCGCGCGCGCCGAACTGATCCTTCCGACTGCGGCGCTGGCAGAGGCTGTCGCCGCCGAATGGCGTGCGCAGGACGGCGAGATCGATCCACGATCGATGCGGCTGACGGGGCTCAGCAACGCCGCGATCGACCGGATCGCACCCGACCTCGCCGCCTTCGCCCGCCCGCTCGCGGCCTATGCCGAGAGCGATCTGCTTTGTTATCGCGCCGACGCTCCGGCCGAGCTGGTCGCGCGGCAGGCTGAGGCGTGGAATCCGTTGCTCGACTGGGCCGGCCGGCGCTTCGACGTGCATTTCACGGTCACCAGCGGCATCGTCCACGCGTCCCAACCTGAAGCCACGATCGCGCGGCTGGGCCAGGCGCTGGCGGCTTACGACGCCTTCCATCTCGCCGCGCTGGCGCCGATCGTGACGATCGGGGGTTCGCTGGTGACGGCGCTCGCGCTGGCGGAGGAGGAGATCGATCCCGATTCCGCGTTCGACCTCACCCATCTCGACGAACTGTGGCAGGCGCTGCGCTGGGGCGAGGACCGGCTGGCGCTGGAGGCTCGCGCATCGCGCAAGCGCGACTTCATGGCGGCGGCGCAACTGTTGGCGCTTTTGTGACCTCCCGGGTGATGGTCTTTTCGATCGCGGCCCGGTAACAGCCCCCCGATATGGAAGTTTCCGATCTCCGCGTGGCCCTCTTCTCGGGCAATTATAATTATGTGCGCGACGGCGCGAACCAGGCGCTCAACCGGCTGAGCGGATACCTGCTCAAGAACGGTGCCAAGGTCCGCATCTACAGCCCCAAGAGCAAGACGCCGGCCTTCCCGTCGACCGGCAAACTGGTGGGCGTGCCGGCCATCCCCTTCCCGGGGCGCGGCGAGTATCGCCTTCCGCTCGGCATCCCACCGCGGGTGCAGCGCGATCTCAAGGAGTTCGGCGCCAACATCTTCCACATCTCGTCGCCTGAATTCATGGCGCACCGGGCGGTCACGCTCGCGCGCAAGTGGGACATTCCGGTCGTCGCCTCCGTCCACACGCGGTTCGAGACCTATTTTCGCTATTACAACATGGCGTGGCTGGAGCCGCTGGTGGAGGCCATCATCCGCCGCCTCTACCGCCGCTGCGACGCGATCTTCGCGCCATCGGAATCAATGGCGCAGGTGCTGCGCGAGCAGCGCATGAGCTATGATATCGGCATCTGGTCGCGCGGCGTCGAGACCGACATCTTCTCACCGGCACAGCGCGACATGGAATGGCGCCGCAGCCTCGGCATCCAGGATCACGAGCCGGTGATCTGCTTCATCGGCCGCGTGGTGATGGAGAAGGGGCTCGACGTCTTCGCGGAGTCGATCGACGCACTCCACCGCCGCGGCCTCTTTCCCAAGGTGCTGGTGATCGGCGACGGGCCGGCGCGGCAATGGTTCGAGACTCGGTTGGCTCAGGATGCGATCTTCATCGGCTTCCAGCGCGGCGACGACCTCGCCCGCGCGATCGCCAGTTCCGACATGCTGCTCAACCCGAGCGTGACCGAGACGTTCGGCAACGTGACGCTGGAAGCGATGGCATGCGGCCTGCCGGTGATCGCGGCGCGCGCGACCGGAAGCCTGAGCCTGGTCGAGGATAATCTCACCGGCCGCCTGATCCGCCCCGGCGCCAACGAGCAGTTCGCCGCCGCGCTCCAGCATTATTGCGAAAGCCTCGATGCCCGCGCCGCCGCCGGCGCGGCCGGGCGCGCGGTGAGCGAGCGTTACAGCTGGGACGCGGTCAACGGAGCGCTGGTCGAAGGCTATCTGCGCATAATCCGCCACCGCGAATTGGGTGGCCATCCGATCAACCGGCCGCGGTAACGAGTGACTCTCGGAATCCACCATTCGTCACCCCGGCTCGACCCGGAGTCCCGCTGCCTTTGGCCGGGGTGAAAAAAGAAGAAGCGGGATGCCGGATCAGGTCCGGAATGACGGAGAAGAGAGAGGGGGACGGTGTCCGGATGGCCGGATGCTATCCGCGCGCGGCCTCGGCCATCTCGCGATTGCGGAGGATTGCGGCGGTCAATGTGTTCCGGATCAGGGGGGTAAGCCCATTGTCCTCATCCAGGACGTCGAGCCCGCGCCTCGTGCTTCCGCCGGGGCTGGCCACGCGATCCGCCAAAGCGCGCGGACTTTCATTCGCTCCAGCCGCGAGCGTCGCCGAACCCCGCACCGTCGCCAACGCGAACCGCATCGCCTGATCGGCGGGCAGGCCCGCATCGGCGCCGGCCTCGGCCAGTGCGTCGATGAAGCGGAACAGGAAGGCCGGACCCGACCCAGCCAACGCGGTCACCACGTCGAACAGGCCTTCATCGACCCATTCGACCAACCCGAGCGGCTGCATCAGCGCTCCGGCGAGATCGCGGCCGGCCTGCTCGGCGCTGTCGCTGGCAAGCGCCACCACGCCCTGCCCCACCGCCACCGGCGTGTTCGGCATGGCGCGCACGATATTGCGGAGCACCGGAAAGCGGCGGCGCAACGCCTCCAGTTCGACACCGGCGAGGATCGAGACGAGCAGGCTCTCTTCACTCAGCATCGGCGCCAGATCGGGCGCGACCAGATCAAGCATCTGCGGCTTCACGCCGAGAAGTACCACCGCTGGCACGGGCCCGTCGGGCGGCGGCGTGGTCAGAACGGTCACGCCCTCGGCAACCGGCGCGCCCGATTTGCGGATGACGGTGATCTCGCGCGGATCCAGTCCGCAATCGAGCCAGCGGCCCAGCATCGCGCCCGCCATATTGCCGCACCCGACCAGCCAGATCGGGCCTTCGATGGCGAAAGCGCTCACGCCTCGCCGTGGGTTTCGATCAGCGCCGCCGAAAGCGCCTCGGCCGGCGTCTTGCCGCCCCACAGCACGAACTGGAACACCGGATAGAAACGCTCGCACTCGTCGATCGCGGCTTCGATCAGGGTGCCCGCCTGCTCCATCGTCAGCGGGCTGTCATTATTGCCGTCGAGCAGGGCGGCATGGCGGAACAGGAGCATGCCGTTCGACGACCAGATCTCGAAATGGCCGATCCACAATTGCTCGTTGACCAGGCCGATCGTCTCATAGACCGCCGCGCGCTTGTCGACAGACACGCGGATATCCGGGAGCGCGAGGAATTGCAGCACGCGGTCATCCTCGCGCCACACGCCGCGCAATTCATATTGCGTCCAGCTACCGGGCACGGTCGCGACGATCTCGTCATCGCTTACGCGATCATGCGTCCAGTTATGCGCTTCGAAATAGGCTTCGAGCGTATCGACCGGCGGCTCGTCGTCGCGATCACTTTCATACTCGTCGGCGATCATTCGTCGGCACCTCTACTGGCCATCTAAGGGTAGCTTACCCTGCATCGTACGCAAGATCATGTGACAGTCCGTGGTGACAAAACTGTGGATAGGTCGGGAAGTGCCCGTGATTATCGGTGGAGAAGTATTCGTCGCGCGGGAGCAGCGCCCCTCTCCCGGCCCCTCCCGCAAGCGGGACGGGAATCCGCGAGTTTATAACCCCGCCTTTGCAATCGCCTCGATCACGCGTTCGAGGCGGGCCTCGGGCGGCCCGTCAATGATGCGATAGTTGAGCCCCCGCCGGTCGAGCTCCGCGCGCGACAGGTCGAAGAAGCGCCGCCGTCGGCCATCATCGCCGAAGAAGCGCGTACCATCGTCGATCCACGGCATGTCGATATCGAGCAGCAGATAGAGGTCGGCGGTATCCTGAAACGCGTCGAACCAGGGATCGCGCCGATTGAACAGCATGTCCGCCCACACCGCGCTCATCAGCGGATCAGTGTCGAGCACCAGCCGCTGATTGCATTGGCGCAGCAATGCCCGCGTCATTGCGGCATGCGTACGGCCGATCGTGACCAGATCGTCCATCTGCAGGGACAGGCCATATTGCTCGCAATAGGTGCGGCCATATTCGGGTACGAACAATGTCTCGAAATGACGAGCAAGCTGCGGCGCGAGCGTGGTCTTGCCTGTGCTTTCGGGCCCATGCAGGCAGATGGTGTGCGCATAGGTTGGCCGCACCGCGGGCGGAACGAACCGCCAATGGCCCAGCGGATCGGCGCGCACGGCGGCACTCGTCACCGGCACCGCCTGATGATCGGGATCGATCAACGTGAACATGGTGCCGAGTGCGGTCGCCAGTCCGGCCTGCCGCCGATCCGAGGCGATCAGCCGGTCGATCGGCGCCCGATGCAGATCCTGGATCTCGTCGCGCAGCGTCCTGATACCCTCGGGCGACCCGGCAACGTCGTGCGGCGAGGGCGTCTCGACCCCGACGATGCGGCTCGACGGGAACATTTCAAGCAGCCACTGCAGCCGCTGGGCACCCGAAATCGCGTCGCCATTCTGCCAGCAGACGATGATGGTAAGATGGTCGACCAGCGCGCGCGCCGTCCGGATCATCGCGATATGGCCGGCCTGGAGCGGCATGAAGCGGCCGATGACGATGCCGTTGGTCATGAGTTGGCCTCCACCCCGCGTTCGGCGGTCGCCCATTCGCGCAGGCCGAGCACGCACAAGGCGAGGAAGGTCAGATAGAGGCCCGCGGTGAACGGCAGCCCCTTGATGAGATAAAGCGGGATCGCACCGGCATCGACCGCGATCCACAAGATCCAGTTTTCGATACAGCGGCGCGCGAGCAATATCTGCGCTGCGATGCTCGCCACCGCCACGCTCGCATCCCACCAGGGGAAGGAGGCGTCGGTATAAACGTGCATCATCGTGCCCCAGGCGAGGCTCAACACGGTGATCATCGCGATCCACGCGGCCCGCGCCGGCCCGGTCAGCCGCACCACCTCCACTTTATGCTCACCCCCGCCAGCTCGCCACCACGCCCACCATCCATAAAGCTGGATGACGAAAAAGAAGAGCTGCAGCAACGCATCGCTGTAGAGCTTCTCCCGGTAAAAGATGTGCGCGTAGAGCGCCACCATCGCAAGCCCGAACGGGTAGTTCCAGATGTTGCGCCGCACGAGCAGGACAATGTTGACCAGCCCCAGCACCGTCGCGATGATTTCGAGCTTATCCACTCGTTACGGGATAGCCGCCGCGATGCCGCCGCGCCACCATCTCGATCAAATGTCGGATAAGCCCTTGCGGGGCCACGCTGCCGAAGCTAACAGGCCCCCGCTTGGCGACGCCGGTCCGCCCTTCCCAGGGGCATTTTCAAGGACGGCGCTCCGTTTCGGGGAGTAGCTCAGCCTGGTAGAGCACTGTCTTCGGGAGGCAGGGGCCGGAGGTTCGAATCCTCTCTCCCCGACCATATAGAACAATCACTTAGGCCGCGATTGGAACAGGGGTCGAAGGTTCGAACGAACCTTTCGATTTGGCGGAGAGGTTCACCACGATCCAGCATTGGCCGCCTTTCGGAGATAGGTAGGACTATAGCGGGCATAATGCTTTTCCGTGGTCGCGCTGTCGTCGTGCCCCATAAGCTGCGCAATTTCGCTCATTGGAACGCCATCTTCCGCCCGCCAGACGGCGCCCGTATGCCGGAGCGTGTAGGGCGTCGCGACAACATTGCTCCTTTCGCTGGCAGCCGAAAAGGCTTTCTTGATGCTGGCGACACGCCTCCCGCCACGTTCGATCACATATTCTGATTGGCGAGCCTCATAGGCAGAGCGCAAGGGCTCCAGGGCGTAATCGGCTATCGGAACGGTCGGCCGGCGCTTGGCTGTTTGCGATCGTCCACGCGGATTAAGGTCGATAAGCCCCCGGTCGAAGTCCACGCGATCCCACGTAAGCTCGAGCAGTGCCGTGGGCCGCGCACAGGTCGCGATGCCTAGCACCATGTAGAGACGCGCGTGCGGGGCTTTGACGCCTGTCAGGAAGCGGCGGAACTGGTCTCGGGACAAATGGCGCTCGCGGCGTTCCGGGGGATCTGGCCGCCATATCTCGGGCGCCTCCTGGATTAGGCCATTCGACTTACCCCAGCGCAGCGCAACGGCCAGCATCGACAGTTCATAACGGACCGTGGACGCAGAGCGGGCGCGCTGCCGGTTATAGCCCTGCGCCATCTCCTTATCGATCAGGCGCGGGTTCACATGCTCCCAATGGCCTCGCATCGCCTTCCATGCGTCGCGCTGGCGGGTTGCGGTCGCGATACCCTCACGGGCGCGGTCCTGCATATAGGCTTCCACTATGCGTCCCACGGTCCATGTAGAACGGTCGCCGAGCCTCCATCGTTGACGGGCCTCCGCCTCCGCCCCAATCCGATCGGCGGCCCCAAGGGCATGCCTGCACCGCTTTCCGCTCGCGTCTCGATAGACGAGTGCGAATCCGCCGCGGAACCGCTGGACGCTGTAGTCTGGCATTCGAATCGCTCCACCTCTTCCAGCCGTATCCGGATCAGCGTTCCTATCCGGAAGCAATGCAGATCACCTTCCCGGATGCGCTTTCGAATCGCACCTTCGCTACAGCCCCAGCGTGACGCAAGGCCTTCGACCGTAAAGGCCTGTTGTGAGATGAGGCTATGCGCGCCCATGCCCTACGCCCGATTGATGCGCCGAAAGGCGGCAAGACGCGGCACGCGGCTTGATCCGAAGGACGAAAGCGGGTTGCGGCAACGCCGCCGTCCGACTTCTATCTCCCATCAACCGGCTCCTTCTCTACAGGAGTTGGGGTGGGGCGATCCTGCCAATAGCCGGTGCCCCAGGTCGAAGGCTGGAATAGGCGCCCGGTTGCGACGTAGCGCATCACCCGCAGCGCCCAATTCTTCTTGTCCGTGCCACACCTCGGGCAGACCTCCAGATGAATATGGAACTTGTCGCCGAACGGAGCTTCACGCATGAAGCCGCACGGGCAAACGCCGTAATGTAGCCAGTCCCCGCTCACGCCCCTCTCTCCCTAAGCTGGCGGATGGATGCAGCTATGTAATCACCGAGCGATCCGGCTGGCGTCGACCAACTTTGGTGTGTAGCGCAGTAATTCTCAGCCACCCCCGCCGCTTCTTCTAGAATAGCATTACGGATTTGGGTTTCGAACTTGGCGAAGGCTTGGACTTCCGCGAGATTGTCGTGCTGGCCGCCGCGAATGCCATCTGCTAATTGCGCAGTGTTTTCGTCGTTGGGGCGGATGGCGAAGAAGTAATCGATAGCCGCGATCCTCGCCTCCTGGCTTACCGGTAGTGTTATGTTATTCATGGGTGGGCCTTTCGGGCGTCTCAGCTTCGCTGATCGCGCTACCCATGCTTGCGCACGGAGCCTGCTTCGCGTCTCCGCCCTCCGGGTGGGTATCGACTGACGCGGGACCGACGAACGTCATCCCGTTCTCAACGCAATATCGGCGGAACGCGGGCTCGTGCAGTTCGCCGGGCAGCATGTCGATGCTGTGGCCTACAGTGCCACCCTTCCACGATCCCTTGCGCTTGCCAGTCTCGCCGGAGAAGCGTATGTCGAGCGACCGCCGAACCTTGGGCCGCCGGAACAGCGACAGCCATTTGAACTTGCCTTCGCCGAACCACCATTCACGCTCCTCAATCTTGGTCGTGGCCACGAGGGCCTCGGCATCGAAATCGAGGAAGTCGAATGACGCGGTCGGGCAAACGGCCTCAATTGCGCGCTCAACCTCCCAGCGATGCGGATTGGCGAGATAGCCGCCCTTCATCTGCGGCATGGTAGCGACGTGCCGCCCCTCCAGATCGTAGAAGCTGTGCCGAACGTGCCGCCACGCCCGCCAAGGCAGGAAATAGACCTTCGTCCGATCCGTGGTGCTGTCGTGCGTCCTCTGTCCGCTGTGGACGTGCAGCGCGCCATCGGAGAACGAGAAACCAAAATCGCGAGGCCAGATCTGCCAGTATCCGCCTCGCGCCGACGCCCAAGTGTGGCGTGATGTGTCGACCCATATCCGGGCGGGCTGGATAATCTGCGGCAGAGCGATGATCAGCGTGTGCCCGAACGCGTGGAAGCGAACGTAGCACCCGTTATTCCAATCATCGTCCTCCTCTTTGCCGGAGGTGATGACCGCGCCTAACTGGCGATAGCGGCGCTCACGGGCATAGGTGAACGGCCCCCAGCGATGATCATTATCGCTCCAATGAACTGCACGCGCCATGATCAGATTTCCTTTGCGAAAGTCGATTGAAGCCGGGACGGGCGAGACACGCGCAGCGGGGCTCGATCCCGAAGGGACGAAAGCGCGGTGCCGTCAGGCATTCGCCCTAATTCATTGATACTACTCATGGATACCTCCGGTGAGATGGGCGCGAAGGGCGAGGCCGGCCGCCGACAGCGTCAAGACAATGCCGATCCCGTCGTGCGCTTCGGTTGTCCGCACCAACCCCTTGCGGAGTAGGCGATTGGCGATTCCGCGCGACGTGGCCCTGCGAATAATCGCCACCCTCTGCGCCTCACTCAGCTTGGCAGCCAAGCCCACCACTTCATCGGGAGGGGTCATGCGGACTGATCCTTTGCACGGGGCCTACCCGCCGCCTCCCAAGACGCGACGGCCTCTAGCCAGCTTTCCGCTTCATCGACCTGATCGCGGCACTGATTGCTTTCGCGCTCGATCTCTTCATCGCTCATCGCGCTGAAGTCGGCGGCGTATTGTTTCCATGCTTCGTCCATTATTCCTCTCCCCCAGGGCCTTGGAGAGCGGTGCGAAGCGCGTTGGTGCGCGTTTCGAATTCCTGCTTCCATTGGTCAGGCTCGCCACGAAGCCCCGCCTCGACAAAGCCATTTGCGAACAGGCCTTCTACCGCCTCCCGCACAAGGCAGTCACAAGGAGATGGGGAGAGGGAGAGAAGCGTGGTTTCAATGAGGTCCAGCGCTTCGGACGAGCGGCAATGAAGCGCCATATTCGGCCACACGGAGCATGTAGCGAGAATGCCCGCCAGCAGCTTGCGCGCTTCGGTTCGCACCCCTTCCCGCCCCTCGGTAGGAGGGGGGCCAAGGGCGGAGAGGCGGTGGGGGTCGACTAGCATGCGAGCATGGGTGATTAGTCCCGCCATATAGGCGCTCTGGTAGGGATGGCCGTCGTTATCGACGCAATCCTGGATGCCGTTGGGCTTGGCCTCCTCGTCGGCGGCTACCAGCATCGCCAGCAATTCGCGTGCTGTCTCCTCCATGGTGCCCGAGGATTTGCGCAGGAACAGCGCGGCCGTTTCCAATGCCTCGCGCGCCGCCTGCATCCCACAGGTGCAGGGATGATCGCGCCGGGAATCCGGTTCGGAGCGGTCCGCGTTGTTGGCCCATATCTCGCAGATCGGGGTGTGCGTCAGGAAGGGGAGCGCGGTTGCGATCGCGGTGGGGGCGTCCATCATTTATTCGCCTGCCACCAGAGGGACTCATCGCTGTCGTCGGGGGGCTGGCGGTCGGCGATGATCACGCGACGCACCGCCAGGACCTCGCGAAACTCGCGGACCGCCAAGCACAGGCACCCGATGGCCAGCGACAGGCGAGAACAACGCACCAAATTGTCGCGCTGAGGCTCTGGCATGAGCGCCGCTATCTCGGCTGGCGTCGGCTCGGCCATCGTCAGGCCGCCCCGCCCTTGATCGCGTCTACCCGCGCCTGTTGAGCCTCTGCCGCGCGCGCCCGGTTATCCTCCGACCAGCTCGCAATCTCGTCCTTCCAGTCGGACCCGAGCGAGTTCACATCGATCACCGTGACCTTGGTGGCGAGGAAGCCGATGAACTCGTCGACACGGGCGTCTTCCTCCGCATTGGCGGTGAATTGCTCGCCTTGCTGGGATTGGGCGGGGCCTTCCGCGACCTCCTCGACCTCTGCTTCCGTTACGTCGGGTTGGGCCTGCTCGAGCAATGCGGCCGCCGTAACCGGCTGCGAAACCGAAACGCCGGCGAGCACAACGTCCTCGATTTCTTCGGTGGTCTGATGGCCGAGCATCACGTCGGGCGCGTAGAAGCGGACGAGGAACGCCGCCGATCGATAGCGCAGCATCACCTCGGGCATGGATTGGTATTTCTTGTTCGAAACCCAACCCTCAGCCTTCGCCATACGCATGGAGGCGGTGAACGAGACTTCCTCGCCGGTCTCGCGCAGGCTCGCAAAGGCCGTGACCTCGAGCCCGTCGCCCTCGCCTTCGATCCGCCAGTTGATACGGCCGACGAACACGCCGGAAGCGTTGGCGCGCGCGATCATGTATTGCGACGCGAAGCCTGCCTTGCCGTTGATGATGTGGATATTTTGCATCACGACGAGCGGCATTTCGCCCATGCGTTCCGCCATCTGGATCGCGATCATGCAGTTCGCGGCGGTCTGGTCCGGCGTGCCCTTGCGCAAATGCTCAGGGATAAGCGGCGACATGGCGAACATCTTCGCCTGATCTTTCAGCATCGCGTAACGTTCGCGCTGCGGCGTCATCTGTGATTGCTGGACGGCGGGAAGGTTTTCTACTGCGGATGCCATTTCGAGTTCCTTTCGAGTGATTTTGAGTTAGGCTGCCGCCCGATCGCCCCATGCGGCGGCCTCAGGCGTGATCGCTTCGTCGATGACCTTGCGTTCCCAGCCCGGCAGCCCGAGCATCACGGGCTCATCCGCATAGCCAGGCCATTTCCCGCTGCTCAGGCAGTCGGCGAAAATCCGGATCGCACGACGGTTCAGCCAGCGGCCGCGCCCGATATCCTCGGACGGTAGCTCGTAGAGCGCGACCACATGCGGCGGCTCCTTCTCCATGACGACGTGGATCCAGTTCGAAGGCTTGTCGCCGAACACGGCCTCGATCCCGTCGAGATAGAGCGCGGCTGCCTGCGCATATCCAAAGTTGGCAATCGTGCGCTGGAAGCCCTTGGGGCTGGCATCAGCCGCCGTTTTCAGGTCGGGGATGATCCGGCGCTTGGCGGGTAGGAAGTCGGGCCGGGCACGAAGCCAGACGCCGGTTTCCTTGTCTTGCCAGCATAGCGTGACCTCACTTTCGCCGTGGCTCAGCGCGGCGGTCGCCAGCGGGTTCGCGCGGATCGATGCCGCCATGCCGCGGATCAGGGCCGCATCATCCCATCGGATCAGCGTCTTGCCGGCCTCCTGGGCGGCCATCGCGGCAAGCTGCTCGTCCTTGAAGTTGACCGTGCGCGCGCTCGGTGCCGTGTAGCCATCCGGCAGTATGTGGTAGCATTCCGGCCAGCGGTCGCTCAGCAACAGCATATCGTGCGCGGCCTTGCCGACGTTGAAGTGCGCCTTGTCCTGCTCTGGCGGCCGATCGGGATTGAGCGGGCTATCGAACCAAAAATGCCGCGGCGACTTGGAGAGCAGCGTTTTCAGGCCCGACGCGCTTACCGACGGTGCCGGGAGTAGGTTCGGGTTGCGGTGATAGTCCAGCGTGTCGATGTTGCTGTAGGCGCCCGGGGCGGTGATCAGGGGTTGATTTGCCAGTGCCTGCAGCGCCTCCCATGGGTCGCGGAAATTCTGCGCCGGCGCGCTATCAGGCATCGTCTCGCGTTGATCCACGCCCGGATTGCGCTCCGACTTCGGCCGCTCCGATTTCGGGGTAGCGGCGCGCTCTGCCCCCATAGCGGAAAGCTCACGGCGCACGTCGGCAACGTGATTGTAGAGCGCGCGCCCGCTGTCGCTCGGGGTCGACGGATAAACGACGAACCGCTCCGCATCGCCGAACCGCAGCACAGCCTCACGATGCTTGGCCCGATCGCCGAACGTCACCGATGCGCCGGGCCACATGGCAACCTCATCGGTTGTCCACGTCTCGAAGTCGCGGCGGCTCATAGCGACGCCCGATCTTGGCCCGCAGCGGGGGATTGAGAGGGCCGCATCAGTGCGCCTTCCCCGCCACGAGCCAAGCCATGAAACAAATCGGCAGCAGGCCGAAGATAACCGCCTTCGCGAGCCGGACCGATGCCGCTTCCAGGCGCGGCCAGCCGAGAACCTCGTCCATAGGCTCGATGGCCGGCTCGGAGCGCGGTGTCGTGTCGAAGGGGGTGATCGTGTCCATCACCCAAGCCTTTCCAGAAAAGCGCGCATCGAAACCCCGCCGCAAAACGACAGGAACCGGGCCTGCAGCGCGGCCTCGATGGCAGCGATTTCGCGACGGACGGCGGCGACCTGCCGGTAGGCATCACCCGCGCGCGCGGTCAGCGTCTGGTCGGCGTCGATGATACCCTCAAGTTCGCGCTCAAGGCGTTCGCAATCGTGCAGGCGGACCCACAGTTCGTAGTTGCTCGCGGCGCTGATGTTGATCGGCGTGTCGCGGCGGAGGGAGAGAACCTGTCCCATCACGCGGCCCGCCGATCTTCACCGCAGTGAATGAGCCCAGTCGAAGCCTCGCGCTCGAAGCCGATCGACGGCATCTCCCGCACACCCGCCGATGACGACTTGAAAGCCCGGATCGAAGCCGAAGCCCCTAGCGAGCGCTGTCGGTCATCATCAGTACGCAGAGCAATCAAGCTGCCCGCAGCGTCGCGGCGGAATTCGTCCTGCCGACCAGATACCGCAATCTCGCGCTCGATGCGCAAGCGGTCGGCCGGGTTGGCGCGCCATGCTTTGGCTATCTCACGGGCTGTTTGCACCGACGTTCACTCCCAAAGGTGCCAGCGTCTTCGGCCCGAGGGCGATCAGCTGGTGTGGGAGTAATAACACCACATTGGTGTCGGCATGTCAACACCGTATTGGTGTTGATGGTGTTACTCGTCTGGCGGCATCTCGTCCGGCCACCAATCGGGATCGTGATTCGGCGGCTCGCGTTCTGGCGGCAGATCAGGCGGGTTCGCGTCGAGCGTCACGCGTATCAGCGCGCCGTAGCTCGTCGGCTCCTGAAAGATGGCCTTGATGTCTCGCCCTTCCGCGATCATGCCGCCGATCCAGCCGCAGCGTTCGGCCGTTAGGTAGCCCATGACGACACGTTCGGCGCTTTGAACCTGCACGGCGCGCGGGTCTGCTGGGTTCTTTGGCTCAGGGACGAGCAGCACCGGATCACCCGGACGGCAGAGTGAGATGGCGAAGCGGCGCGTCGGGCCGCGCTTGTTTGGGAAGTCAGCGCCAACGACGGCGAGCGTTAGCCCCGTGATCGGCACTTCACTTCTTAGGCGGCGTGCGCTCTAAAAGCTGATCAAGCTTGTCGCTGATGTGGGCCTGCTGGACTTCCATGCCGCCGATGCGCGTTGTAACGGCATCAAAACGAGAATTGGTCCGCTCGTATAGGCCGGCTATCATGAAGGCCAAGGCAACTACGGCGGCGACCCCCCAGCGCAGCAGAGCGCGTACGTCCTTATGCAGCTGATCGAGCTGACGATCCACAGACGCCTTCCAATCTTCGGTCACGCCGCCTGATGTGCCCCCTCCGCCATCTCCGCGCAAGGCTCCATCATCACTGGCGGAATAGGGTCGCGACCGCATCGCCTGCATTTGGGCCCAAAAGTCGCGCTTCGTCTCGTCTGCGTCAGGCATCTGGGGTCCACCCGGTGAGTGCCCGAAAGTCCGCATTAAGTTCGTTCTGCAAATTGTCTAGGGCCTGATAAATTTGCGCAGTCTGTGTAGTGTCAAGCTTTCCAACGTGAACCATATTTACTGCGAGCCGAACTATCATATCTAGCTGACGTAGCTGCAGATTAAGTCGCGCGATGTCGCCACGCGTCGCAAATGAATTCAACAGGGTCTCATTCAATGCCATAAGGCGCTCACAAATCCCTCACAACCAAAACACTTTTTCTTCGATCACGTCCTACTCCCGACAAAAATCACGCGTCCCACTATGTTGACGAAGTCGATCGGCTCCTCGTCAGGCGGCACGCTCGGGTTATCTGAAAGGATCTGGTACCGGTCCCCCTTCACGCGGAGCCGCTTGATCGCCCGAGTGTCCCCAACGGTGAATGCCCAGATTTCGTCCTGATCCTCGACCTTCCGCTGCGAGTGATCTAGCAGGATCATGTCGCCGTCGTTTATGGTCGGCTTCATCGAGGAACCGCGGGCGCGCACCCAGCTGAGCATCGCCGGCGACGTATAGGTGATGCTTTCCACCCAGGCGCGCGGGAACTGCAGTAGTTCGACTTGCGGTGCATCATCGGTGAAAACGGCGCCTAGACCGAAATCGGCATCGGAATAGCGGATGCCGACCATTGCCAGCCGGGCGCTTTCACTGTCGTCGCGCGAACCCCGTGCGCTTGGTGTGTCCGTGAGTCCATGAGGGAGGGCTTCGGAAATTATCGCAGTTGAGGGGACGCCGAAAGCGCCAGCCGCTTTGTCGATCCAGTCCTGCGAGAGCTTGCGCTGACCCTTCTCGAGACGTTCGATCTGCTGACCGCTCGTGCCCATGAGCTTCCCGAGCGCTGGCCGCGACCAGCCGCGCGCTTCCCTCAGAAGCTGAATGTTGTTCGCGCTCCCCATGCCGCTTTGTGCACCAATCCGGTGTCGAAGGCCCACACGCCAAAATGGTGTTGACGACACCGGCTCCATGACACCATAATGGTGTTCCATTGGAGATCAGCAGATGACGCTAGCGGAATGGCTCAAGGCGAAGGGCCTCAACAACGCAGAGTTCGGGGTCCGGATCAATCGGACCGCCGAGGCCGTGCGTCGGTACGCCGCTGGCGAGCGCATTCCTGACAAGGAGACGATGCCGATCATCGCCCGTGAGACGGATGGCGAAGTCACGCCCAACGACTTCTTCGACCTCGGCGAAGCGCCTGCATCCCAGGCCGCAGCATGACCCGCGACCTTCCGCTCGCCGACATCGGCCCACATCGCGCCCAGCCCGAAAGCCGCGCAGATGTTGAGCGCTTCGCCGCCCTCCAGGCGCGCGCGGTCGAAGAGGTCAACCCTCATGACCCGGCGCCATGCGCTTGCGATCCATGCACGCTCGCCCGGTTGGAACTTGCGTGATGGCCGGCGCGACGCCCTATCTCGGCCGCTACCCGATCCTGTCGCACCCGACGTGCGCTGACTGGGGCCCGGATCATGCCGTCCAACCCACGAGGGGGGGGGGCATGAAACAGCTCGCCAACATGCGGAAGGCCGACAAAGCCCACGGCGACGACACGACCCTGACGCGCTTCATCTTCACCCCAGGTCGCCACGCCTCCGATCACCGGACGGCTCTGATGCCCGCAGGATCGACCGGCACCCGGTTCAAATCCCGCGTGCTGCCGCCGAGCGCGATGACGAACGTCCTCGTCTCCGGCCACAACAACGCCAAGATCGGCCGCGATGTCCGCAAGGGCCATTTGCGCGGCTACTGGATCTACACGCTGAGCCTTGAGGAGCGGGCGACGTGCCCATCGTCCTGCCAGCACTGGCGCAGCTGCTACGGCAATTCGATGCCCTTCGCGAAGCGGGTCAAGCACGGCCCCGAAATGCTTCGCCGGATCGAGATCGAGCTTGCCGACCTGTGCGCCAAGAAGCGCGGCGTGCTGGTCCGCCTCCACGCTCTCGGCGATTTCTACTCCACCGATTATGTCGCTTTCTGGGATGGCATGCTGCGGCTGCACCCCAATCTCGCCGTCTTCGGCTACACCGCGCACCATCCCGGCACCGAGATCGGCGACGCAGTTCTGCGGGTCATTGGCAGGGCAGGGTTTTCCCGGTTCGCGGTCCGGTTCAGCGGCTGGTCCGGCGCCCTCGCCGCGGTCACGATCGATATTGAGGCGGATGCAAAGGTCCGTGATGCCGTGGTTTGCCCGCAGCAGACCGGCGGCGCTTCCCATTGTGCGACATGCGCCCTGTGCTGGGGATCGCAGCGCAACATCGCTTTCCTGGCCCACTGAGCGATGACCATCATCCTCGCCGCCAAATTCCTGTTCGCCGCCAGCGTCGCCATGGCCGGGGCCGCCGTCCTCGCCTTCGCGGACGAGCTGGTGCTGTTCGCAGCGCTCAAGGATGCGGGCGATCAGGTCGCCGATGGGGATTCCGTCGTCCTTCATAACGGGGGCGGTACTAATGTCGGCTGACCCATCTGTAGTTCGCAATCGCAGCAAATTAACCAAACTGGAGTTGCACGCCCTGCTGATGTCGGGGTGGCACCGCGGCATCGTGGCCCACGGACGCGGCGGTTTCACCGACAAGCTCGAGATCAGCGGCACCGCTCTGAACAAGCAGCTTTCCGGATCGATGCCGGACATGGAGACGATCGACCGCGCCTTCGATGCCGAACCCTCCGTTCTGGACGACTATTTCGCCCGCAAGGGGAAGCGCCTCGTCGATGCCAATGCCGTCTGCGACGTGGACGATGCGTCCGTGCTCATCACGCGCGTGCTGCTCTGGCTGCACGAAAGCCAGCATCCGGACAGCCCAGGCGGCCGAAAGGTCGTCCACACCGAATTGATTCCCGCCGAATTCATGATCCGGCAGCTGCATCAGGCGACCGGTGATTGGCTCGGCTCGATCACGGAACACCGGAGACAATCGAAATGATCGACACCCTGATCTGCGGGGCGCTGACCTATACCGCCTGTATCCTCGGCATCGCCGCTGCATGGGGCTGGCGCCGCGCGGTCAAGGCTCGCGACGCCGCGCTGACCGAACAGCGTCGGCTCAAGGCATGGGCCGACCACTGGCAACGCCAAGCGACATCGCTCGCCGACTATCTCTCCCGCATCCCGTCTCGCCGTGGCTCCCATGCCCGCGCGCGCCAGATGGACCAACAGCGGGCGCGTGTTCGCGCCACCGCCGAGCGATTGGCGGCTGGGAAATGAACCTGCCTCTGGTCAAAATTTGCGAGGCTTGCGGCGCGGATTATCGCCGTCCGACAGGCACTGGGCGCGTCACGGACGAGAAGTGGGCGGCGCGTAAATATTGCTCCGGGACCTGCGGATTTTCCGCAGCCGGGAAGGCTCATGGCCAGAACAGCAATGGCGCGCCCGCCGTTTTCGACGCGAAGGGATTGCAGACCTCGATTGCCACGAAGGCTCTGCTTGATCGGCAGATGGACTATTATCGCAGAATAGCGAGCGACCGCGGGCTGAACGACGTCTGGGAGGCGGCCGTCATGCTGGGGATGGCCGCATGACCCTGAATTGCTCCGTCCAGCTCCACGCCTATCTGCACGCCAGACGCCGCGGCATGCCCACCGAACAGGCTGCCGCCGAACAAGGCATGAGCCTCGCCGAAGCACGCCTGCATGATGCGGACGAGGCGAAGGGGCTGCTCGCCCACATCGACACCACCGAGACACCTCGCCTGGATTTCAAACAGCCGACCGCGCCGGCGGCTGGAAAGGCTCCCCTGCGCGAAAGCGTCAACGCGGGCCGGGATGAGGTCGGGTCATGCCCCGCGAAGGATGCCGCCGGCGCAGCACACACGAAGGAGGACGATATGGGACGCACGCGACGCAAGGCCGCCGATGAGGTGGTCGAGATCAAGAAGCCCGATTTCGATCTGGCACGGCGGATCTACTTCAACGACATCAAGCCTGCGCAGGCGAAGGTCGGCGAACATGCTCAAGAGCAGTCGACCGCCTACAAGGAGATCAAGAACGCGGCGCATATCCAGCCCCAGGCCGCCAAGTTGGCGTTCAAGCTGGTCGAGATGGAGGAGAGCAAGCGCGACGATTACCTGCGCTCGCTGAACGGCCTCCTGCAGGTGTTCCGCATCTTCATGCCGCGCGACATGGTCGACCAGGCCGAAGGCAAGTCGGAAAGCAATATAATCCCGATCGGCGAGCGGTCGGCGCCGCAGCTGGCGACGATCCCGAGCGGAGACAGCGACCTTGCCGGGGTGGACGAGTGGCACGCCAACCTCAAGGAAGGCGACGCCGTCATGATCCCCGTCGGCGAGGTCGGCTCGACCGACATTCTGCCCGGCAAGATCACCTTCATCGACGGCGACGTGCTTGACGTCGAATATGAAGATGCGGGCGAGACGGTGAAGGCATCGATCCCGCGCGATGCGGTGTCGCAGCCCGAGCCTGCCGACGATCAGCACCAGATCGCGGCTGAATAAGCATGCGCGTGCTGGGCCTCGACTTAAGCAAGACCTCCACGGGCTTTGCCGTGTGGGGGCCCGGCGACGCGCGCGCTCATAGCGGGACATGGGAATTAGGGAGCAGCCTGACCCCACGAGGCAGGGTGTTCGCGAAGCTCCATCAGTGCATGTCCGACCTGAACCGGCTCGGCAAAATCGACGCCATCTTCTTCGAAGAGACGATCCATCCCGCCAAGCTGCAGGGGCACACCAACGCGGACACTCTGCGGGTCCTCGCCGGTCTCGCCGCCCATGCGGAAAGCTGGGGTGAAGCGATGGGCTGCCGCGCGATCTATGCCGTCAATCAGTCGACCTGGCGCCGCTTCTTCCTCGGCAAGCTGCCGGTCGGCATGCGGTCCAACGACCTCAAGGACATGGCGATGAAGCGCGCGCGGATGCTGGGCTTCCACCCGCAGAAGCATGACCAGGCCGAGGCCATTGGAATTATGGATTTTGGGTGCGAGCAGCTGGGGCTGTCCCCACCGTGGCGTCAGCAAACGGGCATGCTCGCCCAGATGGCGGCGCAATGAACGCCGCCCCGATCTTCGTCATAACCACGGGCACCCGCATGGACGGCGGGCGCCTGTCGTGCCCCGGGCATTGGGGCAACCGACCGTTTCCCACCGCCGAGGATGCGGAAGCCGAGGCCTTGCGCCTTGGCGGCCCGCGCGCGGCTATTTCGCGGGAGCGGGGGCGGTGAGCAACGTCGTCACCCTACAGCCGCGCCTCAATGCGGACGCCGCGTGGGCTCGTTATCAGAGCTTTGCCGCGCGCCTCATCGACGATCCACGTCTCGCGCTGGACCGCGGGTTCATGGAGCAGCTCCATCTTGCCGACCTCGCCTTCAAGGCGACGTTCGAGCGCACCGCGAGGATCGGCTGATGCAGGCGGGGGGACAGCGTTACCAGGCCGACAACGACGCGGCACCGACCCTTTGGAACACCGAAGGCGAAGCGGCGCTGCTCGGCGGCCTCATGCTCAACAACCGGACAGTCGATGTCGTCGCCGATATCCTGCAGCCGGAAGATTTCTACGAAGCCGCACATGGCGCCATTTTCTCGGCGATCGTTGCCGCGACGTCGATGGAGAGGCTTGCCAACCCCGTCACGTTGCGACCGCTGTTCGACAACGATCCCAGCCTGGTCGATCTTGGCGGTGGCTCCTATCTCGCCCAGCTGACCGGCAACGGCTCGGTGGCGATGGTCGATTTGAAGTCGATCGCCAACGATATCGCAGAACTCGCCGCGCGCCGCCGGCTGCTCGAGGGCCTTTCCGAGACGCGCGCCCGGGTCAGCAATCTCGGGACGACGCTGCTCGAACTGGTCGACGAAGCCGATGCCGCGTTGGTCGCCGCGGTCGAGCGCAGGGAAAGCGCGCCACAGCCCACGATAGGCGAGGCCATCGGTTCGGCGTTGCAGCGCATCGTCGACATTCAAGCCAACGACGGTCGGGTTGGTGTCGCTTGCAACATTAGCGACGTGGATCACCTGCTTGGCGGGTTCGATGGGGGACAACTGATCGTGCTCGCTGGGCGCCCTGGCATGGGTAAAACAGCGGTGGCCTGTTCGATCAGCAAAGGCGTTGCCGAAGCTGGCCACGGCGTGCTCAGCGTCAGCCTGGAGATGAAGGCCGACGAGCTCGGCCAACGCGTTCTCTGCGACATGGCTTACACCGGCCAGCACGGCATCCCATTTGACCGCATCGTGCGGGCCACAGTCAGCCGCGAGGAATTGCGCCATCTCTACCGCTTGAAGGGGGAGTCGGACGCATTACCGCTGCGCATTGTCGACGCTGGCTCGGTGACATTGCCACGTCTCGCGCTCTCGGTGCGGCGCCACAAACGCAAATTCGCGGCCCAGGGCAAAGAGCTGAAGCTGGTCGTAATCGACTATTTGCAGTTGCTCCAGGCGGGCAAGAACGCCCGCTCGGCATATGAGCAGGTCAGCGAGATCAGCAAGGGCCTCAAGGCGCTCGCCAAGGACGCCAACGTTTGCATCCTGGCGCTCGCCCAACTCAACCGCGGCGTTGAACAGCGCGAGGACAAGCGCCCGAACCTCTCCGACCTCCGCGATTCCGGCCAGATCGAGCAGGACGCCGACGCGGTCATGTTCCTCTATCGGGAGGAATATTATCTGGCGCACAAAAAGCCGCGCAAAGAGGAGCAGATGCCCGGCTGGCAGGCCGACATGGCCATGGTGCGCGATCGCATCGAATTCATCCTGGCCAAGCGCCGCAACGGCCGAACCGGGCACAGCGTCGGTTATTATTTTAGCGATTATCAGGCCGTGCGCGGTTCGGATGACCGGCAGGAGGCGTTCGGGCTGTGAGTGCCGAATTTGCCTCCGAGGCAGCAATGGTTGCGCACTGGCTAGAAGACCTGCGCGCCACCCGTTTGGGCGAGACGTGGACCGTCTATCCGGAGACCGGTGGCTGGGACCTGCTGCTCGTCCACCGTGACGGTTTCCAGCTTGGGTTAGAGGCGAAGCTCTCCCTCAATGCCAAGGTGCTCGAGCAGGCCCTGAAGGAAACCGACAGCTACTGGCGGCCGAACGGTCCCGATTATCGCGGCGTCCTCGTGCCGGCAGGCAAGTGTCAGCACCATTTGACCAGCATCGCCCGCGCTCTCGGCATCGGCATCGTGACCGTTCGACCGCGTGAGCGTGGTGTCCGCTACGCTATGAACCTGCCCGGCGAGGAGCCGTATCACAGCGGCTGGGCTTCATGGTTGCCGGCGCAGCGCGTCAAGCTCCCCGCCTATGTGCCAGACGTCGAAGCCGGGCACTCGGCACCAGTGATGCTGACGGACTGGAAGATCAGGGCGATCAAGCTCCTGATCGTTCTCGGCCGGCGTGGCTTCGTTACCCGCGCCGACATGAAAGCACTGCAAATCAGCCCGACCCGGTGGTGTGATGGTTGGCACGGTTTCCTTGATCGGGGCGCCGACGGCTACATTCGTGGCGAGCGAACGCCGGACCTTAAAGCCCAGCATCCCCGAAACTGGGATGAGATCGAGGGCGACATCGCGATCTGGGCAAAGGATCTGGAATCGATCGAACGTGTCGAGGCGGCAGCATGAGCGCGCGCCCCTACCATAAACGCTACCACAGCGATGCGCTGGCCGGCTTCATGTCGCTGACGCTCGAGGAGCGCGGCGCCTACCAGACGCTGCTCGACCTGATCTACGACCGCGGCGGCCCGCTGCCCGATAACGAGCGTCTCCTTGCCGGCTACATGGGCATATCGCTGCGGAAGTGGCGCGTCCTGCTCGAAGACCTGATCGCCAAGCGGAAGATCGTCCGCAATCAGGATGGGCATCTGACCAACCCCAGGGCGGAGCGCGAGATAGAAAACGACGCGAAAACGGCGCGAAAACTCGCTGAAAATGGATCGAAAGGAGGACGTAACCGCGCCGAGAATGCAAAAAATGCCAATGAAAACAATGAAACAGATCAAGCCGCGCTTAGGCCGGGCTCAAGCCTAACCAATACCAGAGTTAGAGAAGACCCTAACGGGTCTTCAACGCGCGCACGCACACACGAGGGCCGAGCCGGGGGAGGGGTGCCTTCGCAGCCTCCCGAGGATGCCGAAATCGTGACCGCTGCTCGCTTCGCCTGGCCGCTGAGCCATGCGGATCGGCGACAGCTTGCGGCTTGGGAAAAGGATGGGATCGACCGTGCTGCCACGGTGATCCCGGTGTTGACGCGGGTCGCTGCCGAGCGCGCCAACGCCTCCGATCCACCGTCAACGCTCCGGTATTTCGACCGGGCCGTACGAGCCGAGCACGCCCAGGATGTCAGGGCGGAGGAATATCGTTCCGACCTGCGGGAGCGCTACGGCGCGGTAGGGGGAGGGCACTGATGCCCGCCAAAGGCACAACCTGCCTGTACCGGCTGCCGCCAGCGGACTTCGACCGGCTCTTCGTCGAGCATGGCTGGTCGGAGATCGAGGCGCTGACGAACGCCCATGCAAAGACGATCCGGAAGTGGCTGGACCTGCGCAATGCCGATCGGTTGAGCCGGGGATTGCAGGCGCTGCAGGATGCCCGAACCGCTTACGTGTCCCGCCACGGCAAGGCACTGCCGCCGAAGCGCATCGCGGAGGGTCAGCCCCGCCGGTCGGCGTCGCGCTACGTCCTTGGCCGGACAAATCGGACCACGGGCTGGCCTTCGCCGGCGCCGCGGTTCTGGGACTTCGGGCTGCTACCCGGGGTTTCGGCGGTGCAATCGCAGCCGAGGCGGGTTGCGCCAGGGCTGGAGCGTGCGGCGCGGATCCTTGAACGATGGGCGGCGGAGAGCCCGAGTGATGTCAGGGCCGCGCTGCTCGATGCGGCGGAGCGGATGCGGTCGATGCGGATGGAGGTAAGGTGATGGCCGGTCCGCTGAAGAACCCGGCGCACGAACGCTTCGCTCAGAACATCGTGAAGGGCATGACGCTCGCGGCCGCATACGAAGCCGCGGGCTACAAGCGGAGCGAGAAGAACGCGGCGCGTTTGAGGAAAGTTGAGGGGGTGGCGACTCGGATCGCGGAATTGCAGACCGCGGTGGCTGAAAAGACCGTCATTACCGTGGCCGACATAACGCAACGCCTTCTAAACATTGCGCAAAAGGGCGAGAATGACGGACAGCCCGCCATGCTTTCGGTGGCGCGGGCCTCCCTGATGGACGTCGCGAAGCTCAACGGCATGATCGTCGAGAAGACCCAGCGCGAGCTTAGTCAGGATCAAATGAACGCGCTGATGGACATGATCCGCACGCAGCCCGGGCTTGCCGCGCAATTGCTGGCGCAGATGGGGATCGGGTGAGCGCCGAAGTCCTCTCGATCCTGCGTGACGGTCCGAATCGCCGCCGCTTCATCCAAGGCCTGCGACGGATAGCGAGCGAGGAGGCAAGCAACGATCGCGCATCGCTGCCTGAGCCCGACGACAGCGACGTCAAGCGTCAGCAATCCGGCGCTCATAGCGAGACCTTCGAGCGCACCGCAAAGCAGCAGGAGCAGGCTGACGCCGCTAACAGCAGCGCGCGGCATGTCCTCGCCTATGGTGGCTCCCGCTCAGGCAAGACGTTCGGCTTCTGCGAATTGATCGCCGAGCGGGCGCTGCAGGCGGATGAAAGCCGCCACCTCATCGCCCGGTTGCACAACATCGACGTGCGCCAAGCGGTAATGCTCGACACCTGGCCGAAGATGATGCGGCTCGCCTTTCCCGATGTCCGCTACACGATCAACAAATCCGACCAGTATGTCACCTTCGAGAACGGGTCGGAGGTGTGGTTCGGCGGGCTCGACGATGCCGAGAGGATCGACAAGATCCTCGGCAAGGAATTCGCGACCATCTATGTCAACGAGAGCAGTCAGGTCGTCTTCAACACGATCCTGACGCTCCGTACCCGGTTGGCGCAGGCTGCATTCCGCCGCGACGGCTCACCGCTTCCGCTCAAGGCCTTTTACGACCTCAACCCGACCGGCAAAGGCCACTGGACGCATCGGGAATTCATCGAAGGCATCCGACCGGACAACAGCATCCCGCTCAAGCCGGGCACGCGCGCCCATGTCATGATGAACCCGGCGGATAATCCGCATCTGCCTGCCGAGTATCACGAAGAGCTCGACGGCCTGCCTGACAAGCAACGCCAGCGGTTCCGCGATGGCAAATACCTCAACGAGGTGCCGGGCGCGCTTTGGTCGCTGTCCGACCGCACCGCCGAGGACGGCCGACTTATCCCTGGGATCGAGACGCTGCGCACCTTGGGAATGCCACCGCTGGCGCGTGTTGTGATCGGTGTCGATCCATCCGGATCGGACGGCAGAGGCGGCGACAGTCAGGGCATTGTCGTCGCTGGGCTGGGCACTGACGGCCATGGCTATGTGATGAAGGATAGGACCTGCCGGCTGTCGCCAGATGGCTGGGCGCAGGTTGTGGCGCGCGCGGCGAGCGAATTCGAAGCCGACCGGGTCGCGGCTGAGAAGAATTACGGCGGTGCGATGGTCGAATCGGTGCTGCGCACCGCCAACAAGAACCTACCGGTGAAACTGGTCAATTCGAGCCGCGGCAAGGTGCTGCGCGCCGAACCGGTGGCCGCGCTGTATGAGCAAGGCAAGGTGCATCACGTCGGGAGCTTTGCGGACCTCGAGGAGCAGATGACGATGACGACGACCTCCGGCTATCAGGGCGGAGGCTCACCGGACCGGCTCGACGCGTTGGTGTTTGCGCTGACCGAACTGATGTTGAAGGGCGGGGCGCCCTACAACGCCTCCGCCTGGATGAACTGACGGCGGTAACTCCACGGCCACCACGCCCATAGCCTCCCGCGCCATGGCCACCAAGACGAAGGACAGCGGCCCGGCCCGCCAGATGTCGGACGGCATCACCAACGTCGTCACCGGGCTCGGCACCACCCGCGATCCGCGCGTCGCCAACGCCTATTACAGCCGCATCCTCCACGATCGCGAAATCTACCAGGCCTATGCGGGCTCGTGGCTGATGACCAAGATCGTCAACAAGCCCGCGACCGAGATGGTCAGGGCATGGCGGGATTGGCAGGCCGATGCCGAACAAATTGCGCTGCTGGAAAAATACGAGCGCAAGCTAAACCTGCGCGCCAAGGTCAAGCAAGCCGAGGTGCTGCGCGCCCTGGGCGGCTGCGGCATGGTGCTTTGGGTCGGCAACGAGGATCCGGCATTCCCGATCAATCCCCGCACGCTGACCACGGATTCGCTGCGTGGCGTGCATGTCTGGCACCGCAGCCGTTTGACGATCGAGGACATGGAGACCGACCCGCGCTCGGAATGGTACGGCCTCCCCAAATTCTACCGCAACCAGACCCGCGACGGTCGGGAATATCGCATCCACCCCAGCCGGGTCATCCCGTTCCGGGCGCAGGAAATCCCCGATATCGCAGGCGTGGCTTGGCGGGACGCCTTCTGGGGCATGTCGACGGTGCAGATCGTCATGGACGCCGTCCAGAACAGCGACACCTCGCAGAACAGCTTTGCCGCGATGTTCAAGGATGCCCGCAATCGCCGCATCGGCATCCCGGGCATGACCAACATGCTCGCAACGGCGGAAGGCGAGAAGATCCTGCAGGCCCGCATGGCTGCGGTGTCCGCGCTGGAATCGATGCTGGGCGTCACTTTCTACGACAGCGGTGAGGACGGGAAAAACGGCGAGGAGATCGACGATCGCCAGATGACGTGGGCCGGAATCCCCGACATCAACAACAACTACCTCGCGATCTGCGCCGCCGCCGCCGACATGCCAGCTACGATCATGCTCGGGAAATCACCCGACGGGCAGAACTCGACCGGCGAAAGCGACACCGAGGCTTGGGAGAAGACGGTCAGCGCGCGGCAGGACCTCGACCTGCGGCCTTGCATGGAGCAGCTTGACGCGGTGCTGATCCCATCGGCGCTCGGCAAGATGGACGAGGGCATCACCTGGGGCTTTGCGCCGCTTTCGGTGCCGGATGAGGCGGAAGAAGCGACCACGTTCAAGACGGCCATGGAGGCGGTGGTCGAGTTGCAGGGAACGGGCACGATCCCGGATATCGCGCTGTCCAAGGGCGTGCAGAACCTGATGACGGAGCGTGGCTGGATTCCCGGGCTTGATGCGGCCTTGGCGGAGGTCCCGGAGGCTGAGCGGTTTCCCGAGGGTGAAGCTGAGCCGGCCGATGATCCTGCTGCTGCGCAGTTCGATCCGGTGACGGGCAAACGCGTCGTCGCGAGCCCTCCGCCGCGCGCGGTCAATGATCGCAAGCGCTGGGTGCTGGTTGAGGAAGAGGCCGAGTGAACCTCCTCACATGGCTCCAATGGACCCTCGGCATCGCGGTCGGTGTCCCGGCGGGGATTGTCGTCGTGCTGGGCGTGTTGTTCATCATGGCATTGCCGCGTCGGACCTAGCCCATGCGCTTTGACATCGCCGCAATGGCCCGGCGCGCGCTCAATGGCCGGAAGCCCCGTCGCCCCAAGGTGATCCTTCGCCCGATCGAGCCCACGGCGGTTATGGCTGGGGACCTGTATGCCGCGGCCTACAAGCCCGTCATTCAGGCATGGCAGCAGGCGATCACCATGATCGGAGCGCGGTACGAGGCTGCGCTGCCGGTGCGGGATGCTTTTCCCAAATCGGGCGGGAATTATGCAAATCCTATGCACGACGCCGTCTTCGACCTCGACAGCATCCTTGCCGCGATCGAGGGTTCGCTTGAGCAGTTGGTCATCAGCGTCACACCACGGCTGCGGGAGTGGTCGCTTTCTGCCGAGAGGTGGCATAGAAATCGCTGGTCCGGAGCAATCCTCGCGGGCACCGGCATCGACCCCCGCACCATGCTCGGCCCGTCCGACGTCAACGATACCGTGCAGGCGTTCGTGAGCCGGAATGTGCAGCTTATCAGGTCCGTAAGCGACGACACCCGGGCGAAGGTCTCGGACATCGTGCTCCGTGGGTACGCGTCTCGCATTCCACTCCGCCAAGTCGCCAAGGAGATGTCGGAGGCGGTCGCCTTCTCGCGCAAGCGCGCCCTTCGCATCGCCAGCGACCAGAACAGCAAGCTTGCCGGCCGCCTCGACCAGGCACGGCAGGAGCAGGCGGGCATCTCGCAGTTTGCCTATCACCACGGCGCACCAATGCACCCCCGCAAGTGGCACGCCGCCCGGAATGGCAAGATTTACGAGTGGGATACGCTGCATCAGGTTGATGGGCCGGACCAGATCGACCCGACTGATGCGCCGAGCATTCCGCCGTTTTGCACGTGCCGGACGCGGGCGGTGATTGATTTGAGCTAGGCCGCAGGTGTGCTATGCCGATCCCAATGCTCTGGCCTTGATCTGAAGGACGGCTTGTAACCCCCATCGCCAAGGCTTGTTTCTACGGCGATGAGTAAGCGACAGGCCGGAGCAGCAAACGAGCCGACCGGGGCGCTAGCAACACCCCGACCGGCTCTGACCACAACGAACGGTGAGGTTCGCGATATGGCTGAGACACCCTTTGAAACAAAGTTCGTTCGCGATCCAGAGCGCATGGAATCGCCGCCGTTCACAAGGATCCACTTGGACAAGCCGTCGGCTGAGCCTGCGCGCCGAATCGCCGGTAAAGTCGAGATTAGATTCCATCCCGGCGATGCGCTTGACCAGCACTTCCCCGACAAGGCCGCATGTGTTGGCCGGGTGCGCGTATTCGCGGATGGCGAGCCGTTCGACTGCGTGGGGGTAGACGGCGATGAGTTGATCATGGAGCGGGCCAATGCCTAACCCCATGATCGAGCGCCTGACAGCGGCGATATACGAGGCCTGCAAGGAGCGGGTGGAATGGTCCGGAAGCTATCTGACCGACCGCCATCCCGAAACTGGCGTGTTCAACTTCGATGGCGAAATGCCCGTGCCCGAGATCATCAAGCACGTCCTCGCCGCCATGCGCGAGCCGACGGAGGGGATGCTAAAGGCGGGCGTCATCGCGCCCAACTATCTCGAGGACCAGAGCTCACGGCGTGGGTGCGGTAATATCTTCACCGCCATGATCGACGCAGCGCTCGCGGAGGAGGGGTGAGTTCCGGCGTCACCCGCCGGCCCGACACCATGAGTGGCGCCTACTGCCTCGCGGGCACCCGCATGCCGGTCACGCAGGTGAAACGGATGATCGCAGACCCGGAAGGCGGACGGGAATGGGTCAAGGATCAATTCCCCTGGATCACCGACGACCAGATCGACACGGCGCTGAAATTCCGCGCCTAATCTGACGGCGGTAACACGCGCGCACCATGAGCGGCAATTCATGCCGCCATGTTCCTTTCGGACCGCCTCACGCTCGACGCGCCCAAGCTGACTTCGGACGGCTTTTTGGCCGTTCGTGCCCGCGCCGCAAGGGTCGGGGTTTACCAATATGACGGCACCGAAGTCGATCCCGAGAACGCCCACGGACTGCGCGACGCTGGCCTGATCAACGTCCTGCGCGACGAGGCCACCGTCTTCGACAAGGCGGCGGTTCACAGCTTCATCGGCAAGCCGATCACCGACGATCACCCCACGACGCAGGTAAACGCCCAGAATTGGCGCGACCTGAGCCGGGGTACGATCATGGGCGCGATGCGCGACGGCGATCATCTCGCCTTCGACCTGATGGTGACCGACCAGTCGGCCATCGACAAGATCAACGCCGGCAAGCGCGAGCTTTCCAACGGCTACACCTCCGATCTGGAATTCGGCGACTTCACTGCGACCGACGGCACGAAATGCCAGGCCCGGCAGAAGTCCATCAAGGGAAACCATATCGCGCTGGTCGATCGCGGCCGTGCCGGTCCGTCGTGCGCCATCAAGGACGCCGCCCTCTGCGACGCCGCCCCATCATCCTTTCTCGACAGCTTCAACAAGGAGAAGCCCGTGTCTAAAACCAAGCTGATCGACGGGCTGCACGTCGATGTCGCCAATGTCGATACCGCCATCGCGACGATCGACACCCTGCTTGCGGCTCGCGATGAAGCACTCGGCAAGGTCACCGCCGCCGACGCGAAGGTCGTGGCAGCCGAAGCGACCATCGTCGCCAAGGATGCCGAGATCGAGAAGCTGAAGGGCCAGCTGGCGGATGCGAATGATCCTGCCAAGCAGGCTCAGCGCGACGCGGCGCACAGGGTCGCGAACTTCAAGGCCAAGAAGCTGGGCGTCAAGGTGGCGGATAATGCCACCACCGACGCCATCATGCGCGCCGTGGTCGACAGCAAGATGGGCGACAAGGCCAAGGCTTACAGCGACGAGCATGTCGCGATCGCGTTCGACAGCCTGACCGCCGACATCAAGGTCGAGGATCGCGACGTCATGGTCGACATCATCGCCAACAGCGTCGCCCACAGCGACGGCCTCGACATCGAGGGCGACCGGGCCAAGCGCCGCGCCAAGGTCTCCGACGCATGGCGCCAGCCCGCCATCGCCGCGAACGCATAAAGGGAGGCCCACGACATGTCGTTCATCGTCCAGAATTCCACTCTCACCGACTATGTCGCGGGCTTCCCCGGCATGGTTGCCAATGGCGAGGAGAGCAATCGCCTCAGCCGCACCGTAGAGGACGCGGCGGGCATCGCCTTCGGTAAGGCCGCTTTTCGCGGTGCCACCGATCGCGGCTGCACCGCCACTCCCGCCGCCGGCAAGTTCATGGGAATCACGATCGCCGATGCCGGCGTCGTGCCGACCCTGGATCAGACCACGGCCGACATCTACCAGCAGTATGCGACCGCCGGCCTGCTCAACGAAGGCGTGATCTTCGTGACCGCGGGCGCCGCCGTTGCCGCTGGCGACCAGGCCTATGTGACGAGCGCTGGTGCCATCACCAACGTGTCGTCCAGCAACACGCTCATCCCCGCGAAATTCGACGAAGCCGCCGCATCCGGCGCCATCGTCCGCCTTCGCGTCACGCGTTCGTAAGAGGGGCAAGGACCATGAAGGAAGGTCGTATTTTCGCGGACGCGCAGCAGGCGGCGGGTTTCATCACGCCTCCGCTGTACCGCATGCATTCGGTGGTACTCGAACAGAAGTACCCGTCGTTCGATTATGCCGGGCTCGTCCCCGTCAACACCGAAGGCGATATGTGGGACATCGGCACTCTCATCCATTCGGGTGATCTGGCCGGCGCCATGCATTACCTGTCGGGCAAGGGCTTCGACATTCCCAATGTGGGCATGAACCTGCAGCAGGGCACGTCGAACTTCTTCCTGGGCGGTGCGGGCTACGAACTCAGCCTGCAGGAGGTCAATCGCGCCTCACGCATGGGCTTGCCGCTCGACAGCAAGAAGGCCGACGGTGCCCGCAAGGTCGCCGAGAAGTTCATCTACGACAAGGTCATCCGTGGCTCGACGGTCAAGAACTTCACCGGCCTGATCAACAATGCGGGCGTGCCGACGGCGAATGCGCCGACCGGTTCGTGGGGCACGGCGACGCCTGCGCAAATCCTCGCCGACGTGAACACCGTCCTCACCGACGTGATCACGAACAGCGGCGAGACGGCGATGCCGAACGCGCTGCTGCTGCCGACGTCGAAGTTCCTCTTCATGAACAACACGCAGCTCACCAACACGGGCGACTCGCTGCTGACGTTCATCAAGGAGAACAACAGCTACACGGCGATCACCAACCAGCCGCTGGACATCCGCCCCAGCCGCGAGCTTGCCACCGCAGGCGCATCCGGCACGGCGCGCATGGTCGCCTACGAGAAGGATCCGGGCAACCTCGAATTCTTCCTGCCGGGCCTGTTCGAGTTCCTGCCCGAATTCCCGACCTCCTCGATGTCCTGGCGCATCGACGGCATCGCGAACGTCGGTCAGCTCGAAATCTATCGTCCCAAGACGATGTCCTACCGCGACGGCATTTGAAGGAGCAGGGACGATGAAGACCTTCACCAACCACCAGCCCGGCCCGCGCGGCGTCAACATCAAGGGCGGCGCGACGGTCTGGCTCGAGCCTGGCGAAAGCCGGGAGATCGACGAAGATACGATCGAGGGCGCGCTTCCCGACTTCGGCAAGCCGGCCGCGCACGCCGACGAGCTCGACGCTGCGAACGGGGCGCTGACCGAGCAGGTTGCGGAGCTGCAGCAGCAGGTTTCCGATCTGACCGACCAGCTCGACGCCGCGAACGCCAAGCTCAAGCCGTATCTGGTCAAGGATGCGGTTGCGGGTCTGGATCACGGCAACGACGCGCACTGGACGCAGGGCGGCGATCCCAAGGTCGAGGCGGTCTCCGCTCTCGTCGGCCAGGACGTCACCCGGGCGGACATCGCGGGAGCCGCACCGGACGCGAAGCGCACCGCCTGACCCAATCCCCCGCCGTGGATGACTTGGGCCGCTTCGCCTCACCGCGAGGCGGCCCTTTTCGCAAGGACGAACGATGGCCCTGAACACTCTCACCGTCTCGCTTTCCAGCGGCGTCCTCGGCAAGCCGTTCGCGGCTGCTGTGTCGGGTCAGACGGCGGGATCGGTCGTCGAGATCGCGAACGGCGGGACGCAGGGCTTCGGCTATTCGAACGGCAAGCTTTCTCATAGCGCGCTGCCAGCCGACACCAATCTGGTCATCCTGCGCGAGCGGCTTCCCAGCACGGGCGAAAGTCTGCTGACCTACATCATCGTCACCGCTGCCAGCGCCTATGCGATCCAGCAACAGGCTCTCGGCATCAATCCGACCCCGAAGGGCTTCCGCGCGGCGGGCGTGGCGCAGGGCGACGGTTCGCTGCTCTGGACGCTGTTCGTCGAGGATTCGACCGGGGCGACCACAAGCGTGCCCGTCGGCGGTGTCGCCGCGCCCGTCAACACTGTGCTGCCCGCCATCACCGGCACCGCGCAGGTAGGGCAGACGCTCACCGTATCGAACGGCACATGGACTGGCTCTCCGTCGGGCTATGCCTACCAGTGGAAGTCGGGCGCGGCCAACGTCGGCACCAACTCCAACACCTACGTCCCCGTCGTTGGTGACATCGGCAACGTGATCACCTGCATTGTCACCGCGACGAATACAGGCGGTTCGACGCCAGCGACGAGCCCGGGCACGGCGGCGGTCATCGCGGCGGCTGCTGTCGTCCCGGTCAACTCCGTCGCTCCAGCGATCTCTGGCAGCGGCACCACGGCGAGCCCGCTCACGTCTACGACAGGAACATGGTCGAACAGCCCGTCGAGCTATACCTATCAATGGTATCGCGGCGCCTCGGCTATCTCTGGCGCGACAGCATCGACCTATACCTATGTTCCCGCGGACAGCGGCGCGAGCATCACCTGTCAGGTTGTAGCGACCAACGGCGCAGGATCCGGCTCACCGGCGACGTCCAACACGATCACCGCGCCGACGATCGCCGCCGCCACGTTCACGCGTCCGACGGACCAGCCGGCTGGCATCCTCAACGACCACACCTATCAGTGCGATACCGAGACCGGTTCGGTCTTCAGCGTCGGCAAGGCGACGGTCAACTACCCGGTGTCGGTCACGGCAAACGGCTGGATTTGGGTCCGGCTCCGCGACAAGACCACTGGCCTGCAGGTCGGCCCGATCGCGGCTTATCAGGTCACGGTCGTCACGACGGCCATCCCCTTCGACGTGCCCGGCCGCTTCGGCTGGGGATACGTCGACATGTCGACGGATGCATCGACCTGGTCGACCTTCGCTGGCACTTTGAGCATCGGTGCAGGCGACCAGACGCTTGCCCACGGCCAAAGCCTGATGGCCAACTCCATCTTCACGTCAGGCACCACCCTGGCCGCCGCCGGCCTGACCACCACGGACATCAACGCGCTGGCCTATTGCCGTACGTTCGCGACCTCGGATTCCTATAGTCAGGCGTCGCTGGTCGGCGTGGTCTGGGAGCAGCCTGGAACGGCCAATCACCCCGGCCCGGGCCACGCTATGTATCTTTCCAAGATGGCGCAGATCCGTGGGCGCAATCAGGCGATGGCCTCGCACGCGGTTGCTGGAACGAGCCAGGCAAGCTGGCAGCCGCTCGGCGGCAACGTCAACGTAACGCGGCTCAACAACATCATCGCGGTGACGGGCGGAAGCTATCGCTACGTCATGTGGTGGCAGGGTCAGGCGGATGCCGTCGGCAATATCCTCGGCAAGCATTATGCCAAGGACCTCAACTATCACATGTTCGGCGCCCTCACGGGCTCGGGCACGACCGGCGGTCTCGCGGCGCTCAACAGCTATGTTGACCCGGCAACCGGCCTGACCTCGCGCAACGGCGGCGTCCGCTACCTCATCAGCACGATCAACAACATGCTGATCGGTCCCTATTACTACGGGCCGTCGAATTGGCAGACCGAAGTCCGCAAGGGTGCCGCCGATTGGTGCGCCGTCACTCCCGGCGCGGTTCACGTCGCGAACGAGGGGCTGCAACTCGATGCCGGCTTCGTCCATCCGACGGCGGTCGGCGGCGTTCAGGCTGCCCCCAGCTTTGTTCGTGCCGCCACCTCCGACAGTGTCGGCCCCTCACTCGTCAGCGCGATCCGCGACCCGAGCAATCATAACGACATCATCGCGACGCTGAGCCTCACAGGCAATCTCGTCCTCACCGGTAGCTGGTGGCTGCGCTTCGTGGCCTACATCGCTGGTTCGACCAACAGCCGTTGGACGATCACGGGGGGCGACCAGACCGGCGTGTCTGCCAATCAGGTTCGCTTGCACCTGCAGAGTTCGCCGAACCCGCCGACCGATGGCGATGCCTTCGACCTGTGGCTCGGCCCGGCATGGGACGCCGACCCGTTCAGCGACATGTCCGGACACATGATCCGCGACGACCGAACCGACACAATCAGCGGTGTCGGCCGAGGCTTCATGCCGAGCCTGACCGGCGTGTCGGTCGCGGCGCTCAATACCGGCGTGGCCAAATCGCCGAATGCGAACGTGCCCACCTATGTCGCGCCATATTCGATGCACGACATCACGTTCGTGTCGAACACCAACCAGACGACGCTCGTGACGCCGACCTATGCGGGCGCGGAGTTGCCGGAGCTAATCGGGTTCGGCCGCCCAATGATTGGCGGCGTCGGGGCAGGCAAGCTTCTGACGGTGGGCGGCCAGCATGTCGCAGTCGCTAGCTCGTCTATGGCCCAAACGCTGGTCATGCGCGCGAAGATGCCTGCATCGATCCCGTCGCAGAACGTCAACATGTTCGTCTATGGGAACTATAATTTCACCTTCAACAAGACCACCGGGACCATTCAGGCAAGCGCCCTGACGTCGAGCATCACAACTGCGTCTGCCGCGGCGCTCGGGCATGTCTACTGGCTGGCGCTCACCGTCGTCGGCGATCAGGTATGGTTCTATTACAAGGATCTCACGGCCGGTACCGCGACGCAGCTGCGCATCGGCGCAACCCACATGACGGCGCTGTTTTCGACGCCTGCCGGTGGCATCAACGTTGCCCCGCTAAACGGCGGCGTCAGCTTCTTCGACGGCACGGCCGGGATTCTGGAAGTGGCGGTCTATAGCGAGCCGATCTATACCGATCCGGTCGGTTCGAACGTCAACCCGTCGTCCAGCCCGCTCACGGGAAGCGAGCAGTATCTGCAGCATCTATGGCGGTTCAGCGCCGCGGCCGACGTAAGCAACGTGCAGCCGGACCAAGTACTGATCGCCTAATTCGCGACTGACGGCGGTAACAATCCCGCCGTCAGCACCTGAAAAGACGCCATGGCCTATGACGTCCCAACCCCGTCGCAGTTGAAGGTCATCTATCCCGCCTTCGCCGCGGTCGATGATGCCACGATCCAGGCCTATCTCGATCGCGTCAGCGGTGCATCCGGCAGCGGCGGCGATGTAGATCAGACGTGGACCGAAGGTGATTATGCCCCCGCCATCATGGCCGCCGCAGCGCATCGCATGGTGCGCGCGGGTGTGCAGATCGCGGGCGGCGATGCGACTGGAATGGTGGCCGCAGGGGTGACGGACTTCCAATCCGGCTCGTTCCGTGCCCGCTTCTCCGATGATGCCGTGAAGGCTGCCGTCGCCGGGGGATGGCGATCGACCATCTATGGCCAGGACTATTTCGACCTGCTGCGCAAGAACAAGGCCGGGCCCCGCGTGATCGGGGGCGGCGAGGTGCCCTGTTACGACGCCTACGACCTGCGCAACGGCACCTATTATTTCCGCTGAAAGGATCTGGCGATGAACATTCTCGAAGCCGTTGGATTGCTGCTCGTCGGCGTCGCGCTTGGCTATGGCTTCCGGGCGCTGATCGGCAAGGAGCTGGTCGCGGTCAAGGACCGGCTCGCGTCGATCGAGAGCAAGGTCAAGGGTCGGCTGTGATGACTGACGTCACTGGATATGGTGAGCGGATGTCCGCGGTCATCCGCAGCCATGGCGGCGACTCCATGTCGTTCTGGTGCCCGGGCTGCGATACGTCGCACACCGTCCGCGTCGGTGGCGCCAATCCTTGGGGATGGAACGGCAATTACGACAAGCCGACCTTCACGCCATCCGTATTGCTAAAATCTGGCCATTATTGCTCGGGGCAAGAGGGCAAGGATTGCTGGTGCACCTTTGAGGCGCGCATCGGGCGCCCGTCACCGTTCAAATGCGGCATCTGCCACAGCTTCGTGACCGACGGGCGG
>Ga0157378_10000262_pt1 | contig 51559 bp, 48 predicted proteins | sample M65metaG_FD_115309 | JGI IMG/M metagenome (GOLD analysis project Ga0157378, IMG submission 115309) | Miscanthus rhizosphere microbial communities from Kellogg Biological Station, Michigan, USA - M6-5 metaG | ecosystem: Host-associated > Plants > Roots > Rhizosphere > Soil | place: USA: Michigan... | reverse complement strand
CCTTTCACCCCTACCCTCAGCTCATCAGAGCGATTTTCAACTCACACCTGTTCGGTCCTCCAGTCGCGGTTAAGCGACCTTCAACCTGGCCAAGGGTAGATCATCCCGCTTCGCGTCTATTCCAACGTACTTGTCGCCCTATTCGGACTCGCTTTCGCTACGGCTCGCTTGCGCTTAACCTTGCACGTTAGAATAACTAGCCGGCTCATTAAGCAAGAGGCACGCCGTCAGGCTTTCACGGACCGAAGTCCGTGCATGGCCCTCCGACTGCTTGTAAGCATACGGTTTCAGGTTCTATTTCACTCCCCTCGCAGGGGTGCTTTTCGCCTTTCCCTCACGGTACTGGTTCACTATCGGTCGCCAGAGAGTATTTAGCCTTGGAGAGTGGTCTCCCCAGTTTCCCACCGGATTACACGTGTCCGGTGGTACTCAGGATACCGCTTCGAGTTCGATCGGCTTTCGGTTACAGGGCTCTCACCTTCTATGGCCCCGCTTTCCAGCAGGTTCACCTAACCGTCGAATTGATAACTCTACTTATGCGGTCCTACAACCCCCCAGTATAAATACTGGGGTTTGGGCTGTTCCGATTTCGCTCGCCGCTACTTTCGGAATCTCTGTGATTTATTTTCCTCCAGGTACTGAGATGGTTCACTTCCCTGGGTTGGCTCATACCGACCTATGTATTCAGTCGGCTGTAACGAGAGTTCATCTCGCAGGGTTTCCCCATTCGGAAATCCCCGGATCAAAGCCTGCTTGCGGCTCCCCGGGGCTTATCGCAGCTTGCCACGTCCTTCATCGCCTTCTGGCGCCAAGGCATCCACCGTACGCTCTTAGTAGCTTAATCATAAAACTCACCCAATCCGTCAAATCATTCGAGCTAAACGTCTTAGCTTTAATAACTTAGCGTCCTGACTGTCTATGGCTCCATATACCTTGTGTTTCGGCTCTTACGGAACTGGGTAGGTCCCGCAGACACCGGACATTGGCTTTCGTTTCCACATTTCATCAGGCAATTAGTTGAGCTGCCTTTGTTTGTCCACAGTTTTGCTCAACTCGAGCAAACTTGTAATTATCCACACCATGACGTCGCGTCCGACCGTAATCGGACCACGATTTTCGGCGTGGATTGCCAGCCTTTCTGTTGTCAAAGAGCGATGGCCCTGATCCCGTCAGAGCGCCTCAGCATTCCGCTGAAGCATTGTCCAATCTTGCGACCGAACAATAAAAAACCCGGCGTCGAGCGCCGGGCACATACGCCATTTGCTTCTGGCGTATCCACGCGTAGCTCGACTCGTTTCTAACCTGTACTCGTAAAGAACCTCACTATAGGATCTACTGCTGGCCTTCGCTTGATCTTGCGCTGGGAAGACTGCGTATTCGACCCGACTGTGATGCCCTACTGGCTCAACTACCCCCAAGCCATTTGCAAGTATACAAGATTCCGGGGATCCGTCAAGCCCCTTGCCAAATATTTTTTGGCCATCCCGCTGTGCAAATTTTCAGCTCTGTGCAAAATCCAAGGCGGCGGACTTGACCGTGCAGACCGGCATTTGCGAGCTGAGGAGAATCATATGTAGTAAAAATCTGCGCCATGGCAAGTTTTGCCAAGATTACCCATACCGGCGTTATCAATCCTCTACATCAGCCTCTACATCAGCCTAAGGCCCGCTTTCGTCGCGGCATCACGGAGCCTCTTGTCCAGAGCAGCCACTGGAAGCCTCTCGCGTTTTGCCAACGGGTTCAGGCGGGTTAGAACAGATGGGGGGTGCCGGAGTTGGACAGGTCGGCCTGATACTTGGGCCACGGGCTGTTCATCAGGCCGCCGTGGCCGCCGGCGTAAGCGAGAATCTTGCTGTCATAGCTAGTCGCCACGTATACGGTGCCGTCGGGCGCCAGAGTTGGAGAAGACTCGGTGGCGTGTTCCACGTCCGCTTGGGAGAGCAACCGGCCATCGGAAGAGACGGCAGACAGAGTATGTGCGCCGATGACAAAGATAACTCCGTCCTGGGCTAGCAGGGGTGTGGCGTGAAGGGGACCTGGCAGGGCCAATTTCCACTTGGTTGAACCGAATGGGTCGACTGCGTACAGAGTCGCGTCGGCGCCTGCGAAAAAGATGGTGCCGTCCGTCGAGACCACCGGTGTGGAGCGACCTAACTCGGTGGAATTGGTCTTCAATTCCCACTTGACGGAGCCATCCAGTCCCATGGCAACCAAGCTGGATCGGTTGGCGGTTGCGTATAGGGTGCGGTTGTTATCGATGGCGATTCCGGAGGAAATGAAGAAGCTGCTGGGAGAGGCACCTGCGGCAACCGCTGGATATTGCCAATTGACTTGCCCGTTGGAGTCCAGCGCCGTGAGCTTTGCACGGCCCGGCGAGAGCAGGCTGCCATCCGGGAGCAAAGTGACCGAGCCCCATTGGTCTCCGCCCCACGTCGACTGCCAAGCGATTTGGCCGTTGTCCAGTCGCACCGCTAGCAGACTGCCGCGTGACACACCGTAAAGGTAGTCGCGACCGAGGGCGCCGGCACTCTTGTTGACCGTATTCCCGTCATAGGAATCGATGGTCCATCGGATGGATCCGGAATGGTTCAATGCGAAGAACCGACCATTGCTATTGGAGACGTAGATGGCGCCATCGGATCCGATCGCGGGAGTCGCGTCGGTCGGGCCTACATAGGTTTTCCATTGCAGAGTTCCCGCCGGGTCCAGGGCGTAGATGAAACCGTCTTCGCACGACGCGTAGAGCGTGCCGTCGCCCGCGAGGGCAAGGGCGGCCGTGATTTTTCCACCGACGGTGAACTCCCATTTCTTGGCGAGCACCGGAACGCCTTCGGAAGAGGCCGCAGGCTTTTTGCATGAGACAAATCCCAGAGTACACAGGAGTACGAGAGCTGCTGCAAGAGATTGCTTTCGAGCCACAGGTTGCACCTTTCCGCTAATCCCGGCCGTGAAGCGGATTGCTGGTATTCGCCAAGTCGTGGAACTGTTTGGGCCAGGCGCTTGGCATGAGAGGCGAGCCGGCATCCTCCGCTGCGCAGAGCACGGCATAGCCGCAGGCAAAATAGATGGTGCCATCGGGCGCAATCGCGAGAGAGGAGGTGGGCGTGAAGACACGCAGGTTGGACTTGAGCGTGCCATCGGGGCGAAGAGCGATCAGTGCGAATTCGCCGCCGAGATAGAGGGTGCCGTCCGCGGCCAGAACCGGCGAAGTCAAAACGTTCAAGGGCAGCTGTGGCGCGAACCTCCATTTGAGGCTGCCGTCCGGAGTAACGGCATAGACGGCACCGCCGCCCGTAAAGTAGATCACCCCATCCACGTCGATGACCGGCGAGCCGGTGATACCGGCGGCGTCGAAGCGCCACTTGACAGAGCCGGAGGGATCGACGGCGTACAGGACGCCAGCCCCATCGCCCACATAGATGGTGCCGTCGTTGGCTAATGCCGCTTGTCCCAGGCCGCCCGAGGAGAGCTCGAGATCCCATTCGGGATTGCCACTAGCGGAGATCGAATGGAGAAAATTCTGACGGGGCAGGATGATCGAGCTGGCGCGGGTCAGTAGGGGCGCGCCGGAGGAACCGCCTGCGCGAGCGCTGCCGGGTAGTACAGTGGCGGCTCCGAGCATGCCCTCGCGGAAGGTTTCCAGGTGCCAGATGTCGCGGTCGGACATTTTGGGCTGGAACGCCCAGATGTCCGCAGAACCGTTGAGATAGTACAGCGTGGTGGCGGGCCCCAGGGCCGGCGGAGCGTGAAACGCGTTCATTCCATAGCCGGGGCGCCAGACAATCTGGCCGTGTTGGTCCACTCCGAACACAAGGCCATGCCAAGTGTCGAGGTAGATGGTGCCATCGTCGGAAACGACCGGCACGTTGGCAGCGTCAAAAGTCGTTTCCCAGACAAGTTTCCCTTCTGGCGAGACAGCGACAAGGCCGCGATTTGTGCCGACGTAGATCGTGCCGTCCGGAGCCACCGCCGGATGCGAGAGCGCAGAGCCTGTGCTCTTGTATTGCCACTTCAGACGCAGGCCGGACTTTGCAGCTGGAGCGGTCGTCTTGCCACAGGCTGCAAATAGCAGAGCGACGCAAGCCGCGCAGGTGAAGAGGATGCAGCCGCCCGAGAAACTGCGAGCGAAAAAAGCTACAGGTGCCCAGCGGAGAGTCATACCCGGACGAGTCATCGAGGGGAAGGAAATTCGCAGTCGCGCTGAAAAATCCGCGAGGCTTGCGCGTTCATCATGGCTCCGCGCACGGGAGAGAGCACGCTCACCTCTTGAATCCGCGAATTAATCCGGCTGGTGAGGGTGTTGAGACCTTGCTGAAGGGTGCGATCCATGTTCTGAAAATATTCCTCGGCGCGAGCGCGCTGCATTTGGGCGTCAAAGCTGTTTCCGCTGGGCGAAACTTTCTGGGAGCGCTGCGCCAGAAAATTGCAATACGTGTGCGTCTGTTGAATAGCTTGCGAGAGGAGCTGGCGCCACTCGGTATCGGCGATGAGCTCCTTGCGAGCGCTGACGATCTGCATCTGCCATTCCGCATCACGGTCGGAGTCGTAGCCTAACTCGGCGCGCGCGGTCTGCTCGCAGGCAGACTCGCAGTTGAGAAGCGGGCTGTTGTCGCCGCCGGTTACGATCCTGGTGTTCGATGGAGCGGCGGCGCTGCCACCCGGACGCGCCTCGAGGTCTTCATTGGTGATGACTTTCTTTGGTTTGGAGGAAGCGTTGGGTTTGGATGAAGCAGCATTGGGAGCAGCCTGGGAACCGGGCTGCTGAGGCGTTTGAACCGGAGCAGCGGCCGACTGGGCAGAACCGTGGTTGACGCAAAATGTAAACAGCGTTGCGAACGCAATGGCTCGAAAAGAAACGCCCCGGAGAGGAAGACGACAGTTCTTGTCGCAAGCCTCGACGTACCTTATCGAGCGCTTAGGGATCATTGTCATCACCCGGCGTATAGCTGGGATACTGCTGCATTGGACAGCTAGTGTTTTGTATCCGGTTGGTCTGTACTGTCGTGAATTGATATGCGAGCGGATTTTCGCTGAATTTGTGCTGGATCGTGCCCTGGCGGTTGTAGAGACTCTGCAATTCCGCCTGCGCCTGCTTGAATTTGGCGTCGTATTTTTCGTCGATGGAGAGCTCTTGCGGCGTGACGTTATGGGGGTCCCCGTATTTGCCCAGCTCGTTCTTCTTTTCGGCCCCTAACTGACAGAACTTGAGGTGGACATCGTAGAGATTGCGCAGGTGCTTCTGCCACTCGTCATCCTTGCGGACGGTGTCTATAGCTTGCAAAAGATTCCGCTTCCAGTTGGGATTGAATTCGGGCGCGACACGAGCTAACTGGCGAACCTGCTCGAAGCAAGTTCTGTTGCAATCATTGATCTGGCTGAAATCGACAGGAGAGAATCCGTCACCGTCAGCAGCGGGCTTCAGGTCATCGTTGGTGATGACCTTTTTGGGCTTGTCGGGTGATTTTGCGGGCGAAGCGGGCAGCTGTTGGCGCTGTGGAGCGGAGGGCTGCTTTTCGGGCGACGGAGCTTGAGGGTCCTGCTGCCGCAGTCGGATCTTCACCGCGCCTTGCGCGAGCGGGGACAGACCAAGCGTACAAGATAGAAAAAGGGCTACGTACGGGACCGGAGACACCGGGCACCTCTGAAAATACGATTTTCTCAGACCGAGGAGTAAAACGGCACAAGTAGAGGGAAGACTATACAGAAAGGATTATTACTCGCACGGGCACAAAAAGAGCGGCCGGGACGGCCACGTTGATACTCGCCGCCTGGGCGGTGGCGTTGACGCGGAGGCCTGATCGCCGCTGGCACTCGGAATCTTCGATTGGGATACAGCCGTCAGCGGCGGTCGACGGTGGGATGGCGGACGTCCTGGCCTTGCACAATGTAGATGACATCCTCGGCGATGTTGGTGGCGTGGTCACCGATACGCTCGAGGTTCTTGGCTACAAGAATCAGCTCGAAAGCGGGGAAGACCACGCTGGAGTCGCCCATCATGTAGGTGAGCAGCTCGCGGAAGATCTGGTCACGGTAATGGTCCACAGAATCGTCCATGGTCAGAACTTTCTGGGCCAGCTCGACATCACGGCGGACCACCGCGTTCAGAGCGTCGCGTACCATCTCTTCGGCGACCTCGCTCATGCGCGGCAGATCGACATAGGGCTTTACGCGTGGGTGGCGAAGGATGCGGACCGAGCCCTGGGCGATGTTAACGGCCTGATCGCCAATGCGCTCGAGGTCGTTGTTGATGCGCGAGATGGCGAGAACCAGGCGGAGGTCCATGGCCATGAGCTGATGGAGGGCGAGGAGCTGGACGACGCGGTCGTCGATTTCCAGCTGAAGCTCGTTGATGGCGTCTTCTTCGTCGAGGACGCGCTTGGCCAGTTGTTCGTCGGAATCGAGCACGGAGTGGACAGCCTGGTGGACGGCGCGCTCGGCGAGGCTGCCCATCCAGAGAAGGCGCTCTTTCAGTTCGTTGAGGTCTTTTTCGAAGTGGCGTTCCATTATTTCCTCGGTTCAACGGCAAATTCGCCAGAAGCGCAAACCGACTCGCTCTGCTCGCGGTCCGGGCTGAAGCCCGGTGGCTGCAGACCACCGATCAGCCGAAGCGGCCAGTAATGTAGGCCTCAGTTCGCGGATCGCTCGGGGTAGTGAAAAGCTGCGGCGTCGGGCTGAACTCGATTAGCTGGCCAATCAGCAGGAAGGCAGTGAAATCGCTGACGCGCGCGGCCTGCTGCATGTTGTGGGTGACGATGGCGATGGTGCAGAGATCCTTGAGCTGAACCAGGAGTTCTTCGATTTTTGCGGTGCTGATGGGATCGAGGGCCGAGCAAGGCTCATCGAGGAGGAGCACTTCGGGCTCGACGGCCAAGCCGCGGGCGATGCACAGGCGCTGCTGCTGGCCACCGGAAAGCTCGTAGGCGGACTTATGAAGATGATCCTTCACTTCGTCCCACAGGGCGGCGTGGCGCAGGCTCTTTTCGACGGCTTCTGCGAGGGGCAGCTTAGAGCCGTTGATGCGCAAGCCGTAAGCGACGTTATCGAAAATGGATTTCGGGAACGGGTTGGGCCGCTGAAAGACCATGCCGACGCGGCGACGGAGCTGGGTGACGTCCTGGGCGAGGATGTTCTGGCCATCGAGGAGAATCTCGCCTTCCAAGCGGGCGCCCCGTACCGTTTCGTGCATGCGGTTAAAGGTGCGGAGCAAGGTGGACTTGCCGCAACCTGATGGGCCGATCAGCGCAGTGACTTTATTGGTGGCGATGCCCATGCTGATATCGAACAAGGTCTGTTTGGTGCCATAAAAGAAGTTGACCTTGTTGATGTTCATGCGCATGGGAAGGGCGGCCGGGGTTTCACGGCTGGGCGTCCCGGTTGGCGTAGTAGGAGTCAAATTTACGGACACAGCCGGCCTCACAGAAGCGTGCATGTCAGGACCTCGGGACCGCAATGCCACGGGACAGAATCGCCCGGGCGAGAATATTGATGACCAAAATCAGACCCAAAAGGACAAGGCCTGCGGCCCAAGCCTGGCGACGCCAGTCCTCATAGGGAGAAATAGCATAAGTGAAGACCATATGGGGTAAAGACTCGACGGGGTGATTCCATCCGGGGCTCCAATAGCGATTGCCCAGTGCGGTGAAGAGCAGCGGAGCAGTTTCGCCGGCGACGCGGGCGAAAGCCAGCAGGATGGCGGTGAGAATGCCGCGGTAGGCAGCGGGGACGATGACCGTGGCGATGGTTTTCCACTTGCTGGCGCCCAAGGCCATGGCGGCTTCGCGCAGAGCTTTTGGGACCGCGAGGAGGAAATCCTCGGTGCTGCGCAGGGTGATTGGGATCATCATGATGCCGAGAGCGAATCCGCCAGCCAGCGTAGAGAAGTGCCCCATCGGCGCGACGATCAAAGCATAGGCGAAAATTCCGACGACGATGGAGGGGACGCCGTTGAGCACGTCAGCGGCGTAGCGGACCACGAAAGCGGTCTTTGCGCCGCTGAACTCAGCCAAGTAGATTGCTCCGAGAAAGCCGACAGGGACGCCGATGAGCGTGGCGAGGAGCAAGAGTTTGCCACTACCGACGATGGCGTTGGCCATACCGCCGCCGGTTTCGCCGACCGGAGTGGGCAGCTTGGTGAAGAAATTCCAGTTGATGGAGGTCCCACCGTTATAGACGAGATAGCCGAGGATCAGAAAAAGAACAGAGACGGCGACAAAGGCGCAAACGCCGGTCATGGTGAGCATGAAGCCGCTTACGAGCTTGCGCCAGCGGAGACGATTGGTCAAGCGTGCCCCATTCCGCTGCCGCGCTGCGAGGTAGCGATAATCAATAGGCGAGCGAGGCCATTGAGGATGAAGGTGAGCAAGAAGAGAACGAGGCCGAGCTCGATCAGGGCCTGGCTATAGAGCTGGCCGGTGGCCTCAGTGAATTCGTTGGCGATGACGGCGGCGATGGAGTAGCCAGGAGAAAAGAGCGATGGAGTGATAGCGACAACGTTGCCGACGACCATGGTGACCGCCATGGTTTCTCCCAGAGCGCGAGCGAGTGCGAGAAAAATCGAGCCCATGATACCGGTGCGGGCAAAAGGCACAACGACTTTCCAGGTGGACTCCCAGCGAGTGGAGCCCAGCGCGAGAGCCGCTTCGCGCTGATCGCGCGGGACGGACAGAAGGACTTCGCGAGAGACGGAGATGATGAAGGGAATCACCATGATGGCGAGGATCACGCCGGCGGTGAGGAAACCGAGACCATAGGCCGGTCCGGAAAAGATCGGGAGCATGGTTTTCTTCAGCGCAGGCTGGATGTACTCGCGCATCAATGGGACCACCGCAAGGAAGCCGAGCAGTCCATAGATGACGCTGGGAACGGCAGCGAGAAGGTCGATGAAGAATTCGAGGGTATCGGAGACGCGAGCGGGAGCCAATTCGGCGAGGAAGATGGCGGCGCCAATTCCGAGAGGGACCGCGATAAACAACGCGACGGTGGAAGTGACTACAGTGCCATAGATGAAAGGAAGGGCGCCGTACTGGTCGGCGAGAGGATCCCAAACGCGGGTCCAAAGGAAAGCCAGGCCGAACTTCTGGCGCGCCAGAACGGAGTCTCGCCAGAGTTCGTAGACGAGCAAGAGGGTAACGAGCACAACGGCGGCGGCGAAGATAAAGGTGATGAGGCGTGCGATCTCGTCGCCCTCGCGGAGCTTGCTGAGAAAAGAGCGCGAGCCCACGATGGGGCCCGCGCCAGGAACGGTTGTTGAAGAGGAAGCCATGTAGTGGTGCGCAGCCGCCTTGAGTTACTGGATGCTGCCAAGCGCTTTGGCCTCTTTGGCCACAACTTCCTTGGGTAGCTTGGCGTAGGACAAGGCTTCGGCGTAATTCTGGCCGTCGGCAAGCGACCACTTCAGAAAGTCCTTGATGGCGTTGCGTTTTCCGGCATCAGAGATCTTGGCAGGAATCAGCAGCCAAGTGAAGCTGGAGATCGGGTAAGCGGTTTTGCCCGGAGCGTTGGTGATAGAGACGCGGAAGTCGTCGGGCATGCTCTTTGCGGCGCCCGCGGCTGCGGCGCTGACACTGGCGAGATCGGCCTTTACGAAGGTCCCTGCGGCGTTCTTGACCGCGCCGTAGGGGACGCTGTTCTGCGCAGCGTAGATGAGTTCGACGTAGCCGATGGAATTGGGCGTCTGCTTGATGAGGCCGGTGACGCCTTCGCTGCCCTTGCCGCCAAGGCCGACGGGCCAGTTGATGGAGGTACCCTTTCCAACTTTGTTCTTCCATTCGTCGCTGACTTTGGAGAGATAGTCCGTCCAGATGTAAGTGGTGCCGGAACCATCGGAGCGGTGGACAACAACGATGTCGTTCGCGGGCAGATTGACGCCTTTGTTCGCGCCGGCGATAGCGGGATCATTCCACTTGGTGATCTTGCCAAGGAAGATTCCGGCCAGGGCCTCGGGAGTGAAGTTAAGAGCAGCACTAGCACCGGGGACATTGTAGGTGGGGACTGCGGCACCGAGCACCGTGGGGAAATGCAGGATTCCATAGCCGTGCTTGTCGGTATAGGCCTTAATCTGTTCGTCGTTCATCGGACCATCGGAAGCGCCGAAATCAACGGTGCCATCGGTGACTTGTTTGATGCCTGCGCCGGATCCCACCGACTGATAGTTAATCTCGGCGTTGCCGTGGGCTTTGCGATATTCATCGAACCACTTGGAATAAATCGGATAAGGAAAGGACGCGCCTGCCCCGTTGATGAGCAGGGCGCCTTGCGACCATGCGACGGTTGCAAGGGCGAGGGCGGCCACCAGCAATCCAGCAATCTTTTTCATGTTTTTCTCCGTGAACGGTTTTACCTGGCTTTAGAAGGCAGTGTGACGCGTTGTTGTTACAGCATTGTTACAGCCGATTCAGCATCTGTTGACAGTAGCCGCCGCGATAAAAGAACAGCCGCACTTAGGGCGAAGAGATGGCGAAAGAAAAAGGGCGGCTCCAGTGGAGCCGCCCTTTGTTCTTGAAGGAGCGAGGCCTTCACGACTGCGGGACTATGGAATGTAGTAGCGGAACGAGGTGAACACCATGTTGGCATGGGCATTGGGAGCCTGGCCGAACGTTGTGTTGTTGTTGTTGCCGGACCAGGTGTTCTTGATCAGATAGGAGTATTGGATGCCCCACTGTATGCGTCCCTTGGGACCCTGATAGACGCGATGCCAGAAGCCCGTGGTGCCTTCCATGATATTGCGGATGTCGCCCGCGCAAGATCCGGCGTTGGCGGGGCTAAGAGTGCCTCCTGGAACGACGGCCGTGCCCGCGGTTGGAACCACTTCGCTGTTGCAACCGGTGTTGTTGAACAGCGGCGAGCCGTAGCCGATGCCCGCAGTGCCGGCTGCATTGGTGTAGGCGGTGCGGAAGGCGTACTCCGATCCGAAGTTGAAATACACATCGACCGCCTTTGTGGGATGCGTTTCCAACGTAGCGAGAACACTGCCGCCGCGAATCGGAGCGAGCGTGCCATCGGGACGAGCGGTAAGGTCGGCAAGTTGCGCGCTGCTGTAGCGGCCGATGCCGTCACCGCCCAGGAAGTGGATGCCGGCGTCAACCTTCTTGTTCAACAGTGGAACGCGAGCGTTGAAACCGATGCCACCGCCGGTGCGGGAGTCGTTGAACGCGCCGGCTGAGGACGGCCCGGTGACGCCGAGGCAGACAGCCGTGGCCGCGGTGGTCGCGCAGGGATAGTTGCGTTCGCGGAAGGTGCTGATGATGCCGAAGAGCTCGTAGTGACCCCAGCCGGGTTCGGCGGCTACCTTGATGATGAAATCGGGGGATTGGTTCACAGTGTAGCCGCTGGTGTCGACGAAGTTGTACAGGCCGCCGCCAGCACCCTGCGCGTTGATGAAGAAGTTTGCCGGGAAGCCGCGTCCGCCAATGGTGGTTTGCGGCGCTTCGATAGCGAAACCGACGGCGAACTTGTTGCCGAAGTCCTTGGTGACACGGAAGCCGTATTGGCGAGCGAAGGTGAAGCCAACGCTGTACTGGTGGTCGACCGTCAGAGGCGTAGCCTCAGTGCGGTTATCAAGCAGTTTCTTGGTTTCGGTAGCGAGGGACCACATCTGGCCGCCGGTGAACGCCCAACCATTGTCGAGCCGCGCGCGCGCGAACGCTTGACGTTGGCGCAATGAATAGCTGTTGCTCTGGCGGTTGTTGGAAGTCACGGCGGCGCTCAGAAAGTCCGCTTCGTAGAAGCCCTGGAGCGTCGCGGCAGCGAGCTTGCCTTCGACAAGAAGATTGAAACGTGATGCGCGGCCGCCGAGGTTGAACTCGGTGACCTTGCTTAGATCGCTGCCGTTGAAGGGAACACCGGTAAAGGCAGTGTTGACGTCCGACATGAGGGCGCGATTGCGGAACACGGTTTCGGCGGCCAGGAAGCCTCCGGGTGTGAAAGTAACGCCTTTGAACTTGATACTCGCGGGCCCATCTTCGCTGGCCTTTTTGGCCTCGGCCTGCTCGGCCACAACCTCGGACTTGAGGGATTCGTTGCTGGCCCTCAAATCACTGACGTTCGAGTTGATGGACTCGGTCGTGGACTTCAGCGCCGCGGAAGTGCTGACAGCCTCGACGGCACGGCTGTGGGCTTCGAACGCACGAGCGTTAGCGGCAGCGGCGGCTTCGCGCGCTTCGTCAATCTGACGATCGCGCTTGCCGAGCTCCTCTTTCAACATTTGCAATTGTTCCTGCTGGGATTGCAACGTCTGCCGCAGCTCTTCGAGTTCTGCGGCGAAACTAGCATCCGATTTTTCAGCTTTTTTGGCCGCCGGCTTGGACTTTGCTGGCGGAACTGATTTCGCGGGTGATGCGTCAGCGTCCTTGGGGGAATCGGCGAAGGCTGTTCCCGAAACCACAAACAGCGATAAAGCTATTGTTGCAAATGTTTTCATTGCCTCTCTCTTTGAATCAAAATTCTTTCGACCAAATGCCGGTGAGTTTGCGAACCACCCCGGGGCAGAAGGTAAAGGCCACGTCTTACGGTTGCGTCAACCGAATGTGAATATCCTGTAACAATGGGCCGGAGGCGACTGTATATGATTGACCGGATTGAAGTTACGTAGAGACGTCAGACTTTATCTACAGGAGAGGCGAAGAGACACCAGAAGCGCTGTCAGCGAAGTTGGTGTGAGCGCGGAAAGCAGGGTCGGGACTCCCTGGCCGGACCGTTATCCCACCCCCGGGATAGGGCTTACTTCGGCGACGCGATCGTATAGGCCAGCGTGATTTGGGTCAACCGATACGAATAATTGGCATCGGTGTCGGCGATGTCCGCTTCGGTCTTGGCCAATTCGGCCTGGCTATATTCGACAATGGATGCCAGACCGAGGTTGTAGCGGGTCTGCGCCAGGTCCAGCGCGAGGCTGGCTTGCTCGCGCAATTGCCGGGTGACCGCGAGACGTTCATACGCGCGATTGGTGTCCTGCCAGGCGATGCGCACGTCGCGCGCGATGTTGTTGCGCAGGTCGGAAAGCTTCTGGCGGGCGACCTCAGTTTGCAGGTCGGCGGTCTGCGCGCGCGCGTTGTACAAAAATCCATTGAACACGGGAATGTTGATGTTCACTCCGACGGCCCCGTACCAGTTCGGCGTGATCGCCGGATCGCGCACGGGAGTTGTGCCAACGACGCCGAGCGCGCCAATGGTCGGCCGCCACAGATCGTGTTCCGCGCTACTGCTTTTTTGCGCCGATGCGACCTGGTATTGCAGGGCGGAGACTTCCGGCCGCTGCCGGAGCGCCTGCTGAATCAGCGGCTGCGCGTCGGGCGCAGGAGGCGCAGGGGTGCCAGGTTGCGCCGGGTCGATCAAATCGAAGGGTTGCTGATCCGGAAAACCGAGAATAGCGGAAAGGGTGGCCAGGCAGCTTTGCTCGTTGTTGCGTGCTTCGAGGAGCAGCAGATTGGCGCGAGCGAGATCGACTTTGGTGAAACTCAGATCCAGGTCGGAGCGAAGTTTGGCATTGGCCAGCGCCTGAACTTTATCGACTAGGAGTTGGCGCGCGTCGACCGTACCTTGCGCGACTTTGACGAGTTCGCGCGTGTCCAGGCAGCTGTAGAACGAGCGATCGGCGGCGAGCGTGATGTCGGCGGTGGTGGCGGCGGCGTTCTGGTCTGCAGCCTTGGCCTGCAGTTCAGAACTTGACACCAGATTGCTGGTGCGCCCAAAGTCGGTAAGGAGTTGACTGACGGTGGCGCCCGCGGCCGCGCGCGGGAAAATGGTCGGGTTGTTCAGGGCGCCGGCGGCGATGCGGCTGCCGGGTTCGGAATCGACCGCAGTGAGGCTGAGGTACGCCGTCGGCAATAGCGCGGAGCGCGTCTCGCGCACATACTGGCGGGCTTCCAGCGCCCGCAGCTTGCCGATGGTGATTTGCGGATTGTTACGCAAGGCCAGAGACTCCGCTTGTTGCAGCGTCAAGGGGTTCCCCGGCGCCTGCGGGGATTGCTGTGACTGAGGCACGGATGCGGCAGCGGATACCGAAGATGCATTCATCGGCGCTGATATATTTTGCGCTTGTGAAGCGAGTGGCCAAGCGCCGAGGCTGACGAAAACCATCAGAACAACTGAGCGACGCCGGTTCACGATTGGGCCTCCGCGAGTTCTCGCGATTCCTTGCGGCCGTGGATCAGCAGGTACGCGGCAGGAACCAGGTAAACGGTAACGATCACGGAAACCAGCAAGCCGCCGATGATGGCGCGAGCCAGCGGCGCGTATTGTTCGCTGCCGGCTTCGGTGCCCAGAGCCATGGGAATCAGGCCGAGAACGGTGGCCAGCGAAGTCATCAGAATCGGACGAAGGCGCAGACGAGACGCCAGCGAAACGGCTTCTTTCACCGGCTTGCCGTCATGATGCAAATGGCGGGCGAACTCCACGATCAGGATGCTGTTGGACACGACGATACCGACCATCATCACCAGACCCATCAACGACATCACGTTGAGTGTCGTGCCAGTGGCGAGCAGGAAGAGCAACACCCCTGCAAGACCGGGGGGAATAGCCAGGAGGATAATGAACGGATCGAGCCAGGACGCGAACTGTGCGACCAGGATCAAGTAAACAAGCACGATCGACAGAATCAGGCCAATCCCAAAACTCTTGAACGAGGAGCGCATGCCCTGTACCGAGCCGCGCAAATTGACGCGCACGCCTTCTGGGAGCTTCGTTTCGCCGATGATTTTTTCGATTTGACCGGTAATCCCGCCGAGATCCTGATTTTTCGGCGAAACATACACGTCGATCACCCGGAACAGCTGGTAGTGATCGACTTCTGTCGGCGACGGGACCCTCTTTATATTCACGACGGTATCGAGAAATGTGGGTTGCGTACTCTTCACGCCGCGCAGCGGGATTTGTTTGAGATCGGTGATGGTCTTCACCGCGTTCTCCGGATATTGCACGGTCAGCATGTAGGGGTTGCCGCTTTTCGGGTCGATCCAGTAATTCGGGGCGATCATGCCGTTAGAGGTGAGCGCGGTGATCACGTTGCCGACGATTTCCTTTTGCGACAGGCCGAGCAGCCCGGCCTTTTCGCGGTCGATGTCGAGTTCCAGAGCGGGATAGTCGATGTCTTGCGGGACCAGCACGTCGCTGACGCTTTTGAGTCCGCGAATCGGCGCCGCGATTTGCGCGGCCGTGGCGTACACCTTGTTGAGGTCGTTGCCGCTGACTTGCACGTCGATGGGAGCCGGCAAGCCCAGATTGATGACCGCATCGACCAGGCCGCCAGACTGAAAATAGGTACTGATCTGCGGGAGTTGCTCGGACAGCTGTTGGCGCGCGCGGCGCATGTATTCGTAGCTGCCGACCTTGTGGCCTTCCTTGAGGCTCACTTGAACGAACGCGGTGTTGGATGAGGAATTTGAGGTATAGATCGCGGAAAAATCCGTGGTGATCCCAATGTTGGAGACCACAATCTGCAATTCGTTGGCAGGTACGACCTGACGGATGATGTCCTCGACCTGCTTGACGTAGTTTTCGGTTAGTTCGACGCGCGTGCCCGACGGCGCTTTCATGTTGATGACGAACTGGCCGGGATCAGTGCGCGGGAAAAAGGACACGCCCAGCAGCGGATAGAGCGAGAGGCAAAGCAGGGAGACTCCGGCAAGGCCGATAACCGTTGCAATCGGTTTCAGCAGCGCCGTGCTCAGCGTGCGATCGTACTTGCCGAGCATTTTTTCGAAGTAGGCGTTGAATTTCCTGGCGACATCGCCGAACCGGGCGCCCGCAGAGCCTTCACCGACTTCTTCGTCAGCCTGGTGCTTTTTGATGAGCTTGGCGCAGAACAGCGGCACCACCGTCATGGCCACGAAGTACGAGGCGAACAGAGACAGAATCACGGCCAGCGCCAGCGCTACGAACAGGAAGCGGCTCACGCCATAGAGGAAAACGACCGGAAAGAAGACAATCGCGGTGGTCAGCGTGGCAGCGAGCACCGCAAGCGCAACCTCCTGTCCCCCCTTTTCGGCCGCCACTTCGGGCGCCTCGCCCATCTCCAGATGGCGAAAGATATTTTCGAGCACGATCACCGAGTTGTCGATGAGCCGCGAGAAAGCCAGCGCCAGCCCGCCCAGGACCATGGTGTTAACGGTGCCGCCTCCCGCGCTGATGGCCAGGAATGCCGCAAGTGCCGACAGCGGGATCGACAGGAAAACCGCGGCGGTGGCGCGAATGCTGCCCAGGAAAAGCAAAATCATTACGCCGGTCAGAATCAGGCCGATGGCGCCTTCATGAATCAAGTTGCTGATCGCGGTTTTCACGAACAGCGATTGATCGAACACCACGCGCGTGTTGAGCTGCTTCGGAATGTCCACCAGCGTCTTCAGCGCGTCCTTGATGCCTTGCACTACCGCTATAGTGTTGGTGTCTCCGCCTTGCTTCAGGATGGGCAGATACACCGAGGGCTGCCCGTCCACGCGGACGATGTTGGTTTGGATCGCGTTGGCATCCATTGCTTTGCCAACGTCCCCCACCATCACCGAGGACTGGCCTACGGATTTCAACGGCATGCTGTTGATCGCCGCAGCGCTGGGAGCCTGGCTATTGGAGTACAGGTTGTAGTCGAACGGGCCAATCTTTACGTCGCCCGCAGGCAGAATCAGGTTGCTCTCGTTGATCTGGCGGACCACATCCATAGGGCTGAGCTGGTGTGCTTCAAGTTTCAGCGGATCGACGTACACCATGATCTGGCGATACAAGCCGCCAAAGGGCTGCGGGACCGACGCGCCGGGCACGTTGGCGATCTGGTTTCGCACGGTGTAGCGGCCGATGTCCTGGAGTTGCGTTTCGTTCAAGCCCTGGCCCTTAAGGGTGATCAAACAGACGGGAAGGCTGGAGGCATCGAATTTGAGCACCACCGGAGGCAGCGTGCCCGGCGGCAGCCGGCGAAGATCGGCCATCGCGAGATTGGAAACCGTGCTCAGGTCCGAGTCCGCATTGGTGCCGGGCTGGAAATAAATCTTGATAAGGCTCACGCCTGGAAGCGAACGCGATTCGATGTGATCGACACCGCTGGCCAGCGTAAAAAATCGTTCGAACGGATTGGTAATATTGGTTTCAATCTGCTGCGGCGGCATCCCGGAGTAAAACGTCGCCACCACGACCACTGGAATGTTGATCGGTGGAAACAAATCGACCGGCATGCGCACCAGCGTGACCGTGCCGACGATGGCGATTACCAGGCAGGCGACAATGATGAAAAACGGATACTTGATCGAGAAACCGGACATTAGTTCTGGCCTCCCGTCTTCGCCGCTGCCACGTTGATTTCCTTGGGCTGCGCCAGTTCCCCAACGCGAAATTGACTGCGATTCCCGATGATGACGCGCTCGTTTTCGCTTAGCCCGGAAGCGACTTCCACACGCTCGTTGTCCTCGGCTCCCAGCTTGATGTGCCGTTCTTCGATCTTGTTCTGCGTATTCAACGCCAGCACGGTGGCGTCATCGGCGTTTCGCGCCACCGCTTCCAGGGGCACCGTCAGCGCATTTCTCTTTTCACGCAGCGAGAGCTTCGTCTCCGTGTACATGCCCGGCATCAAACGTCCGTCGCGATTCTCGACGTCGATTTCCGTCACCATCGTGCGCGTTTGCATGTCCAGGGAATCGGCGAAGCGCGAAACCTTGCCCAGCAGGTCGCGGTCCAGCGCTTGCACACGCACGTTAACAACGTCGCCCAGATGGATCTGTGCGGCGACAGATTCCGGAATCGGCAGGACCAGCCGCAGAACGGAAACCTGCGCCAGCCGTACCACCGGAATGGCCTGCGTGCTCGACGAAGTTCCCGCGGCCACCAGCGCTCCGGTATCGGCAAAGCGATTCGTGATCACGCCCGCGAACGGCGCGGTGATTTGCGTGTAGTTGGACAGGGCCGCATATTGCTTCTGGTTGGCCTGGGCCACTTCCATCTGCTGCTTCGCGGAAGACAGCTCTGCCTCCGCGCTGGCCACCTGGCCTTCCGAGCCGAGGTCCTTGGCCTGCGCGTCGTCCACTTCCTGTTGCGCGACCAATCCCGCTCTTGAGTCCGCGGCCTGCTTGAGACGCGTGTACGCGGAATGCGCGGCCGCGTGCGCCGACTGCGCGCGCTGCACATCGCCCTGCGCCCGCCGGATTTGTTCCTGCGCGGCGCGCAACGCGGCGTCGGCGCCGCCCAGTTGCGCCTGCAACTCCGGCACTTCCAGCACCGCCAGCGTCTGGCCGGCCTTCACGTGATCGCCGACATCGACGTAGATCTTTCGAATGTAGCCGGACACTTTCGCGTGCACATCCACGTCCTGAAACGCCTTGAATTCTCCGGCGATAGTGAGCGTGCTGGCAACGTTATGGCGCTGCACGCGCACCACGGCCGCCGTCACGACGTCAGCCGTGGCACTGTCGGCTGCGCGATCCGGCTCCTCGGCTTCCAGCGGACCTCGGCCACGCCACCGCCATGCAACCAGCGCCACAACAACCACTGCGACGATCGCGCCAAACAGTCTTGTTTTTGTCATCGCCTATTTCCTGTGCGGCGTGAGCGGCGGGATGAAAACCCCCAGCGCGAGACACCCGCAGAATGTTGGGGCCCGTGGAGATGGAATCCAGGCCCGCGATGCGGACCCGATCTAGCTCAACGAATTACCGTGCGATCAGAGGTGAATTACAGCGAAGGGGGCGGCCGAAACCATACGCCGCCAAGGGTGATCTGTGGCAGTGGGATTTGCACATCGTAATCTTGCCGGGCGGGGAAAAATGTGGCGGTCTGCGACACGACAGGCGTCGATTCCGTCTTTTCCAACGCCTCCGGAGCAGGGAGCAGCGGCTTGCCTGGATCGAGCGTACAACTGTGCCACTCGGAACTCGCGAGTGTGGCGCGGAAACTCAACGGATGATGCACATGCGGAACACCGCAGGCGCCGGAAACCGTAAGAAAGGGATTGTAGAGCGAAAGCAACGCCAGCAGCATGCACACCGCAGCCCGGCGCACGTGTGCGCCGGAGCTCGCGCCATTCTGGAGTGCCGAAGGCATCGCTAAATTATACGCTCACTCATTCGACGCCACATAGAAAGGAATGGATGCGTTTTCTTGTCCGCGGGAGCCGCTGCCAGCGATCCTGTCGTGGCGTATTCACCGCAGAGGGGGGAGAAGGGGACCGGAGCCAGGGGTGCACCGGTCCCCGTGGTAGGACTTTAGTGAAGATCAAGCGTGCCGAGTGTTCCATGCCGGAGTCACGTCGCGATGAAGGCCGTGTGAATTCTCCGTAACGCCCGAGCCGCCTGGGGAAACTTGCCCATCACTCTGTCCAGCCGCTCGTGTTTCCGTGTCCGCGGCCATCTCGGTGCGCGTGATCAGCCCCCGGCCATGGCGGACGTCCAGCCCGCGAACCCAGAAAATAATGTCCTCGGCGATGTTCGTGGCGTGGTCAGCAATGCGTTCCAGGTGCCGGGTCGCCAGCACGAATTGCATCCCCGGGCCGACGTAACCCGCTTCCTGCGTCATGCTCTGAAGCAGTCGCTCGAAGATGCGATCGCGATACTGGTCCACCACGTCGTCGCTCTCCAGGACCTGAGTGGCCATTTCCACATTGCGAAAAATCAGCGCGCCCAGGCTCTTGCTCACCATCGCCCGCACCGCCGACGCCATCGGCGCCAGCTCTTCGGGCAGGTCGGTCGTCGGCAGCTCGCGCAGCGAAATGACCCGTTCCGCCAGATTGACTGCGATGTCGCCGATGCGCTCCAGATCGTTGGTAATTTTCAGCGCCGCGACAATCAGTCGCATCTCATCATCGGAAAAAGATCCGCGGCGCAGCAGCCGGATGGCGTGCTCGTCGATGACGATTTCCATTTCGTTGATACGCGGTTCCAGCAGGAAAACCTCGCCCGGAAATGCCGTGGTTTCCATCCCGCGCAAATTCACTAAAGAGTCGAGCGCCCGGTTCATGGCCCCTTCTACCGTACGCGCCATCGAAGCCAGGTAGTCCACCAACGTTTCGTACAAAACCGTTTCGGTCAGTCGCGAAACTGTGTCCATGGGTCTCCTTGGCGGCGGGAGAGCGTCGCGGCACACTCCCACTCGTAAGCGCAAGTATCGTGGGTCGAGCGTTACGCGATGTTCACAGCAACATCAATAAATGGAAAATGTAGCTCACCCCTTCAGGGGTGAGGCCTGTGTGATCGCCGGCTAGCTCGAGCCAGGGGCTCGAGCTGTCGAGCTGCCACCGCGCTTGCTTCGGATTGTTGACGCTTGAAATGGAATCTAGACCCTCGGGCCTGAAGACCTGAACTACAAAGATTGCGGGCGCCCCGAGCCAGCCATGCGGCTCCCGCCGGCCGCAGCCCGCGGTGCCACACGCTCCCGATCGAACACTGGCACGGAAAAATGAAAATGCGACCCCTGGCCGACCTCGCTGTCCACCCAGACTCGCCCACCGTGAACCTCCACAAGATGCTTGGCGATCGCCAGCCCCAGCCCCGTGCCGCCGGCCTCCCGCGAACGCGCCGCATCCACGCGATAGAAGCGCTCAAAGATGCGCGACTGATCGACCTTGGGGATGCCAATCCCGGTGTCCGACACGGTGAAAACCACGTCGGCCTCGCGCAGATCCGCGCGAACCACGATGCGCCCGCCCGGCAGCGTATATTGAATGGCATTGTCGAGGAGATTTTGCAGCACCTCGGCGAGTCGCCGCCGGTCTCCCGCTATATTGGGCAAATTGGCCGGAAAATCAGCGCTGACTTCCAGCTCCTTTTCCGCGGCTCGGTGCTGCGCGGTCTCCAGGCAGCTTTCGATCAACTCGGAGACGCTCACGCTGCGAATTTCCACTTCCAGGCGATCGGCATCCATTTGCGATAACTTCAACAGGTCATCGGTCAACCGCGCCAGCCTCCGCGAATGCTCCAGGATAATCCCCAGAAAGCGCTCGCGGTTTTGCGGATCGTCGATCGCCCCGGCGAGCAGCGTCTCCGAGAATCCCTGAATCGCGGTAAGCGGCGTCTTGAATTCGTGCGAAACGTTGGCGACGAAATCACGGCGCACGCGCTCGAGTTTGCGCAACTCCGTGATGTCGTGGAGCACCACGACGGCGCCGGAAGTCTCCCCGGCGCGCACCGCGGCAACCGTGGCGGCAAAAAAATGCTGCCGCAGCGTGCCGGTGACGATTTCCGCCTCAACCCGCGATTCTCCCGCAAGCACCTGCCGCACGGCCTCGATCAATTCGGTCTGGCGCACCACTTCCACCAGCGCGCTGCCCGACTTGGGCGGCACATCCAGTTCCAGAATCTCCGCGAATCCCTGATTGGCGAACACCAGCCGCTCGGAACCGTTCACCACCGCCACGCCTTCCACCATGCTCCCCAGAATCGCGGCGGACATATTGCGTTCCTCGGTGAGCGTGTGAATGGTGCGGTCCATGCGCGCGGCGGTCTGGTTTAATGCCGCGCCGAGGGCTTCCAGCGCGTCACCCGAGCCATCTCCGGGCAACGGCCGGAAATCGCCCTCCGCCACGCGATGCGAAAATTCCCGGAGGCGCTCCACGCGATCGGCGACGCTCCGCGAAACCAGCAGCGAAGCTCCGCCGGCGATCAGAAAAATGATCACCAACGCAAGCCATAGGCTCCGCCGAAACGACGCCACGACCTCATCGGCATTGTCGAGGGGAAGAGCGAAGCGCAGTACGACCGGCGATCCGGAGGCGGTACCTTGCCGAACCGCGTAATAAATGAGATCGCGTTTCAGCGTGACACTAGGACGGATCGAGCGCCCACTCCCACTCGCCAGGGCTTGCCGAAACTCCGGCCGATCCGCGTGATTCTCCATGGTGCTGGCGTCGGATTCGGAATCGACCAGAACCTGGCCGTTCGCCGCGATTACCGTCACGCGCGTGCCGCTCTGTCCGATTTGCGCGGCCCATGCGCGCACGTCACGCAGTTCTTCAGGTTGCGCGGCAGGATTTGTGGGGAATTGCGGGAGCCGCGTTTGCGCGAATCGCGCGACGCTGGCTAGTTGCGCGTAGGCCGAGCGCTCGTAGTCTTGTCTCAGCGCCCGCTCGGCGAAGAAGCCAACCGCGAACAGGACGCTCAGCAGCAAGCCAAAAAAAGTCAGCGCAAGTTTCCAGAAAAGGTTACGCCGCACGTGTCTCGAACAAGTACCCCGCGCCGCGCACCGTCTTCAGGTGCATGGGATTTTCCGGATCGCTTTCGATTTTTTCCCGCAGCCGGCGGACATACACGTCCACGCTGCGGGGAGTCACAAAGCGATCGGTGCCCCAGACGGCATCCAGAAGCTGATCCCGGGTGAAGACTCGGTTCGGACGCGAAGCTAGGTAGTAGAGCAGCCGGAATTCGAGCGTGCTGAGCGGCACAGGCTTCCCAAAATGGCTGACGCGGTACGACGCGGGATCGATCGCCAGCTTACCGACCTCGATGGTGCGCGGCGAGTCCACCGGCGGCTCCGCACGTCGCAGCAGCGCCTTGACGCGCGCGAGCAGTTCGCGAGGGCTGAACGGCTTGGTCACGTAATCGTCCGCGCCCATCTCCAGTCCCACCACGCGGTCGGCTTCTTCACCGCGCGCGGTGAGCATCAGGATGGGCAGGCGATTCAGTGAGTCATCCTTCCGCACTTCCCGGCAAATATCCAGGCCGGAAAGTTTCGGCAGCATGAGGTCGAGCAGCAGCAGATCCGGAGGCGTTTTCTTGAGCGAGTTCAGGCCGCTGCTGCCGTCAAACGCAGCATTGACCTGAAATCCCTCGTTGGCCAGGTTGTACCGCACCAGCTCGACGATATCCTTATCATCTTCAATAATCAGGACGCGTTTCATGGGTTTGGCATGTCCCGCACGCCGGCTTGCCCGAAGTGTATCGTAGACAGGCGGATTGGGATAGCTGTGCGAAGGAGTGGGATCGCCGGCACCTGGACGTAGGGTTGCCAAGTAGAGAGCTTCAGTGATCCACATGACGTCCCGATCACGTCAATATGAACAAATCGTGAATGCTGCCACCCGCTGCCAGCAACCCTCTAATGCTCCAGCGGCTGAATCTTGGCGTTGACCATGAACGGATCATCGAACTCGGTCTGATCGCCCGGCCCCTTTCCCGTCACGGGCAGGAGGCGGGCCGACAGCGGCTTGTGCCACTTCACTGCCAGCGTAGCCATGTCTCCGATGATCAGGTCGAGGCGTTCTTCGGTGACGTCGCCGGGCAGCGGAATGGTGTCGAGGCCCGTGCCACAGACGGCGCTGTAGCTCAGCAGCGAATCGATCGACAGCAGCCCTTCGCTCCAGCGTTGCGACAGCCGGGAGTCTTCTAGTATCGGCAGCATCAGCCCGTTGTAGCCGGTCTGCTTCACTTTGATCGGCTTGATGGCGGCAGTGATGGTGGCGGCGGCAGTGAGCGTGCCCGGAGTGCCGACCGGTTCGGTGGTGAGATTTTCCATGGCCGCGCCGATGGAAACATCTTTGAGCGGAGCCGGCGAAAGATCGATGCCCACGTAAGCCCAGCCGGTATCGCGATCGATGCGGCTGGCTTGCTCTTCTACGTCCATGGCCGCCTCGGTGAGCGCGTCGGTGAGTTTCTTGCGCGCCGCGTTGAGGTCAGCAGCGCCCTTGAAAGCGGCGGCAACGGTGTTGGCGGATTGCAGGGCGATGGCGAACTGATGGCCAAAGCCGTTGTGGTACGCGGCGGGGAAAAAGGGCGTGAGCGGCGGGACCATTGCGGTTGCGGCGAAGCGGAAGTTCCCCTGGCTGTACTCGGTATCTTCCAGTTTCTTCATCACGCGCGCGGCTGCCCCTACGGAGCGCCAGCGCACGCCGTCTTCGCCGGCCACCACCAGGCTGGCGTTCAGCGATTTGGTGCCCTTCAGGATATCGGCCAGCAGGTCGGCTTCGGATTCCGGCGCGTCCGCGCTGAGCATGGCGGGACCGATGGAGGCGTCGAATTTTTCCTGGGTGGCCACGGCGTCGTAGTTGCGGAAGAAGGCCAGCGCTTGCTCGCTGGTCAGACCCTTGATGTATTCGGGAAACGGCTGCGTGGCGATGCGAATAGTCTGCACTTCGAAGCCGCGCGATTCGTACACCGTGCGCGCATACTTCAACATTTTCACCGCGTCCGCAATCTGCGGCTGGTACTGCGTGCGGTCCAGATTCACAAACGCCGTAATCGCCCGAATCTTGGGCTTGTCCGGATCGGGCGCAGCCGCCTTGCGCTGCTGCGCCGGCGCGGCACCAACAAACCCCAGCGCGAGAATCGTTGCAATCACAAAGCGGCAAAGGCGAGCAATCATCGGCGGTAGCTCCTGACCGCCAAAACGATACATCGCCTCGCCCACAGAGGAAAGCAGCGAAATGGAATGGCCGGTCGTTAAATCGGTCCCCGAGTGCCGCACCCTTCCGGTCTCAGAAGGGTGCGGACGTTGACCTTCGCCCAGTAGCGGCGAGCTTCGTCTTGCCATCTTCGCGGTGTCGTCGTCACCAGTAACCGCCTCACAAAAGGTGCGTCGTATCCGACACTCGCCGCCTTTCGCAACATGGTTGTGCAGGACAACGGTGGGGCTGCCTGGAATGGTGGGTTCAAATCAGTGCTTAGGCTGTGGAGTGACGCAGGGCCGGAACTCGTCGAAGAAACCTATAACGCGACCAAAGAAATCGGCCGTATGTCCGACCAGTTAGGCAAGAACAGGAAGCATTGGGACAATCTGCATATGAAAGTGCAACTGCGACTCCTTCGAGCACAGATCGCGCAACGCGCAAGGCGGTCGTAGCCTAACAAAGAATTTGCAGAGCAGCAGCTAGACGAAGGCGGCGATGCCGGTGATGCGTTCGCCGATCACCAGTTTGTGGATGTCGTTGGTGCCTTCGTAGGTGTAGACGGATTCGAGGTTGTTCATGTGGCGCATGATGCAGTAGTCGTCGACGATGCCGTTGGCGCCGAGGATGTCGCGCGCTTTGCGGGCAGTGTCCAGGGCGATGGCCACATTGTTCATCTTGAGCATGGAGATGTGCGACGGATCGACTTTGTTCTGGTCTTTGAGGCGGCCGACATGCAGCGCCAGGAGCTGGCCTTTGACGATTTCGGTGATCATCCAAGCAAGTTTCTCCTGGACGAGCTGGTGCGAGGCGATGGGCTTGTTGGCGAACTGCTTGCGCGTCTTGGCGTATTGCAGCGCGGTGTCGTAGCAGGCCATGGCGGCGCCCAGCGCGCCCCAGCCGATGCCGTATCGCGCTTGATTCAGGCAACCGAGTGGGCCTTTAAGGCCGACGACTTTGGGGAGCAGATTGGCTTCGGGGATTTCGCAGTCGCTGAACGACAACCCTGAGGTGACCGAGGCGCGCAGGGACCATTTGCCGTGCACGTCCCAGGTTTTGAAGCCGGGCGTGCCCTTCTCGACAAGAAAGCCGCGGACCTTGTTGTCTTCGCATTTGGCCCACACGACGGCGACGTCGGCGATTGAGCCGCTGGTGATCCACATTTTTTCGCCGTTCAGCAAGTAGCTGTGTCCCTTTTTTACGGCGCGAGCGAGCATGCCGCCGGGATTGGAGCCGAACTGCGGCTCGGTGAGACCGAAGCAGCCGATGGCCTTGCCCTGCGCGAGCAGCGGCAGCCATTTGTCTTTCTGGGCGTCGCTGCCATAGGTGTAAATCGGATACATGACCAACGCGGATTGTACGGAGACAAAGCTGCGGAGTCCGGAGTCACCGCGTTCGAGCTCCTGAGTAACCAGGCCGTAGGCGACGTTGGACATTCCGGCGCAGCCGTAGCCGTGAAGATTGGCGCCGAAGAAGCCGAGTTCGCCGAGCTGCGGAACGAGGTGATGCGGGAACGTTCCTTCACGGCTGTGTTTTTCGATGATCGGGATGATCTCGTTTTCGACGAACTGGCGCGCGGTCTGGCGGACGAGCTTTTCCTCGTCGTTGAGCTGCGAATCGAAATCGATGAAGTCCACTCCAGAGTAAGCAGCCATGCCGCGCTCCTGAATTGATTTGCGCCGCGCATGAACTGCGACGCCGTGAATGTCCGCGAACCAGTTCGCCTGCGCAAAATTCGCCAGGCCTGCTGCGATGTCCGTAAATGCCCGTCGAAAAAACTGCGTGAGGGAGAAATCGCAGGCGCCGTAAGCAGAAGGCGTCTGAGTCATCCGCGGTTTCGTGCTCCAGCATTGTAGCAAATCCCCTGGAACAGGCGGCAGACCCACATGGCCAGAATAGGGCCGGGATGGGACACTCCTCGGCCCAATTTGGGACGCCCAGGCAACGTAGGTCCACTCCGGGATATCGGGCACCGATCGGCTAGGACCAAGTGAATGAAAGCAATGGTTTGATCGCCGAAAACGCAGCGCGCACGGTTTGGCACCTGCAATGAGAGCTCTTAAGCAGATATCACCTCATAAAAGCTCCAGCAGCTGTTCATGATCCGGAAGAAGGCCGAAGCGGACCTGGTCAAGGTTAAAGGTGCCGCGGAGGCGGCCGGCCTGCGAAGAGCGAGTTTCTGGCCAATATGAGCCATGAAATCCGCACAACCCTGAATGGCGTGATGGGCATGACCGACCTGGCATTGGAAACGCAACTCACGCAGGAGCAAAAAGAGTATCTGGAATCGCGAAGTGGTCCTCGGATGCGCTGCTGATCGTGATCAACGACATCCTGGATTTCTCGAAAATCGAAGCCGCAAAGATCGACCTGGAATCGACGGATTTCAATCTTCGCGATGCCTTGGAATCGATGTTGAAGACCGTTGCGTTGAGAGCCGACAACAAGGGCCTGGAGCTGTTGTGCGAGGTGGCGGAGGAAGTTCCCGCGGTTATTTGCGGAGACGCCACGAGGCTCCGGCAAGTGGTGATCAATCTGGTAGGAAATGCCACTAAATTTACGGAGCACAGCGAAGTTTCCGTGAGGGTGGAGACGGAAACGCGAGAGTTGAACGAGTGCATGCTGCGATTCACGGTGATGGACAGCGGCATCGGCACTCCGGAAGAGAAGCAGGAGCTGATCTTTGCGGCGTTCTCGCAGGCGGATACGTCGACGACCAGAAAGTATGGAGGCACGCGACTGGGATTGACGATTTCCAAGAGGCTGGTGGAGATGATGGGCGGGCGGATCTGGGTGGAAAGCGAATTGGGGCGAGGAAGCCAGTTTCACGTCACGGCGCTGCGCCCGAGCGGTGGAAATCGGGGGAACGCCGCGGATGATGCGGCGAGAGCAAAGCGAGCGCCGTGCCGACGGCTTGACGGTACCGGCGCGTGCGGCGAAACTGGATTGACTGATACCGATACCGTGCGGATTTGCGCGATCGCGAACCGAGATCCGTACCTGAAGCGCGCAGCGCATCGGATATTTCTCGCTGAGACATGACTGCAAAGAAAAGAAGCCATCCCAAAGCGCTGCTAAACAGCAAAATCCTGATTTTTGACATCGACGGCGTATTGATCGACGTGCGTGGGACATATTGGCGCTCGGGCCTGGAAACGGTGCGCTTTCTCAGCGGCAAGCGCGTAACTTACGCGCAACTGCACGCGTGGAAGAGCAAGCCGGGATACAACGACGATTGGCGAATGACGGCGGATTGGGTCACGTCACTGGGGAGGCCAACGACTTACGAAGAGGCGCGCGCAGCGTTCGAGAAATTTTACTGGGGAACCGACGACAAACCCGGGAATGTGCACAAAGAAAAATTCATGATCACGCCGCGGCAGGTGGAAATCTGGGCGAAGCGGTATGAGCTGCATCTTTTCACCGGACGCAATCGGAGAGAGTACGACTTTACGTTCAAACGATGGAAACACTCCGGCCACTTTCGAACGGTTGTGACGATGGACGACGTGATGAAGGGCAAACCGCATCCTGAGGGGCTTGTGAAGATTTTGAACGGGCGCGACCCCAAGACCGCGATTTATGTGGGGGACAACATTGATGATGCGCTGGCGGCGCGCGATGCGGGCGTGCCATTTTTCGCGATTTTGCCTCCTGGATCGCACGACTATCGCAAGCGAGCGGCGCGATTTCGCGAACTTGGAGCGATTGCGCTGTTGCCACGGGCGACGGCGCTAAATTCGTGGCTTGCCGAGTCCGGCAATAGTGCTGCGACGTAGGATGTCCGACCTACCTTGAGGAGCTCTCAAGGCATCTATTTATAAGACTGTTCGGGCCGGGGGTTCCGCAATCAGGCGGGAACTTTCCCGGCAGCCATCGGGAAGAAGTAGAGATAGGTGCGTTTGCGCGCAATTTATCGAGACTTACACATATTGATGAGCACGAATCGAAGCTTACTAAATCGGGGTTTATCGAACGGAACATGGCTCGCGATCGTGGGACTTGGTGCGGCATATGCGTTTGCGCCTGCGATAATGCGAGCTCAAGCCCCTCCGGGCCCGATGACACCTACGGCACCCGCCGATTCGCGGCCGTCCGCCTCAAATGCACAGCCACAAGTCAAGAAGCCTCTCGTAAAACCACGGACTTCTATCTTTGGCGCGTGGAAGTTGAATCCCGACGACAGCGATGATCCTCGCAAGAGAATGCAACAGGCACGAGGTGGAGGCGGCGGTGGCTATGGGGGCAATCGCCGAATGGGTGGCGGGTACCCGGGTGGCGGATATGGCGGCCGCAGAATGGGTTCGCAAGGTGAGACCGACGAAGAACGCCAGAAGATGCAGGAGTTGTTACGCCCTTCGCAGGGACTGACCCTGGCGGAGGCGAAGAAGGATGCCGAGGTCGATCTATTCGACGACCAGGAGCGGAAACGCGCGTTCTTTACGGACGGGCGCAAATTGCAAAAATCGAAGGATTTGAACTACCAGGAAATTGCGGCGCACTGGGAAGGTTCGCGCCTGGTGACGGACGAAAAGAACCCGCGAGGCGGAAAGATGAGCCGGACGTACGAGCTTTCGTACGACGGCACGCAGCTTTATGAGACGTTGCACATGACCGTGGGACGCAATAACACTCCGCTGGTGATACGTTACGCATACGATCAAGCGCCGGGATCGGGGGCGTCCGCATCGGCCGCTGCGCCCGCTTCGGCTCGACCAGCGCCAGCCCCTGCTCCAAAGCAGTAGCCTGCACTGCGGCAAAAATCAAGAAAGCCACTGATTTAGGCGAATTGACGTTGTGCGATGCCGAATGCTATAAAATAGTGTTTCACTCGGCAGCTTCAGGCCCACCGTGCTACCCCTTCCCGGGTTGGGTGCATGGCTAGACTATCAACCTGAGGTTCAGGCGATACAAGCTAAATGCAAGAGATTGTTCACCAATTAGGGGAACTCTTCCTTCAGGCTGTGCCTACAGCGCTGATCGTGCTGGTCTTTTACGTTGTTCTACGGTTTCTTTTCTTCAAGCCTTTGCTGGCGGTGATGGCCGAGCGCGAGGCGCGGACCGCCGGGGCGCAGAAGGCAGCGGAAGCGGCACACGGTGCGGCGGGCGAGAAGGTGAAGCAATATCAGGACGCGCTGAAGAAGGCGCGAGCGCAGGTGTACGCCGAACAGGAAGCCGCGCGGAAGAGGCTGCTGGACGAGCGCGCCGCGCAGCTAAAGGATGTGCGCACGAAGACGAGCCATGAAGTGTCGGCAGCGAAAGAGCGCATTGCGCGGGAGTTGGCCGACGCCCGGCGCGACGTGGGGGCAAGCGCCGGACAACTGGCCGCGGAAATTGCCCGCCGCGTGCTGCAGGCTCCGCGGCCGGGAAGCCCTGTGAGAGAGGCTCGATGAAGCGCTTGCGGGTGGGCTCTCTTTTTGTGATAGCACTGTTGACGGTTTTGTTTTTTGCGGTTGGAACGCAAGCCGCTGACGAGGGCGCGAACGCGGCGCACGAGCACAGCGTCGAAATCTTCAAGTGGATCAACTTTGCGATTGTTGCCGGGCTGCTAGGCTGGGTTTTTCTGAAGTTGACCCCGCCAGTTTTCCGCAAGAGAGCCGAAACGATCAGCTCGGCCATCACGAAAGCGACGGCCGCCAAGGCCGAGGCGGACCGCCAACTAAAAGATGCGGAGTCGAGACTTGCGCGACTACCGCAGGAAGTGTCGGAATTGCGCGCGAGCGCCCAGCGCGAAGACGTCGCCGAGGCCGAACGGATTCGTAACGCCACGCAAAACGATATACAGAAAGTTGGCCTGGCAGCCAAGGCAGAAATCGAGGCCGCCGAGCGCGCCGCACGCATGGAATTGAAAGCCATCGCGGCAAATCTTGCGGTGGATGGAGCCGAATCGCTGCTGGCGAAGCAACTCACGCCGCAAACGCAGGAAGCGCTGGTTGCCGCATTCGTGGGAACGCTCGAGGGGAGGCCGAATTGAAGTCTGCGAGCCTCCAGTACGCGAACGCGCTGGCAGACATCGCTTTGGCGCAAGGCGCTGCCGATGCGGTGAACAAGCAGCTTGCCGATGTGGGAGCGATGTATGCGGAATCAGCGGAGCTGCGAAATTTCCTGACGAGTCCGGCGGTGGACCGTGGCGCCAAGCACGCCGTGATCGAGAAGCTGTTGGCACGAATCGGCGCCAGCAAGATCATCCGTAATTTTCTGTTCGTGATGATGGATCACCAGCGCGCGCACATTCTGCCGGAAATCATTATGGCGTTTCAGGACGTGGTGCGGCGGAGGCAAGGAGTCGCCGAGGCGGAGATTTCCTCGGCAATCGAGTTGAGCGCAGCGCAAAAGGCGGAGTTCGCGTTTACGCTGGAGCGGCTGACCGGTAAGCGCGTAGAGACCAAATATTCGCTGGATCCGGCGCTGCTCGGTGGAGCAGTGGTGCGCATCGGCGACACGATTTACGACGGTTCGCTGCGCAGCCGCCTGAATGAGATGCGTACGAGGCTGACAGCGGAGTAGGAATCGGCAGGGCATTGGGCAGGATGAAAATTGAGTCGGGCCAGCCGGGCTGAAGCCCGGCGGCTACAGGTGCCGGATGGCGAAAATAAAAGCGGACGAAATCAGCAAGATTCTGCGCGAGCAGATCGAAAACTACGAGCAGACCGTAGCGGTCGACGAAGTGGGGTCGATCATTAGCGTGGGCGATGGCATTGCACGCATCCATGGGCTGGAGAAAGTGATGTCCGGCGAGATGCTGCAGTTCCCGCGCAACGTTTACGGCATTGCGCTGAACCTGGAAGAGGAAGAGGTTGGCGCGGTGTTGCTGGGCGAAACGGTGGAGTTGAAGGAAGGGGACACCGTCAAGCGCACGAACACCATCATGTCCGTGCCGGTGGGCGAGGAATTGATCGGGCGCGTTGTGAATCCGCTGGGTGAGCCGGTCGATGACAAGGGTCCGATCACCACGAAGCAGCGCAATCCGCTGGAGAAAATCGCTCCAGGTGTACTGGATCGCCAGCCGGTGCGCGAACCGGTGCAGACCGGCATTAAAGCCATCGACTCCATGATTCCGATCGGCCGGGGGCAGCGCGAGCTGATCATCGGAGACCGCCAGACGGGCAAAACCGCCGTCATTCTGGACACCATCATCAACCAGAAGGGCGGTGACATGATCTGCATCTACTGCGCGATCGGGCAAAAGCGCTCGACGGTTGCGCAGGTCGTGAAGGTGCTGACCGAAGCGGGTGCGATGGATTACACGATCATCGTGGCGTCTTCGGCTTCCGAGCCTGCTTCGGTGCAATACATCGCGCCTTACGCCGCGTGCGCGATGGGCGAGTATTTCCGCGATACCAAGCGGCACGCAATCACCTTCTACGATGACCTCTCCAAGCACGCGCAGGCATATCGCGAAATTTCTCTGCTGCTGCGGCGTCCCCCAGGGCGCGAGGCGTTTCCTGGCGATGTGTTTTACCTCCACTCGCGCTTGCTGGAGCGTGCGGCGAAGCTGAACGACAAGCTCGGCGCCGGCTCGCTCACTTCCCTGCCGGTCATTGAGACCCAGGCAGGTGACGTTTCGGCGTACATTCCAACAAACGTGATTTCGATTACCGACGGTCAGATTTATCTGGAAGCGGACCTTTTCAATGCAGGCATTCGTCCCGCCATTAACGTCGGCATCTCGGTCAGCCGCGTTGGCGGCAACGCGCAGATCAAGGCGATGCGCCAAGTGGCTGGCTCGCTGCGGCTGGACATGGCGCAATACCGCGACCTGGCGGCTTTCGCCCAGTTCGGCGCCGACCAGCTCGATAAGGCGACGCAGGCGCAGCTGGCACGGGGGCAGCGACTGACGGAAATCCTGAAGCAGGATCAATACGTGCCGCTGACGATCGAAAAGCAGGTGCTCAGCATCTACGTGGCGACCAGCGGTTTGATGGATTCGATCCCGGTCAGCGAAGTGCGGCGCTTCGAGAAGGAGTTGCTGCAATTCGTCGAGACCAGCCAGTCGTCAATCCTGAAGAACATCAGCGAGAAGAAAGCGCTGGATGATGGGATCAAGGCGGAAATCAAGAAAGCGGTGGAGTCGTTCAAGGAGCGTTTTTCGGCTTCGGTACAGCAGGCGGCGGCTGCGAAGTAGCGCCGCGGCTCGCTGGCACCGCAAATTTAGTCAACTATGCCTACACTTCTCGATTTTCGGCGGCGCATTCGCTCGGTGAAGAGCAGCCAGCAGATCACGCGCGCCATGAAGTTCGTGGCGGCGGCGCGGCTACGGCGCGCACAGGAAGCGGCGTTGGCCGCTCGGCCCTATGCGAAAGAGCTTGCGCGGCTGTTGCGGTCGATCATGGGTCGAATTGTGGAGCCGCAGCATCCGCTGCTGGAAAAGCGAGAAGAGCGGAACATTCTCGCGATCGTATTAAGCGGCGAGCGCGGGCTAGCCGGAGCTTTCAATACCAACATTCTGCGCAAGGCGACCGAATTCTTTCGGGCGAACAGCGGCAAGAAAATTGTGACGATACCGGTCGGCAAAAAAGGGCGTGACTCACTGAAGAAGGCGGGGTTCGAGTTCGCCGGTGAATACGTGAACGTGCTGGCGCGCGTGGAATTCAAGACCGCGCGGGAAATTGCGAATCTGGCGACGCGGCTGTACATCGACGGGAAAATCGACGCGGTCTACATCATCTTCAGCGAGTTCAAGAGCGTCCTGGCGCCGAATCTGGCGTTGGAGAAATTGTTGCCGATCGAGAAGATCGAAGACGAAGACGCAAAAGACGAGAAGGAACGCGCGTCCGATGCTCAGGTGGATTACATCTACGAGCAGCCACCGGAACAGATTTTGAGCAAGCTGTTGCCGAAATACATCGAGACGCAGGTGCTGCGTGCGATGTTGGAATCTTCGGCATCGGAATACGCGGCGCGCATGACGGCAATGGAATCGGCAACGAAAAACGCCGGCGACGTTATCGAAGCGTTGACGCTGCATATGAACAAGGTTCGTCAGGCAGCGATCACCAAGGAAATCATTGAGATTGTCAGCGGCGCGGCGTACGGCGCTTAGGAGAGAGCATGGCTGAGAAAGAAAAAGCGGTCGGACATGTCGTGCAGGTCATCGGACCTGTACTCGACGTGCAGTTTGAGGAAGGGCACCTGCCAGCGATTTACAACGCGCTGCGAATTACAAGCGAAGGCTACAACCTGCCCGAGCCGTTGGACGTTACCGTGGAAGTGCAGCAACACCTGGGCGAAGGTCGCGTGCGAGCGGTGGCCATGGAGCCGACCGAAGGCATGGTCCGTGGCATGAAGGCTTACGACACAGGCGAAGGTATCTCCGTGCCAGTAGGACGGGCGACGCTGGGCCGCGTGATGAACGTTCTAGGCAAGCCGGTGGATCAGCTTGGCCCGGTGAAAAGCGACAAGACCTATCCGATTCACCGTCCAGCGCCAAAACTGGAAGATCAGTCCACCACACTGGAAATGTTCGAGACCGGAATCAAGGTTGTCGACCTGATCGAGCCGTATCTGAAGGGCGGCAAGATCGGCCTGTTTGGCGGCGCGGGCGTCGGTAAAACGGTTTTGATCATGGAGCTGATTCACAACGTCGCGATGAAGCACGGCGGCGTGTCGGTATTCGCGGGCGTTGGCGAGCGCACCCGTGAAGGCAACGACCTGTGGCTGGAAATGTCCGAAGGCGGCGTCATCGTGCCGGGCAATTCCGAGAAATCGCGCGCCGCGCTGATTTACGGCCAGATGACCGAGCCTCCCGGTTCGCGTCTTCGTGTCGGGCTGACCGGCTTAACGGTTGCCGAATATTTCCGCGACGAAGAGCACCTCGACGTGCTGCTATTTATCGACAATATCTTTCGTTTCGTGCAGGCCGGATCGGAAGTATCGGCGCTGCTTGGCCGCATGCCGAGCGCCGTGGGTTACCAGCCGAACCTCAACACCGAGATTGGTGAGTTGCAGGAGCGCATCACATCGACGAAATCGGGATCGATCACTTCGGTGCAGGCGATTTACGTGCCCGCCGATGACTACACCGATCCCGCGCCGGCCGCAACGTTCGCTCACCTCGATGCCACGACCAACCTCAGCCGTCAAATCGTCGAGCGCGGCATTTATCCCGCGGTTGATCCGCTGGCCAGCTACTCGCGCATTCTCGATCCCCGAATCGTCGGCGCCGAGCACTATGCCGTCGCCCGCGGCGTGAAGTCGATTCTGCAGCGCTACAAGGATCTGCAGGACATTATCGCCATTCTGGGTATCGAAGAGCTTTCCGACGAAGACAAGCAGACCGTGGCGCGCGCGCGCAAGATCGAGCGGTTCCTGTCGCAGCCGATGTTCGTCGCGGCCCAGTTCACGGGCTTGGAAGGCAAGTACGTCAAGATTGAAGACACCGTGCGCAGCTTCAAGGAAATTGTCGAGGGCAAGTATGACGACATCCCGGAGCAGGCGTTCTACATGGTGGGCACGATCGAGGAAGCGCTTGAGAAGGCCGAGAAAATGAAGGCGAACGCGTAAGGATAAAAGAGATCAACCACAGAAATGCTTCCTGATTCCATTGAGCTGATCATCGTTACGCCGGAGCGACAGCTTCTGCGCGAGAAAGTCGTGGAAGTCACGCTTCCCGGCGCGGATGGTCAGCTGGGTGTTTTACCAGGTCACGCGCCGCTGATCACCGAGCTCGGCATCGGCGAACTGACCTACCAGGGGCAAGGCGGAAGCGAAGGCACGCTGGCGATCATTAGCGGCTTCTCGGAAGTTCTGGGAGGTCGCGTCACAGTGCTGGCGGAAACCGCCGAGCGTCCGGAAGAAATCGATCTGAGCCGCGCGGAAGAGGCGAAAAAGCGCGCCGAAGAACGGTTGGCCGCGGCGGCGAGCGATCCGGAAATCGATTGGGCTCGCGCGGCCATCGCGCTGCAACGATCTCTGATTCGCATTCAGGTAGCGCGCAAGCAGAGCAGGGTGAGGGTCGGCCAGTAGCCAAGTAAACTCCGGGATGAGCAAGCACAAATCTTCATCGGAACCCATCACCATGTACACCACGACGTGGTGCGGTGACTGCCGGCGCGTAAAGTCGTTTCTGACCCAACGCGGGATTCATTTTCGCGAAGTCAATATCGAGCTGGACGCGGTCGCCGAAGCGATCGTGTTAAAAGCGAACAAGGGCAAGCGCAAGGTGCCGACACTAAAGGTGGGCGAGCGCTATGTGGCGTGCAGCCCGTTTAATCCAGCTGAGCTGGCGCATGAGCTGAATGTGCCGCTGAATCCGTAACCCTGCCTGCAGGATTCTGACGTCCAATCAGTTCAGGGAAATTCCACGTGCCCAAACGTTCGTAATGTGCAGACTTTCGTCCAGCAGGACGATGTCCGCGTCGGCGCCGGTGCGAAGGGCACCCTTTTTGAACTCGACACCCAACAGAGTGGCGGGATTTGTCGTCAGCATCCGAACCGCATCCGGCAACGAGGCGCCCAGGCCGACGACATTGCGTAACGCACGGTCCAGCGTAAGCGTGCTTCCGGCCAGATTTCCTTCGGCGTTGCGGCAGACCCCGCCGGAAACGGCTACCTCAAATTTGCCGAGCATGTATTTCCCATCGGGCATTCCGGTGGCGGATACGCCGTCACTGACCAGGACCACAGCGCCCGCGCCCTTGGCCTGAATCAGCAGGCGCATGGCCGCTTCTTCAACGTGCACTCCGTCGGCGATCAATTCGGCGGTAACCTCGGGCGAGGTGAGAACCGCGCCGATGACGCCGGAGTCGCGATGAGAAAATGGCCGCATCGCGTTGTACACGTGAACCGCATGACGCGCGCCGCGCGCCATTCCCGCGCGCGCCTGCTCGTACGTTGCATCCGTGTGGCCCATTGCGACGACCACGCCGGCCTTGCGCGCCGCGTCAATACAGGGAGCCGCGCCGAGCAATTCTGGTGCGATCGTCAGAATCCGGGCGTTCCCCGCTGCCGCCTGAAAGAATCTCTCCATCATTTCGGCCGACGGCAGTTGAATCCATTCCGTGGGATGCACCCCACGCCGCGCCGGGTTGATGAATGGCCCTTCGTAGTGCACGCCCAGAACTTCGGCGCGAGGCTCATCGGTCTCGTGCTGCACCGCAATGTACCGCGCGATTCCTTCGACGCTACGGCAGGTGTCCTCAGGGCTCGCCGTGACCGTCGTAGCCACAAAGGAAGTGGTGCCATGACGCGCCAGCATGCCCGCCACCGCGCTCATAGCTTCGGAAGTGCCCTCCATCACATCGTGTCCACCGGCACCGTGAATGTGAACGTCGACAAAGCCGGGAATGGCCGTCAGGTGCTTCGCGTCCACTTCCTTCGCGCTGGTAGGCAAACTCATGCCTTGTCGCGGGCCGATGGCTTCGATAACACCTTCGCGAATGAGAATTCCTGCGTCTGGAATTTCAGCTGTCGGGGTCAGTGCTCGGGCGGTATGCAGCAAAATCGTCGTCATTGGCAGGTCAACATCGTAACGGAAATCCCGCGCGCAGCAAAACGGGCGAAGGCGAAGTCTCTCCCGCTGGAAGTGATGGCAAAGTCGGGCTATTTGCTCTTCGCCGCCATCTCGATACTGCTGAGCTTCAGGGCGTCGCCTTCCACGGTGCCTCTAACGGTCACATGATGCCCGGCATGCTCGGCGACCTTGCTCTGGTCATCAATTGCGAAGATCTTCTTATCTCCATCATTCACGAAAACGTACGTCGCGCCAGCCTTCACACATTTGATCGTACATTCTCGCGCGCCATCGTTGGCCGCCTGTGCGCCGCATTTGCTGTCAGCGATGTAACCCGTCCAGGTGCCATCGGCGGCCATCGCTGCGTATGGCGTCCCCAGTAGAGCAATCACCAGCACGATTTCAAGTCGTAGTTTCATTACTGGCCTCCGGAAAAAACCGTTGATTCCGCAGAATCTCATAATACGCCCGCCTGTTCGTATGTGGTCCAGAAAGAAAAAGGGAGGATTCTTTCGAATCCTCCCTTGGGGTATGTGCTCTGGGTTACTGCAAACTCGGTCTATTGGCCCGAAGCGTTGCTCGCAGAGGTGGCGCCAGCTGCCTTTGGAACGCTGAGGTAGCCCGATGCGGTCGTCTTCGTCACTTTGTTGACAACCAACTCCAGGGCTGCGTGGCTTCCGCCGGTGTAGAAGAAAATCGGCTCGTTTACCGAGCGATTCTTCTTCTCGAAGCTCTTGTCATCGGCTAATACGTTGATGGTGTACTGATTTTTCTTGGTGTTGACGTCCTTCAGTTCCACCTGAACGGAACCGACTTTCTCGGCGCCGGCCTTGCGGGTTACGGTGAACTCAAAATAGTCGCGCTGGCCCATGCGGCGGAGCTGGTCAATTTCGTCATGATTGCGTGCGATCAGCGTGCCCATTTCCGAGCGCGCCATCTGCAGATTGTTCTTGGTGGCATCCAGGTCTGTCCGAACACCGTTGACGTCGCCACCCAGCTTGTTCAGATCGTCCGCGCTCGCCTTGGTCGCTAGCTGCGAGTTGATGTTGCTCTCAAGCCCGGTCAATTTCTTGTCGACAGTCACCGAAACCGCTTTGTTTTGCTTGCGTGCCGCGATCAATTGCGTCTGAGTGAGATTCAGCTTGTCCGTCACTAATTTAAGATCGCTTTGGAGTTGCTGGTTAACCTCGTCTTCCTTGGCCAGTCGCTGATTCAGAGAGTCCGTGGCCTGCTTTACTGCGGCCTGCGTGCTCTGTTCAATGCTGTTGGTGTGGCTGAGTGCCACCGCGGCCACGCCCAAGCCCAGCACCGATACCGCGCTCAGAATTCCTACGGCTAAACCCACCCAGCGGGGCGTCCCCGTGGTCGTCGTGGCCTGATAAGCCGGTTCCTGATACTCGCTCATGGACTTCGTCTCCTTTGGCGTTGTCCGCCTGGCGCTTGAAAGGGAGCATCTGATACACCAAACACCTGAGGGGCTGTGGAGAAACGGCTAATCCCTGTCTTGGAAGCAGTTTACAGGCATTTGGAGCGTTACGAGAGCGCCTTCTTATACGTACTAGTACTAGTAAAGATTACCTTCTCTCTAGGCTGTCGGTAATTTTTTTGCAAAGCCGCCCTTGCTTGCTTGTAGGCACGTTAGAATCGCAAAGCGGCGAAACCGATAGCGTTGGCCCTGTCTTGGATTCAAATGTAAGTTTTTCAAAATCAGTAATCTACGAGCGATACGAATCAGGCAGCAGTTGTTGCGGCTTCGGTGTCGGCGTGGCGGTGCGGGCCGAAATAGCGGTCCAGCGTAGTGTTGGCAGCGTCGAAGACCAAATGGCAATCTCGACATTCGCTCAGGTGGCGCTCGATCTCGTTTTCAACGGAGGGCGAGAGCTTGCGCTCTAAGTACCAACAAATCAGATGAATAGTGTCTTTGCAACTCATAATCCCGTACCGGGTACGCTCCCCGACATACAACGGCGAGGGCCTAAGTCGTGCATTTGAGATACCAAAAGTTGCGCCGGCAAAGCGATATTCTGTAACACACTAAGAATCAGGGAGATAAACTGATTCTGCCAAATTAGGTAAAGTGCCAGCCGCTACTATGCCCCGGCAATCTTTACATCAGCTGGTCGATAGATGCGAGAAATCAAGCCGTTTGGGCAGAGTTCTACCGTTGTGGAACGACCGACATCTCGCGCAGCGCGGCGATGCGCTCCTCAAGCGGAGGATGGGTGCTGAACAGCGAGGTCAAGCCACCCAAACCGAAGAACGGCTGCACGATGCACAGAGCGGCGGTCGCAGGCGCGAGCGCGGTAGTTGGGATGCGCTTGTTGTAGGCGCCCAGTTTTTGCAAGGCACTGATCAGCCCATAGGGCTGGCCGACCATACGCGCGCCGGTCTCATCGGCCGAGTACTCGCGAGTGCGCGACAGGAACAGCTGCAACATCAGCGCAGCGATTGGAGCCAAGATCATCATTGCCAAAGCACCGATACCCCCGCCTTGGCGATCATCGTCGCGATTCCCGCCGTAGCCGCCGAACAACATGCCCCAACGCGCCATGCTCGCCAGGTAGGTAATCGCTCCAGCGATGGTCGCTGCGATTGAGCTGGTGAGTATGTCGTAGTTTCGCACGTGCGAAAGTTCGTGAGCTATCACGCCTTCGAGTTCGTCGTCGTTCATCAATTCGAGAAGACCTTGCGTAACTGCCACGGACGCGTGGCTCGGGTTGCGTCCGGTCGCAAATGCGTTCGGCGCGGCTTCCGGAATTACGTACAACTTGGGCACGGGCAATCCGGCCTTCTGGGCCAGGCGTTCCATGACCATGTAAAGCCGAGGCAGTTGCTCTCGTGTCACGGGCTTCGCACCGCTGCTGAGCAGCGCAATCTTATCGGAGAAGAAATACGACACGGCATTCATGACCACCGCAAAGGCCAAAGCGACCTTCATCCCGGTGGGGCCAGCTAAGGCGTTGCCTGCCACGACCAGCAAAACGCTCAGTAGAATCAGTAATGCGCCAGTCTTTAGAATCTTCATAGGTCACCAGTACTTCCTACTACGCAAAACGGATAGCTCAAATTTCAGTCTAGAGCGCCGGGTCCCCCGCTGCAAGCCGGGCGCTCGTACCGTCAACGCGCTACAGCGATCTTGGGATTCGCAGCGCGTTCGAAGCGCATGGCATCTTTCTGGCCGTCGCGATCCGCTAGTACGCGTTCTCCGGGCAAGACTTTGCTTTCCAGGATTTGCAGCGCCAGCGGATCTTGAATCAGCCTCTGGATCGCACGCCGCAGAGGCCGCGCACCGTACGCCGGGTCGTAGCCCTCGCTCGCAAGCAGTTCTCGCGCGGCAGGTGTGAGTTCCAGCGTGATTTGGCGTTCCTGCAGCAGGTTCTCCACGCTTCGCAGCAACAGGTCCACAATGGTTTGCAGCTGTTCCTTGCCGAGCGGATTGAAGATCACGATTTCGTCGATGCGGTTGATGAATTCCGGCCGGAACGAGGAGCGCAGAGCGTCCATCGCTTCGGCACGGGCGCGCTGGGGGTTGGAATTTCCGAGCTCGAAGATGGCCGTCGATCCCACGTTGCTGGTCATCACCAGAACGGTATTGCGAAAATCGACCGTGCGGCCCTTCCCGTCCGTCAGGCGGCCGTCCTCGAGAATTTGTAACAAGATGTTGAAGACATCCGGATGCGCCTTCTCGATTTCATCGAACAGCACGACCGAATATGGATGACGCCGCACTTGTTCGGTAAGCTGCCCGCCCTCTTCGTAGCCCACATAGCCCGGGGGCGCGCCGATCAGCCTCGACACGCTGTGTTTCTCCATGTACTCGGACATATCGATGCGGATCATCAGCTTCTCGTCGTCAAACAGGAACTCGGCGAGTGCGCGAGCCAACTCCGTCTTGCCGACGCCAGTGGGGCCCAGAAAAATGAACGAACCGATCGGACGTTTTGTATCTGACAGACCGGCGCGGCTCCGTCGAATCGCGTTGGATACACGCGTGAGAGCGTCGTCTTGCCCCACAACGCGCTGCCTCAAGCGATCTTCCATCTTCACGAGCTTGGCGACTTCGCTCTCCAGCAGGCGTCCGACGGGAATTCCAGTCCATTTGCTGACGAGCTTCGCGATGTCTTCTTCGTCGACCTCTTCCTTGAGCATCGGCGCATCTTTTTGCATTTTTGCGAATCGCTCTTCGGCTTGCTTGAGTTCGCGCTCGGCTGCGGCGATACGCCCGTAGCGGATTTCGGCCACCTTGGCGAGTTCGCCGGCACGCTCGTAACGCTGCTCTTCCGCATGCAGCTGCTCAATCTGCTCCTTCTGTTTGCGGATCTTGCTGATCGCGTCTTTCTCGGTCTGCCAACGCGCTTTTAATGCACTGGATTCTTCGCGGAGCGTCGCGAGCTCCTTGTCGATCTGCCCGCGGCGTTCCTTGGAATGCGGATCCTTTTCCTTTAGCAACGCTTGGCGTTCGATTTCGAGCTGCATGATGCGCCGTTCGATTTCATCGATCTCCACGGGGAGAGAATCAATCTGCATGCGCAGGCTCGCTGCGGCCTCGTCGATCAGGTCGATGGCCTTGTCCGGCAGGAAGCGATCCGAAATATAGCGATGCGAGAGTTGCGCTGCCGCGATGATCGCGGCGTCCTTGATGCGCACGCCGTGATGAACTTCGTAGCGCTCCTTGAGGCCGCGCAAAATTCCGATGGTATCCTCCACCGTCGGCTCGCTCACCAGCACCGGCTGGAAGCGACGCTCGAGCGCAGGATCTTTCTCAACGTATTTCTTGTACTCATTCAGAGTAGTGGCGCCGATTGCGCGTAGTTCACCTCTTGCCAGCGCCGGCTTCAGCATATTCGAGGCGTCCATTGAACCTTCAGCAGCTCCAGCGCCGACGAGAGTATGCAACTCATCGATGAATAAAATAATTTGTCCGTCGGACTCGCTGATTTCCTTGAGCACGGCCTTCAGCCGGTCTTCAAATTCGCCGCGGAATTTCGCGCCGGCAACCAGTGCCGCCAAGTCGAGGGCGACCAGCCGCTTGGTTTTGAGCACATCGGGCACATCGCCGGCAACGATGCGCTGCGCCAGGCCTTCTACGATGGCGGTTTTGCCAACGCCGGGTTCGCCGATCAACACCGGATTGTTTTTTGTGCGGCGAGCGAGAATTTGCATGACGCGGCGAATCTCTTCATCGCGCCCGATTACCGGATCCAGCTTCGATTTGCGGGCCAGCTCGGTGAGGTCTCGAGCATACTTTTCCAACGACGCATACGTCGCCTCGGGATTCTGCGAGGTCACGCGCTGATTGCCGCGCACGCTTGTGAGCGCTTGCAAAATCGCTTCATGCGACGCTCCATGTTTCTTCAGCAGCTGGCCCGCTGGATCGCGGTCCTGCGCGGCGATCGCCAAGAACATGTGCTCGGTGGAAACGTACTGGTCCTTAAAGTTGTCGGCTTCTTTGAACGCACGTTCCAGCACGTCGTTCAGCGGGCGGCCTATGTGCTGCTGACCGAATCCACTCACTTTGGGCAGGCGGCTGATTTCGCGCTCGATTTCCTGAGACAGCGCTTCACTGCGAATTCCTAACCGCGCCAGGAGCGGGGACACCACGCCGTCTGCCTGGCCAACCATCGCGGCGAGTAAGTGCACCGGCTCAACCTGTTGGTTTTCGTGGCGCGCAGCCACTTCCTGGGCTTGTTGTAGCGCTTCCTGCGCCTTGACCGTCATTTTCTCAAATCGCAACATAGTCTTCCTCGCTACCTACTTCCTTCCGTTTCGCAGCGAATAAGAGCAACAAAAAGGGGCTGGCTCTTTTGCCAGCCCCTTTGACGTGGAACTACTCGCTGGCTTACTTGCCCGCCGCTGCGGCAGCGGCCAACGGTGTGCCTACTGCGCTCGCGACATGGACCTTGATTTGCTTCGGCTTGGCTTCCTCGCGCTTCGGGACTACCAGGGTTAACACGCCGTTCTGGTAATCGGCCTTAATGCCGTCGGCATTGACGGTATTCGCCAACGCGAAGCTGCGGCTGAACGAACCATAGGTCCGCTCGACGCGTAGATAGTTGTCTTGGTCGACCTTCTTCTCGAACTTGCGCTCACCCCGAATGGTGAGCACGTTGTTCTCTACTCGGATATCGAGTTCCTTGGGATCGATTCCGGGCAGGTCGGCCTTGACCAAAAGCTCGTGTTCATTCTCGCTAATGTCAACGGCTGGTGCCCACGCCGTAAGATTGGATTCGCCTTCGGTGCGCTCGAATGCATCGGAAAACAAGCGATTGATCTGATCCTGCAGAGTGCTCACTCCGCGGAAAGGTGCCATGGTTCTCATCTCTGTTAGCCTCCAGTTGCTAGGTGACTGCACAGAGATCATAAAATATGCGTCTATTATTGTCAAGTACGATTTCCAGTCCTTTAAATTAAGCAATATAACGCGTGTTATCAGTGCTTTGCAGCGGGTAACCGCAGTTAGCAGGATTGCGCATCTTGCTCGCTCTATGCCTGTTCTACGTCCGTAGACTGCAAACTGACGCTTGGCTGCTAGACTGACAGCCATGCGACTTGACGAGCTGGCCTTCGACCTCCCCTCGGGGCAGATTGCCCAAAAACCTTTAGACCGCAGGGACGCCTCTCGCTTGCTTCAGCTCCATCGCTTCACGGGGGAATCTACGGACCGGATGTTTGCCGAACTCCCAAAGATGCTGCACGGGGATGAGCTTGTCGTACTGAACAACACGCGAGTTATCCCCGCCCGCCTATTTGGCCATCGCGCGGGCGTGCATTCCGACCCACCCTCGAACGCTACGCGCAGAGAGCATTTGACCGGCAAAGTCGAGGTGTTGTTGACCCGCCAAATTGCCCCGGAAAGATGGGAGGCCGTGGTCCGCCCGGGCCGGAAAATGCGCACTGGCGAGCGCGTGCGGTTTGGCCAAGGAGAGTTGGAGGCAGAGATTGTTTCACGCGGTGAACTGGGCGCGCGCACCCTGCGGTTCGTCTCTCACGATGGGTTGAGTGTCCGGGAACACATCGAACGACTCGGCCATATTCCCCTGCCTCCCTATATTGACAGGCCAGATGAACCGGCCGATCGCGAGCGCTACCAGACGGTCTTTGCCAGGAATGCCGGAGCGATTGCGGCACCCACTGCAGGATTACACTTCACCTCGGAAGTACTGGAAGAGATCCGACGACATGGCGTAGAGATTTGCGAGCTGACGCTGGAAGTGGGCTTGGGCACCTTTCAGCCAATTCATGCCCAGACGCTGGAAGCTCACGTCATGCACGCGGAGACGTATGAAATTCCCGCCGAGACTGCAGAACGCGTTCGCAACGCGCAGAGTGAAGGACGTCCAATTTTGGCCATTGGGACTACGGTTGTGAGGGCACTCGAAGACGCCGCGTTGCGCGCCTCGGAGTCGGGTTTGCACGAACCGTTGATTTCTGGGAAGGCTGAGGCCCGATTATTCATTTTTCCCGGATATCGCTTTCGCATCGTTACCGGGCTGCTAACAAACTTCCATTTACCGTGCTCGACGCTCCTTGCGTTGGTGTGCGCCTTCGCGGGGCGTGAAAACGTGCTCGCGGCCTACAACCACGCGGTTGAGGCCGGCTATCGCTTCTACAGCTACGGCGACTGTATGTTGATTCGCTGACGAAGGGAGACAAACCGTCGCAATGCGCGGATCAAAGAGAAAAACCGCTGGTTAGGAGTAGCGTGGAGATTTCTTCGTTCGAGCCTTTTCTGCCGCCAACTGCGGCTGTTTCAACAATTGCGTTAAAGCGATGAGCTGGGAGGCCGCGTGTAGCAGCCTCCCACTCATCTGATCGAAAAGGCGATAGAAACGGATCACGACTAGGCCCGGCTATTCGTTGAAGACGAAAACACGCTTCTGGCCGGAGAAGCGCACTTCCTTGACTTGACCGTTGTCGCTGAGCAGGACGGCGTCATAGGAGGACTTGGCGTCGCGATCCTCCCAGCGGCCATCGCTTTCAGCAACGACTTGCTTGCCCTTTTGCACTGTGGCTTTGTTGCCGTCAATCAACAGGCGGTACTCACCAGCCTGGAGATCGGCTTTGCCGAGCTTCGCGGCTTGAGGAATGTTGATCGTCTTGGCTACCGGCTTGGCAAATGCGGGCACTGTCAGCGCGATCGCGGCGAGCAGTGCAAGACTACGGAGAATTGAATTGGATTTCATGCGTGTCATGTCCTTCCATCAGATCGAGTCAGCCGCAAGACCACGTGCTGCAGGATCGAAAAAGTTGACACGCCGAACGGGGCCGAGTAGCCTTCCCCGAACGACACCTCCTCTTCCTGGACTAACGGCCGGAAAGATGCGTGTCAACGCCCCGCGGCTGCCACCGCGGGGTATTTTTTGAAACCCTTCGATTCGCCCACAGCAGCCACTAACCGGCTGCACTCCGTATAGACGAGTGACCCGGTGGAATTGTTTCGTTGTATCGATTAAATTTCTGGACGCGAATGTATCCAAAGGGTCATGAAAAACGATGGGAATCGCCAGGTTTTCATGGCGCATTGCTGAATAGTTCATAGAAGTTAGAACTTCAGGAAAGGGATAACAGTGGCGGGCACTTTCCTGGTGCCGTAAGGAGGGGAACTGGCGAAAAAATATCGGACGGCGAAGAAAACAGGAGATCGCGCCCAAAAGCGGCGATCTGCAGTAAAAAGCCTTAAGGGAGATGCGGCATCGTCCTCCAGATTCGAACGGCGACAGAGAAACAGGAGAAAAAAGGGCGGGGCATGGTTGTGATTCCAACCGATGCATTCACGTAATGCATCGAGGAACGCGTTCATCTATACTCAGGTGCTCTTTTTAGATACCACTGATGCGGATTCTGGTTCTCAGCGATCCTCACGCGAATTTTACTGCGCTTAGCGCGGCTCTCGATGCCGTGAATGGACGCTGGGATCGCGCAGTGTGTCTCGGCGACGTCGTCGGGTATGGACCTGATCCGAACGAAGTCACCACCAAGATCCGCGAAATCTGCACAAAAACGATCCGGGGAAATCATGACAAGGCCGCGACGGACCGCATGGCCACGCACGATTTCAATCCCATCGCAAAAGCCGCGGTGGAATGGACGCGCTCGCGCCTATCCCCCGACAACTTAAAGTGGTTATCGGACCTGCCTGCCGGTCCCTTGGAAACCGACGACATTGTTCTGGTGCATGGAGCGTTCCAGGATGAAGATGAATATGTCTTTACACCGGCGCAGGCGCTTGAAGGTTTACTGGATTCTTCCGCGAGCGTAACTTTCTTTGGTCATACGCATCACCAGGGCGGATTTTCGTACGAAAATTTCAACTCCCATCTGGAAGTACTCAACATTCACCCACGTCCGTCGGAGCCTTTTGCGGCCCTGCGGCTGGAAGAAAAGCGCCGGTATCTGCTTAATCCGGGATCTATCGGCCAACCGCGCGATGGCGATCCCCGTGCGGGCTTTGCCATTGCGGATCTGGCGCACAGCATCGTTGAATTCTGGCGAGTGCCTTACGACATTTCCGAAGTGCAGACGCGCATGCGCGCGGCGCACCTGCCGGAACCTCTGGTGCAGCGGCTCGTGGTGGGTCGTTAGATAGCGTCACGCTCGGCAGCCTCCCTCCCCTTCGACAGGCCTAACGTGCATAATTATGGTGCGGTGACTTCGTGCACCAGGATCCACAAATCGAATTGCCAGACCGTCTGCAGCCGGAGCGAGGGCGCTTCAGTTTCGCACTGATTCTCGCTGCGGGGGCGTTGATCGTGGTACTCGGCGCGGTATATCTCCAGCCCGGCCGGCAGTCACCACCTGATGGCGCGCCGAAAAATACGCACTTCGCCTTTGGCGCGGCGGAACGAGAGTACGCCGCCAAAATTCGCGTGGAAGGCATCCTTCTGAGCCGCGCGGAGAACTTTTTGCACCAAGAAGTCTATACCCTGAACGGGGAAGTGATTAACGATGGAGAGCGGCCTATTCGCGGGCTGGAGCTGACCATTGAATTCTTCGATGAGATGAACCAAATCGCCTTGCGCGAAACGCGACCCGTGGTCACTCCGGGGGTAACGCCGTTGGCCGCGGGCGAGCGGCGCCCTTTTGAAATATCGTTCGAGCACATCTCCTCGTCGTGGAACATGCAGACTCCGCTACTTCGGATTACTGGGATATTATTTTAGGTATTAATTGAATAGCACAAGTGTACGTACCTCTTCTATAATCAGGCACGTGGGACTAGCCACGGAGCTGGAAGCCTCGCTTCGCGATCTGTCCCCCGCCCCTGGAGGTCCGCGAGAATTCCAGCAAAGTGTGTTTCGGCGCAGGCGACCACAGAGAGAGGCCGCGAATTTGGCGCGCGCCGAAAATGCGCGAAGATGCGCGAAGATGCGCGAAGATGCGGCCGGTGCCCCTGGGCACAACTAGGCGAAGTCCAGCGATGACTCCCCGGCTGCTCCATTCCTGCGCTCTATCGAGCCACAACAATCCAAATGTCAACGCGTGATCTACGCTTTGCGCTGTTCTCGGAATACTGGTCGCAGACTACTGGCTAGGCATCCGCCGGCACCAGCAGCCGGGCGACTTTCCAAGCCACGGATATTTCCGCGGAATCGAGCTGAGAACGCTCCCCCGCTGGTGTACCTGGTCGCTCCAGCGTTGCGCTTTCATCCGGCAACCGATGTGTTGCTGCGGTACATTTCGCCGGAGATCGAATTTGTGCGTGTGGGGTTGGTGGAGAGCTGGCGTCGGGGTCTACGCGTGGTGATGAGGCACTGATTAGATGGTGGACTGGCGGATGAGTGATTTGACCCTCATCCAGTTTTCGCCCGCGATAGCAGATTGCGTTGGCTGCCGCGCAAACGCGAGAGTACAATGGCGCCATTTGCAATCAGAAAGGTTGGCTTGTGAGTTTTTCTGCGACGATCCGTCACGATGGAGCAGTTTCGATTATTGACCTCACGGGGCAGCTTACTTCGTTTGCCAGCGGAGCCTTGCGCTGCACCGTCGCCGACCTTATGAAACAGGGTCGCAAGAAAATCGTGCTCAATGTCGGCGAGCTGGTGTACCTGGACAGCTCCGGCGTCGGGGAATTGGTGAACTGCTACATGGGTGTAATCAAGCAAAGCGGAGAGATGAAGGTGGTCGGACTGACGCCGAAAGTAGAAGAGATATTGAAGATTACCCAGCTGTATCGAGTCTTTCAGGAATTTCAAGACGAAGAAGCGGCGCTGAACAGCTTCCCGGAGAGGAAGCCAGAGAGAGCTTAGTGGCTTTTACTGCCCGAAGCATTGATCCGGCGTTAAGAAGCCGCTAGCATCGACTTCATTGCCTGAGACCATCGGAAATATCTCAAAAATAAGTAGGCCTAAAAGGAGAGAAGCAGCTAAGGTTTTGGCCTTAACTGCTTCCCGGGGTGTGTCCTCGAAGTGGTTAGTTAATACTATAGATGCATGCCAGCGAAAAAGGTTTCCTTTTAATGTGAAATTCTTTTAATCCGGCCTAATACAAATCTACTAGTAAAAAAGATACTTACGCCAGCGATCGTCGCGGTGCCCAATCAGCCTCATTAGTTGTCGGGAAGTATGTAGGGTAAAGGGGCGCGGACGCCTTGCCAATTTCAGGCCAGCTTCTTCAGGGGTTCGGTCGCCTTTGCTGTTGTTGCAGCTATAGCAGCAGGCTACCAGGTTTTCCCAGGATGAGCGGCCACCCCGCGAACGCGGCAGCACGTGGTCCAGAGTTAGTTCCGATCCCGGAAAGACGCGCCCGCAAAACTGGCAGGTATTGCGGTCCCGAAGCAGGATGTTCTTTCTGGAAAGGGCTCGGCTCTGCTGAGGAATATGACGGTAGGCCAAAAGCCGGATCACCGACGGTACGCGGTGAGCATGGGCCGATGAATGTACCTCGGCATTGTGAACTTCCTCGGCTTGAGCCACACCCTTCAGGAGCAGCACCATGGCACGCCGTACGGCGGTAACGTTGATCGGTTCATAGGTGGCGTTCAGGACCAAGACAGGCTCCTGCATCAGCGACGCGCGCCGCAAGGGCATCGGGTTGTGGATTCTACTGCCGGCGGGACTGTCGGAACTCGAACTCGACGCAGAAGCACCGGAGGCTTGGGGGTTGTGACGCCCCCGGGAATCGAGCGATTCCAGACGTCGCGCGCTCATTGCTCCCTCGGGACCCGCCTACACGGAATCCGTCGCTGGATGCAGCACTGCCCGGGCCACCGTAACCGCTACTACTGACTTGGCTCCTGCAACTTGAAGCGCCTTGGAACAGGCGTCCAGCGTAGCTCCTGTCGTCATTACATCATCTACCAGTAAGACGCGTAAGTTGTCAACTTGGCTGCCCGGACGTGTGGCAAAAGCGCCACGCACGGATTCCCACCGTTCCCGCAAAGATGAGGATGTGCTGGTTCGGGCGAGGCCGAGTGCGGGTTAGTAGCACCGCGCGATAAGGAAGCCCCCAACAGTCGGCTAAGGGCTTCCCGAGCAAGTCGGCCTGGTTGTAGTTGCGCTCGCGAAGTCGCTGGCCGTGTAGGGGTACCGGTACCACAACATCGGCCTCGGGCTCGTCCTTAGCGAGCTCGGCGAGTCGATACACGGACCACTTTCCCAGTGGCTCGATGCGCTCAAACTTCAGGATTACGATCGCCCGGACGAGCGCTTCCTCCTATTGCGCATAGCTTCGGGCCCGCTCAAAGGCATAGGGCCGCGATGTGCAGACGCGGCAGATCCGTCGGTCCGACCCCGCTCTGCTTTCGTCTTCGGTGTCCGGCCCCGGTGCTCCGAACGAAGCCTGAAATGTGGCGCCACAAATCTCACAGGTCCTCCCTTGCAGCGGTTCGAGGGATGCGAGGCAAGCGTCGCAGATCGGTACCCGGCTCGCACGGGTCAGGAGGCCTTCGCACAGCCGGCAGCCCGCGGGAAACAGGACGCTGACGACGGTATCGCAAACATCGGCGAGCCGGCCGCTCCCGCGTTTCACGGAGTCGTGTGGCGGTACCGCGCGGCCAGAAGTTACCTATAACCGGAAGATAAACAAAAATCTTTTTTACTGGTATGGTAACAAGGCTTGGGAGAGTCAGAGGTAAAATAAAAGAAGCGGGCCCTGACTGCCCCGCTTCTTTGCAACGTTAAAGTAGGCCTTGCTCCATCTTTTCCTGGCAGTTGATGCAGTGCTTCGCCCAAGGTACCGCTTCCAAGCGCTTTTGCTGCATTTCTTCCTGGCAGTTCATGCAATGGCCGTATTCGTTGGCCTTGATGCGCTTCAAGGCCTCGTCGATCATGTTCAAGATCGTACGGTCCGTATTGGTCATTCCGAAGAGAAATTCCTTCGTATACGAATTCGCGGCTTTATCAGCGAGGTCGACTGTCGGATCGTCGTCCGCCTGGCGGCCTTCTTCCTCCGTGCGGGCGATGGTCTTCATCAATTCTTCGCGGCGCGTCGTAAGTTTCTTTTTGTAGTAGTCCAGTCGTTTCTTATCCATGGGAGTCCCGCCCCTAGGCTGGTTTCCGGGGCCATCTAAAAACTCCGTATAGTACGCTGGGCCGTGATGAATGTCAAGGTAATAGACATCCGCACAACGAAGAAAGCCAAAGATTCGCTGCGACCTCGACTGGCGCCGGCATGCCCTCTGACTGATTTCAGTTGTGTTTGACGAACTCGCCCTTGGTTCCGGTCATCGAGTTGTACAACGTCTCGATAAAAGCGTCCGTCTTGACGAAATCCCCATTCCACCGCTTCGCCCACGGGTCGAGGATCTTATCCTGCTTCATCTGCTCGAGCGTCTTGTGCTGTTTGAGCGCCTTCGCTACCACCGCCGAGGTTTCCCTTAGCATCTTGACGAACTCGCGGACGTCCTCGAGGTTCGACAACTGGCCATGACCCGGAATCACCTTTACGTCCGCAGGCAGTTGCGCGGCGGCCTTCTCCATCGCGGAGATCATGCCCTGCACGCTTCCCCCGCTGGCGACGTCGATGAACGGAAAGCCGTAACGTACGAAGTCATCACCCATGTGCACTACGTTGTTCTTGGGAAAGAAGATCACGGAATCCCCGTCGGTATGCCCGGATGGGAAGTGCAGCGCGCGAATGTCCTCGCCGTTGAGATGCACCGTTACGTCGTGCTCGAACGTGATGATCGGCAACGCCGCTTTCTCCGCAGGCTTTACGTCCATTTTGATGGAGCCGCCATTGCCGGCCGCTCCGCCGGTCTCCAACCGTTTCCGCACGTTGTCCTGCGCGATGATCGTCGATCCCGCCTGCGAAAAGGGCACATTCCCGCCGGCATGGTCGCCGTGGTAGTGCGTATTGATGACGAAGCGCACGGGCTTGTCAGTGATGCCCAGGCTCTTGAGCGCGGTTTGGATCTTCTCGGCCAGCGGCGCGAACTGGTCGTCGACGATCACGATCCCGTCCTCCCCGACCGAGGCGGCAATATTTCCGCCTTCGCCTTCGAGCATGTAAATGTTGCCGGCGACCTTGGTGACCTTGATTTGCACCTTGGACCAGTCCGGTTCCTGTTGTGCGAAACAGGGCGCGCCTGCCATCCCGCCGAACAAAATGGCCGCAATGACGCCAAAGCAAAGTCTGCGCATGAAGTCTCTCCTCATGGAAGCGCCGGGATTCTATCATCAGTGTTCGGCGAACGACGAACGGCATGCGCATCTTTTGTTAAGCTTTGGGCAGTGTGGAAGCGTATTCTCTTCGTCTTTGTGTTGCCCGCCGCGACCGGCGCGGCGGTTGGCATCTTTGCGCTGGCGTTCGCCATGCAGAACGAACCGAATCTCTCTGCCGTGGTAGTAGCGACGTTCTCTCCGGGCCTGAAAGTGGCCGAACTG
>Ga0157378_10000261_pt1 | contig 51739 bp, 50 predicted proteins | sample M65metaG_FD_115309 | JGI IMG/M metagenome (GOLD analysis project Ga0157378, IMG submission 115309) | Miscanthus rhizosphere microbial communities from Kellogg Biological Station, Michigan, USA - M6-5 metaG | ecosystem: Host-associated > Plants > Roots > Rhizosphere > Soil | place: USA: Michigan... | reverse complement strand
GCCGTGTTCCTGCTGGCGATCTGGTTCGCCATGCAGTTCTTCAACGGCTTCCTCTCCATCGCCGCGGCGCACCGGACGCAGGAAGTGAACGGAATCGCCTGGTGGGCGCACGTAGGCGGATTCATTTTCGGCGCCGTAATAGGGGCGGTCGCGCGGCGAACGGCGCCGGGACGTGACACCATAGGAAATCCAAAAGGAGTGGACGTTTGAAAAAGGGAATCATTCTCGCGGGCGGCTCGGGCACACGGCTGTATCCGATGACGTCGGCGATGTCGAAGCAGCTCCTGCCGGTGTACGACAAGCCGATGATTTATTACCCGCTGACGACGCTCATGCTCGCCGGCATTACCGACTTTCTGATCATCACCACGCCTGAGGACCAGGCCAGCTTCCAGAAACTCCTCGGCAGCGGCTCGCAGTGGGGCATCCGGATCGAGTACGCCGCGCAGCCGGAGCCGGGCGGGCTGGCGCAGGCCTTTCTCATCGGCCGCGACTTCGTGGCCGGCGAGCCGAGCTGCCTGATTCTCGGCGACAACATCTTCTACGGTCACGGTCTCCCGGATTCGCTCCGCCGCGCCGCGTCGGACGAGAGCGGCGCGACGGTCTTCGTCTATCGCGTGCCTGATCCCGAGCGCTACGGCGTTGCCGAATTCGACGACCGCGGGCGGGCCATCAGCATCGAGGAGAAGCCGGAAAAGCCGCGCTCCAACTTCGCGGTCACGGGCCTCTACTTCTACGACGAGCGCGTTTGCGACTTCGCCGCGAACCTGACGCCGTCGAAACGCGGCGAGCTCGAGATCACCGACCTCAATCGCGTCTACCTCCAGATCGGTGAATTGCGTGTCGAGCAGCTCGGCCGCGGCTTCGCCTGGTTCGACACCGGCACGCAGGAGTCGCTGCTGCAAGCGGCCAACTTCGTCGAGACCGTCGAGCTGCGGCAGGGATTGAAGATTGCGTGTCCCGAGGAGGTCGCGTACTACCTCGGGCTGATCGATGCGGGGCAGCTGCGGGACCTGGCCACGAAACTGGCGCGGAGCACCTACGGCCGTTACCTGCACACCCTGCTCGACGAGCAGGCGCAGCGCGCGGCGCGAGCCACTACATGAGCAAGCACGTCGTCGTCACGGGGGGCGCCGGCTTCATCGGCTCCAACATCGCCGACGCATGCATCGAGCGCGGCTGGCGCGTGACCATCATCGACAACCTTTCCGGCGGCGACCGGCGCAACGTGAATCCGCGCGCCGCGTTTCACCAGCTGGACATCCGCGACGCCGCCGCGGGCGATCTCATTCGCGAGCTGAAGCCGGACGTCATCAGCCATCACGCCGCGCAGATGGACGTTCGCAAATCGGTGGAGGATCCTGCCGCCGATGCCGAGGTCAACGTCGTCGGTTCGTTGCGGATCCTGGAGGCGGCTGTGGATGCGGCGGTGAAACGCTTCGTCTTCGCATCGACCGGCGGCGCCATCTATGGCGAGCCTGTCGGCGGTCTGCAGGACGAATCGCATCGCACCGCGCCGCTCTCGCCGTACGGCTGCGCCAAACTCGCGGTCGAGCACTATCTGCATTACTACCGCGTCGTCCACAGACTCTCGTCCGTCGCGCTGCGCTACGCCAACGTTTACGGACCGCGGCAAAGCGCGCACGGGGAGGCCGGCGTAGTGGCAATCTTCGCGGGAAGGTTGCTCGACGGCCAGCCGTCGACCATCAACGGCGACGGAACGCAGACGCGCGACTTCGTCTACGTCGACGACGTCGTGGCCGCGAACATGGCCGCCTCCGAGGCCGAATGGCAGGGCGAGTACAACGTCGGAACGGGTGTGGAGACGTCGGTCAACGAGTTGTACGCGTCGCTGGCTTCGATCGCCGGCAGTGACCTCGCGGCGACACACGGCCCGGCCAAAGAAGGGGAACAGCTGCGCAGCGTTCTCGATGGCAGCCGGCTGCGCAAACTGGCCACGCTTCCGGAACGAACACCATTGCGCGACGGGCTGGCGAAGACGTTCGCCTGGATGCGCGACGTCGGGAGAACGCGATGATCATCACGCGAAGCCCTCTGCGGATCAGTCTCGGCGGCGGCGGCACCGACCTGCCGTCGTACTACGAGAAGTTCGGCGGATTCCTCATCGCCGCGGCCATCGACCGCTATGTCTACGTCACCATCAACCGTCCTTTCGGCGCCGGCATCCGGCTGAAGTACTCCGACATCGAGAACGTCGACACGGTCGAGGAAGTGCGCCATCCCATTCTTCGGGAAGCGTTGCGGATGATGAACCTGCGCACGCCGCAGATCGAGATCACCACACTCGCCGAGATCCCGTCCGGCACCGGCCTCGGATCGTCGGGCAGTTTCACCACCGCGCTGGTCAAGGCGCTCTATGCGCATCGCCGGCGGCTGCTGCATTCGAGCGAAGTGGCGCGGCTGGCGTGCGAGATCGAGATCGAGCGGCTTCACGAGCCGGTCGGCAAGCAGGATCAATACATCGCCGCGTACGGCGGCGTGACCTGTTTCGAATTTCATCCCGACGGCTCGGTGCACGCGAAGCCGTTGTCGATCGACATGGATACGCTCTTTGAGCTGGAGGACAACCTCCTCCTCTTCTTCACCGGTTTCTCGCGCAGCGCCGGCAGCCTGCTGCAGGATCAGAAGGCGCGTTCGGAAGTTGCCGATCCGGAGATGATCGACAACCTGCACTACGTCAAAGACCTCGGGTACCGCAGCCAGCGCGCGCTCGAAGCGGGAAAGTGCCACGAATTCGGCGAGCTGCTGCACGAGCACTGGGAGCACAAAAAACGGCGATCGAAAGGGATGAGCAACCCGAAGATCGACGAGTGGTACGAGCTCGGCCGGCGCAGCGGCGCCATCGGCGGAAAGCTGGTCGGCGCGGGCGGCGGCGGCTTCCTGATGTTCTACGCCGAAGATCGCAAGAGCCTGCGGCAGGCAATGAGGGGTGCCGGGCTGGAAGAGGTGCGATTCCGGTTCGATTTCGAAGGGACCAAGGTGCTGATGTCGTAGGGTAGGGCCAGTTGAGGGGAACGATCTCCGCGCCCTGGGGACGACGCGCGGAAGGTAGCAAGGCGGTTCGGCGATGCTGCCGGACTCTACATCGGCATGATCGAACGCGGAGCTCGGAATCCGGCTGTCGTCAACGTGAATCGCGAAGGCGCTGGCAGCGCGTCCGGAGAGCTGTTCCGAGACTTCAAATAATCAACCCGGGAATCATCTAAGTGTTTTATCCGAATTTCCTCCGTCCTAGGACGGAGGAAATTCCCAGAGACGCTTGACAACCCGAACGACCAGCCCCATCGTTGGCGTTGGAGTAGTCAATCAAGGCAGCCCCATGCGTAGGAAAATCTCCCTCATCTCTTCGTTGTTCAAAATAACTAAAAGACGCTCGCCTGTGCGTCCTCAAATGGCGGAACTTCGAATGAATGACGACACGAAGACCTTTGAAGTCAGCGTAATCGCATTCCGCGATGGTTCAGATTGGACCGCACTCGCATTGGAGATGAACCTTCGCGGATACGGACCTACGGTAAAGGAAGCGATCGACGACCTTGTCGAAATGCTGGTAGCGCAGGTTAGTTTTGCGGTTCAGAAGGGTCACCCCGAGAGTGTTTGGAATCGCGCCGAGGAAAAGTATTGGCGCATGTTTGAAGAAGTTCGCCGGAACCGTTTCGTAGCTGAAATCTCCGGCAACGAGCCTTCAGCGGATCGAATCGCAGATATGGTCCCTCTCTCCTTGCTCGCAATGAAGCACGGGGAGCCATGGGTCGCGGCGCGTGCCTAAGCTGCTCCGTTGCCGCGAGATGTTGAAGCGGCTACGTGCGGTAGACAAGCGATTCAGCGTATCCGTCGAAAGGGGTAAAGGAAGTCACCGCATGATTGTTCTAACAACCAAGGACGGCATGACGCACTATCCTTTTCCTTGTCACAACGACGGCGCGGAAATCGACCGCAGGTACCTTCGCGACATCATCAACTACTTCGGCCTCCCTCCAGACATCTTTGATTGAGTGCTGAATAATTTCAAACTGACACAGAGACAGCCTCTATGCCTCTGTGGTGATCTTCAGGCGGGTACAATGCCGCCCGCTGATGAGCTATACCGAACAACACTTAAACGAAGCGGCCGCCATCATCGGCAAGCTCGACGTCGAATCGATCGAGCGGACAGCCGCGCTCCTCGCGGACTTGCGCCAGCGGCACGGCCGCCTTTTCCTCCTCGGCGTCGGCGGCAGCGCGGCCAACTGCTCGCATGCCGTCAACGACTTCCGCAAAATCTGCGGCATCGAAGCGTACGCGCCGACGGACAACGTCAGCGAGCTGACCGCGCGCACGAACGATGAAGGATGGGCTTCGGTGTTCATCGAATGGCTCAAGATCAGCCGGCTCACGCCGAACGACCTGGTTTTTGTTCTCTCCGTCGGCGGCGGCAATCGCGAGAAGAACGTCAGCCCCAATCTCGTGGCCGCACTCGAATACGGGAAAGAGATCGGCGCGAAGATCTGCGGCATCGTCGGCCGCGACGGCGGCTACACGGCCACGGTCGCCGACGCCTGCGTCATCATCCCCACCGTCAATCCGCAGAACGTCACGCCGCACACGGAAGCGTTTCAGGCCGTGGTGTGGCACCTGCTGGTGTCGCATCCGATCCTGAAAGCCGCCGAGACGAAATGGGAATCGACCAGGTGATCATGCGCGCCGTCTTCCTCGACCGCGACGGCGTCATCAACCGCGCGCCCGTTCGCGACGGCAAGCCGTATCCGCCGAACACGCTCGACGAGCTGGAAGTGCTCGATGGCGTTCCCGACGCGCTGGCGAAGCTGCATGAGGCTGGCTTCCGCCTGATCGTCGTCACCAACCAGCCCGACGTTGCCCGCGGCGCGCAAACGCGCGAGACGGTAGAGAGCATGAATGCTCAACTGACGTCCGCGTTGCTGGTCGACGAGATCGTGACCTGCTATCACGACGGCGATGCCTGCGATTGCCGCAAGCCGAAGCCGGGGGCGCTGCTCGACGCCGCGCGCCGGCATGACATCGAACTGGAGCGCTCGTTCATGGTCGGTGATCGCTGGCGCGACATCGAAGCGGGGCAGCGCGCCGGGTGCCGCTGCCTGTTCGTCGATCGCGGATACCGCGAGCAGCAGCCGGACGCACCGTTCGTGCGCGTCGACTCGCTGGCCGCTGCGGCGGAATGGATTCTCGAGAACCAATCATGAAAACTGTCGAAGAGCTGACTGTCAAAATCTTTGCCGACGGCGCCGAAAAAGCCGGGATGCTGGAGATGTACGCCAAGCCGTACATCAAAGGCTTCACCACGAACCCGACGCTGATGCACAAGGCCGGGCTCACCGATTACCGCGCCTTCGCCCGCGACATCCTCGCGGCCATCCCCGATCGCCCCATCTCCTTCGAAGTCTTCTCCGACGAGTTCGACGACATGGAGCGGCAGGCGCGCGAGATCGCCACCTGGGGCGACAACGTCTACGTCAAGATCCCGGTAACGAACACGCGCCGCGAACCGGCTTATGACCTTGTGCGGCGGCTGGCCAACGAAGGGGTGAAGCTCAACGTCACCGCCATCATGACCATCGACCAGGTGCGCAACGTCGTCGACGCCGTGAAAGACGGCGCGCCGTCGTGCGTCTCCGTCTTCGCCGGACGCATCGCCGACACCGGCCGCGATCCCGTTCCGATCATGAGCGAATGCGTTTCCATCCTGAAGGCCGCGCCGCAGGCAGAGCTGATCTGGGCCAGCCCGCGCGAACTGCTCAACATCATGCAGGCCGACGCCATCGGTTGCCACATCATCACCGTGACCAACGACATTCTCAAGAAACTGGCGCTGGTCGGCAAGGACCTGGCCGACTACTCGCTCGACACGGTGAAGATGTTCTTCGATGACGGCCGGAAGGCAGGTTTCACGCTTTGATTTTCGTCACCGGCGCGGCCGGCTTCATCGGTTTTCATGTCGCGAAACGTCTCCTCGAACGCGGTGATCAAGTCGTCGGAATCGACAACCTCAACGACTACTACGATCCCGCGTTGAAGCACGCCCGTCTGGAGATGCTGCGGCGGTTCGATCGATTCGAATTCGTCCTCGCCGACGTCTCTGATCAAGGTGCCATCGCCGAGCTCTTCGCGCGCCACAAGCCGAAGCGCGTCGTCCATCTGGCGGCGCAGGCGGGCGTGCGCTACTCGCTCACCAATCCGCACGTCTACACCGAGAGCAACATCACCGGCTTTCTCAACATCCTCGAAGGGTGCCGCCACAACGGCGTCGAGCATCTGACGTACGCCTCCTCCAGCTCGGTCTACGGCTCCAACACCAAGCAGCCGTTTTCGGAGCAGGACAACGTCGATCATCCCGTGTCGCTCTACGCGGCGACGAAGAAGGCCAACGAGCTGATGGCGCACACGTACGCGCACCTGTTCGGCGTCGCCTCCACCGGACTCCGATTCTTTACCGTCTATGGACCGTGGGGCCGGCCGGACATGGCGCTGTTCCGCTTCACGCGCGGCATCCTGGCGGGCGAGCCGATCCCGGTGTTCAACGAAGGAAAGATGATCCGCGACTTCACCTACATCGACGACATCGTCGAGGGGGTCATTCGCGTCCTCGATCGCCCGGCCGAGAGCGATCCGAATTGGACCGGCGCCGATGCGAATCCGGCCCGGAGCAGTGCGCCGTATCGCATCTTCAACATCGGCAACAACCGGCCGGTGCTGCTGCTCGACTTCATCGCCGCGCTCGAGCGTGCGCTCGGCCGCAAGGCACAACTCGATCTCCTGCCGATGCAGCCCGGCGACGTGGTGTCGACGCAGGCGGACGTCGCGGCGCTGGAAGAGGCCGTCGGCTTTCGCCCCGTGACCACGATCGACGAGGGAATCGCCCGATTTGTGGCGTGGTACAAAGACTATTTTCAGGAGATCACGTGACCACCGCAACGACAGACGTGCAGACGCTCGACACTTTCCTGGAGGCGGTTCGCGCGCGCACCGCCGTCGTCGGCGTGATCGGACTCGGATACGTCGGCCTTCCGCTCGTGCTGCTGTTTGGCGAGGAAGGCTTCCCGGTCATCGGCTTCGACGTCGATGACAAGAAGACCGCGGCGCTGAACCGCGGCGATTCGTACATCAAACACATCGGCGTGGAACGGATTCAGCGCGCCTTCAACGGCGACCGGGTCGTGGCTACGACCAACTTCGACCGCCTTGCCGAATGCGACGCCATCATCATCTGCGTCCCCACGCCCCTCGGCGTCCACCGCGAGCCCGATCTGAAGTACATCCGCATGACCGCGGAGGCCATCGCCGAGCGCATTCGCCCCGGCCAGCTGATCGTGCTCGAGTCGACGACGTATCCCGGCACCACCCGCGAAGAATTGCTGGAGCGTTTCGAGAAGAAGGGCGTGGTCTGCGGACGCGACTACTTCCTGGCGTTTTCGCCCGAGCGCGAGGATCCCGGCAACGAGCACTTCAACACCAGGACCATCCCGAAGATCGTCGGCGCCATCGACGAGCCTTCGCTCGCGGCCACGCAAGCGCTTTACGCCTCGGTCATCGATCGCGTCGTCACCGTGTCGTCGACCGAGGTGGCGGAGTCGGCCAAACTGCTGGAAAACATCTTCCGCGCGGTCAACATCGCCCTGGTCAACGAAATGAAGGTGGTCTTCGACCGGATGGGGATCGACGTCTGGGAAGTGATCGATGCCGCGAAGACCAAGCCGTTCGGCTTCATGCCCTTCTATCCCGGGCCGGGACTGGGCGGGCACTGCATTCCGCTTGATCCGTTTTACCTGACCTGGAAAGCGGCGGAATTCGGCACCTGGGCGCGTTTCATCGAGCTGGCCGGCGAGATCAATACGTCGATGCCGCGTTACGTGATCGACCGCACCACCGAGGCGGTCAACAAAATCGGCAAGAGCATCGTCGGCGCCAAGGTGCTGGTGATGGGACTTTCCTACAAAGCCGGCATCGACGACGATCGCGAGTCGCCATCCTTCGAGCTCATCGAACTGCTTCAGGAGCGTGGCGCGGTGGTTTCGTACTGCGATCCATACGTTCCCGTGGCCCGGCGCGGACGGAAGCACGACATCAATCTCAGCTCCGTGCCGTGTACGCCGGAGGAGCTGGCGAATTACGACGCGGTGCTGATCTCGACCGCGCATTCGCAGTTTGCCGATCCGAAGCTCTACGCGTCGGCGAAGCTCGTCATCGACACGCGCAACATCGTTCCGCGCAACGCCGGCATCAACGTCGTTCGCGCATAGGTGATGATCGTGACGGCCAGCTCACGTCGAACGGCTCTGATCACCGGCATCACCGGCCAGGACGGCTCCTATCTGGCCGAGCTGCTGATCGCCAAAGGTTACGTGGTGCACGGCATCATCCGCCGCTCGTCGTCCTTCAACACGGCCCGGATCGAATCGATCTATCAGGATCCGCAGGAGGAAGAGCGCCGGCTGATCCTGCACTACGGCGATCTGAATGACAGCTCGTCCTTGAATCGCATCCTGCGCATCGTGAATCCCGATGAGATCTACAACCTCGGCGCGCAAAGTCACGTCAAGGTTTCGTTCGATACGCCGGAGTACACCGGCGAGGTGACTGGACTCGGCGCCACGCGGCTGCTGGAAGCGATCCGCGAGCTGCAGATCCGGCCGCGGATTTATCAGGCGTCATCGTCGGAGATGTTCGGCAAGGTGAACGAGACGCCGCAGAACGAGCGCACGCCGTTCTACCCGCGCAGCCCGTACGGCGCGGCGAAGGTCTACGCGTACTGGATGACGGTGAACTATCGCGAGGCGTACGGCCTCTTCGCCGTCAACGGCATCCTGTTCAACCACGAGTCGCCGCGGCGCGGGGAGACCTTCGTCTCGCGCAAGGTGACGCGCGCGGTCGGCCGGATCAAGCACGGTCATCAGGATCGTCTCTACCTCGGCAATCTCGACGCGCGCCGCGACTGGGGCTACGCCAAGGATTACGTCGAAGCCATGTGGCGGATGCTGCAGCAGGACGAGCCGGAAGACTTCGTCATCGCCACCGGCAAGACGCACACGGTGCGCGAGTTCTGCGAGCTCGCGTTCGCCCGCGCCGGGATTCATATCGAGTGGAACGGCTCGGGATTTGACGAAAAAGGGTTCGAGCGCGGCAGCGATCGGGTGCTCGTCGAGATCGATCCGCGCTACCTGCGGCCGACCGAGGTCGATCTCCTTCTCGGTGATGCCTCGAAGGCGAAGGCGAAACTCGGTTGGTCTCCCGCCACTTCGTTTGAAGAGCTGGTCCATCTCATGGTCGACAGCGATCTCGAGCTGGCCGCGAACGAGGCGCTGCTCAGGAAGCGCTCATGAGCGCCTTCTGGCCGGATTGCCGCGTCCTGCTGACCGGCGGCAACGGCTTTCTCGGAAGCGTCGTCCGCGAGCGCATCGCCAGCCGGAATCCCGAGGCGCTCTTCACGCCGCGCCGCGACGAGCTCGATCTTCGCGATGTGCCGGCTGTGCGCGCCTGGCTGCAGGAAAATCGGCCGAATCTCGTCATCCACGCGGCCGGTGTCGTCGGTGGCATCGGCGCGAACCGCAAACATCCCGGCCTTTACTTCTACGAAAACGCCGTGATGGGAATCCACCTCATCGAAGAAGCGCGCCTCGCAGGCGTCGAGAAATTCGTCTGCCTCGGCACCGTCTGCGCCTACCCGAAATTCGCGCCGGTCCCGTTTCGCGAAGACGACCTCTGGAACGGATACCCCGAGGAGACGAACGCGCCGTATGGAATCGCCAAGAAAGCGCTGCTCGTCCAGCTGCAGGCCTATCGCGATGAGTACGGCTTCAACGGCGTCTTCCTCCTGCCGGTAAACCTCTACGGACCGGGCGACAACTTCGATCTCGAGTCCAGCCACGTCATCCCCGCCATGATCCGCAAGTTCCTGGAAGCACGCGATCGCGGCGATGCCACGGTCACGCTCTGGGGTGATGGCTCGCCGACGCGCGAGTTCCTCTACGTCGACGATGCCGCCGAGGGGATCGTCATCGCCGCCGAGAAATACGACAAAGGCGATCCGGTAAACCTCGGCAGCGGCGAGGAGATCTCCATCCGCGACCTCGCGCGCACGATCGCCGAGACGATCGGATTCCGCGGCGAAATCGTCTGGGATACGACGCGGGCCAACGGCCAGCCGCGGCGCAAGCTTGAAGTCTCGCGCGCCGCGATCGAGTTCGGTTTTCACGCTCGCACGTCGATGAAAGAGGGGATGGCGAAAACGATCGCCTGGTACGAGGCCAGTCGGTAGGCCGGCACACTTCGGAGATACAGGAAACCACCATGCCCGCCCGCAAGACAGACAAGACCGCCAAGCCCCCAGGCCGGAAGCCGGCCAAAAGCACGGCAGCACCAGGCAAAGCGGCCACGCCGCTGCCGGAATCCATGGTGACCGGCAAGGCAAGTCCGGCGAGGGCCGAGGTCGGCGACAAGCCTGTCTTCGCCTACATCGCCAGTCTGACGCAGCCGCAGCGCGACATCGCGGAACGTGTTGATGCCCTTGCGGCCAGGACGCTTCCCGGCCTCCAGCGCTCGGTGAAATGGGGCATGTCCTACTATGGCGTCGGCGACGGCTGGTGCTTCTGTTGCGGTGGATTCGCCGGCCACGTCAAGGTCATGTTCGTAAACGGCGCGGCGCTCGAGCCGGTACCTCCGGTGACGCCGGCGGCGATGGGCAAGACTACGCGGGGTGTTGAGCTCAAATCCGTGGATGATCTCGACGAACGCCAGATCGCGGCATGGATGAAGCAAGTCGTGGCCGTGCCGGGTGTTGGGGGGAAGAAGCGGTAGGTCCCATGACCAACTCCACACCCGCCGAGTTGCCCGTGCGCCTGTTCAAGGATGGCGCGGCATGGGAGGCGTGGCTCGCCAGGCAGCACGCCAAGTCCGCCGGTCTGTGGCTGCGGATCGCCAAGGCAGGGTCGAACGTCGTATCAGTGTCGTACGCCGAGGCGCTCGACGTCGCGCTTTGCTACGGCTGGATCGACGGGCAGAAGAAGACGTTTGACGACGCGACCTGGCTCCAGAAGTTCACGCCGCGCGGCAAGCGGAGCATTTGGTCGAAGATCAACCGCGAGAAAGTGGAGCGTCTCGTCGAGAGCGGCCGCATGCAGTCACCCGGCTTCGAGGCCGTGGACCGTGCGAAGGCGAACGGTCAGTGGGCCTCCGCGTACGACTCACATCGCACCGCCGGCGTGCCGGACGACCTTCAGCGCGCGCTCGACGCACACCCGAAAGCGAAGGCGTTTTTCAGGACCCTGAACAGCGCCAACCGATACGCCATCCTGTTCCGGATCCAGACAGTGAAAAGAGCCGGGACGCGCGCGAAGAAAATCGAGCAGTTCGTCGGTATGTTGGAGCGGCACGAGGTGATCCACTCGTAGCGGCTATCATTCCCCTCATGTGCGGCATCGCAGGCATCTGGAGACGGCGGGGGAAGAACGCCGGGGAGACGGCGCAACGGATGTCGTCGCGGCTCGTCCATCGCGGGCCTGACGACTTCGGTGTCTGGCACGATCCGCTTGCCGGTGTCGCACTCGGGTTCCGCAGGCTATCGATCATCGACACCAGTCCGGCCGGCCATCAGCCGATGCAGTCGGCGAGCGGGCGATACACCATCGTCTTCAACGGCGAGACCTACAACTTTGAATCGATCCGGCGCGAGCTGATCGAGAGCGGCAATGCGCCGTCGTGGCGCGGCCATTCCGACACCGAAGTCCTGCTGGCCGCGTTCGAAGCGTGGGGACTCGAGAGTGCCGTGCAGCGCTTCGTCGGCATGTTCGCCTTCGCCTTGTGGGATGCGGTCGAGCGAAAGCTGCACCTCGTGCGTGATCGGATGGGCGTCAAGCCGCTCTACTTCGCGCCGACGCCGAACGCGCTTCTTTTTGGCTCCGAGCTCAAGGCCATGACCGTGGCCGAGGAGTTTCCGCACGCGGTGAACCGCGACGCGCTCGGGTTGTACATGAAGTACGCGTACGTCCCGGCGCCGTACACCATCTACGAGAACGTCTGGAAAGTGCGGCCGGGGACGATCGTCACCATCGATGCGGACGGCGCCTGGAACGAGCGCGAGTACTGGTCGTTGCGCGACGTCATCACGCGCGCCACCGCCGACCGATTCACCGGCAATGACGAAGAGGCGACCGACGAGCTGCAGCGCATCGTCACCGAGTCGGTCAGGCTGCGGATGATCTCCGATGTCCCGCTCGGCGTCTTCCTCTCCGGCGGCGTCGATTCCTCGCTCGTTGCCTCGGTCATGCAGGCGCAGAGCAGCGCGCCGGTGAAGACCTTCACCATCGGTTTCCGCGAAGCAGAGTACGACGAAGCGACCTACGCCGCCGCCGTGGCTAAACACCTCGGCACGGACCACACGGAGCTCTACGTTCAGCCGTCCGACGCCATCGATGTCATCCCCAGGCTGCCCGACATCTACGACGAGCCGTTCGCCGACTCTTCACAGATCCCGACCTATCTCGTTTCCCACCTGGCGCGGCAGAAGGTGACAGTCAGCCTCTCCGGCGACGGCGGCGATGAATTCTTCGCCGGCTATCACCGCTACTTCCTCGGCCGCCAGCTGTGGGACAAAGTCGATCGCCTGCCGCACGTCGCTCGCCCCCTCGCCAGCGCGGCGCTGCGCGCGGTGCCGATGGGCGCGTGGAACAAGCTGCTCTCGCCGCGCCATCGTTTCGTGCCGAAGGTTCTGCGGCGCGAACGCGCCGGCGAGCGCATTCACAAGCTGGCCCGGGCCATGACGTCGCAGGATCCCGACTGGCTGTACTACGAGGTGGTCTCGCAGTGGCACGACGTCGTCGAAGGGGCGCGCGATCTTCCGATCGGAATCACCACCCCGGCGTCGTGGCCGCGGATCGACGACTACACCGAGCGGATCATGTACTTCGATCAGATCTCCTATCTGCCGGACGACATCCTGGTGAAAGTCGACCGCGCCAGCATGGCCGTGAGCCTGGAGGCCCGCGAGCCGCTGCTCGATCACCGCCTGATCGAATTCGCCTGGCGTCTGCCGCTGCACATGAAGCTCCGCCACGGCAAGGGAAAGTGGATCCTGAAGAAGCTGCTCTCCCGCTACGTGCCGGACCATCTCATCGAGCGGCCGAAGATGGGCTTCGGCATCCCGATCGATCACTGGCTGCGCGGCTCACTTCGCGACTGGGCCGAGTCGCTGCTCAGCGAGCGCCGGCTATCCGAGGAAGGCTTCTTCGACGTGCCGAAGATCCGCCGGAAGTGGACGGAGCATCTGGCCGGCTCCGGCGAGTGGCAGCAGTACGTCTGGACGGTGCTGATGTTCCAGGCCTGGCTCGACGCACGGCGCCGCGATGGCGCGGTGAACGCCGCTTCTGTCCCGCCCGTTTTCGAGGCTCCTTTCGCCTCTGCGAGATAGCGAATAACTGTTCCGGCGTGGAATTTCACGGGCCAGGAACCTCATTGCCTCGCCAAACGAGCCACAGTTCCAAAGCAACGGTGTAGTCGCTAATAACCCTTTTCTCGCATATGTACGGTGAGGAGTTTCCATGAGGCAGATGCCGTCGTCGCTGCGTCGTATCGCGGTGACCTGCGTGCTCGCCGCGGCGTTTTGCCTGCCGCTGGCAGCAGCTACCGTGAGCAAACTCAATGACGATGTGCTGGCGCCGCTGCGCGGACCAGGCGTCGCCAGACGAGTTCTCCTGAACAACGTGCCGCTCTACGAGCACGGCACCGCGAAGATCGAGCTCGAGGAGTTCGAGGTCTGGGCGCCTGGCGGAAAGGTCATCGTCAACGACGGAAAGAGCGTTCAATACCTCGATCCGCCGCCGATGCGCTTCTTCCGCGGGCAGGTCAACGGCGACCCGGAATCATTCGCCTACTTCTCCATCGATGGAAAAACCGGCGGCATCTACGGGCTGGTGGCCACGCGCGACGGCAAGTTCGCCGTGAACGCCGCGCGCCGGCACCTGACCCCGCGCGATCGCAATCCGGACAATGTGCGGGGCGATGAGTTCGACTATTTCCTGACCGCGTCGGATGAAAGCGACGACATGCCGATGACTGGTCAGACGTGGGAGTGCGCCGTCGAACGGCTGCCCGCTCTGCCGCCTGTCAACAAGAAGATTCTCGCCGAGGTCGATGCCAGTGGGCATCCGATCATCGCGCAGGGGATTACCGGCACGCAGTCGTTCGCCATGACTGTGGAGGTTGAGACCGACGACGAGTTTTTCGCGAACGCGGGCAACAGCGTCTCCACGGCAACGACGTATGTCACGAATCTGACCGGCGCGGTCTCGACCATCTACAACCGGGACCTCCACACCAACGTCGTCCTGCAGAACGCGCATATCTACTCCGGAGGCCCCGGCACCGATCCGTGGAGTGCGACGGATGAAATCCACGGCCTGGCCGAGCTGGGAAACAACTATCACTCGACCCATTCCTCGCTGAAGCGCTCCGCGGTGGTGATGCTGAGCGGCAAGGACGTCCCGGGCGGTGTGGCGTGGGAAGGCTCCATCGGCGAGGGCGATTCGGCGGCCACTCTCAATGGCACCGGCACGTTCAGCGGAGCGTATGCCTGGTGTGGCGGGATCGGCAGGCTCTTCGGAGCGCAAGGTCTGGGCTCCGTCCCCGATCCGAACGCCACGTCAAACGGCACGCAGTTCGGCATGCCTGGCAACGGCGTTCCCGGCGCGGCCGGTATCCAGAGCTACTGGCCATTGGCGGAGTACGCGCATGAGCTGGGACACAACCTGGCTGGTCACCACACGCACTGCGTGGTCATCACAGCCGGGGAGGCCGCAGGCACCAACCATCCCACCCAGCTTTTTGTCGACATGTGTTTTACCGGCAACGTGCCCGCGGGCCAGATCGGGACCGGCGAAGTGGAGGGCAACGGCAGCCACTGTGCCGTCGGCCAGAACTTCACCTCCGCTCCCACCGAGAAGGGCACGATCATGAGCTACTGCCACAACGTGTTCGTGAGCGGGGTACCGCAGAGCCGGTTCACGTTCGGGCAGCCGGCCGAGGTCAGTCATCACGAGCTCGACGACTACATGCTCAACGCCAGCGGGCCTCTTGCGCCGAACGGCGGCACCTTCAACATCGTCACCGCGGTTGGTAACTTCACCATGTCGACGATTACCGCCTCGTCGAGCGTCACGGCGAATTCGACCGGCAACACGGCGTCGGTGACCACCACGAACGGCGGCACTCCGACGTTTGCGTGGACGATCACCGGCGGCACCATCACCAGCGCCTCGAACACCGCCTCCATCACCTACACCGCCGGCGCGTCCGGAAACGTCGTGCTTCGTGCGACGGCCTTCAAGAACTTCGCGTCATTTCCCATCGGCGGCGTCGGCATCACGGATACGAAAACCGTCACCATCGTGACGTGCGTGGCTCCGGCGATCGCCACCCAGCCGCAATCGGTGTCCGTACCGGCAGGTACCGGAGTGACCCTCTCCGTCGGCGCTACCGGGACGCCGCTGAACTTCCAGTGGTTCATTGGAGCGAGCGGCGTCACCACCACTCCCATCGGCGGCGCCACCGCTGCCTCGGTCAACGTCGCGCCGTCCTCGACGACGACGTACTGGGTTCGCGTCAGCAATTCCTGCGGCACGATGGACAGCTCCTCGGCGACGGTCACCGTGGTCCCGGTCGCGGCCGCGAATTTCTTTCTCCTCTCGCCCTGCCGCGTTCTCGACACGCGCGGCGGTACGCCGGTTCCCGCCAATGGGGTCCTGAATCTGGTGGTGACCGGGAAGTGCGGCGTCGCCGTCGGCGCGACCTCGGCCGCCATAAATGTCACGGGAATAAGCCCTGCCGTCGACGGACTTGTCACTCTCTATCCAGGACCATCGAATACCGTGAAACCTGTCGTCAGCACGATCAACTATACTGTCGGCCGAACGCTGGCCAATAATGCGCGAATCACCATCGGAATCGACGGATCGATCAACATCTTCAATGCCGCCGGCACACCACTCGACTTTCTCATCGACGTAGCGGGGTACTTCAAATGAAAAAGCACACTGTCTCGAAGCTGGTCCTTTTCACGCTTGCAAGCTTGCTGGGAGCCGTCTCCGCGACGGCCCAAACCGGGCCCTTTCAGTTCTTCGCTGTCCCGCCCTGCCGTATCGTCGATACCCGCAATCCGAATTCGACGAACGGCGGCCCGATTTTCACCACCAACGTGCAGCGTGATTTCACCGTTCGGGGTCTATGCGGCGTTCCGACCTCGGCAAAGGCGGTGTCGCTAAACGTGACGGTCGTCTCTCCCACCACGGTCAGCTTTCTCACCCTCTGGCCCTCGGGTGGCGCGCGTCCTGTGGTTTCGACCATCAACTTCAGCCAAACTGATCCGGCATTGGCCAACGGCGCCATCGTCGGACTCTCCACGGCGGCAACCGATCTTTCGGTCTACAACAACTTCGGCAACGTACACGTGATTCTGGACGTGACCGGGTACTTCCAGTAGATCTGATCGCCCTGAATCCTACGTACCCCCCCCTCGGCGCGATCCGGGATCGGATCCGGTGCGCGAAAATGGACGGAGCACGTCGCCGGCCGCGGAGAATGGCAGCAGTACTTTGGGACAGCGCTCTAATGTTCCAATGGCGATGAAGCCAAGCTCGGCGCGCTTGGCCAAAAACACACGTTTAGCAGGGATACAAGGAAGCAACGACTATGGCCACATGTCTTGTAACCGGTGGCGCAGGTTTTATCGGAGCGCACCTTTCCAGAGAGCTCGTTGCGCGCGGCCATCGGGTGGTCGTTCTTGACGATCTCAGCGGCGGGTTCGAAGATAACGTTCCTGATGGTGCCGAATTTGTCCGCGGCAGCGTTCTCGACGATGTACTGGTCGAAAGTCTCTTCGACCGGTACCGTTTCGAGTACGTCTATCATCTGGCTGCATACGCAGCCGAGGGTCTGAGCCATTTCATTCGCCGCTTCAACTATGAAAACAACGTAGTGGGCACGGTCACCGTTCTGAACCATGCCATTCGTCATGGCGTCCGGCACTTTGTCTTTACCTCATCGATTGCCGTCTACGGCCGTGGCGAACAATTGCCTCTCCGCGAGGAACACGTTCCTCGTCCTGAGGACCCCTATGGCATCGCGAAATTCGCAGTAGAACAGGATCTGAAGGCGGCGCACGAGCTGTTTGGTCTCGACTATACGATTTTCAGGCCGCACAACGTTTACGGCGAATTTCAGAATATCGGCGATCGCTACCGAAACGTCATCGGAATCTTCATGAACCAGATCATGACCGGACGGCCGTTGAGCGTTTTTGGAGACGGCTTGCAGACTCGTGCCTTCAGTTATGTAGGTGACATCATGGGTCCCATCGCCGATTGCGTGAACCAGCCCGGCGCACGCAATGAGATCTTCAATGTCGGCGGCGACAACGTCTATTCGGTAAAAGAACTGGCTGAGGTCGTGCTGGAGGTGGCTGGCGCAAGCAGCTCGCTGCGTTACCTCCCTGCCCGCAATGAGGTGCTTCATGCGTACGCCGACCACTCCAAGACAGCACGAGTGTTCGGTCCGCAGCCGAACACGTCGCTGCGCGAGGGCTTGGCCCGGATGTGGGCGTGGGCGCAGAGCCAGGGACCGCGCAAGTCGCAGAAGTTCGGTCACATTGAGATCGACAAAAATCTGCCGGCGTTCTGGCGAGAAGACTGACCGGAATGCGTGTTCTGTTTTTAGCGGTGCACGCGCCGGATCGCGCACCTGGCCAACGTTTTCGGTTCGAGCAATACATAGACGCGCTTCGGAGCCGGGGAGTTGAATGTGATTTCTCCTGGCTGCTGGATGCGGCCGGCGCGCGTGTTCTCTATAGTCCGGGAAACGTGCTGCGCAAGGTGTGGCTGGCCATTCGATCAGCCGGACGGCGGCTGTTTGAAATCCCGACACTGTCACAGTACGACGTGATCTTCGTCCAGCGCGAAGCACTCTTCATTGGCGGGCCCTGGGTCGAACGTGCAGCGAAGGCGTCTCGCGCGAAGCTCGTCTTCGATTTTGACGACGCTATCTGGCTTAACGACACATCGGCGTTCAACCGCCAATTCAGGTTTCTGAAAAACTCGAGCAAAGTGCCGCGCATCATTGCCATGGCCGACCTGGTCATCGCAGGCAATCAATACCTGGCGGATTTTGCGAAGCAACGAAACTCCAATGTGGTGATCGTGCCGACGACGATCGATACAGAAGCGTATGTTCCGCTTGCCACGCCCCGAACGGCAGGGCCGGTGTGCATTGGTTGGAGCGGAAGTTTTTCCACGATCGTCCACTTCAAGACCGTTCTTCCGGTTCTGCGACGGCTTCATCAGAAATTTGGCGACAGGATCCGTTTCCGGGTGATTGGCGACGGCAGCTATGCAGACGCCGAGTTGGGGATTCAGGGTATCCCGTGGAACGCGGACACTGAGGTCCAGGACCTGTTGGACATCGATATTGGCGTGATGCCGTTGCCGGACGATGAATGGGCGAAGGGAAAATGCGGACTCAAGGGCCTTCAATACATGGCGCTGGGTATTCCGACCGTAATGTCGCCGGTCGGTGTGAACGGGCAGATCATCGATGCCGGAGTGAACGGCTTTCTACCTCGGACGGAAGATGAGTGGGTATCGACACTTTCTTTGCTCATTACCGATCAGGATCTCCGCGCGCGGATCGGTGCGGCAGGCAGGCAGCGGGTCGAAGAAGCGTATTCGATCCGGGCGTGGCGCGAAAAATTCTGTGATCTTCTGATGAGTGACACTCGGGAAGCGCCGCCTGCTGGGACGACCTGATGCTCTGACGGAAGAGAACGCGCCCGGAGCAAGAAATTGTCCGCAGTCAGTGCGCAGCCGCGCGTTTTCGCGGCTCCCCCTGCTTGAGTGAGATCACCAGCACCTGCCCGTCGGGAGCAGAGAGCATCATCGGAAGACGTTCGTGGGTGAGCGTCGCGTAGTGCGTGACGGCGCCGTCCAGTCCGTCGAACTGCCGGATCTCGTACGGATCGGTACTCACCTCGATGGCCGAGCCCGCGGCGATGCGGCGCAGAACCAGCCAGCGGGGATTGTCCAGTCCGATCGGAATGGCCATCACCTGTGGGTCGCCTCCGGCCAGCATCAGCTCCGTGGTTGCGCAGTTCCAGTCGTCGCATGTTTTCACCACCCACAGATGCGTGAGCGGCACGCAGGGGCAATCCGCGGACAGCGGAACCGCAACGAGCACACTGAAGAGCAGCGACCAGAGGATTGTCGAGCGCATGAGAAGTCTCCTCGTCGCGTCTGCGCTTGAAACCTTCATGCCACAGGCATTGTCACAGTTGAGACCGATTCTCATTGGCTTCGATCATGAATTGGAAGAAGTCCGATTGAGGAACTCATGCATTCTGCCCCTGGTTATCGAATCGCTTCATTTCTCGTATTCATTCTTCTCTCGCCAGCCGTTTTCGCCGCATCGTTCATCGTTCCCTCCGATCGCGATCTGATCCACCGCACCGGTGCGATCGTGATCGCCACGCCGCTCGCTTCCTACACCCAGATCAACGATGAAGGCGGCATCGAGACCGTCACGCCGCTCCGCATCGAAGAGGTGCTCAAGGGCGCCGGGCTTCCTGCGACACTTACCGTCGTCGAGCCGGGCGGCGAATATGACGGCCGCGCCACGGTCATTCCCGGCGTGCCTCGCTTCAACACCAGCGAACGCACGCTTCTCTTTCTCGTTCGCACGGGGAAAGATCGCTGGGCGGTGACCGAGCTCGCGCTCGGCAAGTTCACCTTTCACGGCGATGATCTGCTCCGCGACACGAGCGACATCACCGGCTGGGAGCCCGATCTCACGCCGCACGTCGAGCGCGCTCGCAACGCGGCGCGGTTTCTGTCGTTCATCCGCATCGAGAGCAGCGGCGGGTCCGCGAAGGATGACTACTTCGCGCCCAACACGGCATCGACAAGAGAGCGGCCGAAGGTGACGACGTCGTTTCAGCCGATCCCCACAATCGCACCGTTCACGGCCACCTCGTACACCATGTTCATCAGCGGTACGCGCGGCGGGCGGTGGGCGGCCTTTCCGGTGACCTTCTTCAGCGGCACGACGCAGGAGCCGGGAGCGCCCGGCGGCGGCAGCACGGCCATCACCACGGCATTCAACTCATGGAACAACGACTGCCTCTCGAACGTGAACTACGTTTACAGCGGAACGGACAACGGCACGCACACGCAGGGCCTGCACGCCAGCGACGGCGCCAACACCATCCTCTTCGAGCGCGACCTCAGCTCCTTTGGCGTCTCTCCCTTCACCTGCTCGGCGAATGGCTACAGCGGAACGCTCGGCATCGGCGGAATCACCCTCGCCTCCGGGACGAACACCCTCGGCAGCGAGACCTTCGCCACGACGCAGGAAGGCGACGTGGAGATGAACCGAGGAATCGCGAACTGCTCGCTGCTATTCAACAACGGCGATTGGAACAGCGCGCTGACGCACGAGGTCGGGCACACGCTCGGCTTGCGCCATTCCGATCAGACGCGCGACAGCAGCGCCGCCTGCACGAGCGATCCCTCCCTCGAATGCTCGCAGCAGGCCATCATGAAATCGTTCATCTCCACCGGTCTCAACGCCGCGCTGCAGGTGTACGACCAGCACGCGGTCCAGGCGGTCTATCCCGGCAACGTCTGTGCGCCTGGTCCGCCGGCCTGCACCGCGCCGTCGATCACCAGCCAGCCGCAATCCGTCACCGTTCCGGCAGGAACGGGAGCGACGCTCTCCGTCGGTGCAACGGGGACATCGCTGACCTATCAGTGGTTCGTCGGATCGAGCGGCGTCACGAGCAACCCGATCAGCGGTGCCACAGGTCCTTCAGTCACCGTCGCGCCGTCCACGACGACGACGTACTGGGTGCGCGTGAGCAACTCCTGCGGGACGGCGAACAGCGCATCGGCGACGGTCACCGTTACGCCGGCCCAGCCCGTCGTCGGCGCGAGTTTCTTTCTCCTCACACCCTGCCGCATTCTCGACACGCGGGGCGGCACGCCGGTTCCCGCTAACGGCGTCTTGAATTTCGTCATGGTCGGGAAGTGCGGCGTCGCCACCGGAGCGACAGCGGCAGCTGTCAATGTCACGGCCGTCGCACCGTCCGTTGACGGCCTGGTGACGATTTATCCCGGGCCGGCGAATACAGCCCGCCCTGTCGCCAGCACGATAAATTACCGGGCCGGCCGTACGCTCGCCAACAATGCACGCGTCACCATTGGTACCGATGGATCCATCAACATCTTCAACGCCGGAGGATCACCTCTCAGCTTTCTCATCGACGTATCGGGGTACTTCAAATGACCATGCACAGTCTCTCGAAGATAGTTCTCTTCACCATCGTCTGCCTGTTGGCAGCGGTTTCCGCAGCGGCTCAGGCGGGGCCTTTTCAGTTCTTCGCGGTAGCGCCGTGCCGGGTCGTCGATACGCGTAACCCGAATTCGACGAACGGCGGACCCATTTTCAGCACGAACACGCAGCGCAATTTTGCCATTCGCGGAAGCTGTGGCGTTCCGACCACGGCAAAGGCTGTTTCGCTCAACGTGACGGTCGTCGCTGCCACCGCAGCCAGCTTCCTCACCCTCTGGCCCTCGGGCTCAGCGCGTCCCGTGGTCTCGACCATCAACTTCAGTCAAACCGATCCGGCATTGGCCAACGGCGCCATCGTCGGCCTTTCCACGGCCGCGGCCGATCTCTCGGTTTACAACAACTTCGGGAACGTACACGTGATTCTGGATGTGAACGGATACTTCCAGTAGATCGCAACAAAAAAGCCGCCCCCGGTCCGGGGGCGGCTTCGTCGGGATCATGAATCGAATGTTACTGCAGGCCAGGTGTAGCGTTGCCTGTGAACGTGCCTTGCGTCGTATTGGCGGTGAAAACGTTGTTCAGATACGTCTCAAGGACGCCGCCGAGGCTGTGGTCGAGACCTGTGCCGTTGCCGACGATGACCGAATCGGAGACACGGATGAGGGCATTGCCACCCTGGGTCTTCAGACCGGAACCAGCGTTGTGTGACACCTCGCTGTGATCGACGATGATGCCGGTGCCGTTAACCGCGGCGGAGAACGACAGCACACCGCCGCCCGTGTTGTTCGAGACGACGCTGTGGTAGACGGTGACGTCGCTCTTGTCTTCCGCGCGGATGCCCTGACCGCAAAGGCTGATGTTGGAGCCTTCGATCGTGGCGCGTGCTGCCGTCGCACCGGCGAGTGGCTTCACCAGGACGCCATTGCCGGCGGCCTGCGAGATGACGCTGTTGTGGATGATCAGATGGCCGACGCCGAGGTCGTTCTCGAAGTCGACTGCGCTTCCGGAGAACGCCTTGAGGGAGCAGCTATCGATGAGCAGACCGTCGCCCGCGATGAAGCGGACACCGTTCGTGCCGAGGGTCGTACCGCTGCCGTCGATCAGGATGTTGCGCAGAACGACGTTGCGATTCGTGCCCGACGTGATGTTGACGATCACGCCGTTGACGCCGGACGACAGCGTGCTGGCCAGCGTGCCGTTGCCTTCGAGCGTAATCGGCTTGGTGACCGTGACGGCGCCGAACCCACCCGGATCCAACGCGTCGATGATGCCGCCGCTGGCGGTCTTCGAAATTGCTCCCGCCCACGTTTTGCAGGGAGCGGTTCGGCTGCACGGGTTGACATCGTCACCCACGCCCGACACCCAGGTGCGCGTTGCCTGCGCATGCGCAGCAGTCGCACCGACTGTTAAAGCCATTGCCAGAAAGAATGACTTGGACCGGAACTTAGCCATGACTAATCTCCTCCTAAATTTTTGCTGCAGGATTCGGGGAATGTCGGCGGATTATGCATCAAGGACCGTGACGCAGGACACAAAATTGTCTTTTTTGCGTCCGTCTGCCCATGAATTACCCCGTCGAGCCATCGATTTTGGTGCCGGAATCGCCCCTCCGGGATTGCTGTTCTGCGCGTCCGTGTATGTTGCCAGCCCGATTGGCGCAGGAGCAATGACGCGCGGCGCTGGAGCACCTCTTGCCTAACGGCGACGTGCGGAGGCGGATGGGTGCCGCGGCCAGGCGCGACATGCTCGAGCACTACGCGATCGGTGACTTCGCCCGGCGCATCGGCGAGGTGCTGCGTGATGCAGCCTCGGCGTCGCGGGCGGAGGCGTACGCGTGACGGCGAGGTTTGCCAGCCGCCTCGCGCGCCTCACGGAAGTCGTTCCGCTCGTAGCGTTCCGAGGACTCAACGGCGGGATGCCGACGCTGATCGGCCTGTACATCGGCCATCGCTGGGGTCTCGCCGCCCTCGGCGCCTATACCCTTGCCGCCTCGTTCGTCGCCGTCGGTCTCATGGTGGTCGACTGGGGATGTACCCGATGGCTGCCTCGCGAGCTCGCGCTGGCGCATCTGCACGAAAGCTGGGGCGGCGCGCCGACCGCAAACGCGTTGCGGCTCATGCTGGCCGCGGCTTTCCTGCTATTCACCTGGGGTCTGGCGGTAACGGGCCGTGTGCCGCCCGAGTCGGCGTGCTTCGCCCTGGAGCTAGGGATTCTTTACCCGATCTCGATCTTCAGCGTGAACGGAGTGAGCGATCGCATCGTCCGGAGCGAGGTCAATGGGATCGGAGTCGCCGTCGCTGCCGGGCTGATCGTCTTCGGGGCGATGGCCTGGGGCGGGATGAACGCGGGCTGGGGAGCGCACGGACTCGTCCTGGCGTTTCTGGTCGGGAAAGTGGTCGAGGCGATGATCCTCATGCTTGGGCGGCTGGAGTTGTTCCGCATCGCACCGCGTCACGTCTTCACCACTGCCTACTCGTTGTGGCCCTTCAGCGTTCAGGGAGTTCTGGCGGTCATCTACTCGCGGCTGTCGGTTTTCATCGTCGAACACTTCCGGCATGCGGATCTTGGTCTCGTCGGTGCCGCGATCGCGCTTCAGAACGTTCTCCTGCTGTTGCCCGTTTCGATTTCGCTGCTGAAGTACCCGGTCTTCACCACCGCCGCCGTCAAAGGCGAATGGCATCGGATTCGTGGCGCGTTTGCCAGCGCGGTGGCGTTGTCGGTGGCGGGTGTTGCCGGGGGCGTGGCGGTGCTGTTCGCGGGACGCGACATCCTCTCGCGGACTCTCCATATCGCGCCGGCATCGATGCGGTTCGTGATCGCGTTCGTCTCGATCGCGGCGTTGACCACGGGCGCGGCGGCGTCGGGGTTGTTGCTGCAGGCGCTGGGGCGGGAGCGCACCGTGGCCAGATTGTCGTTCGTCACGCTGGCTGCCTCGCTCATCTCCCAATTCGCATTCGTTCAGTGGCTGGGCCTGTGGGGTGTCGCCGCGGGCATCGCGACGGCGGAGCTGGTATCGCTCACGCTGTTCGGCATCGCTGCGTTTCGTGCCTATCGCGAGCGGGTTGCGCCGCAACTGGCACACGCGATGGAGGTTCCGGCGCCGGAATCGCTGCTGCATTGAACGATAGTTGACCGCCTTCGTGCTGCACCATAGACTCGCGCCCTTCTCTAAATAATGCTTCCACTCCTGACGATCGTGGCCGTGCAAGCGCTGCTCACCGCGGCGGCCGGCTGGCTTTTGTGGAAGGCGTGGCGCTGGCTGATGCGCGGCGATTCCGTGGTGGGCCGGATCGTGGGAGCGGGACTCATTCTCCGAGTGGTCGGGGCGCAGGTTCTCTTCTGGATTTCCTTTCTCGGCCTGCCGATTGCCCGCGGGCTGCAGGATGGGGATGGTTTCTGGAAATTCGCCGTCGATGCGGAGATGTACTTCGATCTCTCGCGGTCGCTGGTGATGAACGGCTGGCGGCAGATCCTGCTCATCGACCGGACGCTTCCCTCGCCTGCCTACCTGCAGATCCTGGCCGTATTTCTTCTCTTCTTCGGCCTGGCGGCAACGGTCGGGGCCCTGCTCAATCTCTTCGCCTACCTGATCTGTTGCGACGTCGTGCTGCGTCTCGGCCGATTGCGTGGTCCGTCGCGGATGCCCACGCTCGTCGCACTCGCGGCAGTCAGCTTCTCGCCTTCGCTCGTGCTGTGGTCGACGCAGCCGCTCAAGGACGCCTTCTTCGTTTCGATGGTTGCGCTCTTCGTGGCGGCTTGCGCGCGGTGGCGGAAGGGATGGCTCGATGCCGAAGTGCGTTGGTTGCCCCTGCTCGGGACGCTGGTACTGCTCGTCGCGACGTTGTACGCCGTCGCCGGCACGCGCTGGTATTTCGGCGTCCTGCTGTGCGTGGCATCGATTCCGTTTCTGTTTGTGACCGTGGTGAGCAGCCGCCGGCGGATCGTGGCCGGCGTCGTCAACGCGCTGGCCTTTCTATTGCTGGTGCAGGTGGCCGCCTTCATCTCCGCACCCTATCTTCCTCCGCCTGTCGCACGGCTGCTGCACTTCTCGGCCGCGCCGCAGGCAGCGGCGCAGGATCTCGTGGTCGTGGTCGAACAGTCGCGTGAGGGATTCGACAGGACCGGGGGAAAGTCCCGGATTCAGGAAGGCGAGGCGCTGGCGCGTGTCGACCGGAAGGTCAAGCCAACCACCGCCGCTCCCGCCCCCGCGATCGGGCAGCCTGCCTTGCCCGAAACGGCTCCGCGATCGACGATCGGACGGGTCACCGCGGGCATGATCGCGGTGGTCGTTCCGCGCTTCATCAGCGAGCGGCTCGGCATCATTCACGTCGGCGGCGGCGGTGGCTTGTGGCCCGTGATCGAAGCCGATACGCTTCTTTTCGACATGCTCCTCCTGATGGTGATCTTCCAGGTCGTTCGTGCGGCGGCGGCTGGCGGGCTGCGCGATCCGTCGTTCTGGCTGATCGCCCTCATCACCGGCGGCATCACCATTCTTCTGGCGTACACGATCAGCAACTTCGGTACGCTCTTCCGGCATCGCTCGATGATTCTGCTGGGACTGGCGTTGCTGCTGGCGGTGTCGCGCGCGTCCGAGTCCTCCGCGAAAACGCCGCAACCGGTGATTTGATCGGCAGACGCACCCATGCCCCTGATCGACAAACACTCGTTGCTCGCCAATCTGAACAGCCGCGCTCCGGTGACCGTGGAGCTCGGATGCGGCCCGCGAAAGCGTTACCAGGGCTCGATCGGAATCGACGCCATCGACTTTGAGAATGTCGACATCGTCGCCGATGCGACCGAGGCGCTCCGCGCCTTTCCGCAGGACTCGGTCGATCTGGTCACGTCGAGCCATTTCCTCGAGCACGTTCCCGACCTAAGCCAGTTCATCGCGGAGATGGTGCGGGTGGTACGGCCGGGCGGCAGGATCGAGGTGGTCGTCCCGCATTTCGCGCACCCCTATTACTCGTCCGATCCGACGCACAAACATCGCTTCGGCCTGTACACGTTCTCGTATCTCGCCGAGGAAGACATCCTGCGGCGCGGTGTTCCTGCATATGTGCGGCGGCACGATCTGCGTCTCCGGTCCGTCGATCTGATCTTCAAATCGACGCGACCGTTCTACGGACGGCACGTGCTGAAGCGAATGGTGGGATGGCTCTTCAACTCCTGCCGCTACATGCAGGAGCTGTACGAAGAGAACTTCTGCTACATCTTCCCCTGCTACGAGATTCGTTTCGTTCTGGAGAAGACGGGCCCCTGAGCCGGAACATCGACGCCGCGGTGGTGGACGGCTTCGGCGGCAGTTGGGCGCCGGCAGCGTAATTCTTGAGTACGCTACTGTTACGGCCTTAAATGGATCCCCTGTGTTAGCCTGAACGTCTTCGTAAACCAATGCTGGAGGGGTGGAGGTTCATGATCGTCGCGGTGCTGCAGATCGTTCTGTGCTCACTTGCCGGCTATGGCGTTTTCCGTCTGTGGAAACGCATTGCCGCGAGCGGACCGAAGGTCTTCTGGCTCGTTACCGCCGGTCTCCTCATTCGTGCCGTCGCCGGTGTCGTGGCCTTCTGGATGTCGTACCTCGCCGTACCGGTGGCGCGGTCGTTTCAGCTCGGGCGCGGCCTCTGGCTCTTCGCCATCGACGCGCTGACGTACGTGCAGTTCGCCACGCACTACGCGCACCAGGGTCCTCTGGCCATTCTGACGATGGACAGGTCGCTGCCGTCGCCGTTCTTCATTCAGATGCTGGCCGGGGCGATGCTCTGTTTCGGCAGCGTGATCTCCGTGGCCATCCTGCTCAACGTGGCGGTGTATCTCGGCTCGTGTGCGGTCGTCCTTTCCTTCGGCGACGCGGCGCGGCGTCCGGTCGTTTTCGCGATCGCGGTCCTCAGCCTTTCGCCGTCGGCGATCCTCTGGTCGCTTCAGCCGTTGAAGGACATCTCGTTTCTCTTTCTCGTGATGGCGTTTTTCGGAGCGGCGCGCGTGTGGCAGCAACTCTGGAAAAACGAGCCGGACCGGCGCCGGACCGTGCAGGGCATCTTCTGGAGCGCGGTCATGGCCGTTCTCCTCTACGGCATCTCCGGCGTCCGCTGGTACTTCGGGGCGGTGATTCTGATCGCCGCGGTGCCATTCGTGTTGATGACGATCATCGGCGCGCGCGGTCGCCGGACGGCAGCCGTGATTGCGGTCTCGTTGCTGCCCCTTTTTCTGGGAGCCTTTCTCGCCTCGGCCAGTCCCTACATTCCTTCGTCGATCAGGAGCGCCTTTCGCGCGCATGACATGAAGAAAGAAGCGGCGATGCCGAAGATGGTTCTGAACACGATGCACGAGACGCGTCGCGGTTTCGATCAATCGGGTGGAGCGACGATCATCGGCGCCGGCAGCGCGATTCTCAAGATCGATACCGCGCTGGCCGAACCCGCGCCGGCGATGCCCGTTCGCACAGTCTCGAAGCGCAGCACGGAACGTCGAATTGCCGCCGTGAGGAAAAAACGCACCATTCCACATCCGATCCAGGCCGCGGAACCTGCGCCGCAGGTGGCAGTGGCGCCCGCGGTCATCCCTGCCCCTTCGACGCCTCGACCGGTCCAACTCGCTCCGCCGCGGCCAAAGGCTGCGTTGCAACCCGCGCCGCTCCAAGTGCTCCCCGTATCGCCCCTCGCCAGGATCCTGGCCGGGACGGCCGCGATCGTGCTGCCGCACTCCATTGGCCAGCGGCTCGGAATCGTCGACGTTCGCGGAGGCCGCGGCTTGTGGCTGTTCGTCGATGTCGACACGATCATCTTCGACATCGTCATCGTCTTCGTCGTTTTCTCCGTGATGATGGCCGTGCGCCGCAGAGCGATGAATGCGCCGGTGTTCTGGCTGGCGTTGCTGGTGACCTGCGGGATCGGCCTCGCGCTCGTCTACACGGTGAGCAACTTCGGCACGCTGTTCCGCCACAGGGACATGATCCTGGCCGGGCTGGTGCTTCTGCCGCTTGCCCTGGCAGCGGCCGGCGCGAGGCCGGCGAACGTGTAGCGTCGTCGAAGCGGCGCTTGCCGCAATGTCCGAGTATCTGTTGAAATCGCAGCACTCTTCCTGCAGAATGCGACGCCCTGATGGGCTGGGCTGGTGTGAGGTTTCAATGCCGGGGCAGTTCTGTATCTCGATCGACCTGGAGCTTGCGTGGGGTGTCTGGGACCACCTGACGGACGACTACATCTCGCGCTGTAGCAAGCTCGAGCGATCAATCGTCCAACGGCTTCTCGCCACTCTTGACCGGTACGAGATTTCAGCAACGTGGGCGATCGTCGGCAATCTTCTTCTCGATGCGGCGCAGATGAGCCGTGGAGGGAAAGAAGTATGGTATGCGCCGGACCTGATCGAAGCGATCAAGAGCGCGCGAACGCCACAGGAGATCGGCTCACACAGTTTCAAGCACGTTTACTTTCCATCGATCTCCCCCGATGAGGCTCAAAGCGATATCGATGCCGCGCGACGGATTCACGCCGAGAGACAGCTCGCGTTCAATTCGTTCGTATTTCCGAGGAACATGGTTGGCCACGAGGCGATCCTGGCGTCGGCGGGTATCAAAGTGTTCCGCAGCGTCGATCGCGGCTGGTACACCGCCGTTGCACGCGTGAATCGATTCGCGGGGCGGCTGGCGCACCTTGTGGACAACATGCTGCCGATTCCGCCGTCAACCGTGGTACCGATCCGACACCCGAACGGACTGGTAGAACTGCAGTCGTCGATGCTGCTGATGTCACGGAATGGAGCTCGGAAACTCGTCAGCTCGAGTGTTCTCACATCCAAGGCGCGCTTGGGATTGCAAGCGGCAGCTCGCAGAAACGAGGTTTTTCACCTCTGGTTTCATCCTTCGAACTTCTATCATTCGACTGATTCTCAGTTCCAGGCTTTCGATCGCATTCTTGCGATCGCGGCGACCATGCGCGATCGCGGACACATCGAGGCGATGACGATGGGAGCGTTTGCCGCGTGATTCAGGTGCGTCCGTATCTGGACGAAGACAAGGAGTCTCTCCGCCAGTTCGCGCGTGAGGTATGGAGCAATCAACCGGCCGAGGTGTTCGACCGCCGCTGGTGGTGGCGGCATTCGATCGCTCCGCTGATCGTCGCGATCGATGATCAGACGAATCGTATTGTCGGGATGTGCGCGTACATTCCCTTCCGGTTACATTCAGGCGGTACGGACGAGCGTGCAGCATGGTTCGTGGACTTTTTCGTTGCGCCTGGCCAGCAGGGCAAAGGAATAGGAACATCGCTGACACGTGAGGTGATGAATCGATTTCCAGTGACTGCGTCGCTCTTGCAATCCGATGCCGCCTGGGCAGCTTTCCGGAAACTGCAGTGGAGGCCGAGATCATGGGCGAAGCTTTACCTGCACGTCGCGCCAGCACTCTGGCACGGCTTCGCGAAATGGCGTCGCGGCTCAAGGATCACGGTCAGCTCGCAAGCGTACACGTCGGCACTGAGCCCGGACATCGGAGCACAGGTTGATCGTCTGTGGAGGTCTGTGTGCGACTCGTACGACGCGATCGCCGTTCGTGACAGCGCCTCTCTCAATGACCGGTATGGGAGATTCGAACAACGCCGGTACCGGCTCTTTCTTGCGTATCGAGACGATCAGTTGATCGGATACATGATCAGCCGCGTACTTCCGAAAAATTCGTTGCGATCGTTTCGACGGTCTTTCGGTCTGGTCGTCGACTACCTGATTCTGAATGACAATCCCGACGTGTTTCGAGCGCTCCTGGGGAAGGCCGCAGACGCATCCGTGGCGGAGGGAGCACGGGCGATGATGTGCATGTCCACCAGCAACGCCATAGGCCGGGCTCTGGTCAAAGCCGGCTATCTCCACAGCGGTACGCCGCTGATCGGCAGACGCCTCGGGACGCTGGACGTTGGTTTCACGTTTTACGGGTCTCCGGTCTCGTCGAATTGGTTCCTGACTTCGGGCGATTGCGACATGGATCTCTCGTGGGGCGACACGCCGGCCGGTGGGACGTGAGTCTTCACAGCGTCCATTCGTGAAATTGCCGGGGTGTCGAATCTCGCCGGGCTTACCGGCCGCGAGCCGGACCTTCCGTTGGCCGGATGGCGGAGTCACTTCGAGATTTCAGTCGCTCGCTGCGACGATCGAACGCCGCCAGACGGCCGCGGTGCTTCTCCTCGAGCATGCGATAGACGGCGGCCGTATCGGCGACCATCGTCTCCGTGCGCCAGGCTGGATCGACGTGGCGGCGGCCGTTCGCACCCATGCGCGCGCGAAGCGCGGGGTCGGCGAGCAGCGTGGCGATGCGGTCGGCGAGCGTCTGGTAGTCGTAGGCCTTGACGAGATAGCCGGTCTCGCCGTCGATGACCGCTTCGGGGGCGCCGTCGATGTCGAAGCTCACGCACGGTTTGCCCATCGCCAGCGCCTGCGGAAGGACACGAGCCAGCCCTTCGCGAAGAGAGGTGTGGACGACCACGTCCATCGCCGCGAGCATTTCAGGAATCCGTTCGCGCTGGATCAGACCGGCGAAGACGAAGTTCTCCAGGATGCCCGCTTTGGCGGCGCGCTCGCAGAGGTGTTCGTAGAGGATTCCGTCCCCGACGAGAAAGAACCGCACGTCCGGCTGGCGGCGGACGATTTCCGGCGCGGCGTCCATCAGCTCGTCGTGACCCTTGAGCTCAAAGAGCCGGGCGATCTTGCCGACGACCGGCGCATTTTCGGGGATGCCAAACTCGCGGCGGACGGCGGCGCCGTCTGCTTTCGAGTTGAGAAACCAGTCGAGCTCCATGCCGCTGTAGACGGTGGTGAATTTCTCCCGCTCGTCGATCCCGGCGGCGACCGCTTTGTCGATGATGATCGACGACACCGAGAGGAAGTGGTCGGTCATCGGCGCGCAGATTTTCTTCACCAGCCGCCAGGTGCGATTGACGATCCACGGCTGGTATTCGTGAAAAACCAGGCTGTGAAGCGTGTGGACGATGATCGGCGTGCCGGCCAGCTTCGCGGCGATGCGCCCGAGGACGCCCGCTTTCGACGAGTGCGTATGCACGATGTGATAGCGGCCGCGCTTGATGATCCGGTAGAGGGACCAGAGAGCCTTGATGTCGGAAAGCGGGTTGACGCTCCGCTCCATCTCCGGCACCAGGATCAGCTCCACGCTCTTTCTTGCCTGGTCGAGCAGGTCGCCCTCGGGACCGTTGTCGATGCCGGTGGCGAGTGTGACCTCGTACTCCGGCATCCGGTCGAGTCCGGCCGCGGTCAGCAATGTGTTCTCCTGCGCGCCGCCGACGATGAGGCGCGTGATGATGTGGAGAACGCGAAGGGGACGGGCCTCGGGCATCACCCTTCCAGATGCGCCACGATGATGTAATCGCGCCCGAGGTCGATCCAGTCGCAGCGCTCGAGTCCCGCGGCTTTCAGGATCGAAGCGACGCGTTTCCGCGTGTAGAGGAACAAGGGGCAGCCGGCGAAAAGGAAACGAACGCGGCGGACGGGCACGCGCCATTCGTACGCCTTCGGGAAGCTCATGAGCATCGTCTTGCTCGTCTTCTCGCGCATGGCGCGCACGATGGAGACGGGATCTTCGATGTAGTCGAAGAATCCCATGGCCGTCGAGGCGTCGAACGGTCCGTCCGGAACGGCCTCGGGGAAGCGGCCGGCGCGGAACTCACAGACGTTCTCGACGTGCAGCTCGACAGCGTAGCGCTTGGCGATGTCGATCATCGCTTCGGCGAAATCGACGCCGACCACGCGGCTGGCGCCTTGCTGGGCGTAGGCGAAACAGAAACGGCCCGAGCCGCAGCCGACGTCGAGCACGCTCTTGCCCTTCAGCGGCTCCAGCGTCTGCACGGTGAGCTCGAGGCGCTTGCGCACGACACCGCGCCAGACGTTGTCGATGAATCGCCTCACCGGCCCCTTGCGGTCGTCATAGATGGCGTCGAAGCGCTGGGCGTCGAGGTGAAAGTGATGCTGGACTTTTGTATCAACTGTCGACATCGAGAATCTCCTTCATCGGCGCGAATCGAAAATCGCGCAGGAGGCGGGAGAGTCGTCCCGCCGTCGCTTTGAGGTTGAAATAGTGCGTGGCCGCGATGCGCCGCGGCAACGGGATTCTTGGCTGATGCGGATCGATCTCCCACGGATGGAGATAGAACACGCCCGGACGGCCGAGCCGGTTGATGCTGCGGAAGCCGGCGCGCGTGACGGCATACGGAAAAATGCGGAAGTAGGCTCCGCCGGCGATGGGGATGTTCTTGCCGAGCAGGCGCCAGGTGGAGATGGGGAACTCTTTCAGTTGGGTGTCGCCGGACTGGATCTCGTACGGCCAGCGAGGCGCGTCCTCGATGCCGTAGCTATAGTTCATCACCGGAAAGATGCTGGTGTCGTACTTGACGCCGAGCTCCGCCAGGATGTCCAGCGCCCACAGCGATTTTTTTGTGATCGAGAAATACGGTGCGCGGTGGCCGTTCACTCGCACGCCCACGGCCTGCTCGACGGCGCCGAGCGCGCGTTTCATCTCCTCGCGGAACACAGCCGGCGTCTGCGTGTAGATGAGCGTGTGGGAGTAGCCGTGCGTTCCCAGTTCGTGCCCGGCGGCGGCGATCTCGCGCACGATGTCCGGATGATCTTCGGCCACCTTGCCGAGGACGAAGAACGTTGCCTTGACGCCCGCCTCGCCGAGAATCTCGATCAGGCGCCGCCCGCTGGCGACGATGCGGTGCTCGTACTTCCCCCACTGAGCCAGCGGGATTTCCAGACCCTGGTACCAGTCCTCGAAATCGATCGTGAGAGCATTCGTAATGTCAGGCATCGTCAGTGATGGGCTGCCGGAAAAGGGCCGCAACGATATCGTCTGTTCCCGTCTTGTCAAGGAACGGATCGCGATTCAGTGGTCCGTGCTCACCTGCCGGTGAATGTCGTGAATCAGGTTCAGATCGCCCTGCCGTGAGACCAGCGGCACGGGAGCGGAGACGTCCGCGATCACCCATCCGAAATCGGAGGGCACCAGCGGTTCGAAGGACATGCAGGCGCGGCGCACGATCAAACCGGCGGCGGCGCACTCGCCGACGATGGCCCGGAGCCGGTCGTCGGCAATCTTCGTGGTCGAGATCAGCACTTCCTCCACCTGCAGCCGGCGGCGTACTTCCGCGAATGAGGTGGACGTCGAATAGACCGGAATGCCGTGAATGAATCGCCCGGTCTTGGCCGCGTCGTCGTCGGCGAAGGCCACGGGGACGTATCGCAGCTCGGGATTATTGAGAAGCTCGCGATACACCAGCTCGCCGCCGTCGCCCGCCCCGTAGATCAGCACGCGCCTGCCGCCGGATGCATGCGCCGGGAAGATGCGCCGGAGGAAGCGGAAGGCGAAACGGCTGGCGGCGATGAGCATGAACAGCACGAGCGCATCGAGCACGAAAATAGCGCGTGAGAAACCGTCGAAGCGGAAGGTGAACACGATCACCAGAACCGCCCCTAGCGTGCCGAGAGCGACGGCGCGGGCGAAGTCGGTCACGCTGCTGAGGCTCGCGTACTTCCAGATGCCGCGGTAAATGCCGCTGACCAGGAACGCCACCAGCTTGACCAGGACGATGAGCGGCAGCGTCTGCAGGAACAACTGCCAGTTCTGCGAGCCGTTGAACGGACCGAACTTGATGGCGTAGGCGAGGTAATACGCGCCCGAAATGAGCAGCACGTCGAGCAGCACCTCGAAGATGCGGCGCTTGTGCGAGAGGGTGAAGAGGAACGCCACCAGCGGTTTGCTGCGCGCCACCGCCACTTCCTCTTCCGAATAGACGCGCACGCGGCCGAGGTAGATGCCGAGAAAGGTCAGCGCGATGACGAAGCCTGCGATGGCCGCCAGGCTGATGTCGAGCGACGCCCGCCGCGCCAGCAATGCCAGCGAGCCGGCAGCGATGGAGAACGCGTACAGCATCCACACCGCGTGCTTTTCGGAGAGACCGAGGGCCACCAGCCGGTGGGAGGTGTGATCGCGGCCTCCCTGCGAGGCCGCGCGTCCGGCCAGCTTGCGCATCACAGTCACGAACGTCGTGTCGAAGATCGGCACGCACAGGACCAGCACCGGAACCGCCAGCACCGCCAGCACGCTGCGCGAACGCCCGCCGCCGCTGCCGCTCAGAAGCGCGGAGCTGGCCAGGAAGAAGCCGATGAAGAGCGAGCCGCAATCGCCCATGAAAATCGAGGCCGGATTGTGGTTGAAGATCAGAAAGCCGAGGAGCGCGCCGGCGAACGCCTCGAGCATCATCGCTTCGTTGTATTGATGATTGAGGAAGAAATTCGCGCCCAGGAAGGCCGCTGCCAGCGCCGCCGAGCCGGCCGCCAGCCCGTCCATGTTGTCCAGCATGTTCAGGGCATTGGTGATGCCGATCAGCCAGATGAACGTCACGAGCATGTTCAGCGTCGCCGACGCCGTCCACGGAAGGACCAGGCCGTAGTTGAGGATGATGGCCGCGCCGATGATCTGCCCGATCAGCTTCTGGTAGGGCTTGATATGCCGGAAGTCGTCCACCAGGCCGACGGTGAAGAGCAGCGTGCTCGCCGCGAGAACCACCCAGCTGGCGGGAGTCTGCGGGACGAACAGCAGAACGGCCACCATCACCGCGATGAAGATGGCGACGCCGCCCATCATGGCGGTCGGCTTCTTGTGCCAGCGGTCGGCCTTCGGCGCGGCGACGATGCCGAAACGCCGCGCCAGGGCGCGGACGATGGGCGTGGCGAGGGCGCACAGCGCAAGTCCGAAGACGGCTGTCCTGACTGCGGCGGCGCCGAAAGAGTTCCCGATCATCACTGGGAACGCATAAGTTATTCGATGTCACGCCGCAACGCAAACGTCTTAACGGCTGAGCCCGCAACCCTTTGCGCCGGACGCAAGCTTCACGACCGGGCGCTGCTGGAGTAGTAGGCGATGACTTCCTTCAGAATCTCGTCCAGTCTGGTCTCGGCGCGGAAGCCGACCAGCTTGTGTACTTTCGTCGTATCGGGAACGCGGCGCGGCATGTCCTCGAAGCCTTCTTCGTAGGCTTCGCCGTACGGAATGTGCTGGATCTCCGACTCGGAATTCGCCAGCTCGCGCACGCGCTGGGCCAGCGCGGTGATCGAGATCTCCTCGCTCGACCCGATGTTGTAGACGTTGCCAATGGCGTCGGGATGATCCATCAGCGCCACCAGCGCCTTGACCACGTCCCCGACGTAGCCGAAGCAACGCGTCTGCTCGCCGCTGCCGTAGACCGTGATCGGCCGCCCTGACAAGGCTTGTTTGACGAAGGTGGGGATGACCATGCCGTACTGGCCGGTCTGGCGCGGGCCGACGGTGTTGAAGAGACGGACGACGGTGGTGGGCAGCTTCTTCTCGCGCCAGTAGGCCAGAGCCAGAAACTCGTCGATGGCTTTGGAGCAGGCATAACTCCAGCGGCCCTTGGTGGTCGCGCCCATCACGAGATTCCCATCTTCCCGGAACGGTACATCCGTGCTCAGCCCATAGACCTCGGACGTCGACGCGACGAGGATGCGCTTTTTCTTCTTGTTCGCCACCGAGAGCAGGATTTCCGTGCCGCGCACGTTCGTCTCGATCGTGCGCACCGGACTCTCCACGATGAGCTTCACGCCGACGGCAGCCGCGAGGTGGATGATGATGTCGCAGGCATCGGCAAGCTCCGTCACCAGCGGCACGTTCTGCACCGTGTCGATGGTGTAGTGGAACCGCGGATTCGACTTCAGATGGGCGATGTTGTCGATGCTTCCCGTCGACAGGTCGTCGATGATGGAGACTTCATCTCCGCGGCTGAGGTAAAGGTCGGAAAGATGCGATCCGATGAAACCGGATCCCCCGGTGATGAGAACTCTCAATGTGTCTCCCCTCGCGCGTGGCTGTCGCTCAGCGCGGCGGCGGATTATACGGTACGGCTTTATTGAGAGCGGCCACGCGCTCCTGCATGCCGGTATCGACCTCCTGGAGATACGCCGCATCGAAGCGGGCGGCGAGGGCGATGTCGGGCGTGGCGGCATCGAGCTTCCCTTGTTCGAGATAGGTGACGCCGCGGTCAAAGTAGATCTCCGGACGATGGTCGGCCTTCAGCGCGGCGGTGTAGTGCTCGATGGCGTCGTCGTTGAGCCCGAGGATGCGGGCGTTGACCGCGGAGACGAGGTGGTAGTCGACGGAGAGCCGGCAGACGTTCGCCACCGGCTGCAGAAGATCGAGGTTCTGCCTGGCGATGTCTTTGGCGCGTTCGCCGTTCATCTGCAGCGCCGCCTGCGTGCGGAGAGTCACCGACTTCACCACGTGGTCGGCGTGCTCCGGAAGCCAGGCGAATCGATACAGCGCCAGCGCCGCGGCGGCGATGGCCGCGAGGCGGCAGACCGTGCGCAGGAGGGCGTTACGCATCGGCGTTACTCATCGTATCGATCCCACGAAATGGCCAGCGCGCCGAGCGTGAGGAACATCAACCGCGGCGCGGCAATCTGCAGCGGAAACTGCGCGATGGCGATGACGAAGAACGTCGCGGCGAGCGGCGTGCGGATGGCGCGCGCCACCGTCTGTTCCGCCGTCCGCGGCGTACTCGGGTCACCGCGCCGCCGCGCGGGAATCGCCAGCAGCGCGATCCCGGCCAGGAAGAGGACATACCCAGGAAATCCGGTCTCGGCCGTGACCTGAAGGTGATCGTTGTGCGTCTCGCCGAAGTTCATCGGCCAGCCTTTCGTCCATGCAACCGGATAGCGCTGCTCCAGCGCCAGCCGCGTCAGCATGAAGTGATACTTGAACGCGCCCGGCCCGACGCCGGTCACCGGCCGCGATCGAATCATCTCGATGGCGCTGAGAAACGGCACCAGCCGTTCGGAGAAGAGGATCGGATAGTTGCGCTCGCGCAATGCCGGACCCAATTGCTGGAAGTTGCTGCCGATGCCGGTCGACGGCCGCAGCGCCACCGCGGCGACGATCAGCAGCACCGCCGCGACCGCGAGCGCCTGCCGCCAAGGCCGCAACAGCGCCACGACGATCGCTCCGGCAACGAACGCGATCATCGCCGTCCGGGTGCGGCTCATGGCGATGCCGAGAAAGAGAGCCATGGCGGCCGATCCGAAGAACAGGCGCTGCTTCCAGCCGCGCAGCGCCGCCGCCGCGGCCAGCGCGGCGACCGCCGGACCGGCCAGCAACGTGCCGACGTCATTCGGATTTCCGACCAGCCCGACGCTCTGCACGTGCCCCTGCACTTCGGGCGGAAAGACGAACGGATTCCAGATGTGCAGCTCCTGCAGCGTCACCACGACCGCGTTCGCCAGCGCGCCGGCGAAGATCACGAAAAGCATCGGCAGCCGCAGTCCGGGCGCGACGAGGCGCGTGGCGACGTAGATCACGATCGCCGCGGCGAGAGTGACGAGACTCTCCTCGCTCAGCGGGCGGTTGGTCGACGTCAACGTCGTCACGATGCTCCAGACGGCGATCGCGCCAAGGAGGTACCACTCCCGCTGCGGCAGGGCCGCCAGCGCGTCGCGCCACGAGGCTCGCTTTGCAGTCGCCGCAAACACGCCGGTCAGCGCCAGCGCGATCGCCTCGGCTCGAAAAGCCATCTCTTTCGGCAGGCGGAACGCGTCCATGGCTCCGCCGGTGTAGAGGATCGGGATCAGGACGATGCCCGCCCCGAGCAGCGTCGCGGCGAGGAGCCAGTATCGCGAACGACCGGATTTCTCGCGCGCGGCGGACCGTCTCTCGCGCATCGGCGAAGAGTAGCATGGGCATCGCACGCCTCCCGACGACATGGCTCCCTCTTCCAACATCGAAGCCATCCGCCGTTTCACGTCGAAGGGGATCGCCGAATTCGTCGCTGCCAACGGCGCCTCGCTGCTCGAAGACGAAGCGCTGGCGATCCTCGACAACATCCAATGCACCGCCGCGGTTCACCAGACCATCGCGCAGAACCCGCGGCTGACGGCGTATTACGCGGTCCGTCTGCGTCTGGTGCAAAGCCGGCTCACGCCGCTGACGCATTCGGTCAAGCTGGTTCATTACCTCCACTGGCCGGATCTGTTGCGGCTTTCGGTCGACGTCAAAGTCCCGGCGCAGGTGCGGCGCGCCATCGAAACGCAATTGCTTCTGCGCCTGGAGAAGCTTTCGCGCGGGGAGAAGATCGCCTCGGCGAAGCGCTGTAGCGCGGCGCTGATCCGCGTGTTTCTCTTCGATCCCGATGAGAAGGTCTTCGCCTCGTTGCTGATCAACCAACGTTTGCGGGAAGAGGATCTGCTGCTTTTCGCCGACTCCGAAACCGCCTCGGCGGAGAAGCTGCAACTGCTGGCTTCCGACGCCAAGTGGTCGTTCCGTTACGCGATCCGGCGGTCGCTGGCGCTGAACCCGTCCACACCGCGCGCGGCCGCCGCGTCGCAGTTGCGATATCTCTCGCGGCGCGACCTTCGTTACATTCATGACAATCCGGCCACCTCGACGTACCTTCGCCGCTGCATCGAGCGACTGGAGCCGTCCGTTTTCCCGCGCGGGACGGAACGAATTGACTAGAATGCGCAGAGCTGTCGGCCCCACAACTCCATGCCTGATCAGGATCCCCAGCCGCAACCGTCGGAGCTCGCGTCATTTGGCGAGGAGCTTCGCCGCGAGCGCGAGATCCGAGGGATCTCGCTGAAAGAGATCGCCGACGCCACGAAGATCAGCAAACGTTTCCTCGAAGCGATCGAGCGCAACGATCACAAGACCCTGCCGGCTCCCGTATTCACTCGCGGGTTCGTTCGCGAATATGCGCGCTACCTCGGCCTGAACGCCGAGGAGATGGTGAATCGATACAACTTCGCCGCGGTGGGCGATGACCGTATCGAACAGTCGGCGCATCTCGAACGCCTGACCACGCCGCAGGCTCCGCCGCTGCCCGGCAAGAAGCAGCCGCCGAAAGGCATCCCGCCGGCGTATGCGCGCGTCGACCGCAACGTCTACATCCTGATCCTGGTGGTCATCGCGCTGGCCGGCGTCAGTTACTGGGCGTTGAAACATCGCCGCGAGAGCCGGGCGGCCAACGAAGAGCATCTGACAGTCGAAACGAAAGCGGCTCCCGCTCCGGTGACGCCGCCGATCGCACCGCCTACGGCCACCGCGACACAGCCAGATCCGAACATTCCAGCCAAATTGGTCCTCAACATCGAAGTGACCGAGCGCTCGTTCATCAAGCTGGACGTCGACGGCGAGAGCGGCGTCATCAACGATGAATTGCGCCGCGGATACCACCGCAGCATCGAAGCGAAAGACGCCTTCCGCTTCCGCACCATTGGCAACGCCGCAGGCATCACCCTGACTCTCAACGACCTGCCGGTGCCCGCGCTGGGCCGCGATGGGCAGGTGCTGCACGACGTCACCTTCGATCGCGCGGCATTGCAGAAATTGCAGACTCCGTCACAGACCCCTCAATGAGCACAACGTCCGCCGAGCTTTCCGGCGATCTCGTCATCGGCCGGATCGAAGCCAACCTGTTTCCGCGCGAGGTCGTGGAGACGATTGCCCGCGGCTTTCTGCCGCTGCCGCAGGACGATCTGATCGCCGTGCTGGCCTACCTGGTGCGCTCGCCGGATTCGGAGATTGCCGCTATCGCGCGTGCGTCGCTGGCCGACGTTCCCTCGCGCAGCATCCACGCCTTCGCCTCGAACGAGAACGCGCCGCCGCTGCACCTGGCCATGCTCATGCGCGCCAGCGAGGATCCGTTCGTGCTCGAGGCGCTGATCCGCAATCGCGCCCTCGCCGACGCGCTGGTGACCGAGCTCGCGTCCGTGGCCGATGCGGCGGTGCAGGAAGTCATCGTCATCAATCAGGCGCGCATCATTCGCGCTCCCGAGATCCTCGACGCTCTCCTGGCAAATCCCGCCCTCACTTCGGACGTTCGCCGCCGTGCGCTCGAAAATCGCGAGGAGTTCTTCGAGAAAAAGGCGCGCATCGCCGCGCTGCAAGTGGCGGCCGAAGAGGTCGGCGAAGACGAGGTCATGCTCAGCCTCTCCGACGAACCGATCGCCGATCTGCTGGAGAAAGCGATCGCGGAGCCGGAAGAGGACGCCCCGCCGCCGCAGCTCCTGGAAAGCGAAAAGACGGACGAGAAAAAGCTCTCGATCTTTTCCCAGATTCTTCTGATGAGCATCTCGGAGAAAGTGAAGCTGGCCTTCAAAGGCGGCAAGACCGAGCGGATGATCCTGGTGCGCGATCACAACCGCCTCATTTGCAGCGCGGTCATGCGCAATCCGCGAATGACCGAATCCGAAGTCGAAGCGATCGCCGCGATGCGCAATATCGCGGAAGAAGCCCTCCGTCTCATCACCATGAAGCGCGAATGGATCTCGAAGTACTCTATTCTTGTGGCGCTGGCCCGCAACCCCAAGTGTCCCGTAGGGGTTGTCGTCCCGTTGATCAATCGATTAACCTTGCGCGATTTGAAGGGCTTGAAGGACGATAAGGGTGTGAGCGAGACGGCCCGCTCCGTAGCCCGGCGGCTTTACGTGCAGCGCACTCAGAAATCCTGAATGAAGGTCAACTACTATGAAGTGCTCGGAGTCGATCGCTCCGCCTCCGAGCCGGAGATCCGCGACCGTTTCCGCAGGCTTGCGCGCGAACAGCACCCGGATCGCTACAAGGGCCCCGACAAAGCCGATGCCGAGGGAAAGTTCCAGACCCTCACCGAGGCGGTCAACGTCCTGACGAACCCGGCCCGCAGAAAGCAGCACGACGCGGAAATCTCCGGGCCCGCCGGGCGCGGCCCGGGCGGCGCCGCCGATCTCGCGCAGGTCGGAAAGGTCTATCTGTCGAAGGGGATCAAGGCCTACCGCGAGGGCGATTTCAAGACCGCGTACGAGAACTTCGACATGGCCGCCAAGCACAACTCGGCCGATGCAAAAGCGTTTCATCACCTCGCGCTGGCCGCGGCGCGCATCCCCAGTCACGCCCGGCAGGCGGTGCAGGCCATCGAGACGGCCGTGCAGCGGGAGCCGATGAATGCCGCCTATCTCAAGGACGCCGGCTTGATCTGCAAACGCGCCGGTCTTGTCGCGAAAGCAGAGCGATATCTCGATGAAGCGTTAAAGTGGGACGCCGACAATATTGAAATCCGTACGGCACTGGCTGAATTGCGGCAGAGAGGCGAAGCCAAGGAAAGTGGAAAGGGGTTTACCCTTTTCAAAAAGGGCTGAGTGGGAATGGACGTGAAGGCATACGGCCTCACAGATGTCGGACGGCAGCGCCAGCACAACGAGGATTCCTTTCTCGTCGCTGACGAGGCGAAGCTCTTTCTCGTCGCCGATGGGATGGGTGGCCACGCCGCCGGCGAGATCGCCTCCCGCATCGCCGTCGATTCCATCTCGGAGTTCATCGTCCATACGAAAGAAGACGACGGCACCTGGCCGCATGCCTACGACGAACAATTCAGCCGGACCACGAATCGCCTGATGGCCGCGCTGCGCATGGCCAACACGCGCGTGCTCGAAGCGATGCGCAAGGATGCCAAGCTCCGCGGCATGGGCACGACCGTCGTCGCCTGCATGGCCGACGACGGCAAGATGTCGGTGGCGCACGTCGGCGACTCGCGCGCCTACATGATCCGCAACGGCAAGATCACCCGCATCACCAACGATCACTCCTGGGTGTTCGAGCAGGTGCAGGCCGGCATGCTCACCGAGGCCGAGGCGGAGAAGCATCCCCTCCGCAACGTGATCACCCGCGCCCTCGGCGGCGCCCTTTCCGTCAACCCGGACGCCTCGGAGATCGACAGTAAACCGGGAGACGTTTATCTCCTCTGCTCCGACGGTCTCACTGGCATGGTTCCCGAAGAACAGATCCTCCAGTTGGTCACCGCCAACGCCGACGACCTCGAGAAAGCCTGCCGCGAGCTGATCGACACGGCCAACGAGCACGGCGGACTGGATAACGTGACCGCGATATTGGTGAAGACAACGTAGTGGTCAGTTGTCAGTGGCCAGTGGTCAGTAAGATCGCGGACCACTGGCCACTGGCTACTGGCTACTGACAACTCAAAATCATGCACATTCGAATCGACTATTGCGGCGTTTGAAACTACCTGCCGAGAGCCTCCAGTCTGGCGGCTGAAATCAAACGGGAGTTCGGGATCGACAGTCAGATCGTTCGCGGAAGCGGCGGGATCTTCGTCATCAGCGTCGACGGGAAGGCCATCTTCTCCAAGAAGGAAGAGGGGCGGTTTCCGACGGAGCGCGAGATCCTCGACAAGCTGAAAACGCTGCAAAAGGCGTCATAGCTGCTGTTTCTTCAGCTGGTCGAGGTTTGACCCGGCCCTCAGCGCGGTTACACTCCGCCCGTGCATCCCGAGGTCCAGGAGCTTCAGACCAAACTGAAGGAAATCCTCTATGACTGCGCGGTGGAGATTCGCGCCACCAAGGCGGCGCTCTATCTCGTCGCCACCGAGGGGAAGTTCGAGCTGATCACGGAGTACGGATTCCGCGGCGCGGTCCGCGCCACGGCCGACCGCACCGATCCGGTCATCGATCGCTGCGGCCGCGGCCGGACGCCGTTCTTCGTCAACGGTCTCAACGCCGAGCCGCGCTTCTCGCACGTGATGTTCGAGTCGGCGAGCGATCGGTTGCTGGCCGCGCCGATCTACTTCCGCGGCACGCTCGTCGGCGTCATCGACATGCGCGACAAGGCGGGCAAGGCGTTGTTCGACGCCACCGACCTGCCGAAGGCGCAGAAGATCGCCGATCGCATCGGCGAGCAGTTCGTCAATAAGAACGTCTTCGGCCAGCGCTTCATCACGCTCTCCGAGGCGCCCGAACGGCCGCAGGTGATCGGCACGAACGTCTCGCTGGCCGAAGCCAAGGCCCGTCCAGCTGCGGCATCCTCCGAGCAACCGCCCTCAAAACCGAAAGCCTCACTCTGGCCGGCCGAGCGCCCGCCGGCGACGAACGTGCCGCGCCTGGCCACGCTCATCATCGAAGCGCGCAGCAACGCCGAGCGGATCGCCGTCCCCGAGTCGCCGGAATCGATCGGCGAGAACGAGCTGGTGGCCATTCGCGACATGCTGCGTACCATGCTTTTGATCCCCGGCGCGGTCATCGCCTCGGTGTCGGCCTACGGCCACATGGGCGGCATCCAGGAAATTGCCGCGCGGTCGACGCTGACCGAGGAGGCGATCAACATCCTCCAGTCGAAGCTGAATCTCTGGCTCACCAAGCGCGGCGACGCCGGCGGTTTCGTTCGCACGAACATCACCATGCCATTCGGAAACACGGAGCCGCAGATCACGGCGGCGCAGATTCAGAAAGTCTTCACCGCGCCGGTCGCGGCGGGATCGCTCAAGAGCATTTACCTGACGATCGTCTTTCCCTCGGCGCCGGATCGCAGCGCGCACGAGTTGCTCTCGGCGTTTCACGGACAGCTTCAGGTTGCCATCGAGCACTCGATGTCGCGCGGCGCGATGCAGGCTCTGCGCGCACGCGTCGCCGAGGCGCTGATCGAGCCGGACTTCACCAAGTACCCGGAGCTGGAACGCCACTCCGAGGCGGTGGCGGCGCGCACCGAGGCATTCGCGCGATTCCTGTCGCTGTCGCCGGCGGAGACCGAAAACGCCCGCATCGTCGCGCTCGTGCACGACGTCGGAATGCGTCTGCTCGATTACGAGCGCCTCTATCGCAAACGCGATCTTACGCAGGACGAGCTGTCGATCCTCAAGGAGCATCCTTCCGTTGGCGCAGCGATGGTCGAGCCGCTCCTCGGCAATGAGATCGCCCGCGCCGTTCTCTGCCCCCACGAGCGCTGGGACGGCGCCGGCTACCCGGGCGAGATGCCCGGCTCCGAGATCCCCATGGCTGCGCGCATCGTCCAGCTTTGCGACGTCTACGAAACGATGATCGCCGCCGACAGCTACGCCCCGGCGGAAACACTCGACCAGGCCGCCGCGAAGATCGCCCGCGGCGCGGGCACGCAGTTCGATCCCGAGCTGACCAAGCGCTTCATGGACATGCTCCGGGCACGCGCGTGACGCCGCGCGCTGCCGCCGCGTCTCACCTTCAACGACCCGCCGGCGGAGTCGGAAGAAAGGGAAAATCTGATGCTCACCACTTCCATGCTCCTGTTGTCCACTGCCCTCGGTGTACACGCTCCTGATCCGCTCGTGCTCCGCGCCGTCAGCTCCGATTCGAAGATTTCAACACCCGCGATCGCCGAGTTGCGCGCCGCCGGCCAGCCTGGCGTCGATGCCATGCTCGCGGCGCACGAACGCGTCGCCGGCGATCCAGCGTCCGAGGCGCGGTTCCGCGCCGCACTCGATCGGGTCTGCCGCCAGGCCGACTGCGTCTTCTCCGGCCTTTACTGGTACACCGATGTGGAGGAGGCAAAGGCGGAGGCACAGGCCACTCATCGCCCGATCCTTTCGCTCCGCCTCCTCGGCGACCTCGGCATGGAGATGAGCTGCGCCAACAGCCGCTACTTCCGCACCGTGCTCTATCCGAATCGCGAGATCGCCTCGTATCTTCGCGATCACTTCGTCCTCTACTGGACCTCGGAACGCCCCGTACCGACGGTGACCATCGACTTCGGCGACGGTCGCGTCCTGCATCGCACCATCACCGGCAACAGCATCCACTACCTGCTCGACGAAACCGGACGCCCGCTCGACGCGCTGCCTGGCCTCTACGCGCCGAAGGCGTTCCTAGCGCAGCTCCGCGAGATGACCTGGTTGTACGACCAGTGGTCGCACGCGCCGGCGATCGATCGCGAGGAGCGTCTGCGTACGTATCACGCGATGCGCATTCGGAGCGCCGCGGAGACGAAGGCTGATGCCGCCGTCCGTCGCGCGCGCCTCCAGCAGCCTGCGTACGCGTGGGAAACCTCGGCGCTCGCCATCTCCAAGAGCGGCGGCGAGGAGGCGATGTTCGGCAAGATCTCGTTCGGAATGAACTCGATCGTCCGCAGTGCGAAAAGCATCGCCGAACTTGTGATGCCCGGCGACGACTTCTCCGCGATCGACGACAACGCGCTCGCGCTGATCCGCGAGAAACGCGCGCCGCTCCGCGAATCGCCGGAGTCGTTCGCGCGCGTGATCGAATCGTTCCGCCGAAGCCTCACCGCCGATACGCTGCAGAACGAATACGTGCTCCGGCCTCAGATCCACCGCATGTTCTTCGACGCGCCCAGACCGCAGTTTGCCTCGCTGAATGCGCGAATCTACGCCGAGGTATTCAGGACGCCGGCCGAAGACCCGTGGCTCGGACTTCGCTCCGATCAGACCTTCACCGCGCTGGCCGCGGAGGGAGTCGAGCAGCGCCGCGATACACTTCGCGGCCGATGAAGATCGATCGCAACGAGGCCAAACGCATCGCCGATCTGGCGCATCTCGAGTTCGATGACGCGGGGCTGGAGCGGATGGCGGGGGAGATGACCAAGATCCTCTCGTACATCGACCAGCTCCGCGAGGTCGACGTGACCGGATTCGAGAACGTGAGCACGGCCGAGGCCACGCCGCTGCGCGACGATGTGCCGCGTCCGCCGGTCGAGCGCGATGCCGTCGCCGCCAACGCGCCGGCGTTCAGCGATGACGGGCACTTCATCGTTCCGAAGGTGATCGGTGACTGAGCTTCTTCATCTTCCGTGGCACGAAGCGCGCGAGCAGGCCAGCGAACGCGAGCTGGTCGAAGCCTCGATCAAGGCGATCGATGCGCTCAATCCGACGCTGAACGCATTCCTCCACATCGCCCGCGACGCCGGCGAGGGGATGCCGCTGGCGGTGAAAGACAACATCGTCACCACCGGCATGCCGACGACGTGCGCATCGCGGATTCTCGGCAAGTTCGTATCGCCCTTCGATGCCACGGCCATCGCCCGCGCCCGCGCGGCGGGATGCAGCATCGTCGGCAAAACGAACCTCGACGAATTCGCCATGGGCTCGTCGACCGAGCATTCGGCGTTCGGCACCGCCCGCAATCCGTGGGACACGTCGCGCGTGCCCGGCGGTTCTTCCGGCGGCTCCGCCGTGGCCGTGGCCGCGCGCATGGTTCCCGCGGCCCTCGGCTCGGAGACCGGCGGCTCGGTGCGCCAGCCCGCGGCGCTCTGCGGCGTGGTCGGACTCAAGCCGACGTACGGCCGCGTCAGCCGCAACGGTCTGGTCGCCTTCGGCTCGAGCGTCGACCAGATCGGCATCGTCACTAAGACCGTCCGCGAATGCGCCGAGGTCCTCGGCATGATCGCCGGACACGATCCGCTCGATTCAACGTCGTCGGCGAATCCCGTCGACGACTACGCCGCCGATCTCGATGCCGGCGTGCGTGGGCTGCGCTTCGGTGTCGTTCGCGAGGCGGTCGGCCAGCTGGAAGGCGAAGTCCGGGCAAACTTTGACGACGCGCTACGCGTGCTCCGCGCCGGCGGCGCCATCGTCGAGGAAGTCAGCGTGCCGACGATCGGCTACGCCATCGCCATCTACTACATCGTCGCCAACGCCGAGGCCAGCGCGAATCTGTCGCGCTTCGACGGCATCCGCTACGGCCATCGCAGCGAGCGGGCAAAGACGCTCCGCGAGGTCTACTTCGAATCGCGCGGCGAGGGCTTCGGCGACGAGGTCAAGCGCCGCATCATGCTCGGTACCTTCGCCCTCTCCTCCGGCTACTACGACGCCTACTACAGCCAGGCCCAGGCCGTCCGCGCCAAACTCCGCGCCGATTTCGACGCCGCCTTTGCCCGCTTCGACTACCTCCTGACGCCGACGACGCCCGAGCCAGCGTTTCCGATCGGTGCGAAGACGGACGATCCGCTGGCGATGTACCTCAGCGACATCTTCACGGCGCCGGCGAACCTGGTCGGCATCCCCGCCATCGCCGTACCGTCGGGTTTTTCGCGCGAGCACCTGCCGCTGTCGCTCCAGATCATGGCCCCGCAGTTCTCCGAACGCGCCCTCTTCCGCGCCGCGAATTTCTTCGAGCGCGAGACCGGATATTGGCGGGAAGTGCCGCCGGTCTGCAGGTAGCGTCGCGCACAATCCCCAGGGAGGTTCAGCAGATCTACAGTTCCTCCTCATGTGTTTGACGAGCCAAAAATAGCTCGCATCGGTACCCGGTTTGCAGGGTTGCGCGATCGTTCTTTGTGCTTATTGGTGCACGACTTAACCAAAGCAGCAGAACAGTGGGAATGGATACCGTGGAAGGTAGAAAGATGAGTCAATTACCGCGGCTGCTTCTCTCAACCATGTTTCTCGTCATCGCATGTGCGATTACGGCTACGGCGGCGAGTGTTCAGCCACCAGGAAGGCGTGAGCCGGCGCGCTGGGTGCCGGCTTCCGTCGCGATCACGAAAACAGGTGAATTGCGTCGAGACATCTTTTCCCGGCTCGATTTGGCCGTGATTGACGGTAATCGCGCCAGGAACTCCACCGGATGCACCACGTTTATCGGGCCTAGTCCGACTGAGGAGTTTATCGATCTGAGCTCGCTGGACAGTCTCATAGCAAACTCGCTCACGATCATGCGCGGCCAGGTCACAGCGTCCGAGACCGGTTTTTACGATGGCCGGCCAGGAACGCTTTATGCCGTTCGGCCCAAGCCTCTATTGAAACACTATGGACATCTCGGCGATCAATCATCCCTTCATGTTTTTATCCCAGAGGGCACTATTTCGACTTCGCAAGGGTATGTCTGCGCACGAACGTTTTCAGATATCCCTGCTCCGGTCGTGGGCGACGAGGTGCTCGCTTTTGTGAGTCTTGATCCCATAGATGGCAAGCGCCGCATTTTGCAGGTAGACGTTCAAAAGCAGCTGGTTGTGGTTCATGGTCATCAGCTCTTTCACCCTGCTGCGGCGGCTGTGACACCCGATGAACCCAGGAGAGCCTACTCGACACTGGACGATCTCGAATCCGCCATCCGGCATAACAAACATATCAACGATGTCCCGATGGGTGTGGCGCAATGAACTGCCAGGGCGCGCTGGCTTTTGTCCTTGGTTGCATACGATAGTCAACAATTCGGCGGTAACGCCTACGGATGGATTAGTTCTGACGATTCGATATGGCCACGGCTGCGCTTGTGGGTTGATCTCAATCACGACGGCATTTCCCAATCAAACGAGCTCATGACGCTAGACGTTGCCGGAATTGTTCGGATCACCACGCACTATGGCTCCGAGCGGCGGCGTGATCAGTTTGGGAATCTTTTCCGTTACCGAGGGACCTGCCTTATTTTCGACAGGGAGGGACATGAGACATCCAGGAATCTCTACGATGTCTTTCTGAAAGCCCGTCAGTAGCCCGTTACGGTTGATTGCTGATCTCACGAATGGTAAAGGTCACCCGGTAATCGGCGCGCAACCACCTCGTCACGAACGGCAGCTTCGCCCCACCGCTCTCACGCCAGTCGTCGTATTCGATCTCCTCGGGGAGGATGCCGAGCGGCGTGGTGAGCTCGCGATGGCGTCTGGTGACGACGCCGCGCTTTTCGTCGATGGTCCAGATCTCGCCGTTGGCCATCTCGATCTGATCGACTGCGATGACGCGCGTCGCTTTCGGATTGGCGACGAGAACGAATGGGAACAGCGCGCGCTTCGCTTCGGGAGGATGCGAGAGGTCGGTCTTGTAGTCGATCTTGTCGCCGGTGATCGTCAGCGTGAACGGGCCGGATTTCGGATCGTCGCGTCCGTTGTAGCGTTCGACCGTTCCGGTGACGACGCGCGACGTGGCGGCTGGTTGAGTTGTCAGTCGGGCCAGGAGCGATTCGGCCGAGGGAAGCGCGACAGATGGTGGCGCCGCGGGATGGTTCCAGCCGGAGTTGGCGACGCTCGGAACGCCGTTTGGGCGGATGTGGCCCTGATGGCAGGTGTTGCAGGTCACCACGGTCTTGCCGTCGAAGTTGCGGGTGTTGATGTCGCGCTCCATGGCGATCATCTTTCGCGCGGTCTCTTTCGCCGGCTTCTCGTCCGATTCCCACTCTTTCGTGTGGCATTGGCCGCAGGTCACGCCGAGGGAGTTGGACATGAAGGCCATGACGGGAATGAGCTGGGAGGAGGGGAGGCCTTGCAGCACCTTGATGTTTTTCTTCGTCTGCTCCACCGGCAGATCGTTCGATTGCGCGGAGGCGAAGAGCAGCAACAACGCGGCGGCGATGATTCGCATCAATCCTCCCGCTGGAAAACGACGTGAAAGTGGCCGCGGTTGGTGCTTCCGTCGCAAATCAGACGGTTCCCGCTCACCCACACGTCGGCCGCTTCCTCATGCAATCCCGGCCCGTTCATGTGGAGTTTGAGACGCCTTTGTTGCCACGTAGCCATGCCGATCGCTCCTTTGACTCCGCCCATGGCGTGCCACCTTCCGTCGGTGTCGATGTGCCAGTCATGCTCCTCGGCACGCCCGTTGGCGACTCGATGTTGCTTCACCGAAATGCCGCGCGCGTCCTGCGTGATCGATTGTTTGAACGTCTGGTAGCCGGGCGGAACATTCGCTCCGAAGTTGCTCTCCGACGGAACGATCGTCCACTTGCCGCTGAGCGCCGGCCGAGCGATCGCGGGCGTGATCGAGGTGCGCGAGCACGCGGCGAAGAGCGCGAACGGAATGATCGTGATGGCGATGATTGCCAGAATGGTCACGATGCGGCTGTGTGCGCGCCGTTGGCGGAGCGTGGCCACGCGGCGTTCGATCGAGGTTGAGGCCATGCCGAGGGCGAAGTCTCCGTGCGCGCTCATCGAGGCGATGCGAACCAGCGCTGCTGCGTACGCGCGTGGCGACGATTGCCGGGCCGCTTCTTCGTCGCAGGCCAGCTCGCGCAACTCGGCGATTTCGCGCCGGAGCAATACGGCCATCGGATGAAACCAGAGCGGCAGTGCGATGAGCTGCAGCACCGCGTTCACCGCGAAATCGCGACGGCGTACGTGCGTCCGCTCGTGCGCCAGCGCGGCGGGTAGCAGCTCGCTGCCTTCGAGCGAGCGCGGAATCAGAATCGTCCTGCCGATGGTGACGGGCGAGGTGATGTCGTCGGAAATGAGAACGCCGTCCGCGAAGGGATGCGAACCAGCGAGAAGACGCCGCGTGCGGCGTCCGGCCTGGAGCAGCCTGAATGCGGCCAGCAACGCGCCGGCGAGATAGATGATGGCGATGACACCCGCCGCGCTGCGATTCACGGTCGGCTGCGTCGCGAGGACTGCCGCGCGCTGCGTCAAAACGATGTCGCGCAACGGAGACGCCGCTTGTGCAACTCGCGGCAGACTCGGTTGAACGCGGGGGGTGATCGTCATCACCGGCGCGGCCACGGCTGCAATGAGCGTCAGAGCGACGAGCCGGAAGCGCAGGTGCGCCGGCGCGCGGCGCAGAAGGCGCGCGATTGCGATTCCTGACAGTGCGATCACCGTCGTCTGCCACGCGGCGTTGGCCAGGAACGTCACTACGCCTTCAGCGATCCGATCCATGACGATCCTCCTCGTCCACTAGTGCGTTCAGTCTGCGCAGCGTTTCCGGCGTCAGCTGTTTCGTTTCCACGAGGCTCATCACCAGCGCCTCGGCGGATCCTCCAAAGATCCGCTGCACGACGTCGCGCAGCGTGGCGCCGAGCGCCTTCTCGCGCGTGATGGCCGCGCGGTAGTGATAGGCGCGATCGACCAGCGTGCGGCTCGCCTTTCCCTTGCGAACGAGCACGTTCAGCATCGTCTGCACGGTGGTGTAGGCCAGCTTCCCGCCGAGCCGCTCCTGCGCCGCGGCCACCGAGGCCGGGCCGCCGTCCCAGAGAACCTGCATGATCTCCAGCTCGAGAGGGGTGAGTTGATCATTACGTTTGCGTCGGGGCATTTCGTCTCCTAAAGTGTTAGGACAACATCGGCTCGTCTCTTCGATTTGTCAACTAAAACTTTAGGAGTCAACCTTGTCAGAACGCCGTGCTTCGGCCGTAAGAATGTCGGTGCTACACTTTCGCGGTGCGTAAGTGGTGGGTGGGCCTCCTCGGGGCGCTTCTTCCGGCGGCACTCGTCGCCGCGTCTCCTTTCAAAGTAATCACGCCCGAGCTGCGTGCGTCGCTCACCTCCGATTACACGATCGAGGTCGTAGTCACGCCGCACACCGGCGATGCCTGGAGCCGGCTGGCGAAACGCGTGACCGGCGACGGCGATCGATGGAATGAGATCGCCGCGTTCAATCAAGCCGGCGACAAACTCACCACCGAGCAGCACGTTCGCATTCCGTTCAACATCCTCCGTCCCAACCTGCAGCGCGACGTCGCCGCGGCGATCTTTCCTTCTGACGGCTACACGTCCGGCGGATGGCGTCATGTCGTCGTCGGCAACTCCGGCATCGAAGGGGAATCGCTCTGGAACATCGCCGAGTGGTTCACCGGCCGTGGCGAGAACTACGCCGCCATCCGCGCCGCGAACCCGTCGCAGGGACTCTCGACCCGCAAAGGTGACGTGATC